>LNFM01010559.1_pt1 | contig 12947 bp, 8 predicted proteins | sample 596031 | NCBI WGS metagenome assembly LNFM01 (sample SAMN04254537, study PRJNA301005) | activated carbon metagenome | isolation source: dual media filters at the Ann Arbor, Michigan drinking water treatment plant | place: USA: Ann Arbor
AGAGAGCAAGCAGCTCGATCGCGACTGCGAAGCGGGCGCGGGCGCGAACGATCAACCGACGGGGGGGCGCGTCGATTCGTCACTCGAATCGCTGGTGCTTTCGCGATATTGTAGTCGCACAAAGAACCGCTTCCAGCAGGGCGACCTCGCGCGTACGCTCAATGGCTCGGAGCACGATGAGCGATGAGCGCGACGATCATCGAGGGCACGGGCGGCGACCGGATCGCGGTGCAAGTGCAGGGGTTTCCGATCGTGTGCTCGACGTGGGTGGGCAGCCCTTCGGTGCGGGCGGTCGAAGAGTACTTTCGCTGGCTCGACGGGATGTTCGCGCGGGTTCATCGCGAAGGCGGCGCGTTGGTGAACATCACCGACGGCGGCCTGGCGGGCGTGCCCAACGCGGAGGTGCGCCGGCTGATCTCCGAGAAGTCCAAAGAGCTCGGCGAAGCGAGGGCGAGCAAAGGCTTTCGCTCGATCAGCGTGATCGAGAGCGCTGTGATCCGCGGAGTGATGAACGCCCTCGCGTGGCTGCACGGGGACATGAAGAACGACATCGTGAGCTCGCGCCGCGAGGCGATCGAGCTCGCGATCGCGTGGCTTCGCACGACGGGGACGACGGCGCCCGCTGATGTGCTCCGCGTGCTCACCCCGCGGCCCATCGCCGCGCGCTGAGCGGCGAAATCTCGCTAGACTTCCGGGAGGATAGGACATCCAACCGCGGTCGGTCGCCCACGCGTCCGCTGTCGGCGACCCGATCGGCCGTTGCCTCGCCCCGTCCTGTGCCCGATGCTGCGTGGACGCGAGCGTCACACCGCGCTGCACCGTGCCTTCGCCGCTGTTTTCACCAGTGATACTGTGTTGGCCGAACCTGTCGTCCGTGTGGTCGCCGCGCGCGGCGATCAGAAGTACTGCGAGAAGCCGACTTGAATAAATGGGCGCACTTGCGGCAGCAGCAGCGCGCCCGCGTCGAAGCGCGGAACGATGTCGCTGAGCAGCGTGGGCACCAGTCGCACGCCAGAGCCGACCGCGAGCGCTGCTCGGAGTCCCGTTGGATTTCCCTGCTCATCGAGGGGAACGTATCCACCAGCGTCCGCGAAGAGCACTCCTTGCACTTGCAGACGCGGGACGATGGGAGCGGCGACGCGCACCTCGAAGTTGCCGTAGAGCTGCGCGGCGTTTCGCAGCAGGTTGTCTTCGAGGCCGCGCACGCCGTCGAGGCTCCCGAGCAAGAGCGAGTGGTGGAGCTTGCCTGGGTTGACCGTCGACAAGACGATGTTGGCGAGCAGCGCGACGCGCTCGTTGACCGGGTGCGCGAGCTGAGCGCGCGCCGTGATTCGCCCACGAAACTGCGCTCCTGCGCTGTGCGCAAAGACGCCTGGCTGCGCCTCGATGGTGAGGCGAACGCCCGAGGGCGTCACGTCGTTCCACTGGTAGCGGTCGTAGATCGCGCGCGCCGTGGCGCCGACAAAGAACCCGAGCAGCGGCTCTCCGCGCGGCGGCGCCCCGTCGATGTGCTCGAGGTACGCCTCACCGCCGACTCCGAAGCGCCACGACGAGCGATAGCTGAAGGCGAAACGTACGGCGAACGTGGCCCCGTGCCGCCGCCGCAGCCACGTTCGCTCAGGGGACAGACGAAAGCCCGACGTAAACGAGTACGCTCCGGCGTCGAACATCACGGCGCGGGCGCGTTGGGAGGGATCGTTCCACCAGAGCTCGCCGTTGAGCCCGCGCTCGTACCACGCGAGGTAGCCGCCGAGGTTGGCGCCGAGGCCAAACGCGTTGCCCTCGTTGAGCCCGAGCAGCGCGTAGCTGTCGATCAACGTCTGCCCCGTGGCGCCGTCGATCAGCGGGATCAACGTCCACTTTTCGCGCACGATCACGCGCAGGGTCGAGCCCTCGCAGCGCACCGTCCACTCGTCGGCGACCTCGAGGTTGCTCAGTCGTCGTTCGAACTCGTCGAGCTCGGCGCGGGTCAAGGCCGTCGGTAACGGGCGCGGCAGCACCTCGTGCACGGTGCTCGCGCGCAGCCTGCGATTTCCCTCTAGCAACAGCACGCGCGTGTCGCACGGCGGGTCGCGAGGAGCCACTTGCGCGAGGAGCCCGCACGGAAAGAGCCAAGCGCTCAGGCTGATCGCGAGACGTCCGAACCGCAAAAGGGTTGACTGCATAGCTCCTGCTCGCGCGCGCGTCGAGCTTGGATCGCGCCCGGAGGCCGTCGCGAAGAGCGAGGGCTATCGGCCGTTCGGGCCAACGGCTCGACGGCTGCTCAGCGGCCGTCGAGGGCCCGTGTGTGTGCGCGCGTTTGCCGCCCAAATCCCTCGCAGTGCCGAACTCTCGAGCGGTCGTTGAATTGTGGATCCGTGCCAGACGCTCGTCGCTGCCTGGGGCCGGGACTACGCCATCTCGCCGCTGCGAGATCGATCGATCTCTTCAGCAGTGCGCATCCGGCTCGTCGCTGGCGACGATCCCGTGCAGCTCGCGTTCGACGGAATCAACCCGCCGCTGCTCTGCCCCGGACGCCTCGAGCCTCGCGCGGTGTGCGACATCGAGACGCGCGTGCTTCGGTGATCCGTCGCTGCACTGGCTGACCCCGCGCGAGCAGTTTCTCGAGGAGTACCACGGTGCGGTCATCGACCCGCTGTTCGACTCGTCCGTCGCGATCGTCGCCCCGGCGAACGCGACCATCCTCCTCGACGATTCGCCAGTGTCCGGGCCGTCGACGCCGGTCGGCTCGGGTTGGACCGCGCGGCACGTTCGCGTCACGATCGGCCACCACGTTGTTCGAAGCGGCGATCGATCGCAGTTCGGCCTCACGCTGTACGGCAGCGGCTTCTTTTCGACATACGCGTCGTCCGCGGGCGGCGCCGCGACCGTTCTGTCCCCCTGAGCGCGTGCTCGCTGTTTGCGTTACGCTCCGCACATGGGGATCACTGAGTCGCTTTCGCACACACGCGCTCGCTGTGCATCTTGGGCCCTTTCGCTCGTCGCTCTCGCGCTCTTCGGTTGCCCGCCGCCGCGCACCAACGCCGACGCAGGGGACGCGATCGATGTGAGCGACACGGGCGCCGTGCGCGATGTGCAGAACGTACGCGATGTGCGCGACACAGGCGATGCGCGAGACGCCACGGTCCCCGATGACGTGATGGACAGCGGCGTGGAGCTTCCAGACATCGCGCTCCCCGACGTGCAGCTCGACTGCGGCTTTCCGTTTCTTCCCGACGCGCTGCTCTCGCGCCAGCCGTCTATGGCGACGGGTGCATCTACTCCCATACGACAGCCGGGGCGCCGCCGCTGTCGTCCCTCGCTGCCGCGCCGCCGCTGTCGTCCCTCGCTGCCGCGCCGAGGCTGTCGTCGTATGGGAGTAGATGCACCCTATCGCTTTGCGTCTCGCACGTCAGCTCCGATTCAGCACTCGCTCACGCCCACCGCTCGCGCCACGCGGCCAGAGCAGGGAGCCCCGCGCGCTCGAGGCGCGGCACGATCACGCGCTCGACCGCGGTGTAGAACGCCGCGGCGTCGACAGCAGGCTCAACGACGCCAGGGTTGGGCGTCGGTTGTGGGCGCGCCGGTCCCAGGCCCCCGCGGCGGCCGGCGTCCAAGCCAACCACGCGATCGAGCTCTCGCAGCGCTGTACGCAGCTCGTCGCCAGCGATCACGGCAACGCGGTCCCGGCCAACCTCCGCGACGAGGCGCGCGACCGCGAGCGGCAGCAGCGCGAAGCCGAGCTCGCCGTGCGTGGCTTCGTCGCGCAACATGAGCTCGATGCACGCTCGCGGGAGCGGAAGGTCTGTGTGCGGCCGAACCGACGCGAAACGCACAGCGCTCACGACCTCGCAGACGCACAGCGCCGTGAGCACCTGACGAAACAAGCTCTCCGCTGCATCCCCGGGCGGCGCGGGCGGAGCCGCGTCGGACCCAACGCTCGTGGTCGCCCCCAGTCGGTTGAGCATCGTTGTCGCGAGCTCGACATGGGCGACCTCATCGGCCTCGAGCCGCTCGAGCGCTGCGTCGATCGCAGAGTCGACGACGCCGGCCTGCTCGACCGTCGCGCGGATGCGTCGCGCGACACCAACCGAGAGGCGCTCGTTGGCGACGCGGCGCGCCCACACCAGCTGCGCTGCTTGCCGCGCGAGAGCGGGAACGACGGCGGCGTCGAAGGCGGCCATATCAGGCGGCTCGACGCGCGGCCGTTGCGCGAACGAGAGCAGGCGACTCCTCGCAGACTCCTCGCTCTCAGCCATTGCAAGCGCCGCACAGCCGAAGCTCGCCTGCGGGTATCGGCGCGCCGCCGTCCTGGCCTGCGTCGGACGCAGGCAATGGCTCAACGGTACCGTCGAGCCGCTGGCGAAACGTCGCGCATCCCCCTTGTCCGAAGCACGGATGGCCGGGCTGCCGAGTGAGCGGCGAGTCACCTTCACATCCTGCGCTGGCGGCGGTGAGCAACGCGAGCATGACTGTCCAACTCACGCTCGAAGCGGACGTTCGGTTCGAGTCTTCACGATCGCTCATCGGGTCGATCCTCCAAGTTACGCGGGGCGGCGCTGGCCAGCGCGGGCTGCAGAGGATACGCCAGACGACGCAGCATCGCTTGTGAAACCGCGGGGCGATCGCTTCGTGAGGCCTCGTCGCTAGCCGGTCGCAGCGGGTCCCTGCGCTGCGACGAGCGGACGTGCAAACATCGTCGCGCTGCGATCTGCGCTTTCGAGTTCACGATACACTCGTTGTGGCAGTGCACCGCGAGGTCGACCGAATCGCGATCAAGCTCGCCGCGCTTCGCGCGCTGTGGAAGAAGCTCGGCGGTCCTCCTGCGGACTACGCCCAGCGCGAGAGGCGCGATGAGCGACGACGAGCGCCGTGACGTCGCCGAGCGCGCGATCGCAGCCTGCGAATGCGCTACGATCGCGTCGATGAACGCGAACGCAAGAGCTCTGTGTGTCCTCCGCGCGCTCGCGCTCGTCGGCGCCACGAGCGCGTGCACCCGCAGCGGGACCACCGACGGGACGAGCAACAACAGCCAGAACGGCTCGCAACACAGCACGCAGGGCGGCGCCAACGCGAGCATCGCCGGAGTGTCCTGCGGCGAGTCTTCGCCCGCGCAGGGCAGCTCGTGCGAAGGCCACCAGATCGGCCACACGTGCGAGTGGCACGGGGCGGTTCAGTGCACGTGCCAGCAGACACCCGCGGGCGCCCAATGGAGCGCGTGCGCAGCACGTGCGGTGCCCGGCCCGCTCCCTCCCCCAGAGCTGGCGAGCTGAGCGTTGCGAACGCTCGACCCTGTGCTCGGCGACCCCAAGACTCGTCCCCCGAGGAGCGATGCGATGAAGAGGGTGCAGGCGTTCGAGCTCGAGGACCTGCCGTGGGTGCCCGCGGCGATCAAAGACGGGGGGCGCGATCTGCTCGACGCGATGTTCTCGAGGGTGCGCTTCTATCGCGGCTGCGCGCCCAGCATCGCCGCGCTCGTGAAGGCCACCGGCGTCACGCGCCTCGTCGACCTGTGCTCGGGCAGCGGCGGCGGCGCGCTCGCGATGCTCGCAGAGCTCGACGCGCTCGGCCTCGACGGGCTCTCGCTGCAGCTCTCCGACCGCTTTCCAAACGCCGCCGCGATCGAGCGCGTTCGTTCGCTCGCCGACCCGCGCGTGAGCTACCGCCACGAGCCCATCGACGCGCTCGACGCGCCCGACGCGCCCGCCGACGGTCGCGCCATACGCACGATGTTCGGCGCGATGCATCACTTTGCGCCCGAGGACGTGCGCAGGATCCTCGCTCGCGTCGTGGAGTCGCGCGCGCCCGTCGCCGTCTGCGACGTCGCCGCGTCGCCGGCGATCCGCAAGCTTCCGCTCGCGCTCGCGCCGCTCGCGATGGCCGTGAACATGGCGCTGCTCTTCGTGGTCTCGCTGTTGATCGCCCCGCTCGCTCGGCCGCCGCGGCTGTCTCGACTGCTCTTGTGCTACGTCCTTCCGGTGATTCCCGCGCTATACGCGTGGGATGGGACCATCTCGGCGCTCCGCGCGTACGCGCCCGAGGAGCTGCTCGCGATCGCGCGCGAGGTTCCGGGCGCAGAGGGCTACGAGTGGGCCTGCGAGCGCGCTGGCTCGGCGCTGGTGCTGACTGGACGCCCCATCCCGTAGCGCACGGCCAGCGACGACTCGCGTCGAGCACGCGGCCTGTCGTTCGACGTTCTCCCCCAGGCGAGCGACCGTCGCTACGCGTCGCGCTCAGCGCACGATGAACGGCGTGCAGCGCAGGCCGAAGCGATCGATCGCCGCGCCGGCGCCGCCGAAGACGCCAGTCGCGACCGCGTCTGCTGCGCAGAGCACCGGCCCGCCGACGACGCCAGGATTACCGACGGCGGGTGTCTCGGCGGAGGCCGCGACCGACGCAACACCAGCGGTGTTGGTCGGAGTGCCGCACACCATTTGCACTCGACGCACGGTCGTGCCGAACGCGCTGCCGACGAGCGCTGCGTACCCTCGCGCGGCGTTGGACGCGTTGCAGAGCCCGCTCGTGACGGGGGTCGTGCGCCCGACGTTTCCACGCACGGGCAGGTCGCCGTCGGCGCCGGTCGTGAGCGTCCACGGTCCCGTTCCGACCATGCCCGTGATGGGACGGCAAACGCCGCGCACCGTCTCGAGGTAGGTGAAAAAGGTGTCCGAGACTCCGCGAACGCCCGCGAGCATGGTGCCCGGCGGGCAATCGTCGGTGAACGTCGCTCCGCCAGCGCCGCCGCTGGGGGTGGACTGCACGGTCCTGGCCGTGTCCAACGCGACCTGAAACACGCGCGGCGTGATGCAGCCAGGCCGAATCCCGATGACCGCCGTCGACACGCGCACGTCGTAGCCGACAGCGATTCGTCCGGCCGGGCACGTGGCGGTGCTGGCCTGCAGCGGGTTCGCCTGTCCGCCGGTCGAGCCGATCAGCAGCGTCGCGCCGAGGCTCAGCGAGAACGGTCCGGTGCCCGACACGGTCACCGGCGCGCACTGAACCGAGAGCGCGTCGATCGGCGTCGATGCGCCGCCGTTGTGCGTTCCGCGGAAGCCAACCACGACGTGCCCCGCCGGGCACAAGAGCTCGCGCTGACCCGCGCGGTCTGCCACGGCCGCGCCGCGCGCAGGGAGCAGCGGCATCGCGCGCGTGAACACCACGCGCTGCGGCGCCGTGCCCGTCGCGCCGAGCACGCCGAGCTGCCCGCAGATGCCTTCGACGTGCCCGACGACCAGCGTCATGGCGCCCGCGAGCGTCGTGTTGGACGAGACAACGCCGATCAACACGCTGCCAGCCGGGCAGTTGTCGAGCGAGCTCATCGTGCCCGTCGCGCCGCCGACGAGCGACGGATAGTTGGGAGCGCCTTCACCGACCGCGAACGTGAGCGCCGGCGGGTTGGTGTTGCCGGCGGGCGCAACGCACACGCCGCTGGCGCAGGTGTTCATCGCCGGGCACGCGCGGCCAGGCGCACCACAATTCAAAGCGTCCGTCTGCAAGCTCTGCACGGGCCGGCACGTCGCTGGAGCGCCGACCGCGAGCTGATTCTCGGGGCAGCCCGTCGAGTAGTGCAGCGTGTACAGACCCTCGCTGCTGCCGAACCCCGTCGCGTAGATCGCGTGGATTCCTGCCCCCGCAGGGATCGCGTTGCCGTTGATGTTCGACGCGTTTTCGTCGAACCCGCAGGTGCCGTCACCGCCGTCGTCGTTGGTCGCGACGGCCGGCGGCATCGCGACGCCGCCGTGCGCGATGGCCAGCATCGTGTCGAAGCCCGAGCGGCACGTGTTGACGTTGAGCGTGCCAGCGGTCGCCGCCGGACACGTCGTGAAGAAGTACACGTCAGCCTTCTTTACGCCCAGGTCAGGCACAGAGATCGTGGTGTTGCCGGTCGCCGCAGTGTTGCCTCGGACCCACTGACGCGTCGCGTCCGGGGCGATGGCCAGGTTGCGCCCGCCGCTCGACGCAGGAAGCGCGGCGACGTTGAGCGTAAACGTGCCCGTCAATCCGCCGAAGCCCGAGACCTCGATGAGGGTCGTGCCCGCCGGAACGACCCCGACGAGCTGCGACTGCCGGGTGCCGCACGCGTCGTCGACGCACGACGCGGTCGTCGCCGCCATGGGCAGCCGAAATCCGAGGCGATTGTCGAAGCCCGTCCCAAACGAGTCCGCGTACAACAAGGTCGGCGCGGCGAAGGTCACCGAGTAGTACACCGCGCGCGAGTCGCACTGCCCAGCGGCCATCGCGCCGTTGAAGTTGGACCCGATCACCTGCACCCGCGCTCCGGTGCTCGGAACCATCAGCGCGATCGCCGTCGCCGGCGTGGTGTTGCGCGCCACGCAGGCGCCCATCGCGCACGTCGCGTTGGCGCCGCAAACGCGACCGCAAGCGCCGCAGTTGTTGTTATCCGTCTGCGTGTCGATGCACGACGCGCTCATCCCCGAGCCGCAGACCGTCTGGCCCATCGAGCACATGATCACGCACGCGCCGGCCTGGCACATGCGACCCATCCCACACGCGTTGCCGCACGATCCGCAGTTGTTGCTGTCCGTCTGCGTGTTGACGCACGCGCGCGCAGCGCCCATGCCGCAAGCGGTCTGTCCCATCGGACACGAGCACGCTCCCATCGCGCACGTCGCGCCGGTGGCGCAGGCGTTGCCGCACATCCCGCAGTTGGCCGCGCTGGTGCTCGTGTCGACGCACGTCGTCGCGCCGCCCGAGGTGCACGCGGTCTGTCCCATCGGACAGCGGCACATGCCCATCTGACACGTGAGCCCCATCCCGCACGCGTTGCCGCACATCCCGCAGTTGGCCATGTCCGTCGCGGTGTCCGTGCAGGTCATCCCGCACATCGTTCGCGGCGCGGCGCAGGGCGGAGTGCACACGCCAGCCGCGCACGTGTTGCCCATCGGACAGACGTTGCCGCACATCCCGCAGTTGTTGACGTCCGACTGGGTGTCAGCACAGATCGCAGTCGCGCCGGTGCCGCACGACGTGCGTCCCATCGGGCACGCGCACATGCCCGTCGCGCAGCTGGCTCCCGACGGGCACGCGTTGCCGCACATCCCGCAGTTGGCCGTGTCGGTCTGGAGGTTGGCGCAGCGCGCTGTCGCGCCGGTTCCACAGGCGACCTCGGGCATCGTGCAGGTCGGTCGACAGGCGCCCATCGAGCACATTTGACCCATGGGGCACGCGGTTCCGCACGCACCACAATTCATCGGGTCCGTCTGCGAGTCGACGCACGCCGCGCCGCAGAGCATCTGACCCATGGCGCACATCAGCCCCGTGTCCGGGTCGACGCCGCTGTCCGAAATCACGCCCGTGTCCGAGATCACGCCCGTGTCCGGATCGACGCCGGTGTCCGGATCGACGCCGGTGTCGGTGATCACTCCGCCGTCGCCTCCATCGGGGCGCGGCGTCGGCCGATCGGAGGTGACGTCGTTGCCACCCTCCGTCCCGGCGTCGTTGGGTTGCGGTGGAGTGCTGCATGCCGAGAAGAGTGCGGCGAGCGTCACTCCAACGATCAATCGTTGGGTCATCGAAGATCTCCCGTGTTGTGGTGACGACCTGCAGGGCTACGCTCGTCGCGCAGCGCCCGCACTGTGGATGAGCGGCAAAGATAAACACACGGAGCAGCGCTCGAACAGCAGCCCCGTCGACGCGATAGGTCGAGTCAGGTCGAGCGTCGACGACGAGGATCCGGTCGCGTGTCACGCGAGCAGCGATCGGCCTGGGGTGCCTCTACAACACACGCTCGGGCTCGGGCCCCTGCTCGCGCGCCCACGTCTCGTCGATCGATCTCGCGGTCGGCCCGCGACGCGCTGCTGATCATCTCGTGCTCGAACGTCTCGAAGCGCGCGATCTTGCGCAGCTCGCCTTCGCGAGGACGCTCCGAGAGCGGCAGCGCCTCGTGGCGCCAGCCTCGTCCGTCGAACACCCAGCACTCGCAGAGCTCGCCGCGCTCGTCGAGACCTCTGGCGATCGCGTGGAACTCCGCTGCCGACCCGGGACGATCGAGCTCGAGCTCGACGCCGTGCGCGCGAGGGGGCTGAAAGATCCAGGGCACCCAACGCTGCGGATCCCTCTGCGAAGCGATCGCATCGTGCTGCGGATCCTCCGAAGAGTTCGGTTTCACGCAGCACTCCGGACGTTTTTCGTCCCGCGACGAAAGCGACGTTGGGGGCTTCTCAATCGCGCGAACCTCTGTGAAATTGCACCTCGATCACGGCTTCGAAGCGGTTCGCTTCCGGCGCGTAGCGATCGTGAACAAACGCTCGTCGCGCCGATGCAAACCCCACAATTCATGAGGACCCATTGAAACTTCAACGACGATCTCTCCCGCTTCTCGCGCTCGCGATCGGTGCGTGCGCCCCTGCCCCGGCAGGCAACGACGGTGGCGACGGCGCCGCGGACAGCACCGCAGCGGACACTCGCGCTGACTCGCGCACGGACACTGGAACCATGACCACCGATACCGGCGCCGATCCCGACACGGGCGTGGTGATGGATTCGGGCGTCGACCCCGACACGGGCGTCGCCATGGACACGGGCGTGGTGATGGATTCGGGCGTCGATCCCGACACGGGCGTCGTGATGGACACGGGAGTCGACACCGGCGTCGTCGTGGACAGCGGCGTCGTCGTGGACAGCGGTGTGGTCCTCGACTCCGGCGTCGTCGTCGACAGCGGCGTCGACACGGGCGTGGATTCGGGCGTGCCGATGTGCCCTGCGATGACGGGGACGATCGCGCTGCCGACGGGCATGGTGTCGGGCACGCTGCCGATGATGCCGAGCGCGATCAACAACGTGTCGTGCACGACGAACACGTTTCAGACCGGCGAGCACGTGTACGCGCTCAACGTTGCGACGCGCACGGGCGTGATCTTGAGCACCGCGAACACGGCCACGACCACGGACACGTCGCTCGTCATCCGTCGCACGTGCAACGATGTCGCGACGGAGGTCGCGTGTGACGACGACGGCGCCAATGACGGGACCAAGTCGTACGTACGTGCGGTGCTCGAGCCGGGGATGTACTCGGTGATCGTCGATGGATTCCGCACCGCGGGTCCCTACCAGATCGACGCGTCGAGCTTCACGCCCGCAGCCAACGCGACGTGCGCCTCGGCCACAGCGTTGACGGCGGCGATGGCCACGACGGGGACGACGGCCAACGGCGGTTCGACCAACTCGCCCTGCCGCACGTCCACGACGGCCGTCAACGGCGGCCTCGTGTACTACTCGTTCGCGATCCCGGCGAACTCGCGCGTCAACTTCGCGGTGGCCGCGACCGGCGCTCAGAACGTCCGCGCGTACGTGACCGACGCTTGCAGCGCCACCCGGTGCGCTGGAAGCATGTCGACGATCACGATGGGAACGGCTGCCAACGTAAGCGCGTTCAACTCGACCGCCGCGCCGCGCACAGTCATCGTCGCGATCGGAAGCACCTCGCTGACGACCGCTGGCGCCTTCTCGATCACCCCGACGGTGACCTCTCTCTCGGCAAACGCTGCGTGCCCGGCCCCGACAGCGCTCACCGTGGGCGCCGCTGCGGTCAACGGCAACACGGACCTCGGCGGATCTCCCGTGCCTTCGTGCATCGCCGACGCGACGGAGCTCTTCTACACCGCCACGATCCCGGCGAACTCGCGCGGGACGTTCACGCTGACGCACACCGGGACGCAGAGCGCGCGCGTGCGCGTGCTCGACAACTGCACGCCCGCGACCTGTCCGATCTCCACGACGAGCTCGACGACGGGCGTCGCGATTCCGGTAGAGAACACGACAGCCGCCCCGCGCACCGTGATCCTCGCGGTCGCGAGCAGCTCGACCACCACCGCGAGCACCTTCAGCATCGCGCACACGAGCAACGCGACGCTCGCGGCCAACGCCGCCTGCAGCGCTGCGATCGCCGTAGCGCCGGGCAGCGCTGCGATGATCAACACGATGACGGCGGTGGGTTCGCGCCCGGTCGCGTGCAACACGACCGAGGGCGACGTCCTCTACTACTCGGTGACCGTCCCGGCTCGCAGCTCCGTTGCCGTCACGCTCACGCGCGGCGGAGCGCAGGACGCGCGCATGCGCGTGCTCGACCTCTGCACCTCGGCGTCGTGCGCGGCCAGCGTCGCGACGACGAGCGCGACGGGCGTGACGACGTCCATCGACAACGCCACAGCGGCTGCGCGCACCGTGTTGATCGCTGTTGGCAGCACGTCCTCGGTCACGCCGACGACCGCGACGCTCGCCGTCGGCGCGCCCTCGGCGATCGTGACGTACACCGCTGGCACCGCCGCGGCGATGTGCGACGACCTTGCCACGGGCGCGACCAACCACACCGTAAACGACGCCGACGACGGAGTCGGAACGGCGATGGTCGCGACGGCGATTCCGTTCAACTACTTCGGCGCCGCGGTGACCGCGTACCACCTGAGCAGCAACGGGTGGATGCAGTTGAACGGGACGCTCCCGGCGACCGCGTCCTCGAGCAACGGCACGATCCCCAGCACGTCCACGCCCAACGGCATCGTCGCTCCCTTCTGGGACGACCTCGTGTTGCCGAGCGCGACGAGCATCCGAAGCAACACGTTCGGAACCGCCCCGAACCGCCGCCTGGTCTTCGAGTGGGTCAACGCCGCGCCGTTCTCGGGCGTGGGCAACCTCCGCTTCCAGGTGAAGTTCTTCGAGACCTCGAACTGGATCGAGTTCCACTACTGCAACATCTCGATCCCGGCCGACGCTCGCCTCACGGGCAACAGCGCCACGATCGGCATCGAGAACGCCTCGGGCACCATCGGCCTTCAGCACTCGAACAACACGGCGATGAGCATCAATACGACCACCGCCATCCGATACACGCCGATGTGATCCTCGCGCTGGCGCCCGCTCAGCAGGGAACCGGATTTCGGTTCAAAAATGCACATCCGCAGGAAAATCAGTAGCGGCGTCAACACCCAAGCGGCAACACGCTCGCCTCA
>LNFM01018962.1_pt1 | contig 12946 bp, 10 predicted proteins | sample 596031 | NCBI WGS metagenome assembly LNFM01 (sample SAMN04254537, study PRJNA301005) | activated carbon metagenome | isolation source: dual media filters at the Ann Arbor, Michigan drinking water treatment plant | place: USA: Ann Arbor
GGCCGCGGGGGCAGGCCACGAATCGCAGGAACACGTCGGCCACCACCGCACGCGCAGGCAGCGCCGCACCGGCTTGGGCGCGCGCTGAAATGAAGCGGCCAGGTGAGGTGTAGTCGGCCTGCAGCAGGTTGCTGCGCGCAGCTTCGGCGTCCCACCAGCGCTGCACCCGCAGGCAAGCCGGGCGCGGCAGCTCGATGAGGCGGCCCAGCCGGTCCACCGCGAGGCCGGCGTTGACCTGGATCTCTTCGGGCCCCGCATCGGGCCCGGTGTCCACCACAGGACGGTGCTGCACCAGCAGACCCGCCAGCGTGCCGCTGCCGGCCACCGCACCCAGCGCCCGCGCGAGCTGGCTGCGGTGGTAGGTCTGCTCGTCCAGAAAATCCTGCGCGTCCAGCAACATGCCGGTGGCGTACACCGGGCGCTCGCCCAGGGGCTGGCGCGTGAGCGGATCGACGGTGCTGAAGGTGGTGGCGGTGGAGGTCATGGGTCACTCCTTGCGGGCTCGTGGTTTTTTGCGGGGGGCCGAGATGGGTGTCGAGAGCGGCGCGGGCATCACCACAGGCGGCGGCGCTGCCTCACCACGCAGGCGCGGGTCCAGCGTGGTCGGGCCGAGCACAAAGTCGCCACCGCCCAACACCGAGCGTTGCACGCGCACCGGGCGCGCTGGCATGGCGCGCGCGAGATACGTGTCCACCCCCACCAGGCTGGCCACGCCCACCATGAAGGGCCAGCTCGCGGTGGCCACACGCACCTGCACATGCGCGGGCGCTTCCAGCGCCACGATGCGGCGGATCAGACCGATGTCCACCTCGTCCACCTCGCGGTGCACCAGCACGGTGGCGCGGTGCGCCAGCCGCCCGTAAAAGTCGGCGATGTCCTGGTCTTCGCGCTCGCTGGTGGCCTCTTCGCGGTACAGCGCCATGAGCTCCGCACGCGCCTGGTCGCCCAGCACCAGCGTGTCGCCCACCACCGAATTGCCGCTGACCTGCAGGCCGGGCAGGAGCGGATCGTCTTCATCGGCCAGGTCCACACCGAGCAGTGTGGCCAGCAGCCGGCGCAGGCGGAAGTCTTCGATCACCACCACCTCGCCGCCGCTCACGCCACCGCCGGTGGCCACGTCGAGGGCGAGCGCCAGCCCCCGGCGCGTGCCGTGCCAGCGCGCCAGCTCGGGCGCGGCCTGCAGCCAGGCGCGGCGGCGCGCTTCGGGCAGGGCTGCATCAAAGACCAGGCCGACCCAGCTGGCGAGCCAGTCCAGGTGCCCGGCTGGTGTGCTGGCCGGGTCTGTCAGCAAGTGCGCATGAGCCACGCGGTCTTCGAGCTGTGTGAGCACGCCTTCCACGTTGGCCAGGCTGCGCGCCAGGAAGTCTGCCGGTGAGGCGCGCGGCCGATAAACGCCGATGGCATGGCCATCGAGCAAGAGGCGCCAGCAGCGCGCGCTGCCGCCGTCCTTCAACAGCCAGCTGCGCCCCGTGTGCTCAACCACCACCTGTGCGCCATCGCTCAGCACGATGCCGGCGGTGGCCAGACGCAGCAGCAGCGTCACGTCGGGTGTGCCCCCTGTATCAAGGCCCGCAGCGTAGCCCTCGTCGATGCTGTCCAGCTGTTCGCCCGGCTGTTGCGCCGCATCGCCAAACAGGGTTTCGCGGTAGATGCGAGGCAGGTATTGCTCGGCGTAGTTGAAGCGGCTGGCCCAGGCGCGCAGCGCCACCACCTCGGGGCTGGCGCGGCCGTCACCGTGCAGGCTCAATCGCACCCACAAATACCGGCCGCTGAGCGATCGCACCGCCGTGCGTGCGTTCTGCACCAGCACCGCGAAGAGGCCGCGCAGGCCGGGCTGCGGTGCCCACGGCGCGAGCCCTGGGTGTGCCGGCAACTCGGAAGACGCGCGCTCCCAGGCGGCGTGCGGCACCTGCGGCCCTGACGCAGCGGGATCGATGCCGCGCACGTCGCGGCCAAACGCGTGCGGGTGCCAGGCATCCAGCCGCTCGGGCGCAGGTGGCTGCGGGTCGTTGGTGGCAGCCAGCCACACCACCACACCGCAGGACGGCGGAATGCTGGCCTCCAAGAACACGCGGTGCCAGATGGTGGCTGGTGTGCCGCTGTCGATGAGCTGCGCGCGCAACTGCCCCGCCTCGGTGGTGAAGCTCGCCGCCATGCCGCTGCGCGCGAGGTTGGGCAATGCCAATGGAAACAGCGGCTCGGCCGCGTCTTCTCGCACGGGGTAGTGCGCGACACCGTCGACCCGGTGCACGAAGGGCGCCTCGCGCCGATCGCCGGCCAGCGGGAACACATCGCCCAGCGCAGGCAGCTCTCCCGTCGGGCTCTCGTCGAGGGCGAATGTGGGCGCGTCCACCCGGCCGGGCATGCGCACGGCGATGCGTTCGCCATCGAGCCAGGTGAGTGCGTACGCATGCATCGCCCCGCGCAGCGGGCGCATGGGGCCGGGCGCGCGCGTGGCCTCAATCCAGCGCCGCACCCACGCCTGACCGGCTGTGTTCCAGCCCATCAACAGCAGGCCACCGGCGGGGTGGCTGGCCAACGCGAAAGGCTCGGCCACGCCGCCCCAGCCTGCATGCACCACCGCCATCGCGGGCGCGCGGCAGTTCTCGGGGTCGGGGCGAAACACGCCAGGGGCGTAAGCGTCGGTGGCGGGGGTCTGGCTGGGCAGCGGATACCCCTTCAACCGTGCAAGCCGCCCGCTGCCGCGCTCCAGCACCCACACGCCGCCCTCGGGGTGTGCAGCCAGGCGCCAGGGGGCATAGCCGGGTTCGGTCACCTCCACAGGTTCCCAACGACGCCGCAGATCGTGCATGAGCACCCGCCCGGGCAAGGCCACGTAGAGCACACCATCACCGGCCACGCACAGGTCGGTGGGCACAGCCTCCAGCGGCAGAGCAATCGCGGCTTCGGGCAGATGCGCGCTGCGCACCACGATGGCTTGACTGGGCGCGTGCCAGCTGCACACCACGCCTTGTGCATCGAGCGCACGCGGCACCTCGTTCAGTACCAACAGAGCGGCGCTGCGGCTGACCGCGGCGTCCAAGGGCACTTCCAGTTCGCGCTCCGACGCCAGGCAGAGCGCGCTGCAGTCGGCATTCCAGCGCAAGTGCCCACCGCCCTGCGCCAGCGTGGGCCAGTGGACTGCGGCCTGCAGCGACCAGAAGCGGGAGCCGTTGGCGTCCATCAGCAGAGCTCCGGAACCACAGGCACAGCCACGGCATTGGCCTGTGCAAACGGGTTGGGCGAAGCGCGCAGATTCGTCGGTGCCTCCGCGCCCTCGACCACCACGACGGACAACAACTCGGGGAGTTGCCAGGGCTGAAGATTCAGCGTCTGCTGGGCACCGGCCTGGTTGCGCGGCAGCAGCGCCCAGTCTTGCTGGCCCACGGCGCCCTGGCGCGCAAACAGCTGCAGGCCGGTGACCTCGGCAACCCCGGCCACGCGGGAGACCTCCACCTCCAGTTCACGCTCGCGCACCGAGCGACCCAGCGCCCAGCCTTCGCCATCGAGCCCGCCGGGGGCCAGCGGCCAGAGCAGGCGGCGCAGGGCTTCGCGCACCTCGTACAGCAGCTTGTCGCGCGCAAACCCTTCGCGCAGGCGCAGCGCCACCGACAGGCCCAGCGGCACGTATTCGCAACCGATCACGTAGAGCTCGGTGGCCAGTGGCACACGCGCAGAGAGGTGAGCGTGCACACGCTCGATGAAGGGCCGGTCCGGCCGAGGGTTGGGTGCGGGCGCGAGCACAGCGGACGGCAGCACCACCACGCTGACCACACCGGGCACATTGAAGCGGCGGTCGCGCGGCTTGAAGCGCGGCATCACTTCGACCCGGCCCACATCGGCCGCCGGTGTTTCCAGCGCGAGGCGTTTGAAGTCGTCGGCGGTCACCGCGCGCTGCTGGTGGCGCAGCGTGGCGGGAATGCGCCGCTCGGCCTGAAGCAGGGTCTCGGCGTCCTCGCCGCCGTCCATGGCCAGCGGCTGGTGCACCTTCATGGCCGGGGCGCGCTGGCCGTTGATCAGCGTGGCCGCGATCTCGCTCAGGCTGCCCGGCGAGAGGTTGCCCGAGCGCCCGCCACCAAAGCGCCCACGCGCCAGGCGCACGCGCATGAGCCGCTCGGGGATGCGACCGCGCACGCCGTCACCAAAACGCAGGGTGCCGGCCTCGGCGTCGAGTTCGAAGGCCCCGGCTTCGCGCGCAACCAGCGCGTCCGCGCTGATCGCTGCCAGATCGTCCACGCGCTGCCATGGCTGGTAGCCGCGACCACCGGGCTCTTCCACCTCGATCACCAGCGTCTGCGGGTCCACCGAACCGGCAGGCAGGGCAAAGCTCTGGTCGGCCGCGCCCGTGCTGGTGCCGAGCACCTGACCTTGCAAGGTCACGCGCTGGTCGATCTCGGCCGCGTTGATGCCCAGCCAGGTGAGTGGCAGGCGCTGCACCTGGCTGCCCGGGCGCGGGCGCACGCGCAGCCAGCCCACCAGCCGCGCCGCACGGGCCGCGTCATCGAGCCGGGGCGGCGCGTCGCCCACACCGGCCAGCGGGTTCACACCCACCTGGTTCGAAGGCACCCAGATGTCGTCCTGGCCCGGCAGCGGCAGGCGCAGGGTGCCCGGGCGCGTGAATCCGTGCGAGGTGTCGCTGCCTGGCAGCGGCTCCAGCGTGAGGTAGTCCGGCGACTGGGTGCCGGGCTTGCGCGTGACCATTTCCCAGATCACCGGCACCTCGGCCAGCGGGCCCACCTCTTCGAACAACGCAGGCAAGGGCAACGCGGGCACGATGCCCAGCGAGAGCAGCGAGGGCACGCCGGTGTCACCACCGCCAATTGCGGCGCGAACGCTGTCGTTCACAGCAGCTTGCTCCAGCGGACCGGGCGCGGCGGGCGCGAGCAAGGCGATCCACAAGGCGCGGTCGGTGGAACGCTCGAACACATCGAAACCACCCGCCTCGGCGCGGCCTTCACCAAACACCGCGAGCGTCTCGTAGCCCTGCACCGCGCCGCTGATGCGGTGCACCCGCGAGAGGCCGCTGATCACGTCGGCCATGCGGGCGGTCTCAGCATCGCTCAGACGGCGTTTGATGTAGGCCTCGCCAGTCACCGGCAGCACCGTGGTCTCACCCAGGGTTTCGAAGGGCTGCGCGCCCTTCAGGCGGGCGCCGGGCAGCAGCGAACTGGCGCGGAGATCGGCCTGAGGCTGCGCATACGACAGACCAACGATGCCACGCGCAGGCTGGGCGGCGCGCAGGCCCTGACCCAGCAGCTTCAGGAACACCAGCCGCTGGCGCTCCGGAATCAGGTTGGCCCGGTAGAGCAGCGCATCGCCCAGCCACGCAAACAGCTCCAGCAGCGTGCGCCCGGGGTCGCCCTGGCGCGGGTTGGTCCACTCGGGCGTGTGCGCGGGAATGCGCGCGATCAGGTCTTCAATCAAGACTCGGAGGAACAATGGGCATCTAGGCCTCCAGCTGGATGTTCACGTTCATGCGGCCCGGCGCACCCGTGCGCGCCAGCCGGTACTGGATCTCCACCCGCAGATGGCTCGGGGCATCGGGCACGTCCCACACCTCCACCAGGTCCAGCAGGATGCGCGGCTCCCAGCGCACCAGCGAGCCCTGCACGAGATCACGGATGCGCCGGCGCGTGGCCAGCGTGTTGGGCTCGTGGAGCAGGCTCTCCAGCCCACCGCCGAATTCGGGGCGCATGAGCTGCTCGCCCGGGCGCGTGCTCAGCACGATGCGGATGCCGTCGCGCACGCTCTTTTCCAGGCTGGGCCAACCCAGCTGCCCGTGTTCGTCGGGCAAGCCGAGAAACGGGAATCCGATGGGTACCGATGTGAGGTTCATCAGTCGCCCTTCTTCGGATAGGGAATGCAGATCTTGATGAAGGCCAACCAGCTGAAGATCAGGTTGAGCAGGCCGAGGAAGATGCTCAGCACGATGAAGGCACAGATCGTGATGGCCGGCAGGCTGAAGCTGCAGATCCAGCCGATGGTGATGCCTGCGTCGGGCGGCTTTTTGCCCTCCATCAGGTCTTTCGGGTTGCCACTCAGCAGGTTCTGCAGCGCGGGCGGCACCGCGAACGACACGTTGGGCTTGAGCGAGGCGAGCAGACCGGGCGCGGTGATGTCGGGCAGGTCGATGCGCACCGGCGGCGCTCCCGAGCCTTCGAACCACGGCGCGATCACAAAGGGCTCGGTGGCTTCGCTCCAGACGATGCGCGCCGGGCAACCGCATTCGGGCTTGAGGCGCACGAAGGCGCGCACCACGTACTGCGCTCCCGCGTCTTCAAAGCGGCCCGGCGCGAGGTTGAGTTGTGCAAAACGCTCGGTCAAGGCGCGCGAAAGCGCCAGCCGCAAAGCGCTCGCCTGCTGGTTGGGGAGGGCGGGCCAGCGCACCGGCATCTCGGATCGCGCGGCCTGCTCGTCGCGCTGCACCAGCACCTGCACCGCCTGGCGCAGAAAGATCTCTGCGTTCACCGTGCGCGCCACCGTTTCGCCTTCGCGCAGCTTCAGGGGAAAACGGATGGCCGCGAGCTGCTGACGCAGCGCCTGCGCCGCAGCCGAGCTGCCGGCGAAGGCGTTGAACTCGCCATCCAGCTGGCGCAGCAAGCGCAGGAAACGTTGCATGCTGCTGCGCGAACCACCACCCGGGTGCAGGCGGTTCCAGTGGTCGTTGCTCAGCCCGCTGGGCCGCACGTTGGTGGCGATTTCGGCGGCCTCGGTCCAGGCCGGATTCAAGGTTTCGCCTTCGAGGGGGAAGTCCATGGAATCGCCGCGAAGGGCCTGTACCAAGTGGTTGCGGAAATCGGTGCTTTCGGGCCCGAAGGTGTTGGCCTCGTCGAACACCGGTGCGGTCTCTGCCTGCTCGCCGCTCACCGTGGGCACCAGCCCGTAGTACACCGTCTTGCCCGCGGCCTTGCAGACCTCGGGCGGTGCCACGAACATGGGCACCACGTGTTCGTCGAGCAGCGTGTCCTCGCGCTGCAAGGCGAGCTGCACCAGTTCGTGGTCAATGTCCGCCACGCCGGTGTGGCCGCTGTGCAGCCGCAGCTGGCTCGCCGGGTCGCGCGCAGCGCCGCCGATGCGCTGCACCGGCAGCCAGCCACGCAGGCGCCCGCGCGACCGCATCCAGCCCTCTTCGGTGGCGCTGCCGGCGCGGCGCACCCGGCGCACCACCAGTCCGGCCGATTCCACGCGGGCCGGGTCCAGCCTTGGCATGCCCGGCGTGTCGCACCAGGCTTCCAGCACGGCCAGGTGGTGCTGGCGCTGAATGGGCTGGAACAGCTTGAGCACCTGTCGCTGAGTGCGGGCCGCCGCGCGTGTGGCCAGCAGCTTGGCGCGCCCATCGGTGCTGGTGATCTCGTCGAGCACGGCGTCAATAAAGTCGCCGTCAGACCGTTGCAGCAGCAGTGGCGCGCCACCCGGAGCGACACCGCGGGGCGCGCCCAGGGCCACGTCGTGCGGAGGTTGTGGCGTCAGGTTGCGGGCCATGGCATCACCACACGTTCCCGGCGCCCGGGGTGTAGCTCGTGGAGATGACGGCGTTGGTCTGCAACACGTCGCACTTCACGATGCCCGAGAAGTTGGACATGGCCGCATCCACCTTGACCATGCCCGCGCTCACCTCAACCTGCGCGGCCGTCACCTTCACCTTGGCCGACGCCGTGATGCTGATCCCCGCCGCCTCCATCACCACCTGGTTGCCGTTGGCGTCTTCCAGCGTGATGGTGCCCGGCCCGTCCTGCAGCGTCACGGTCTGACCGCCGGGGGTCTCCAGCGTCAGCGTCTCCTGGCCGTCCTCGTCGAGGATGGTGATGGCCACGCCGTTTTTGGACTTCAGCCGTTTGGTGCGGTGCTGGCCGTTGGCCAGATCGGCAGGCGCTGGCGAGTTGCCGTTCCACAGCCCGCCAAGGATCAGCGGGTGGCGCGCGTCGCCGTTCATGAAAATCACCAGCACCTCGTCGTCCACGTCGGGCAGGAAAAAGAAGCCGCGGTCGTTGCCGGCGAACGGCGCCACCACGCGCGCCCACAGCGGTGCGTCCTGGTCGGTCACACCGTCGTGCGCCAGCAGGCGAACCTGCACGCGGTTGCGGCCCTTGGGGTCGTCGAGCGAGACCACCTGCGCGAGTGCGCCAGCCTGCAACCAGCCGGCAGGGCGATCGAACAGGCCGTCGCGCTTCATGCGCCTTCTCCCAAAAACGCGCACTCGCCGCTGAACTCGGTGCGGTAGCCCGCCGTCTGGTCGTACACGTGTGACGCGGCGCACACGAAATAGCGGTTGTCGAACTGCGGCGACAGGCCCGTGACCGACACCGTGGTGCCCACGCGGATGGCCGGGTTGCCTTCGCTCAAACCTTCGATGCGCACGAAGCGGCGCGCGCGCTGGTCCAGAGCGGCCTGGGCAACCGCCTGGGCTTCAGCGTCGCTGCTCACCGCGAGATGGCCGATGTGCTCATGGCGCGACCCGAGGGCTTCGTTGAGCCACGACAGGCCGCTGCGCCCACTGCCCGGCCCGCTGTGCGTGATCTGCGTGGCCTCATGGCTCACCGCGCTGCCGTCCACCGGGTTCCAACCCGCCGCGCTGGCGGCGGTGACCTGCTGCGACAGGTCGGCGATCACGCGGGCGCGCATGAGCTGGCCAAACAGCGCGAGCTCCACCTCGCCTCGCGCCACATCCCCGCGCGGCGACACCTGCAGCTCTTCGCCCACGATCTGCAGGTCGGCGTCAAACCGCGCCAGCAGGCGGCGCAGAAAGGCCAGGTCGCTCTCGTTGATCTGCGCCCAGGTGTCCACCGGGCTGGTGAGGCCGGTGACGGTGGGTCGCAGGTTGAGCGCACCCGCCACCTCACGAACCACATCAGCGGGCGACATGTCGGTGTAGGTCTTGCTTCGTCGAGCCATGCGCGCGGCCAGCAGCGCGTCTTCAGCCAACACCGTGATCTCGGGTGCGCCGCCCATGGTGAACAACAGTTCGATGGCGCTGACCTTGCCGCGAAACACCTCCACCGGGGCCTGCACGTCGCCCGCGTAGACCGCCAGTTCGGCGCCCAGTTTCAGATCGGACTGCGCACCGAACGCCTGCTCGGCGCCACCCCCCGTGGTCCCCACCCAGTTGGACAGGCGCAGCTCCAGCCGGCTCATGCCGCCCTCGCTCTCGTCCATGCGCATGGCAACCAACAGGTTGGACAGCCGCACATCGGCCTGCCCGGCCAGCCGCAGCGTGGGGCGCGCGCTGTAGAGGGCTTGTCGGCTGAGGGCGGTTTCGGTCATGGCGTGCTGCGCTGTGGTGAAGCTCAGTCGGTGTGCAGCCGCCAGGCCCGCTCAGCGCGCAGGTCCAGCGCCTGCTGCATGGCATCGAGTGCGCGGGGGTCGTTGGGCGACGTGGCCTCGCTGGCTTGCGCAGTGGGTGTGCTGGGCCGATCGGCCGGCACCTCGGCGGTGACTTCTTCAAACGTGATGGGCATGTGTGTCTCCTCTTTGTGTTCACTCGAAGGCGATGCGGGCCTGCAGATCGGCAGATGCCCCCACATCGGTGTCCAGGCTGCCGGCACCCGATCCGCGCGCCATACCGCCAGGCGCAAAACCGGTGGCGCCCGTGCGCGCCTGTGCCGGTGGCAAGAGGGCCTGGGCATTGGGCAACGAGGCGCCGGCCGCCGCGCCGGTGCGCAGGCCGGCGAAGGCCGCGCCGGCCGTGGCGCCGATGCCCCCACCGAAACCGACACCGATACCGACACCTGCACCGATGCCCACGCCAGCACTGGCGCCCAATGAAAGTGAACCCGATGCAAACGCCGCAGGCGCGCCGAGCGACACCTTGGCGTCGACCAGCAACGAGGCGCTTCCACCAAACCGCAAACTGGTCGACGCGTTGGCGCTGGCCACCGCGCGCGCAGCGCGCGGATCACCGCCGGCCGCGGCCACGCCCGACGGTCCCGCTCCGCCGGGCACCTCCATGGGTGCGGCGCCGGCGCGGTCGACCATGGGTGCCGGCGCACTGGCGCTCTCGAAATTGGGTGGCTCGCCGGACAGCGTGAGGTTGATGCCCGCACGCAGCGGCACGCCGTCGTGTGAGAACAGATCCAGCGTTTCCTTGTACTGCTCGACCGTGCCCACGAAGCGGTAAGCGCCCCAGCTGAACTCCACGCGCGGCGGCGTCTTCTCATTCTCACCGCCGTAGGGCTTGAGCATTTGCGCCATCTTGTCGGTGAAGCTGCGCACGTCTTCACCGCCCTGCACTTCGCCACCGAGGTTTTGCGCGGTGGTGTCGAACACCAGGTCCATGGTGAGCTTGGCCACGGTGGCGCTCACGTACTGGCGGCTGCCCGCGCCCTGGCCAGCGGGGCCCAGCGTGTTGGACACGGTGTACTGCAGCGAGGCCGGATTGAAATGCACCTTCACCACGGTCTCGGGCGTGGTGCTCAGCGTCTTGAACTCGGCAACGGCAAGGGCGCGTTCGGTCATGTTCAGCCCTTGGGAAAACCGAGGGTGAGGCCCTCGTGGGCCAGGTGCAGCTCTTCCACCGCCACCTCGGTGGCGCGCGCGTTGAGGTCGGCAGCCTTGAACTTCACCGGCATGCAGCGCGCGAGAGACCAGGTCATCACCTTCGTACCGGCGCCGTCGAGCATGTCGATGTCCACCTCCATGCGCGCAGCGTAGTCGCCACCGGAGACCAGGGCGAACCATTTCCAGAGGTGGCGGTTGTCGGTCATGCCACGTTTGAGGACAACGGTGGCGTGCGTCACCTGCCCCGCGCGCTGGAAGGCGCTGTGGTTGACGCCACCGCTGCGGATCACCTTGGGCTCCATGGTGGCTTCCAGACCCGTGCATTCGGCGAAGGCGCCTTTGCACATGTCGACTTCGCCTCCTTGCCCGGTGCCCGCGCCTGACTGGCGAAACCGCACCTGGAATCGGAAGGGAATGAGGGGGGCCGAGGACGGCTTGGCGGGCCCCGCGCCCAGACCGACCGACACCTGGACCGAAGCACTGGCAGAAAATTCAGCGCCGATGGCCATCACGCCGCCTCCCGCACACGGGCCTGGCCCACGCCGGCCGCCGCCAGCGCCAGCACCACGGTGATGCGCTCGATGCTGTGCGCCGGCAGCACGGTGATCTCGGTCACGAGCCGTCCGTTGTCGATGTCGTTCTGCGTCATGGTGCTGCGGTCGCAGCGCACGCTGAAGGCCTCGGCTGGTGTGGCGCCAGCGAGTGCGCCCACGCGCCAGAAACCCTTGAGCAGTTCTTCGAAGCTGCGCTCCAGCCGCGCCCAGGTCTCTGGGTCATTGCCGTCGAACAGCACACTCTGGCCGCGCAGGCGCGCCGCGCGCAGCAGCGTGGCCATGAGGCGACTCACACCGCCGCTGCGCCAGGCCTCGTCCACCGTGGTGGTCACGTCGGACTGCAGCGCCCAACCACCGGCCTGCTGGGTGAACAGGCAGACACGTTCGGCCAGCTTCGAACTGGGCGACTGCACCCCGGCGCCCCAGCCGGGCAGCGGCTCGGCGCCTTGCAGGTCGCGCAGGGCTGGCAAGGACGTGTCGCCCGCCACGCTGGCGTGGGTACCGCGCGTCAGGGCACTGCCGGCGATCAAGCCCGCAAGCGCGCCATCGGGCGGCTCCAGGCCTTCTGGGAGGTCTTGCGCCGCGCGCGTGGCCAGCCACGGGTAGCCGAGTTGCACGAAGGCGCTGGCGATCGACAGGCCACTCGCATCCACACTGCCCTCAGCCTCCAGCACACCGCTGCGCCGCAGAAACGCCAGCATGTCGCTGTGTGCGTGAACGCCGCCGTCGCTCAGCGGCCGGCGTGCGTCTTCGCGCGGCAGCGGCAGCGCGCCGACAAACAACATCTCGCGCTGGTGCTGTGCCAGAAAAGCCCGCACGCTGGCCACGGCCACGCGCCAGGGGCCGTAGCCCGGGCCGTCCAGGCGTGGCGCGCGCAGGGCCCTCAGGCCCGCGTCTTTGGGCAGCGGTGGCTCGTCGGGGCTGCACACCACGAATCCCTCGGGCGGAGGAGTCAAGGGCACGGTCACCGACGGCGCCAGAGGTTCGGTCGAGCACGCGTCGGGCAAGTCGGGGAGGCACAAGAGGCTGGCCTCGGAGAGACCCACCACGTGACCGATGCCGCGCCAGGTGCGCGGGTCCATGGGCTCGAACGCCTCACCCACCGGCTCGCGATCGCTGAAGCCGGGGATGAGCCGGGCCAGGCGCGCGCGCCGCTTCGCTGCGCGGTTGGAAGCCGATTCCAGAAACGCCCACGGATCGCCCACGCGCACCACCACCGCGCGCTGGCCGCCACGCGCAAAGAAACTGCGCACCGCAGCTCCGAGGTACGTGGCGCAGAGCGAGGGCGCACCACTCACCGGATCGGGCGTGCGACCCACCAGGCGCTCGTCCCAGGCAAAGAGTCGGTCAAAAAGTGCCCAGCTGTCGATCACCACCGGCACGTTGTCCAACGCCTCCAGGGCATCAGCTCCCTTGCGCCATGGGCCTTGCACCCAACCCGCGTCGATGAGTTGGCGGCGCACCGACATGGGCAAGGGTTGATCGCGCCGCCGCGCCACGAAGCCCACGAAACACGCCACGTCGGCGCGCTCCGGCGCGGTGCGCAGGGCGGGGGCGGCGGTTTCGAACACGAGGCTCATGGTGGACGTCCGGCGTGCCTCAGGCGGTGATTTCCATCGCTTCTGCAGAGAGCGCAATCTCCTCCATCGCCACGTCGCCCCCGCCCTTGCCTGCCAGTGTGGGCCCCGTGTATTTCATCGGGATCACGCCGCGCAGCACCCAGGTCTGTACCGGGGTGTGGGCTTCGTCGAGCAGGGTGATGGTCACGTTGCGCTGCGCGGCCGGACCCTGCGTTCGGGTCTGACTGATCCAGTCGAACAGCGTCTTGCTGTTGAGGATGCCGCGCTTCAAGGTCACGTCGGACACCTTGTGGATGCCGGCGACCTTGCGCACGTGGT
>LNFM01010561.1_pt1 | contig 12944 bp, 14 predicted proteins | sample 596031 | NCBI WGS metagenome assembly LNFM01 (sample SAMN04254537, study PRJNA301005) | activated carbon metagenome | isolation source: dual media filters at the Ann Arbor, Michigan drinking water treatment plant | place: USA: Ann Arbor
AAACTTATCCACAGCCGACCCTCTCAAAGTCGGCTTCCACCCCTGGCTCAATATTCGGTCGGCGCGGTGGCTCAGATTTGGATCGGCGCCGACAGGACGGTGGAGCACAGAGCCTCATACGCTGTACTGGCGCAAGCTGACCAGTCTGTTGGCCGTCTACAAGTGGTTCGAGGGGCATTCCAAACAGCGGCTGACGGGCGTCGGCTTGGCTCGAGCGCTTGCGCGAGCAGCCACGACGAACGAAGGTCTAGCGCAGTTAGTCGGCGGCTACCACGTCTTCATGGACCAATACGGACAGGGCAGCGTGCCGTACATCAAGCTCAGCAAGGCCCAGGTCGAAGAACTGTTGGCGTTTTCTGGCCGCGTCGAGAAGGAAGGGCAGTGGGATGAGCCTGCGGAGCCGCCCTCACGAGAAGCAGATGCCGGCGCCCCGGCTGCTGCCGAAGCGCCGGCGCACGATGCGGCGGCCGCGGCCGTCAGGAATCCGTACGGGATTCTTTAGGAGGTGACGATGCAAGAGCGCCACCCGATGCAGCAGCCCCGGGGCTACCTCGTTCGGACGGCACCAGTCGCGGAGTTTGCAGCGGTGTTGTCGGGATACCTTGAAGGGACCGAACTAGGGCTTGCATGTACGGCGCCCACGAAGACCGGCAAGACGTCGACTCTCGACTATCTCGGGGACCGCTTTGCCGCGGCAGGCAGCGCTGTATTCCTGCGCTCCATCGTCGTCAACTATCGAGAGAAGAATCACCCGCCAAAGTTCTTCCGTCGCCTGCGCGGGGAGGAAGACGCGGAGGACCCGCACTTGGTTCATCGAGGCCCCAAGCTCGCCCTCATCAACCACGTGCGCAACGAGTGCGACAAGCGTAATACACCGACCGTCATCTTCGCATTGGACGAAGCGCAGAACTTGACGTTGCAGGAACTCGACATTCTCAAGGTACTCACCGAGGAACTCATTGGCTTCCGTCTGCGGCCCTTCATGCTCCTCATGGGGCAGCCGGAGTTGTCGATGCTGATTGAGTGGCTTCGGGAATGCCGGCGACCTGACCTTGTTGGACGGTTCATGGCCAGGCAGTGCCGGCTACGGGGGCTGCAAAAGGGAGACTTCCATGGATTCTGCAGGCACATCGACAGCGCCACCTGGCCTGTCGGCTGCCAGACAACCTACACCCAGCACTTCGTGCCAGCCTTGTGGGCAAATGGGTGGAGGATGGCGAACCAAGCTGCCCCGTTGTGGGACGCCTTCGCGCGGATGGCCGGACACCTCCAGCTCGAGCCCACGAAGCTTGAAGTTGGCTCACAGTACTTGGCCAACGCCGTGCTCGAAGTGCTGCGTTTGCTCCAGGCTTCGTCGGACCTGAGGGACAAACACGTCCTGTACGAACGCGCCGTAGCTGCCTCGGCCTTCGACCAAACGACAGTCTTGACGGTGCGGGACGACGCCGTCTTGTCCCCGGCAAAACGGGAAAAGCGCAAGCTTGCCGTGAATTGGTTGCGCGCCTCGGGACACTAAGGTGGAATGCGAAGCCTCACGTGGAATTCACACTGGCTTTGGCCCGGCGCGTCACTTTGGTGCCTGGCGTCAAAGGTCGCCTTCGTCAGCACTGTCGAAATCAGTGATGTCTTGCGGCTCCTGGCGGGAGCAACGCCTGAATATCGGTTGCCCATCTGGATGGCGGGAGCGGCGGCGCGGCAGACGGTCGCGCGGTACTTCGGGCTGACTCCTGGTGGGGTCGAAGCACTCTTCCACGGCAATCTCCCTTGCACGCTCGAAGAACGTGAACACCTCTCCCTCTCCCTCCGTTGGTGTCCTGCCTGTCTCGGCGATTGGTATCACAGCGTAGGCTTCCAGGACCGCCGTGTGCTCCGCTGTCCCTGGCATGGCACCCTGCTCAGAGAGTCCTGTCCTAAATGCGGGCGACTTGTGGACCCTCTCGGGCCAGCCTGGGCGTGTAGCTTCTGCCGAAGTCCGTTGACGTCACCGCCAAGGGACTGGCTGCGTGACTTCAAAAGAGGACCGGGTCACAGCGGGCGCTGGCCCAGCGAACTGCCTCTCACCCACATCGCATACGCTGATGAGGAGGGAAGGGTCCTTTGCTACGACAACCAGGAAGCACTTGCCCTGTTCGAGGGCCATCCACGGGCCATTGAGTATTGGCAGCAGGGCCAGCTGTTCGAATCAGCATGCGCGCTGTGGGACACGGTTCTGCACGACCATCGGCCGTGCGCCTACGCCGAACCGCACGCGTATGCACCGCAGTACGCCGCACAAGGGTTCGTCTGTCCAGTCGCTGGTGCGGCCTTCAGCGCCTTCGGTAGCCTCAACCTTGCGTGTGAGATAGGGAGGCGCTGGCCGCAGGAGCCCCTGCCGGGCGCAGCGCACCCGTACTTGCCTTGGCCGACCGAGGTGCCCTTTGAGGTTTTGCGCGCGCTGTTGCGAGAGTTGCCGCGGGCATGGCTGGTCGACGCCCTGCTCGTGTTCGGCGACGCCGCGAAATCGGGTCACGTAAAGGCCAGGTGGGAGGTCCGAGAGGGCGTTTTCAGCGCAGTAGTTGAGTCAGATGTAGGGCTGAATGGCGTGAAGGGCCTCCGTGCGATACAAAAGACACAGATGGTTACACTGAAGGCGGCGAGAGACTACGCCGCTGAAAGCTGCCAGGCTGAAATTTAGAAGGACCGATGCGCTGCCGAACATCTACCGTGCGTGCGCTAAAAAATCCTATCTGAAGAGGCGGGCACGACTTCGACGACCTCCTGAAGGATGGCCCTCACGAGCCGGGAACCTTTTAGGGCAGACCCCATTTTCCAAGGTGGCTTTGCCACCATCCTCACTCAGTAGCTCTTCCATCCTCCACTCGTCCTCGCAGTAGCCCAACAGCGAGCCTAGCTGGCGGGCGGTCCGCCACGACGAATCAAGCACTTAGCGAAGACTCCTCTAGTGAGTCTGGCTCGCTACTGACTCCTGAGGGTGTTCAACCACAGGCAGTTTCCGCCCCTCGTTCCAATAGTTGACATAATCTACATCGTACACAGTTAACGTCACCCAACATCGCCGGCTATGTTACGGAAGCCTGTCGACAGACTTGACATGACCACTCCGTCGAGCCGCCCCAGCCCTGGCAAGTGCTTGCCCCGTCACCACAATTTGTACGCGGTTCGCCAATTGCTAGCACTGGTCGCAGCCGCCCCGCATCCTCCCGCGGACGGATAAGACGCCCGATCGTGATCCCGCTTCTCCACCCGGTTATGAGTTCCTTGTTCGCGCTGGCGCTCTTCGTCAGTGCGCTGGTGCCCGTGCATGCCCGAACTCTGGTTCCCGACGCGCAGAAGCCAGAGTCCGTGACGACTGCACCGTCCTCGTCGCGCGAGGTGCCGGAGTACTTGCTCCCGCCATCGGCGCCCGGGTTCGTGGGCACCGATGTCACCGACATCCGGCGGGGGGCGACCAGTGCGGAGCGTGCGGCCAGCGCGGCCAGCGCGCCGCTCGAGGCTTCGCGCGCTGCGCTCGAAGGCGCAGCCGCTCTCAGGCCTCGACGTGCAGAACCACCTGTGCCGCCCCCCAAGGAGCAAGGCTTCTCACTCTTCGGCCTGGGCGCCATGCCCACGCCCCCGCCGCGTGACGAGCCATTGCGCCAGCCCGAGTTCTACGCGGTCGAGCGCAGCGGTGCCAACACTGCGCCGGCGACTGCGCGGGGGGGCCAGGGCCCCACGCTCGAAATCCCACTGGACGCGGCGATGCCGGTGCTGCGGGAGGGGATCAACTGGATGAGGTCCAATCGCGACGCCGTGTTGGTGGCATCGCTGGCCGTGCTGGCGATCACCTGGATGCGAACCCGCCGACCGGGAAAGCTACAGGCAACCCCTGCTCGCCACGGGTCGGGCGCGGGCTCCGAGCCTTCGCGCCGTCGGCGCCGCCATCGGCACGCCCACGGGCACGGGCACGGACATTCGAGCCGCTACGCGGCGTTGCCCGGTGGTTCGTCGCACTCGTCTTCGCGCAGCAGATCCGAAGAGCCCTGGGCGGGTGACGCAGGGCGGTCCAGCGGGCGGCACAGGTGACGGTTCAACTGCCCCAGGCGCTCTGACTTTTCTACCGCCGCGAGGATGACCTCCGGGTGCAGCATCAGCATGAAGGGGTTGCGTTCAGCAGCTTGGTGGGCCATGTCGGTACTCCAGGGGCCATTGCCGGCCTGAACAAACTCTACGCCCAGAGCCTGGAATTTCCGAGTCGGCCGGCAGCCAAAGAGGCCGTAGGATGATTTCTGACACGAACCGGGCGGCAGTTGCCCTCAGCGTGCGGCCTGTGCCAGTTGCAGCGACAACGATTCGCGCCCGGCCAGGCGGGCAAACGCCGCGGCGTCCAACGCCTGCGCATTGCGGGCGCGCGGGTTCGCTCCACGCTTGAGCAGCAGCAGCGTCGACCCCTCCGCCCCATAACGCGCGGCCATCATCAGCGGCGTGGTGCCATTGGGCGACGCCGCCTCGATGTCGCTGCCGCGGTCCAGCAGCAGGGCCACGAGTTGCGGCTCGTCGCTGCAAGCGGCGTAGTGCAGCGGCGTCCAGCCTGCACGGTTGAGGCGCGCCCCGCGCGCCAGCAGGCGTTGCGTGGCGTTCAGATTGCCGCGCAGCGCCGCCATCATCAGCGGGGTTTCGTCGCTGCGGTTGGGCTCGTCGACACGCAGGGCCGGGTGCGCCAGCAAGGTGTCCAGCACCTTGGGCGAGCCGTCGCGCAAGGCCAGGAAGAGCGCACTCTGCCCTTGTTCGCTGGGCGCGTTGGGATCGAAGCCGCGCTCCAGCAAGGCCTTGACGGTGCGCGCATCGTCGACATTCACGGCCCTGAAAAAGTCGACGGAAGCGTCGGCGTGCGCCACGCAAAACCAAGATACGACAATGGCATAGAACGCAAATCGAAAGTAATTTCTCAGCATTTCAGGCCCTGGTTGCGGTGCGCGGGAACAGCGTTTCGAAGTTGGCGCTGGTCGCGCGAGCCACCTCTTCGAGCGCCAGCCCCTTGATCTGCGCCAGCTTGGCCGCGACATGCGGCACCCAGCCGGGCTGGTTGGTACGGCCGCGGTGCGGCACCGGTGCCAGATAGGGGCTGTCGGTCTCGATCAGGCAGCGCTCCAGCGGCACCATGGCCGCCACCTGCTGCAACTCGACCGCGTTGCGGAAGGTCAGGATGCCCGAGAACGAGATGTAGAAGCCCAGGTCCAGCGCCGCGGCGGCGATGGCCGGGGTCTCGGTGAAGCAGTGGAACACGCCCTGGTTCGCGCCCTCCTCGCGCAGCAACGCCAGCGTGTCCTCACCGGAAGAGCGCGTGTGCACCACCAGCGGCAGGCCGGCGGCGCGCGCGGCGCGGATGTGCACGCGAAAGCGCTCGCGCTGCCAGGCCATGTCCTCGACGCTGCGGCCGTTGAGGCGGTAGTAGTCCAGGCCGGTCTCGCCGATGGCCACCACGCGCGGCAAGGTGGCCAGGCGCAGCAAGTCGTCCAGCGTGGGCTCTTGCACGCCCTCGTTGTCGGGATGCACGCCCACCGTGCACCAGAAGTTGTCGTGGGCCAGTGCCAGTTCATGCACCAGACCGAACTCCTCGAGCGTGGTGCAGATGCACAGTGCCCGGTCGACCTGGGCCGCAGCCATGGTGGCGCGGATCTCGGGCAGGCGTTCGCGCAGCTCCGGAAAGCTCAGATGGCAGTGGGAATCGACGAACATGCCGGCAACGTTGCGCGCGGCGCGGGCCGCGGCGCCCTCAGATGGTCTGCGTGGGCTTGGACGAGGAAACCGTGGTGCCCAGCAGTTCCTCGATCTTGAGCTTCAGCTGGCGCGACTTTTCGTCGTTGGGAAAGCGCACACCCACGCCCTGGGTGCGGCCGCCGGAGGCATTGGCCGGCGTGATCCAGGCCACCTTGCCGGCCACCGGAAAGCGCTGCGGGTCATCGGGCAGCGACAACAGCAGGTAGATGTCGTCGCCCAGCCGATATTCGCGGTTGCTGGGCACGAACAGCCCGCCTTCGGTGATCAGGGGAATGTAGGCCGCGTACAGCGCGCCCTTTTCGCGAAAGACGAGCTGGATGACGCTGGGACGCCCGGCAGCACCGGCGGTTGCCGCACCGCCGGTGGGGGGCCCAAGGCCACCGGAGCGGGTGGAAGCTCGATCTGTCATCGCTGAAGTGTATCCAAGCGGCGCGTTGCGGGCGGTAGCGCGCGCTTCGCAGGTGCCAGCGCCTGGGCGGCGGCCTGCACCAGCGCGTCGATCAGCAGCGCTTCCTGCCAGGGATGGTCGTCGTTGCGGGCCACGCGGTCGAGCTCGCGCGACCAGCCAGCCAGTGCCGCCATCGAGGCCGTCGCGGGCAGATCGTCCGCCGCAAAGAAGCGTGCCGGCGCACCGCAGGCGCGGGCCATGGCGTCGTGGCAGAGCTTGTGCAGCGTGTCCAGCACGCGCGGAACCGGCCAGCCAGAGAACACCGCGCCCTGCCCTCGCGCCACGGCGCGCGGCACGGCGGCCCAGGCGCGCGCATCCACGCCCGCCTGGGCCAGCGCCCAGGCGTCGAGCACGCGGCCACTGCAGGCCGCCAGCAGCACCTCGGGCGCGTCCACCCCCTGAGCCTGCAGCCAGGCGGCCGCCTGTTCGTGCGGCGCCTCGGGCAGCGCGATGTGCTGGCAGCGGCTGCGCACCGTGGGCAGCAGCAGCGCCGGGTCGGCGGTGGTCAGCAGCATGCGCGTGCCGGGGGGCGGCTCTTCCAGCGTCTTGAGCAGCGCGTTGGCCGACTGCTGGTTCAGCACGTCGGCGGGGTGCAGCAGCGCCACCTTGCCGCGGCCGCGGGCGCTGGTCATGTAGACGCGGTCGATCAGGCGCCGAACCTCGTCGACGCGGATGACGCGGCTGGGCTTGCGCTTGCCCTCCTCGCCCTCGGGCTTGTCCTCGGCCAACGGCCATTCGAGCTCGCGCCGCAGCGTTTCGGGCAGCAGCACCTGCAGGTCGGGGTGGACGCGGGCGTGCACCAGGCGACAACTGCCGCAATGGCCGCAGGGGCGGCGCGCGCCTGCTTCGGCCTCGCACAGCCAGGCCTGGGCCAGGGCGATGGCAAAAGGCAGCGCGCCGGCACCGGCGCTGGCGTGCAACAGCAGGGCATGGCCGCGCTGTGCCGCCAGTGCCCGGGCCAGGGGTTCTGCCAGCCAGGGCAGCGGCAGCTCGCCGCTGTCGCCCACCGCGCCGACGAGGTCTACCACCATGCGCGGCGCTGCACTTCGGCTTCGATCTGCGCCCAGACCACTGTGCGCTCCTCAGCCGCGGCGATGCGCGCAAAGCGCTGCGGCTCGGCCGTGCAGCGCGCCTGGTAGCCGACCATGACGCGTTCGAAAAAGGCCTGGTCCTGGGCCTCGAAGCGGTCGGGTGCGCGCACCGCGGCGCGCCGCTGGGCGGCGGTGGCCGCGGGCAGGTCGAACCAGATCGTCATGTCGGGGTTGCGACCCTGCTGCACCCAGGCTTCGAGCTGCGCCAGCACCGCCAGATCGAAGCCGCGGCCGCCGCCCTGGTAGGCGAAGGTGGCGTCGGTGAAGCGGTCGCACAGCACGGTGACGCCGCGCGCCAGCGCCGGCTCGATCAGCTGCGCCAGGTGATCGCGCCGCGCGGCAAACACCAGCAGGGCTTCGGTCAGCGCATCCATGGGCGCGTGCAACACCAGTTCGCGCAAGCGCTCGGCCAGCGGCGTGCCGCCGGGTTCACGCGTGACCAGCACCTCGTGGCCGCGCCCGCGCACCCATGCGGCCAGGGCCTCGATGTGCGAGCTCTTGCCGGCGCCGTCGATGCCTTCGAAACTGATGAAGCGCCCGCCGCTCAACGCTGGGCCCGCTGGTATTGGTTCACCGCGCGATTATGGTCGGCCAGGTTCTCGCTGAAGACGCTGCTGCCGTCGCCGCGGGCCACGAAATACAGCGCCCTTGTCGGCTCGGGGCGCACGGCAGCCAGCAGGCTGGCCATGCCGGGCAGGGCGATGGGCGTGGGTGGCAGGCCGGTGCGGGTGTAGGTGTTGAAGGGGCCGTCGGCCAGCAGGTCGCGCTTGCGCAGGTTGCCGTCGAAAGACGCGCCCAGGCCGTAGATCACCGTCGGGTCGGTTTGCAACGGCATGCCGATGCGCAGGCGATTGGCAAACACGCCGGCGACGCGGCCACGCTCGGCCGCGGCACCGGTTTCCTTCTCGACCACCGAGGCCAGGATCAGCGCCTGGTCGGGCGTCTGCAGCGGCAGGTCGGCGGCGCGCTGGGCCCAGGCATCGGCCAGACGGCGCTGCATCGCGCCGTGCGCGCGACGCAGCACGGTGAGGTCACTGACACCGCGGCTATAGATGTAGGTGTCGGGGAAGAATCGGCCTTCGGCGGCCTGGCCGGGCGAGCCCAGCGCGGACATCAGCTCGGCCTCGCTCATGCCGGCGCTCACCGGACGCAGTTGCGGCGCGGCGGCCAGCGCGGCGCGCAGCTGGCGCAGGGTCCAGCCCTCGATGAAGCGCACGCGTTCGCGCGCCTCGTCGCCCTGCACCAGCTTGTCCAGCAGGCGGCGCGGCGTGGTGCGGGCGTCGATCTCGTAGCTGCCGGCCCGGATGCGCCGCGCCTGGCCCGACCAGCGGAACCATTCGTACAGCAGCCGCGGCGAGGTCTGCACGCCGGCGTCGACCCAGGCCTGCGCCACCTCGCGCGGCGACGCGCCTGGCTCGATCGACAACTCGGCATGCGGCGCGGCCAGCGGCAGCGGGCGGTCCAGCCACCACAGCGCGGCAGCGCCGGCGACCGTCAGCGCCAGCAGCAGCACGACCACAAGGGCCAGTGCCAGACGAGACCCTTTGTGACTGCGACCCATGGGGCGCTGATGATAATCACCGCATGCCTACACCCCTTTCAGCCCCCCTGCCCTCGGGCGCGCTGCGCCTCACCGACTGGGGCCTGATCCGCGCCCAGGGCGAAGACGCCGCCAGTTTTCTGCAGGGCCAGCTCACCCAGGACATGAAGCAGCTCGCGCCCGATCAGGCGCGGCTGGCCGGCTTCTGCTCGGCCAAGGGCCGGCTGCAGGCCAGCTTCGTCGTCTGGCGGCCGGCGGCCGACGAGTTCCTGCTGGCCTGCAGCGCCGATCTGTTGCCGGTGGTGCTGAAGCGCCTGAGCATGTTCGTGCTGCGCGCCAAGTGCAAGCTCAGCGACGTGAGCGCGCAGCGCCCGCTGTGGGGCGTTGCGGGCACTGCGGCCGTGGCGGCGCAGCTGGGGTCGGGCCACCCGCCCCTGCCCTGGGCCCGGCTGAGCGATGAACAGGGCGAGACCATCGTGCTGCCCGAGGCTCTGGTGCAGGGTGTCGCCGTGCCGCGGCTGCTGCTGGCCCGCCATGCGGGCGCGCCGGCGCGGGCCGAGACGCTCGCGCCGGCGGCCTGGCAGTGGCTCGAGGTGCACAGTGGCGTGGCGCGCATCTGCGCCGCGACGGCCGAGCAGTTCGTGCCCCAGATGATCAACTTCGAGCTGGTGGGGGGCGTCAACTTCCAGAAGGGCTGCTATCCCGGCCAGGAAGTGGTGGCGCGCAGCCAGTACCGCGGCACGCTCAAGCGCCGAGGCGTGCTCGTCAGCAGCGCGCAGCCGCTGCAGCCGGGGCAAGAGGTCTTCCACAGCGCCGACCCCGGCCAGCCGGCCGGCATGGTGGTGCTGGCCGGTGCGCTGTCGGACAGCGAGCATGCGGCGCTGATCGAGCTCAAGCTGGCCGCGCTGAACGGCGGCACGCTGCACCTGGGCGCGGCCGATGGCCCGTTGCTGCAAGTGGGAGAACTGCCCTACGCCATCCCTTCCGAGGCGGCTTGAAGCCGGACTTGTTCGTCTACTGGCACGCCGCGCCGCAGGCCGTGAAGGCAGCGCTGGACGCGGCGCGGGACTTCCAGCGCGCACTGCGCCGCGATCACCCGGAGGTCGTCGCCCGGCTGTACCGCCGCAGCGACGCGGCCAGCGAGCAGCTCACGGTGATGGAAACCTACTGCGCGCCGGCAGGTCTGGGCGCCGCGGTGCAGGCACGCATCCGCGACGTGGCCTGGTGCCCGGGCCGGCGTCACGTCGAGGTGTTCGAGCCGGCTGACTGATCCAGATTCAGGGCGGCGGCAGGCGCAGCCGCAGGTCCTGGTGCGGCAACCCGGCTTCCTCGTACACCGGGCCCTCGGCCTGGAAGCCGGCGCGCCGGTACAGCGGCACGGCCTCCTGCGCGGCCTGCACGCGCAGCTCAACCAGCCCGCGCCCGGCCGCCAGGGCCAGCAGGTGGTCCAGCATCTGCCGCCCCAGGCCGCAGCCGCGGGCGCCAGGCAGCACGGCCATGCGCGAGATCTGCGCCACACCGGCCTGCCCCTGCACATCGACCAGCCGGCTGCAGGCCACCGGCCGGCCCAGGCGGTTGACGGCCAGCAGTTGCAGCGCGCCCGCGTCGGCCGCGTCTTCCACCAGCAGCGGCGGCAGACCCTGCTCGGTCACGAACACCGCCTGGCGGATGGCGCGGGCGTCGGCACCCAGGGTGGCCCAGTCGCCGCCACGCAGCTCGGCCATGGGCTGGCCGGCCTCGAAGGCTTCGAGCGCAGCGCGCAGGGCGGCGGGCACAGGCCTGGACTGCTGCAGCACCGGGTCGGCGAAGACATAGACCAGCTCGCCGTGCACCAGGCGCTGCTCGCCGCGGAAGACGGCGGCCTGCAGCTGCAGTGAGCTGTTGCCCAGCCGGGCGCAGCGCACGCCCACCGCCAGGCGCTCGTCGTAGCGCGCCGAGCCTTCGTACTCCAGCGTGGCCTTGCGCACGAACAGGTCGCCCTGCAGCGCTTCCATGGTTTCGGCATAGGGCAGCGCCAGCGCCCGCCACCAGCCGCCCACGGCGGTGTCGATGTACATCAGGTAGTGGGCGTTGAAGACGATCTTCTGCATGTCGACCTCGGCCCAGCGCACGCGCAGGGCTTCGAGGTACCGAAAGTCAGTGCGCTTCATGGTGTCCAGGCCTTCTTGAGTGCCGCCGCGGCAGCGTCCAGGGCAGCCGGCGCTTCCCTCAGCGCGCGGCCCATCTTGATGAAGTCGTGCGTCATGCCGCGGTACAGCTCCAACTGCACCGGCACGCCGGCGGCGCGCAGGTGGTCGCCGTAGGCGAGGCCCTCGTCCACCAGCGGGTCGCACTCGGCCAGGATCAGGCAGGCCGGCGCCACGCCGTCGACATCGGCGTGCAGCGGCGCGAAGCGCCAGTCGTGGCGGTGGTGGTAGGGGATGGTGTGGTCGAACATCCAGGCGATGGTCGCGGCGTCGAGCAAAAAGCCGTTGGCAAACAGCCGGTGCGAGGCGGTGTCCGCGTGCGCCGTGGTGCCGGGCGTGATGAGCAGCTGCAGAGCAAGCGGCAGGCCGCGGTCGCGCGCCTGCAGTGCGCTCACCGCCGCCAGCGTGCCGCCGGCGCTGTCGCCACCCACCGCGGCCAGCGCCGCCAGGCCGTGACGCGCCGGGTCGGCCGCCAGGGCTTGCAGCGCCGCCCAGACGTCATCCTGCGCCGCGGGAAACGGGTGCTCGGGCGCCAGCCGGTAGTCCAGCGCCACCACCGCCCAGCCGCTGCGCCGGGCCAGCTGGCGGCACAGGCTGTCGTGGGTTTCCAGGCTGCCGACGACGAAGCCGCCGCCGTGCAGGAACAGCAGCGCCGGCCGCGGCTCGGTGCCTGCGGCGTAGACGCGCGCCGGTCGCGGCTGGCCATCGGCGCCGGGCAGCTGGATGTCCTGCACCCGCGCCAGCGGCGCGCGCGGCAGGTCCAGCACCTCCGCGGCGCGTTCGTAGGCCAGGCGCGCCTGCAGCGGCGTCAGCGCATGCAGCGGCGTGCGCGCGGCGCGCTGGATGCGCTCCAGCAGGCCGGCCATCTGCGGGGTGAGGAGGTTGGTGGACAAGGCTGGCCGGAGCATACTTTGGCCTCCCCGCAGCAGCCCACCCTGACCACCATGGCGCGCATCCTCTACCTCACGCAGATCGACATCGACCCGGGCGCGGTGAAGCTGCTGGCGGCCGAGTGTCAGCGCATCGGCATGCGCCGGCCGCTGATCGTCACCGACGCCGGCGTGCGCACCGCCGGGGTGCTGCAGCTGGCGCTGGATGCGCTGGGCGATCTGCCGCACGCGGTGTTCGACGGCACGCCGTCCAACCCGACCGAGGCCGCGGTGCGCGCCGCGGTGGCGGTGTTTCAGCAGGCCGGCTGCGACGGCCTGGTGGCCGTGGGCGGCGGCTCCAGCATCGACCTGGCCAAGGGCCTGGCCATCGCCGCCACGCACCCGGGGCCGCTCAAGACCTACGCCACCATCGAAGGCGGCAGCGCGCTCATCACCGACAAGGTGCTGCCGCTGATCGCCGTGCCCACCACCGCCGGCACGGGCAGCGAGGTGGCGCGCGGCGCCATCGTCATCGTTGACGACGGCCGCAAGCTGGGCTTCCACAGCTGGCATCTGCTGCCCAAGGCCGCACTGCTGGATCCGGATCTGACCCTGGGCCTGCCGCCCGGCCTGACCGCAGCCACCGGCATGGACGCCATCGCGCATTGCATGGAGACCTTCATGGCGCCGGCGGTCAATCCGCCAGCCGACGGCATCGCTTTGGACGGCCTGGCGCGCGGCTGGACGCACATCGAACGCGCCACGCGCGACGGCAGCGACCGCGAGGCGCGCTGGAACATGCTGAGCGCCAGCATGCAGGGCGCCATGGCCTTCCAGAAGGGGCTGGGCTGCGTGCATTCGCTCAGCCACAGCCTGGGCGGCGTGAATCCGCGCCTGCACCATGGCACGCTCAACGCGATGTTCCTGCCGGCGGTGGTGCAGTTCAATGCGCAGGCCGACAGCGTTCGTCGAGAACACCGCCTGCAACGCATGGCCGCAGCCATGGGGCTGGCCGGCTGCGACGAAGCCGGCACCGAACTGGCGGCAGCACTG
>LNFM01010562.1_pt1 | contig 12943 bp, 13 predicted proteins | sample 596031 | NCBI WGS metagenome assembly LNFM01 (sample SAMN04254537, study PRJNA301005) | activated carbon metagenome | isolation source: dual media filters at the Ann Arbor, Michigan drinking water treatment plant | place: USA: Ann Arbor
CTCAGGAAAATCGTAAAAAATTCAAAGCGATTGTCTCTACAATTATTGGCGATATCATTGCTGACGTAAACGCGGAGGTCAAAGGCGCTGGCGATGATTTTGACTACCGCGATAAGCTTCGTGACGCCGAGTGGGTCAAGACATTAGCAAGGGAAGTTACTTCTACTTATCAGAAGCTTGTAGCTAGAAAGACCATCAAACCGTTTGGCGATGAGTGGAAGGAATCGTGACTAAAAGAGAAACAGAACTCTTCGACAATGCCCCCCGGGCACCATCGCCGCAGATCAAGTCCGCAACGGCGCATCGCCTCCATGACGTGGTAATGTAGGAACTAAGCGGCCTTGTACTCGCAGTCGATTTGACGCGTTGTCGGGCGGGTTATCGCATGATCGCTTCGGTTGTCGGGTCGCGCTCGCGTTCACTGTTGAGCATTTCCGCCAGCGTGGCGGCCTCATTTCCCAAGTACAGCTTCGCGCCCTTCTCAAACGCCGCGCGGTTGGCCGGGTTGTTTTCCTTCAAGAGCATTGCCGCCCAATCGGGATCAAGAAGGGCTTTGTCCATGGCCCGCTCGAATGCCACCGCTTGCTGCTTGCCGGTCGCGCGCCGCGCCATGATGCCAACGATGTTGACCGCGGTGAACGGGATGCCGACCACCCCGCGCTTCACGGCAAATGCGCGCGACGCGAGCGTTTCGAATGACGGCAAGATGCTTTGCATAGCCTGCCCAGTTCCTGACGTGTTCGGGGCCCGCGCACGTCCCGCCAAGTTGACGTTTTGAAGGGCGTCGGCGATTTCCCGGATGTTGGCCAGGTGCTCCGGGTTCTCACGATAGATGCGTTCGGCGACGGCCGACGTGGCTGGATCGTCTAGAAAACCCTTGAGTGCTCTTGGCTGCCAAGGTTGTGCCCCGCCGGCGGTGACAGTTGTCTCACCGCCGCTGCGCGCACGCTTTTGCATAATGTTCCAGAAAACTTGGCGCGCGCCTTCGACTGAGGCCGGATCGTCATTTACAAAACGCAGCAGTTCGTCGGCTGCCGCGCCAGGCTGTTTCGACACCAGCACACCCCTCATCGCGTCTTCAGCGCGTTCATCACCGAACTGAAGATACTTGCCAACGTTGCCCGTACCTGGCCGGTCCGGCGTGCCGAGTTCGCGTGTCAGTGTGGCCTCATTCCCGGCGGCGCCGTCCAGTGCGCGGCGAAGCCCGGCCGCGGTGCCGAGCTCTTCGCGAACGCCCGCAAATCGCGGCTCACTGAGGATGGTGTTATATCGGCCGATGTAGGCTTCGAGCTCCGCCGGGTTATCAAGCAAGCGGCGCGAGCTGACATCGGACAGGATTTGATCGCGGACAGCCGGCACGACGCGGGCGTCGCCGCCGGCCTCGCGCATGAGAGCCTGAAAATCGGCGATCTTGCCTTCGTCGCTCTGTACAAACTTGGCCGCCACGTCGCTTGCTGGCATCCGCGGCTGTCCCTGTTGCCGATCAAGCGCCTGAGCGATGGCCGTCTGTGGGCGTGCGAAGCGATCCTTCATGTCCCGCGTCGCCGCGCGCGCCGTGTCATACTGGCCGCGAAGATCGGCGGGGATGACAGTATCCGTGTGCGCGTCAAGCGCGTCGATATATTGATTAATGACGCGTGCTTCTTGCGGCGTTGCCGCCCCACGTGCGCGCGCCGATAGAACGCTGCGGATACCTGCCAATTCGCGAAGTGGCTGAGCACCCTCTTCGGCGAGAGCGGCCGGCATATCCGCGACGGCCGGCCGGAATTCTAGGTTCTCAGCACGCGACGTGCGTTGGCCGACTTGATCGAAGCGGTCAACGAGCGGGCCAACGTCTACGCGGTGCTCGGCATGATTGATCGGCTCCCAAGCCTGGCGCACAAGGCTCCGCGTCTCCGCGCTTGCGCCTTCAAGCGCGGCGCGTAGATCGGCGCCGCGGCCTTCCGCCGTCATCGCCGGCTGAAGGCGTTGAACGTGGGCGTCAAGCGCGCCTTGTGCGTTTTGCGTTTGCACGCCCGCGTCCGTGAGACGCCGGCCCCGCTCAACTTCAAGCTCGCTGCGAAGCGCACCAGGCGATCCGTTCGGCGCTGAGACGTCCATAGCCCGGTCAATCGCATTTGTGTTTTCGGATCGTCGTTGAGCGAACGTGCCGCTACGCGAGCCGCCCGAACGGCTGTATTCGAGCGCAGCGATGCCGGGGCTCCCGGTGCGATCCGCCAAGCTTTCCTGAAAGCCGGGGATCGTGTCGCCGACTTTGCGCCCTCGCATGATTGTATCAACAAGTGGCTGTGCGTCAGCGCCCCTTTCGTTTGGGGCGCCGGATGCTCGCATAACCTCATCAACGACATTGTCGCGAATGACCTGATCGGCGAATTTCGGATTTCCAGTTGCGGCACCGACGATGTTCTTAACGGGGCTAAGCAAAGCTTTGCCAACCCCCGCGACACCGACGCCGCCAAACGCGCCAGCCATATCGGCCGCGTTGTGGTTCGGGCTTCCTTCCTTGACGCCAGCGGAGCGCGTGGCTTCGTTCGCAGCACCGGCGCCGGTACCGGCGGCGACGGCTGTCCCTAATTCCTTTATTGCGAATCGGCCGGGCTTGATGGCGGCGGGCTCAACGAACGTACGCAACAGCGCGGGCAGCTCCCGCGCCCTCTCGACGCCCATCTTGCCAGCGCGGACAGCGGCGCCCACGGGGATCGCAGCCGCACCGACCTCTTCGCCGACACGGCGCAGCATGCGCCCGCCGGCGCCGGTCGGAGCTTCCGGCTTGCCGAACACCTGAACGCCGGTCGCGTCCTGAACCGCTTCCACGGCCATCGCGGGGGCGCGCAAGGCGCGGTCGATGCTCTTCGAGCCGCCCAGGGGCTCGGTCACGGCGGGAATTTCGGTCGGACCTTCGGGCAAGCCGAGCGCGCGCAGCACCGCGTTGGTGCCGGCCGCAATACCTTCGGCGCCGAGACCGCCGACGGCGTTCAGCGTGTCCACCGGCAAGCCGAGCAGGTTCGAGAAGCCTTCGCGGACGCCCTGCGGGACTTGCGATGCGACGGCCAGGCCTTCGGTCAGCGCGCCACGCGTCGGCGCGGCTAGCGCGGCGGGCACCCGCGCTGAAAGACCCCCGCCCGCGGCCGGCGCCGGAGCGGACCGGGGCGGCAGCATGATCGTGTTGCCGAGCTCGTCGGCCGTCGTTTCGACTTGGGGCTCAGGTGCGACGACGGGCTCGGCCGACGCCGCCGGCAGAGCGGACGGGCCGCCAAATCGCTTTCTCATTGCGCCGACAATCACGTCGCGCGGCGTGCCTTGGGGAAACTCTACAATGGTGCCGTCCGGCGCCTCGACTTCAATGATTGAAGGGTTTGGAGGCGCGTAGCCTGGCGCTGAAGAGCTGAGGACTTCCGCGACTTCCTCGTCCGTCGCGTCGTCAGGCAAGCTGAGGGTGCGGCCTTCGAAATTAATGATGCGCGCCATAACTATGCTGCCTCCCCGGTGATCTTCTTCTGACGGTGATATTCGCGGATCAGTTGGGCGTCGTCCCGCTCTTCGCGCTGGAGATTTTGAATTGCTCCCCTAAAAGCCGCGGCTCTGGCGCGGGCGTCTTGAACGCGCTCGACCGAGCGTTTCGCGGTTGCTTCCGGCGCTTCCGCCCAGAACATGATCAGGGCCGACAGGGCTTCGAAATCGACACTAGGGAACGCGGCGTCCCAAAAGGAAGGTCGGTATTTGAATAGCGCACAATCGACTTGCGCTAGCGCGGCCAGCATTCGGTCTCGGTATTCGGCGCGCATCGGCACTCGATTTTTCCGCAGACAATGTTTTTCGATTGCGAGGATAGCCCTGTAGAACGCAGCAGTTTCGAAATACGGACGTCCCGCTCGTTCGAGTTGGACACAGGTTTTTTCCCACACCGCGCGCGCGTGGCATTCCGTTTGCTCATAGTCGCCGCGCCGCTTCGCGCTCAGTTGCCCAGGTGACACGGTTTTGCATCCTCTTGCCGTTACCATCCCGGTACGGTCGCGCGCATCGGTGTGCGATAAAAGAGGGCTTGTTCTTCAACTATTCGCACCGCCGGTTGCATATTGGCGGCCGGGTAAAAGTTCGGGCGGGGCGCAAATTTCTATCCGCGGGTGGCGACGCTTCCGGAGTACGCCGCGGACTACACCCCAGGGGTCGGCCGGGGGCTAACCAGGTGCCGACCGCCTTAGGCGCGGCCCGTCGCCACCATCCGGCGGACCGCCTGTGCGTGACATTGCTCGGCGAACGTGAGCACCGTGAGCGGCCACCACCCGCAGGAGCGCCCATGTTGTCCGCCGAAGCCGACGTGCGTGCACGTTGGATTGCCGCCACGCTAGATGCTGCTCTATCCACCCTGACGGCTTCCGGGGCATGCCCCGACGCCCTTAGGCTGATTGGCAAAGCGCGCAAGAACGCCGCCGGCCTTGCTGACGAACTGGCGCCTTCGGCGGAGCTGTGGGCCACCCGTCAGAGGCCGCATGCTCGCGCGGTGGCCGCCGATGGAAGCAACGTGCTGCCATTTCCGTCTCCGGCCCGCCACCGCGCCGGCTGAATGCTCACATACGTCATCTAGCCCCACTTCCCATTGACAGCTTTCCTTATGTGTATCATTGTATGCAACGGTCGTTGAATATATTGATATGGGAAGGCTTCCATGGCTCAAGGACGGTTTGTTTCTTACCTGCGGGTCTCGACAGACCGCCAAGGTCGCTCTGGGCTTGGCCTTGAAGCGCAGCGCGCGGCCGTCGCATCCTATTTGAATGGAGGCGCGTGGAAGCTGGTCTCCGAATTCGTTGAGGTGGAAAGCGGCAAGCGCAATGACCGGCCTCACCTCGCCCAAGCTTTGGCCTTGTGCAAAGCCCACCGTGCGACACTCATCATTGCGAAGCTAGATCGCCTCGCGCGAAACGTCGCTTTCGTATCTAACTTGATGGAAAGCGGCGTTGACTTTTTAGCCGTCGACTTCCCAACGGCAAATCGGCTGACAATCCATATTTTGTCAGCGGTTGCAGAACATGAACGGGAGATGATTTCGGCGCGAACAAAAGCGGCACTCGCAGCGAGCAAAGCCCGCGGCAAAACACTTGGCGGGTTTCGCGGGCGCGCCGGGACGGCCGCGGACGCTGCCCGTGCGCGCGCCGCTCGGTCACATAAAGCGAACTCTCGGGCCGAGGCATTGGCGCCGATCCTCGCGCGTATCGACCCAACAGGCACGGCATCTTTGCGCTCAGTCGCGGGGTTGTTGAATGCCGAAGGCGTACCCACCCCGCGCGGTCAAGGCGAATGGACTGCGATAGCCGTATCTCGATTGCGCCAGCGCCTTGCGGCTCAATAAAAAGAAGGGCGCCCGTGGCAGGCGCCCTTCGGCATTAACCTTCTGCGTCCAACTTTCACCGGAGAATGTGCGCCGCCTCCAAAGCCAGGCGCTTAATCTGCTGAGTCTCGCCTAGCACCTCAAAGATGAAGAGCCCCGTGCTGTAACGGCCGGGCGCCGCGTCGCCCACGATTTCCCAGTTCAGCTGTCGCTCGCCAGAATGCATCTGCTTCCGCGTTCGCAAGTCGATAACGTTGCTCTCTGGCACCCGCTCAGCTTCGTTTATTTTCGTTGCCGCCAGTTCCAAGCGAAAGACTTGTTCACGTGTACCTAACGCTTCAAGCATTGCGAGGCGCTCGTCTACTCCGCCCGTCAGTATCTCAAACTTAGAGTACAGACCGCCTTCCGCTATCGGCTCATTCATGATGTCGGTACTAAATAGCGGTGACGGTTTAAGTGCTGCCCTGCAAACGTTGACCATTGCTGTAGCTCCTTTTCCGCTTTCTAGGCGGGAGTTGGCGTCCGGGGTTAGAAATGCCGGCTACAATCGGCCCTCGCACGTCTTTAGGCTTTCGCCCTGGACATTCACGCGGAGACCCCGGAACAGAATAAAGGAACACTTGCGGCAAGGGCTTTCTAGACCCGATTCGATTCTACTCACGCCGTGGAGTGTCTCGCAACGCAAGCCTGTCTGCCGACAAGCCCGGACAACAGACGCGTTGACAGACCGCATAGCGAAGTTTTTCATTCGGCAATGAACGACGAACGCAGTGGACCGCGCCGGCGAATTTTTCTTTTAGAGAGCGAGGCAGCAGAGCGGCTTCGATGTTCCGCGCGAGTCATTAGCCGACTACGACTTTCCGGGAAATTGGCATACCTGCCCGGCCGAACCATCCTGATTGATGAGGCAGATTTGGACGCCTATATCGACAGCATTCGCGTGGCCCAGACTTTAAAAATTAGTGGAGGGGTAGACAAAAAGCCGCCTGAAGACGCAGCAGCACGTGCGCGACGGAAATGGCTGCTGCGAGAAATGCGAAAGAAAGCGGCTAAGTAGACGCCCCCACATCGATTTGCGAAGATGCAGAGAGCTTCAGGTTATTTCAGTGGGTGGACATTGGAAGCATCAGTGAGCGAACAAGGGCAATCTCGGCCAATTTCCGACGGGACGGGGGAAATGTCGCTCGCCGAATCCCTCATCTGCTACCAGAATTGGCCCAACGAGTGGTTCATCTACAACGGACCGAATGCCCCCTACGTTCGCATAAATTATTCCTTTTTGAAGCGAAGCTCGGTTTTTGACCCGATATCTCGCATGCATCGGTGGGTGTTTCGGCGAGCAGTACCGATTCAGGCCCACTTGTCGCGCTTCGACGCCATAAAGATTTCCGCAAGCGCTTACCAAGAATTTTCAGGTTGCCGTTGGGTGCCGGACCAATTTCCGTTTAATCGATGGCTTCGCTTCCACTTCATCAGCGGGGCCACAGCGTTCGCCTGTGCCGACGAGGACCATAACCACTACATCGTCGAGTACGGCGCCCTTTGTTTCGGGTCCGGCGTTCGCCTCCGCGGGCGCTAGCTGCCGAACGTCTCAGCCGAACACATTGTCCCTGTCGGCGCGGTCCGGGCCGCCGTCATCGTCGGGTCCATCCGCGTCTCCGATAGGGCCCGCCCTCTCAAGCGCCTCCAATTGCCGTTCCAGCCTCGCGTGCACGGCGGCGAGTTCGTCGGCGTCCATTTCGCTAAGATCTTTGGTCGCGCTGCCCTCCGTTTTTTCGAAGTAACCGGCCACGCGGAATAGCGCGGTCAGTGCCGTCGCCTTGGCAGGCGCTGGCGCTTCCGCGTCGCGGCAGATACCAAGGGCAGTGTCATAGGCAACTTGCACGCCTTCCGTACGTATCCGGAGCTGAAGTTCCTCCCGCACTTCGCTTTCCGATTTGGCGGTGCGCTTATCAGTCATTCGAACACTCCGTCTTTTAAGAGGCGCGTCACGGCCTTACGGTCATCGCTGGTGCTTTCCTCAGTGCGCTGGCCCGCGGCCACCGCCTTCGGTGCGGCGCGGGGCTTCCTGAGCGCTCTCAGCCCTTTTGCGCCGGCGAGAATTTCGCGGGCCTCCGCGGCCTGGCGCTTCCGGACACGGGCAGCGGCTCTTGCGCCAGGCGGGCCAGGCCGGTGCGTCGCTTGCCAGGCATCGTATGCGGCGCGCTCATCGGACGACATGGCGGCCAGTTTAGCCGCCCGCTTCTTGGCTTGGCGCTCGCGGTCGCGAAGCTTCCTAGCCAGTTTGTGTAACGTAGAGGAATACTGCGGGCGGTGCCACTGATCCCCGCACGGCGTGAGGCCGCCGTGCAAATAGCAGCGCCCGTTCTGCATCGGCCATTGCCGGCAGCTCTCTCCGTCGCTCTTTCGCGTCGCGCCGCATCTTGGTTGTTCGACGCGCTTGGCATTCCACGTGCTTACGGCCCGCCGGCTGATTTGGCGAAATTCCTCCGAGCTCGGCCAGGTCGCTTGTCCGATTGTCGGCCGTCGCCTCTTCATGCCCGGGCTCTCAGCGTAAGCGCCATTGAGGTAACGGCAGCTTTGTCTCGGCGCGCCACTGCGCCGCTCCGAGCGCCTGTCCCCCTATAAGGGGGGACTGGCGCACTGGCGCACGGGGAATGCGACAGTTGATTTGCGCCAGTTACACCGTGACTGGCGCACTGGCGCAAAGTCATATTCGGCGGGCATTTCCGGTGCGACAGTCGCCTTTGAACTTGGCAACTGATAAGGCTGACTGGCGCAACAGTCAGTGCGCGCCAGTCGTTGTGAGGACTGACGCACTGGCGCAAACGCAATAGAAGCAACGACTTAGCGACCTTCATGCGAATACACTTTCCCTCAACGGAGCGACTAGCGCCGGTGGTGGAGCTGCATCAACTGTGCGGACAAACTGTCTGCGCTTCCTGTGAGCGTCCACCTGAGAGAAGCTCTCGATTAGCCGTTCCTCAAACCATTGCTTCAACAGCCGGTTAATTTCGGCCCTGTCGTCGTCCCCGTCGAGCTTGAACGCCTCCGCTACAGCGTGGCCCACCCAAGCGCCCCCTGCCCTCGTATCCGCCCGCCAATTTCCCTGACGGATCAAACGGAGCGCCGCTTCGATTTGGTTAGGGTCGGAAGCCTGCCCAGAAGCCTGCGGGTGAGCTCTAACCACGACACCCACCGCGTCACCGCCTAGGATAGCCTCCGGCCCGGGAAAGCCGCCGTTGCCTAGTGGCTCCGATGCCAGCGTAAGCCAATCTGCCTTTTCGGCGGGTGCCCCGATGGCGGCGGCCATGTTATTCTTGGAAACCCCACCTGAGCGAAAATAGCGCCACGGCTCCGTGACGCCCATCGTTTTCCCCTCCGAACTTGTCATTCGCGTGAGCGCGCGCACCGACCGCGCTGCGTTGACAAGCGCCGACGCCCCCCGGGCATCTTCAGGCGTCACCTCTGCGCCGTTCACTTTGCGCGCGTGGTGCACGAGTTCAATCGACGCCCGTGCCGCGAATGCGACTTTGCACCAGGCCTTCACCACAAGGTCAATCGCACCGTTATCGTTCTCTGCCACGCGGTGAGAGCTAACGAACGGGTCCACGACAAACACGTCGATTTGCCGGCTGCCAATCGCGGAAACCAGCGCGCTAAAGACAGGCTCCGCGAGGACGGCGCCGGAACGGGCTTCCCTTGCCAGCACGATCGGCTGCTGCATACCGCTATCGATAAGCAGGCCGTCGCCAATATCCGACGAGGTTAAACCGTAGTGCTGCATCGCTGCTGCAACCCTCCGGTCAAGTTCCTCTTGGGGGTCCTCTCCGTTCCACAGCCACACTCGGGATTTTCTATCCGGCAGCACGCCTAGAAGCGGTTTTCCCGAGGCCATCGCCAGCGCTTCTACAATTGTGAGTGACGACTTTCCGAGCCCTCCAGGCGCAACTGTGGCCGACACGAAGCCGCGAATATAATGGCTGCCGTACAACCACTGCCGGGGCGGGATGCTTGCGGGATCGGGAAATGCGTACGGTGTTGGCACCAATTTAAAGACCGCTGCACTCTCGGATAGCGAAACGCCAAACAAGCTATCAGCCTCATTGATCGGCTCGAACCATTGAAGCGAGCGATCAAACTTGCCCGGAGCGTATTCTTCCGCGAGCTCGAACAGCCAGGGGGCGCCGCGACGGAAGGGCGGCTTCATGCGGCGCCAGTCGGCCTCGACGATACCAGGGTCGTTCGCGCCCTCTTCCCAGCGCTCGCACCAGGCGGCGAAGATGTCGAAGGCCTCGTCGGGCGCGTCAGGCAGCGAGGCTTTGATCGCGTAGCCGAAGTCGCGGTAGCTCTCGCGCGTAGGGAAATTCGCCGACGTGTTCGGGACTGCCTCGACCGCTTTGCGCACTAGCGCTAGATCACCTTGGAGAGCGGCCTGATTGACCTGTGACGTCGCACCTTCGGTGATGATCGGCTTGGCTGCCGGCAACAATTTTCGCAGATTTTCGAGCAAGTGGGTTAGTTGAACCGGGGTCACGACAGGCAACTTATCGAAGGACACTAGCTCGCGCGGCCAGTAGTAAGGACTCTTTGTCACGGGGTGGATGCCGTGTGCCACGAACTGCCGGCCCTCGGACAGAATTTCCACGCGGCTATCGAGCGCGCCACGGTCGTCGAGCTGGCCGAACTCGATACGCGAATAGCGCACAGGCTCAGAGACGCGGATCGGGTAACCGACCTTTGGATAACGCCCCACCCTCGCCGGCAACAAACCGCATGCACTTTCGACAGCGTCCCGAATAATGCGCGCGTGGTCCTCGTTGAGCGTATCGGCGTCAATGAAGATCAATTCGCCGCCGGTCTTGATGCCAGCGCCCGCCCGCATTTCGTGCCAACGCGTCAGATCCTCTTCGGTGGCCTCGTGAGGCAGCCAATCGAAGCCGAACCAGCGCCCATTACGGCCGCGCACGCCGACGGCTTTACCGCGAGCATCCTTCCGTTTGAGCAGTGAAGAGTTTTCGGAAATCTCGGCCGAAGGCGGGATGATCGGGACCAAACGCGTGTAGCCTAGCTTCCAAAACTGTTCGAACGCGCTCGGCTGGTCCGGCGGGGCGCCGCCGGCCGGCACACTCGTTGAACTGTCAGCCGGCTTGGCAAGCGAAGCTGATCGGTTTACACTCTGTTGGATCAAGACGAAGCCTTTCTGGCCGGCGCGCTCATTTGCGGTGAGCGCCCGGCCTTTTCGTTTCTATGCTCTGCTGTAAACGAGACGCAGGTAGGACCGCGAGGTCCTAGCTTTGGCTTCAGTCGTCGAGGCAACCCGCCTTGGCGCGTCGCGATCCAGCAAAACGCTAAGCACGCTAGATACCGTGATGACTGTCGGTCCGTTGCCCGGCAGCGCCCCAGCTTCAAGCGGGCCGCTTGTCAGTTGATCCCGAACCCATGTCGGCGAGCGCCCCAAAATCGTGGCCGCTTCCACAACGGTGACGAATGCGCGCTGGCGCCAAGGTACAATTTCTTCCGAGAGCTTTGCCATAGGACGTTTCCTCGCGCTGTGGTGGGGGCGAAGCCACTTTGGCGTTCACGCGCGTGCGAAACTAGTCAGGGGTCCGGTGGGGTGTTTCGCACACCCGCTCGGCAACATCGGCCAACCCCCGCTCGTGCGCCATGCGTCCAGGCGTCGAAGCACGCATTCCCGCAAATCATGGCCGTCGTGTATCGCTGCCGCTAACTCCGCACCCCGAAGGCGGCCGAATTCGCCGGACTTTCGCGCTTGACCATGGATGATGTCGAGGGCGTTCAAGAACGCGAGTTCGAAGGTTGAGCAGACCAGGGCAGCGTCCAATCCCGCTATCCTAGCAATGCGCAGCAACCGCTGCTCTTGGGCCTTGAAGGCTCGCCCGACATGGTAGCGGGTCAGCCCTTTTGCGTCGGCTGATCGGTCCGTATTTAAGAACTCCGCCGTCTTTCCGAAACTTCGCCCGCCTACGCATAGGACCGCGGCTGCCACTACGCGGGCGCATAGACCCCGTTCATAGGTGCCGCCTGCAAGGTCAAACGCCGGCGGGGCCGGCGGCGCCTGTAGTTCAGACTGCCTTAGAGTCAATCGAGCGCCAGTCACGAGCTCGGCAACAAGGGGGCCCACGCGTTCACTTAGAGGCTCTTGGAGAAGTTCTTCTGGCATGCCGCTTTCACGCAGTCGTTGAACAGCACCGCTTTTCAAGCAGGCATCCAGCTCGTTCCACCGACGCCGATATGCAGCTTCTTTTGGCGAGAGATCGCCTGTGATCTCGACAGGTAAAGCCCACAGCGGTGGCCCATCGAACACGCGCGCAAAGCCGAACAGGAAGAATTCGTATTTGCTCCCGTGAGCGGGATTCGTCAGAAACACGTCGTAGGTTCTTTGATCCGTCACGGCATCAATCCTGCCCGGCCAGGCGCGCAATCTCCGCGCGCCTGGCGCGCGCTTCTTTGCCTCGATCCTTCGGGGTCCAATCTGACGCGCTCTCGGCGAGGGCAATCAGGCTCTGCGTATCGACGAGCGTTCGGCCGGCCAGCGTTCGAAGCTTCAGCTTGCCTTCATCCGCGAACCGATAGAGCGACGCTGGCGACACACCAACGATCTCACCTGCGGTTTTCAGGGGTAGTAGTGGCCGGTCCCGCCATGGGGTTTCCGGGCAAGCCGAATGGGCCAAAGATTGAATGCGTGTAAGTGGGCGCGACACTGCTGTCCTCCTGAGGAAGGAATTTCCGAGCGCCGCTCAGGAAAGATATTCTCAGGGACAACATTTGCACAGGAAAGTCGCGGCCCGCTTACCTAGGCTTGAACGACGGTGGCCGTCAAGGGACTTATGCTCACGCATGAGAACAAATCGCTTCGAACAAGTAACCCGCAGAGAACTATTCGGCGGCCTGAAGAAAGCGCTGCTGCGGCGGCTCGAACGACAGCGCCGTCCGTCGCGCCAAGTCTTCGGTGATGTCGATGATGAAAGCAGAATAATGTTTCTCGATCATCTTGATTGATGTGTCATGCAGCGCCGCGACCATGCGGACCGGAAGGCCTAAGCTCAGCCCTCGCACGATTGAACTGTGCCGCAAGGCGTACATGATCGTATCTTCGGGGAGGCCCAAAAACTTGACCGTCTTGCCCCAAAGATTTTCGACTTCGTACGCACTTCCCCACGCGCGGCGACTTTCTTTCTCCCAACGAACAACGCCTCGAATACGGCGGTACGACCAGCGGAGCAACAACGGCTCGTCGCCGCGGCGGTTGAGCACTATCGGCCGCAGCCGCTCAATCACATGGGCGTTCAAAGGAATAGGGGTGTGCGGACGCACCTTTCGTTTCCGGCCCTTTCGCGACCCCGGCATCATTAGGCGCATGTTGGTAATCTGCACGTCGCCGACGGTGAGGGCGGCAATCTGTGAAAAGCGGGCGCCGGTAGCCGCAGCCAGTAGAACAAGCCGGCCAAAGTCCTCGTCTACAACAAAGGCCGCATCAGTAATGGCGCGGACTTGCGCGTCCGTTACAAGCTGCCTCCGCGCCTCCTCTGCAACCTCCTCCGGCCTCGTCCCGGCTTTAATCTCACCCGAGATATGCCCAGGCAGTTCGCGACG
>LNFM01010563.1_pt1 | contig 12941 bp, 13 predicted proteins | sample 596031 | NCBI WGS metagenome assembly LNFM01 (sample SAMN04254537, study PRJNA301005) | activated carbon metagenome | isolation source: dual media filters at the Ann Arbor, Michigan drinking water treatment plant | place: USA: Ann Arbor
GTGGGCGGGGAAAACTTCAATCGTGTCGCCGCGGGCGCGGAATGTGCCGCGCACGAAGGCTGCTTCGTTGCGGCGGTAGTGGAGGGCGACGAGATCGGCGAGGAGCTGATCGCGCGAGAGGCGGTCGCCGACTTTCACGGCGAAGGTCATGGCGGTGTAGGTTTCGACGGAGCCGATGCCGTAGATGCACGAGACGGAGGCGACGATAATGACATCGTCGCGTTCGAGCAGCGAGCGCGTTGCGGCGTGGCGCATGCGGTCGATCTGTTCGTTGATGGACGATTCTTTTTCGATGTAGGTGTCGGTGCGGGGGACGTAGGCTTCGGGCTGATAGTAGTCGTAGTATGAGACGAAATATTCGACCGCGTTGTTGGGGAAGAAGCTCTTGAACTCGCCGTAGAGCTGGGCAGCGAGCGTTTTGTTGGGCGCGAGGATGAGGGCGGGGCGCTGGGTTGCGGCGATGACCTGCGCCATCGTGAAGGTCTTGCCCGAGCCTGTGACGCCGAGGAGGACCTGATCGCGTTCGAGCTTGTTGATGCCCTCGACGAGTTCGGCGATGGCGGTGGGCTGATCGCCTTTGGGGGAATATTCGGAGACGATTTCGAAGCGGATGCCGCCTTCGCTCTTTTCAGGGCGCGCGGGGCGGTGGGGCACAAATTCGCGTTCAACGCCGGTGACGATGGGGTGGGAGGCCAGCATCGGCTGGCGGGCGAGGATCTCTTTCGCCCGGTCGCTGCGTTCGGCGGGCTTGGCGAGCAGCGCGTTCAGGGCGTCGGAGATACTGGAGCCGTCACCTGCCCGGGGCGGCAGCGGGCCGGACGTGCGCAGGGCTGGCAGCGTCGACGTCCCGGGGACGTAGGACGACTGCATCGACTCGCCAAAGCCCGGCGTTCCGGCTGCCGTCTCGACCGGCGGCGCGGCAGGTTTGCCCGACCGTCCCCGCGAGGGACGAGCCTTGGGCAGATCGGATTTGGGTGGTCGGGACATGCGTTGTCTATATGGCCCGCGCCGCAGCATGTCTCAAGCGTCGGACGTGTCGGGTGCCGGATGGTGATCACCGCTTGTTGAGAGTTGCCCCCTGCCCGGCTGAGCGCAAAACGCCGGTCGATTCGTAAGGGGGTTCCGTTCGCATGGTTTGTTCAAGTGCTTGGAGGCACGACTGTTTTTGTCGTTCCGGCGGGCGCTCTTTTGCAGCACTGAGCACCTGCGAGACGGGTGCAATGACAACTAATGGCGAGTCGCCTAGGGTGCCCTGGGGAAGAGTTGACTTACAAAGGCAATATAATGCTTGCGGCGTAGCGTTTGCTGGCACTGTGAGCATGATTGTGCGTGCCTGCGAAGTTCTCTCTGTTCCCATTGGGGAAGACGCTAAACGCGACAGGAGAACACAATGAACTTGATCACCGCGCTGGCCATTGTCATCGGCGCCTTGGGTGCCGTAGCGACTTGGCTGTTTCTTGGACCGCTCGGCGGCCTGGGGCTTTCGATCTGGGCGGCATTCATTGCTTGGGGCAGCTTTTATCACGCAGGTGGCGGCGAAACAGGCCTGAAGAACACCATCATCGGCGCCATCTGGGGGGCCATCATGGCGACGGTGGCGCTGGTGCTTATGCCGGTCCTTGATATGGGCGCGGTGGGTGCAGCCATCGCCGTCGGCGTGACTGTTGCGATCATGATCCTGGCCGCTCAGGTGCCGCTCTTGTCGGCAATCCCGCCAGCGGTTTATGGCTTCGCGTCCACCGCAGCCTTCGCTTTAATGAAGACCGGCGCTGATGCAACATCGACGGATATCACCACGAGCCCGCTGCTCAACATCGTCGTATCGATGATCATCGGCGCGCTCTTCGGTTTCGTGTCCGAAAAGATCGCCGGGAATTTGGCATCAAAGTAAGTCCACGCACACGTTGTATGGTTCAGCGCGGGCGGGCACGCCCGCGCTTTTTCGTGCATTGAGGCTTTAGGTGCGGCGGATGAGCCTGTTGGTCGTTTGGGTTATGTTTTTTGGCGAGTAATAGAGACAAGCTGCAATGGTGTTTGCTTCGCTCGGCACGAGTTGAAGTGGTTACGTGGCGTCCTCGCTTAAGGGCGCATGGAAAGAATAGGCCAACATGACCATGACACGCGTTGCGCTGATTTCGGGCGCCAATCGCGGCATTGGATTTGAGATCGCACGGCAGCTCGCGCGGAAGGGCGTTGCGGTGGTGATCGGTTCTCGTGACCTGGATAAAGGGCGCGCGGCGGCACAGCTGATCGTGGACGAGGGCTTCACGGCCGAAGCGGTTCAGCTCGAGATCACGGACAATACTTCGATCTTGGCCGCAGTCGGCACCGTGGTGCAGCGGCATGGGCGGATCGACATTCTCGTGAACAATGCTGCGATTTTGGTCGATGGTCCTGGTGGTTTCAAATCGAGCCTATTCGACCTCCAGGCTGAGACGGCCCGGCAGACGTTCGAAACCAACCTCCTCGGGCCGCTCAGGCTGACCCAGGCGGTGGTTCCGATTATGCAGCGCCAAAGATATGGCCGGATCGTCAACCTATCGTCGGGCGCCGGTCAGCTTTCAGATATGCGGATCGGGTTTCCGGCTTACCGGATGTCAAAGACCGCGCTGAACGCGCTCACCCGCATTACGGCGGCTGAGTTGGCTGGGGTCGATATCAAAGTCAATGCGGTCTGCCCTGGCTGGGTGCGCACCGACATGGGTGGGGCAGAGGCTGAGCGGCCGGTGGAGATTGGGGCTGAGACGCCTGTGTGGCTGGCGGTGCTGCCGGAGAACGGGCCGACAGGCGGGTTCTTTCGCGATCAGCGCCCGATTCCGTGGTGATCGTGCAGCCGTGACGGTGGATCGGGCGGTTTGGTCATAGCCCTTTCACGACGTTGCCCACCATGAGGGTGAAATACGCGGTGATGGCCAGCCAGAATTCCTGATGCGGCAGGTGGCGCGGGATCGGCACGAATTGAAGCTTCGTCATGATTGCCAAGAAGGCGAGCAGCAACGAGATCATGAAGATGATCACGGTCGGCGGATTGAGACGCATCGACAAAGTCCCCCGGTGGCACAGGCTGCAAGCGAACATTTCAGCCCAGCCGTGAGGCGGACAATAGGGCGTGAGATAGCGCCAGCGCAATCCCGACAACGCGACGGCTGTATGGGTGTGACTTAGAGTGCGCGGTCGGGCTCGCCCGAGATCATGGTCAGGCCGCGACCATCCTGGTCAACGGTGAGGCGGACGAGGGCAGCGTCTGGGTCCGAGAGACGCCGGCCCGTGACGACGTAGTGGCCGGATTTACCGGCACTGGTATCAATGTGGGTCGCGGCCGCCTTGTCCTGCTCGACCGACACGACATCGAGCACTTCGCGATTGTACGGCCCAAAATTGACGACGACGCGATCGCCGGCGGCGACGGGGGCCGTCCAGGTGACGCGGGCGACGTTCTCGGCGTCGGGGGCGCGGGTCAGCCAGAAGGCTTCCGAGCCTTCCTCGGTGGCCTTGGCGGCGACGGCCGTCGACGGGCGGACGGCGGGAGCAGCTTCGGCCATCAGGCGGGCTTCAACGGCGGCGGCTGTTGCCAAGCCGTGCTCCAATTGGGCCCCGGGATTGAGGAAGGTTACGGAGGCGGCCAGGACAAATGCGGGGGCGAGCGCCACGGCATAACCTGCGAGGCGCGTTTTACGGCGAGGTGTGTCCGAGGGTTGGCCAACCATTGTTTCACCGCTCTGTTATTCGACTATCCTACGCCGGGACGAGCCCGGTTGGTCCGAAAACTTCTAGCATTGTTTACGCTCAGTAGCCGGACGTGGATCGACGGCGGCGCGGCGTCTCCTCGGCATAGACCCGGCGCACGTGCCGGTACAAGGCGAGATTAGCGGCCATAAACAGCGAAAACATGGCCGCAATCAACCCGAGGGGCAGCCAATGCGTCTCGGCCAGCGTGATGACGGCGCTTTCGACGGCGCCAGCTGGCGAAGAGCCACCCACAATGACGAGCATGGCGAACGAGAACAGGCCAAGTCCGGCGGCCATGTCGAGCGCGAAACGGCGCCCATCGATACGAAACGATCTTGTCATGTCATTGCCCTCCTGAAACGTACAGTTCGACTCAATTGTGCAACATTTGCTTAAGACCCATTAGCAACCCGGGACGTGGCGGTGATTGGCCTGCAATATGGCCATGTCCGGGCAATTCTTGATCGGGCGCAGCGTGTTGCCTTTGGGGCGCGTGGCCGGCGAACGCGATCGCTCGGGCGCGTCTGCGGCATCTCTGACCCGACGAAAGGGCGACTTGCGGATTGCTGCACTGCGGCGTAATTTCCGCGCCGCCCGAAAAGGGCGCGTGGCGTACCCAACGTCCTCACAGAAAGACAGCAGTCATGGGCTTTTTTGCCGACAGTCTGAACCGTATTCAGCCTTCCGCCACGATCGCCGTCTCGACCAAAGCGCGGCAGCTGAAGGCGCAGGGGCGGGACATTATTTCTTTGTCGGCGGGCGAACCCGACTTCGACACGCCGCAGAATATCAAGGATGCGGCCAAGAAGGCGCTGGATGAGGGCAAGACGAAGTACACCGATGTGGACGGCATCCCTGAACTTAAGGCTGCGATCTGCGCCAAGTTCAAGCGGGATAATGGGCTCGACTATAAGCCGTCGCAGGTGTCGGTGGGCACGGGCGGCAAGCAGGTTCTCTATAACGCGCTGCTGGCGACGCTGAACCCGGGCGATGAAGTCATCATGCCGGCGCCGTGCTGGGTGTCGTATGCCGATATCGTCATCTTGGGCGGCGGAACGCCGGTGTTTGCCGAGACGACGGCGGCGGACGGCTATCGGCTGCGGCCTGAGGTGCTCGACAAGGCGATCACGCCGAAGACCAAGTGGTTCGTATTCAACGCGCCTTCGAACCCGACGGGGGCAGCGTATTCGGCCAAGGATTTGAAGAAGCTGACTGACGTGCTCATGCAGCCGAAAAACGCGCATGTGTGGGTGCTGACCGACGATATGTACGAGCACCTGCTGTACGACGGCTTGAAGTTCTTCACGCCGGCGCAGGTTGAGCCGCGTCTTTACGATCGCACGTTGACCATGAACGGGTTGTCGAAGGCCTATTGCATGACCGGTTGGCGGCTTGGCTATGCGGCCGGGCCGGAACCGCTGATCAAGGCGATGTGCAAATTGCAGAGCCAGTCGACGTCAAACCCGTCGTCGATTACCCAGTGGGCAGCGGTGGAGGCTCTGAACGGGCCGCAGGATTTTATCGCGGTGAACAATGCAAAGTTCGTCGAGCGGCGTGATCTCGTGGTGTCGATGCTGAACCAGGCAAAGGGCATTAAGTGCCCGAAGCCGGAGGGTGCATTTTACGTCTATCCGTCGTGCGCGGGCACGATCGGCAAGACGACGCCGAAGGGCGTGACGATTAAGACGGACGAGGATTTTGTGACGGCGCTGCTCGAGGATGAGGGCGTCGCGGTGGTGCATGGCGCAGCGTTCGCGGGCAGTCCGGCGTTCCGCATTTCGTATGCCGCATCGACCGAAAACCTGACGGAAGCCTGCAAGCGCATTCAACGGTTCTGCGGGAATTTGCGCTGATCTTGGGGAACGCCTGATTGAATTGAGGCCATCCGGATCGTGCGATCCGGGTGGTCTTTTCATTTATGGGAAGCGGCCGCCGAGGGCCCAGATGGTGCCAAAGACGAGGGTGGCTGCGACGGCGAGCAGGAGAAGTGCGCGCTGGATGGGCTGGGCTGACGGCGTGGCGAGGTGTGCGCCATCTTCATAAGCGGCGGCGGGCTTGTTGCCGGTGATCATCGCGGGGATGAGCGGTTCTTTCTTCACGATCCCGTAGAGGATGTTTGCGGTGATGTGGATGGCGATGAGGATCAAAAGCACGGGCTCGAATAGGAAGCGGTGCCAGCTCGTGAAAACTTTGGCCCATGCTTCTCCGGCGTACTTGTAGAGCGGTCCCGTCGCCAGATCGTTGTGTTCGAGGGCGAAGAGGCCGAGCGTGCCGATGGTGGCGACGAGGGCGATCAGGACAACGACGACGAGACCGCCGAGCGGGTTGTGTCCGAGGAAGCGGCGGGGTGTGCCGGTGGCGAGGTCGCGGGCGTAGCGGACGGCGGCCGAGGGGCTGCTAACGAAGGATGCGAAGCGCATATTGGCGGGGCCGGCAAACCCCCAAAGAATGCGCCAGACGATCAACGTCAGGAGTGCGAGGCCGTTCCAGCGGTGCCAGACGAGGCGGGGATCGTCGAGTTCCTCGGAGAACTCGAAGGTCGCCCAAGCGCCGGCGATGAGCACGACGAGGGTCCAGTGAAAGACCCTCGTCGGCAGATCCCACGCGGGGACTGTCACTGTGCTCTTGGCGGGCTCAGGCATGTGATGTTGGGTTCAGCCAGCGGACATCAGTCCTTCGGCTTACGGTACTTCTTGTGGCAGCTGCCACAGTTGCCCATCACCTTGGGCCATTCGGTTGCGAAGGTGTCGGCGTCGGTGACCGAGGCATCGGCGGCCGTCGCAGCCTCGGCGAGCTTCACGAACCGCTCTTCGAAATCAGCTTTGTTGTCCCAGATGAGGGGCAAGGCTTCGGTCTTTTCGCCTTCCTTGCTGTCGTCGGGGAAGAGTTTGGCCTGGAGGGCTGCCTTCTCCTGGAAGACCTTGATAGCGTTTTTGACTGCGGCGAGATCGAAGTCGGCTTCGCCCTTCATCATGGCGCCGGTGGGCTTGGCGGCGTCGCCCATGGCCTTGAAATTAGCTTTGCGCTCTTTGATCACGTCGGCGTTCTGGGCGATGGCAATGGCTGGGAGGGCAAGGAGGGAAGCTGCGAGAAGCGCTGAGCGAAGCATGGGTGATGTTCTCCTGGACCGAATGGCTGGGTGGAGTTTGAGGCGTGATCTCTGGCCTCCGGACAGGATTGAGCCGCCGGAGCAGGTTCACCCACTTCAGGTGAACGGGAACGCGCCGCGACCGGATCTTTAACGGATCAATCTAGGAAAAAAGCACGCGCAACTACCTAGTCGACGGCGCGTCAAACTGTTTGACGTTTTACGACGCTGCGATCAGGCGGGAGCGCGGGTGTTGAGCCATGTGCTGATCGCAGGGGTGGCGGGAAGCCATGACCGCACCTTGGCGACGCAGGCGGCTGCCGTTTCAGACGCCGAGGTCTGCTGTGCGACGGACACCGTTTCCGGCTCTGTTTCAGCGGCATCCTGCGGGGGGATCATCGAGAACCCTGCGGCCCGCGCTGCCATCATCAGTTGGTCGTCGGTGGTCACAAGTCCTGGCATGACACGTCCTGGCTCTCTACGCGATACACGTCCCCTAGACACCGTCTGTCCCGCTTGAACGCATGAGGGCGGGACTTGGTTCGCTTTCCGGTTCGCGACGTGCCGATCGCGGAGAAAACGACTTCGACATCAAAGGCTCACAAGCGATAGTTGATGCGATGGCACCGCGCGTCAAGATTAAACACCGCCATTTGTTTCCAATTGATTGCAAATGGTCAAAGTCATCTCGCGATGCAATATTTTAACCGGCAAAACGCGGGTTATTGTCTTGCATTGCAATGCAAATTCATCCCGTTTTCAGACATTCGCGCTGCATCGCGTCACAAAGTGCGCGCGCTTCGGATCCGCATGCGAGGCCAGAGCGCACATTTGTGTGACAGCCTCTTGTCAGCGGGCCGCAGCGGCGCGACAGATAGCGCTGTCGCACGCCTTCACCGAGGCGCGGAGGCGCGCGATCGCGCCCTCAGCCGCGCCTTGAATGCCGCCACCGGTTCGACCGGTTCAACTGAGCGGCGAAGGAGGACACCATGGGGACAGCCGACGGCCCATCCGGGGGCCACGTATCGGGCCGCAGCAGCCGCTGCATTGCAGTGGTAGGCCCGTTTCTATCCGGCAAGACGACGCTGCTCGAAGCCATCCTCGCCCGCACGGGCGGCCTCACACGACAAGGCAAGGTTGCTGAAAAAAATACGGTGGGCGACGGGTCGCCTGAGGCCCGCGACCACGGGATGAGCGTTTCGCTCAACGTGGCAGATGTCGCCTTTCTCGGCGATACGTTCACGTTCATCGATTGCCCGGGTTCGGTCGAATTCCAGCATGATGGCGCGCTGGCGCTGGCCGGTGTGGACGCTGCCATTGTGGTGACGGAGCCTGATCCTAAGCGCGTGCCGGCTTTGCAGGTGATTTTGAAATCGCTCGAAGACCGGGGCATTCCGCATTTCTTGTTTTTGAACAAGATCGACAGTTTTTCGACGCCGGTGCGCGATATCATTCCGATGCTTCAGCCGGCCTCGGCAAAACCACTCGTGTTGCGCCAGATTCCCATTTGGGAGGATGGAATTGCGACGGGTTTTGTCGATCTGGCGTCGGAGCGGGCGTACGTTTATCGCGAACATGCGCCGAGCGAAATCGTGGCGCTGCCAACGAGCGTTGCTGCGCGCGAGAAGGATGCTCGGTTCCACATGCTGGAGCAGCTTGCCGACTACGACGATGCCCTCATGGAGCAGCTGCTCTCAGATATGCAGCCGCCGAATGACCATGTGTTCAACGATCTGGCAGCTGAACTCAGACAGGGGTTGATCTGTCCGGTTTTGCTCGGCAGCGCTGAGAAGGGTCATGGCATTTTCCGGCTGTTGAAAGCGCTGCGGCACGAGGTGCCGTTCGTGGATGACACGGCGAAGCGGCTCGGCGTGGAACTGGCGCGGAGTGCGGCCTACGTAATGAAGAGTTATCATACGGGGCACGGCGGCAAGCTATCGCTGGTGCGTGTTTTGAAGGGTGATTTGCCGGATGGTGCGACGGTGACCGCCACGGGCGGGCAGGCGGAGCGCGTGGCTGGTGTGTTCGCCTTGCGCGGCGAAGAACCGGTCAAGCGCGGGGCTGCGCGGGCTGGCGATACGGTCGCACTTGGCCGTCTCGATGGCGTCAAGGCGGGCGAGACGATCACCACGGACAAGGAACCGGGCGTGCGGGTGGCGGCGCCAGCGAGCCCTGAGGCAGTGTTGACGGCGGCCATCGGAGTGAACGACCGCAAGGATGATGTGAAGCTCTCATCGGCGCTTGCGAAGCTCGTCGACGAAGACCCGTCACTGACCATCGAACACAGTGTGGACACGCATCAGACGCTGCTCAAGGGGCAGGGCGAGATGCATCTGCGCGTTGCGTTCGAACGCCTGCACCGCAAGCATGGGATTTCTGTCGAGCGGCTCAAATCGCAGGTGCCGTACAAGGAGACGATCCGCAAATCGGTGGAGGTGCGCGGGCGGCACAAGAAGCAGTCGGGCGGGCATGGTCAGTTCGGCGACGTTGTGATTCGGATTGAGCCGTTGCCGCGTGGGGCCGGGTTCCGCTTCGATGAGGCCATCACGGGCGGGGTGGTGCCAAAGCAGTTCTTTGCGTCAGTGGAGATCGGAGTAAAGGACTACCTGAAGAGCGGGCCACTTGGGTTTCCGGTCGTCGACGTGGCGGTGACGTTGACAGATGGGTCGTACCACACGGTTGATAGCTCAGACATGGCGTTCCGGCAGGCGGGACGGCTCGCGATGAGCGAGGGCATGCCGCAGTGTCAGCCGGTTCTCTTAGAGCCGGTCAATTGGGTGGAGATCGCCGTGCCGGCGGAGGCGACAGCGCGCGTCAATGCGATTCTATCTTCGCGGCGTGGGCAGATCCTGGGTTTTGATGCGCGGGAGGGGTGGCCCGGGTGGGATATCGTGACGGCGCATTTGCCGGCCTCGGAGATGGACGATTTGATCGTGGAATTGCGATCGGCGACGTCGGGGGTCGGGACATACCGGACGCGATTCCATCATCTCGCAGAATTGGTGGGGAGATTGGCAGATCAGGTGCTGTCGTCGCGTCAGCACGCCGCTGAGTAAAGGCTCGTGTCTAACGGCTGGCTGCCGGGCTCCCCGAAGGACCCGGTTCGCTGGCCATTCAGCCGGCCATTCAGTCGTACATAAAGAGCGGATCGTTGCCGGTTGTCTTTTTGGGTGCCGGTTTCGCTTTTTTCTGGGCCTGAGATTTTGGCGATGCTTTGGGCTTGGCTGATCGCGGCTTAGCCGTCGTCGCTGGCGCTTGTTGCGGCGTGGCGGGGCCTACCGATACGGGCAATTCCGGTTCTTCGGCAGTGGGCTTCAGGGCCGCTGCGCGGGGCTGCTCGCCGAGCGAGCCGGTGGTGGCCGGGGGCTCTGTGGAGGGACTTGCCGGTGCGGCGGCAGTGGTCGCGGGTTCGGGTGGGCGCGGTTCCGCGGGCGCGGGCGGTGGCGTCGTGGCGGCGATTGTCGCTGGCGGAACGGCCGGTGCTGGTGTCGCAGCCAGCTTACGTTCCAGTTCGATGCGGGCGGTCTCTGCGGCGATGCGGCTTGCTTTCTCACGGGCCAGTTCTTCGCGGATCATCGCTGCTGTGCGGGCGGCCTCCTGGCGCGCATGGGATTCCCGGGCGAGGGTGTCTTTCAATGCCGCCGCCTCAAGATTTTCGGTCGGCGCAGTTGCAGTGGGATTTACCGGTGCAGCGGCGAAGCGGGGTGCAGGCTTGGACTGATCAAGTGTGGAAATGCCGGCGATGGAGGCAATGGCGAGTGCTGCAACCGCACCGCCCAGAAGGGCCTGGCCTCGGGTGGGCCGGCCAACAAATGCGGGTTCCGCTGCGGCGGGCAAAGGCGATGACGCCATGGTGGGCCAGGGAGAGTAGGCACCGAAATTCCAGACGTGGCCTTCCGGGTCGCGCGCTGCATAAGCGCGGTCGCCGGTCTCTTCGCTGCCAAATTCGAGAACAATGTCGGCGCCGAGGTCGCGGGCTTTCTTGAAATGGCCTTCCACGTCGTCAACGGCCACGTAGACGCTCTGGCTCCCCATGCCGCCCAATTCGTCGGGCTGCTTCAAGAGGCTATCGAGAACGGATTCGCCAACGGGACCAAGCATGACGATGCCGCGACCGTAGGACATCTCGGCGTAGGCCACTGTGCCATCGGGATCGGTGATGATGCTGCGCTTTTCGAAGCCGAAGGCGCCTGCCAGCCAGTCGACGGCAGCGGCAACGTCTCGGTAGCGAATTAACGGAACGAGCCCGTTCGAAGTCATTCAGCACCCTCGCCAGCAAAGTTGGCTCGATCAGGGCCCGCGTGGGTCAAGCCGAGGTGGGGCAATTGCAGTCCTCCGGCGCATTTGAAATTCCGATGCGCCACGCTGCTTTGAAAACAACGGCTGATTCGTGGATGCCCTACGAAGCGGATTGTGACGGATTGGCGATGAAAATGCCAGAGGATGACCAGACGGTGGACGACGCGACGGGCCCTATTTTACAGGCGATTGTGAGGTCGACCTGCGTGACGACGGCTAGTGAGAGGTGCGCTCGGGCCACAGCTGCTGGAGACGTGCGTCGCGGCCGCAGCCGTTGCGGTAGTACGCGTAAGCGATGGGGTTCTTCTTGTAGTAATCTTGATGATAATTCTCGGCCGCTGTGAATGGCGCCACGGGAAGAATCGGCACCGGGACGGGCGCTGTCAATTTCTTGGTCTCGGCGAGTTCGGCTTTGCTGGCTTCGGCAGCAGCGCGCTGAGTTTCATCGTGAGCAAAAATGGCCGGGCGATAGCTCTTGCCGCGATCGCAGAATTGGCCTTCGCCATCCGTGAAATCAACGTGGTGCCAATAGTGGTCGAGCAGGGCGCCGTAACTTACCTTCTTGGGATCGAAGCGGACGCGGATGGCTTCGTAGTGCCCGGTTCGGTTGGTGCCGACTTCGCCGTAGGTGGGATTGAGTGAACGACCGCCGGTATAGCCCGATATCACCTCGGTGACGCCGGGTAGGGATTCGAAATCCTTTTCTCCGCACCAAAAGCAGCCGGAGGCAAACGTCGCTTCAGCGATGCCCGCTGGCGGTGGCGTGAGCGGCAGTTGGGTCTTGTCGTCGGCGGCCAGGGACGTGGTGGCGAAGACGGCAGCGGTGATCACAGCGGCGTAGATCGTGCGGAGTGTCATGGCGAGCCCTTGCTCAAGCTAAAGAGACCGGGTTTTCAGGCGCCGGTTTTGGGCACGAACTTCATGGCGACGCCGTTCATGCAATAGCGTTTGCCGGTGGGGGCTGGACCGTCGTCAAAGACGTGGCCGAGATGTCCACCGCAGGTGGCGCAGTGAATTTCGCTGCGCGGGTAGATGAGCTTCCAATCGGTCGATGTACCGGTGGCTCCCTCGATGGGCTTGAAAAAGCTCGGCCAGCCGGTGCCGCTGTCGAACTTGGTGTCCGACGTGAACAGAGCGGTGTCGCAGCCGGCGCAATGATAAGTGCCGGGCGCGTAGGTCTTGTCGAGCGGGCTCGTGCCGGCGCGTTCGGTGCCATGCTTGCGGAGCACATAAAACTGATCCTCGGTCAGGATCTTCTTCCACTCGGCGTCGGTCTTGGTCACGGGAAACTCCTTGTCGGCGGCAGCCGTATGGGGGCGTGCGGTGAGGCCGGCTGCGGCGGCAAGGCCAAGACCGGCGAGGGTGAATGTGCGGCGGTCGATCATGGTGGCAGTCCTTTTGGCCGTCGTCCACGGCGGGTGTGCCGGGGGACGAATGAATGTCGGATGTCCTTTATACGTCATGGGCTGCCACCGGTTTCGCTCGAACGCCCGTTATTAAAGGGAGTTCATTCGATGGTGGGGAGGACACGGTCGACGGCTATGGCTTCCGGTGAGAGGCGGCAGGTTACGGCATAGGCTTCGACGCCGGCCTTGCGGGCTGCGATGAGTGCTGTCGCGTATTTGGGGTCGATATCGGCGGCTGTGCGGAAGCGGACACAATCGCCGCGCTGGATCAGGTAAATCATCACGGCGCGGTGGCCGGCGCGGACCATATCTGTCAACTCGGCCAGGTGTTTGACGCCGCGCTCGGTCTTGCTGTCGGGGAATTCGGCAAGGCCCGGCTTTCGCAACAGATGGACGTTTTTGACTTCAACGTAGGCGAG
>LNFM01015616.1_pt1 | contig 12941 bp, 9 predicted proteins | sample 596031 | NCBI WGS metagenome assembly LNFM01 (sample SAMN04254537, study PRJNA301005) | activated carbon metagenome | isolation source: dual media filters at the Ann Arbor, Michigan drinking water treatment plant | place: USA: Ann Arbor
ACAATCCCCAATTGTTATGCTGCAGGTGACGTGTGCCACAAAGACGCAGATGGCTATATGTGGTTCATGGGCCGGGCCGACGATGTCATCAAGGTCGCCGGGAATCGGCTGGGCACGGCCGAGGTCGAAAGCGCGTTGGTCAGCCATCCGGCGGTCGCGGAAGCCGCCGTCATCGGCAAGCCGCACAAGACCGTCGGCGAATCCATCAAGGCCTTCATTATTCTGAAGCAGGGCGAACAGGACAGCCCGGCGCTGATCAAGTCCATCAAGGATCAGGTGCTGAAAGAACTGGGCAAGATCGGCGTCCCGTCCGAGATCGATATCGTCTCGTCCCTTCCAAAGACCAGGTCGGGGAAAATCATGCGCCGCGTCCTCAAGGCGAAAGAGCTCGGACAAGACCCGGGGGATATTTCAACGATCGAGGAGTAACCGTCTTGGCACGGGGCCAGCGCAAACCGGGCGAGCCGATCTATTTGAGGCGCCACGTGATCAGTCTTGCGCTGGCCGTGGGTCTTCCGCTGGTCCTGTTACAGCTCTACAAAATCTATATCGGTCCCATCGACTTCGGCACACAGCTTCTGATCATTATCATCACCTCCGTATTTGCTGGAGCAGCACTCTATCTCACCTACCGTTCCTCGGCAAAAAACCAGCCGTAGTATATGCCCGGGGGCTTTCGATCCCGTTCCATTTCTTGGCTCAACGACGCGCAATTTTTGGCTCTATTTCCTCTAATCTTCACCCCCATGAGCAGGAACCGCACCAGCAAAACCCCTTGAAATTCAATACCGGCACGCTGCTTGCGATGTTGAGCGGGCAAGGAAGTTGTTTTACGTCGCAAGCCTGTCGAGCTTCGATCATCGATCTCGAATCCGGCTTGGAGTAACCAAGGAGGACATCGAAATGAGTTCACAATCAATACAGGAATCCGCAGAGACTCTTTTGCACCGGAGAGGCCGGGTATCGACTCTTTGCCTCTCCGTAATGCTCGTGGGAGCCTGCAGTGTCTCGCTGATGGCCGGCCCTGCCGATGCAGGGGACAGGAAGCAAGATAGAGATGATAATGACAAAAAGCACAGCCTGGTGATGCGCCCCTATAGCGATCACAGTTTGCGCTATATGGTGATGCAGCTCCAACAGGAAGTCGAAAAGCTCAGGAGGGAAATTGCCGCGAGGCCAGCTAGTACCGGCACCGGTACTAGCACTGGTCCGAGCCTGGCTGATTTCAACACCCTGAAGGGACGTGTAGATGCTGCCGAAACCACGTTAGGACAACATGCTACGAGTCTGAGCAATCCCGTGCTGGCCCTGAAAGACTACCTGAAGATTGAGACAACGGCGGTCAATGGCATGCTTGGCCCCCATATCATTATCAGCGGGGCAAACGTGCACATCAGGAATGGAGCGAATGCAACCACTACCACGAACAGTCTCGGGAATCTGGTTCTCGGCTATAATGAAACCGCCCAGGGCGTTGCACGCGACGGCTCACACAACCTCGTGAGCGGCCAGGGGAACTCATTCCGATCGTTCGGCGGGCTTGTTTTCGGCACTGACAATGTCATCTCCGGCCAGTTTGCCACGGTCCTTGGCGGTGGACAGAACAGGGCGATTGCACCGTACTCGACCGTGATTGGCAGCATGCAGAATGTCAGTGACTCGAATTACGAAATCACGCCGATGCCACAGAGCAGTGGTGGCAGTAGCGGTGGCGGAGGCTTCTGAATAATCACCTCAGCAGCCGGGCTCCGACAGGGGCCCGGCTCCTCTCCTCGAGCATCTTCGCACTTCTCACAACACATCGGCACAGATGGGCTATACCAAGTCGCCTCAGACCTGGGAGTCAGATCAATCCCCGCTTCTGCAAGTAGTCCTTATCGATGACAGGAGAGGACTTTGGAAGTTGGCTACGTTCTTGGAGGAGGCGCTCGACATACTTGCCGATGAGGTCGGATTCAAGATTGACGGGATCGTTGACCTGCTTGAGGCCGAGGGTGGTCACTTTGGCCGTGTGCGGAATGATCGCAATACTGAAGGAATGGTCTCCGACTTCATTGATTGTAAGGCTGATGCCGTCGACTGTGATCGAACCTTTCCCCACACAGTAGCGCAGGATGGCGGGAGGCGCCTCGATCACGAAGATAATCGTATTGCCTTCTTGACGCCGGCTGCGGATGACTCCGACCCCGTCCACATGGCCTGCCACCAGATGCCCGCCAATACGCTCGTTCAGCTTCATGGCCCGTTCGAGATTCACCGGCGTTCCCACAGCCATGCTGCCCAGTGTGGTCACTGAAAGCGTCTCAGGCGAAACCTCCACAGAAAAATCACGTTCACTTCGTGACACCACGGTGAGACAGGTTCCATTGACACTCACACTATCGCCAGTCTTGAGATCACCCATTACGGTCGAAGCCAGAATGGTCACTCTTGTCCCTGCCAGTGTTTTGTCCAGCACGGTAACGGCGCCAATTTCTTCAACGATGCCAGTGAACATGGATAAGATCCCTTCGGTTCGCTGCAATACCTGTCGGCAAGGACGGTCTCTTCCAGCTTGACAGGCCGCGCACGCTCTTGGCGCGCCGCCATTATACCATTACGGAACCGGTCGATCTTCCTCTCATGACCAGCCAAAACACTCCACCAGCCGCCAGCTGAATGCCGGCGATAATGGCAAAGGCCTGTCCATAGCTCAGATTCGCAATCAGCACCCCAGCAAGCAACGGCCCGCTGGCATGGCCGATATCCATGATCGTGCCCTGCATCCCCATGCCCGCCCCCAGCCGCTTAAACTCCGAACTGTCCGCCACCAAAGCCGAGGACGACGAGGAGACGACGGCTTCACCAAAGCCGAACCCAGCCGACAGGATGTCTGCGGGATAGAGACAAACGTCCCGGCGCAGATCAACAAACCGATGAGAATCAACGGCTGGCGGCCTACCCGATCAGACACCCGACCCATGATCGGCTTGGAAAAGAATGACGTGAAGGATTGAACGCTGAATAGCAGACCAACTTCGCCAGGATTCAATCCGGCGGAAACCCCGTACAGCGGCAAAAACGCCATCAACGCGCCGTTTGCAATCATCTTGGCGGCATCGGTCATGCTGGTGATCAGTACGATCCTATTTCTTGCAACAACGGCAACTCCCTTCCACATTTCAGAGAGCACCACCCCCAATCCCTTTGCTTCCGATTGCGGTGTGGCGACGTCCAGTTGAAGGCTATAGAACAACACCATCCCAACGCAGCCGAAGATGCCGGCCGTGACAAACGCGGTCTGAAATCCTGCCGCATAGACCAGATAGCCTCCGATAAATGGCCCCAACAGCGCACCGGACTGGGTGCAGGCCGTATAGGTGCCGAGCGCCGCTCCACGCCGCTCCCGATAGAGTTCTGCCACAGTAGCCAACGCGCTCGGTGCAAAAATCGCCGTGGCAAACCCGTGGGCAAACCGCAGTGCGGTGAGCGCATCTAAGTCAGTAATGAAGGGATAGACAAAAGGCGGCAGCCCGAACGCCACCACACCGATCCGCAACAACAACCGTCTCCCATAGATATCGGAGAGGGCCCCGGACGGCAGCTTGAGAAAGACTCCGGTCAACGTCGAGACCGACACGATCAGGCCAATCCGTTCCGGGCTTGCGCCGAGCGACTCCGCAAAAAGCGAGAGCACGGGCATCCGGACCATGTTGTAGCTGATGAAGCTGAAAATACCGACTGCACAAACCAATAGGAAACTGCGCGATGTGGTCATGGGGTTGATCAGCTCCGGCAGCCTGTGCGGATGGAATTTTCCGGCACTCCAAGCGACTGCTTCAAGAAATCGATATCCCGATCAGAAAGGGCGCGCAGATCCATTGCTTGAGACAAGACACGCTCGGGATGCTGACGCATCACCAGGCCTAACCGATTGACCGTCTCCGCCCCTTTCCGCAATTTCCCCGTCACCACTCCCCCGATGAGCGGCCGCAGCAGCGACACCAGTCCAGCTTGGTATAGGAAACTACTGTGCTGTCCATCGCTTCAGCCCCATTCGGTTCCACTACCGGCTTCATTTTAAGTAACACGACAGCCTTCCCGGTAACATCAGGAAGCAACCGGCTGTTGTGTGAGCCTTCGAGATAATAGAGTCGAGCTGTGCGGTCCTTATAGACGAGCTGTACGATCCCCTGCGTGCCTTCTCCATCACTACCCCAGAATCGGCCAGGCCCCCGTTCTTCTGATTTGTACAACCCAAGCTCAAGACGATCGATCAAGAGCGTCGCGACCGGAGGATGATCCAACAAATAGTGATACATCGATTCGGACATGGCTACCCGGACCGGCCCTACCATAGTGACGGTCGTATAATTGTCGATGATCGACTGCAGCAGACAGATCCACTCGGGATCAATCCGTTCGACAGGAAACACCATTCCTGCATGGCGAGGGGATAGGGCACAAGTTTCCGATCGCACCAGCTTCAGCGGCGGGAACAGTGCCAGCCCGGTTGCGACCACCAACACCCCGACCAGGGTCTTCCACGGAAACCGTGCTTCGGCGCGCATGAGCCTTAGTTCTGAACCGCGATCATGAGGTGGACGGGAAAGAGTCCCGATGGATCTTGTCGGATCCGAGCCTGCCGAAGCAAAATTTCCAGAGACGGTCTTACCATTCCCTCAAACGATGCCTGCCCATTAGTCAACACCGTCAACGGCTTTGATAGGTCGATGAGGCGGCTGTTCAAGAATAGGCTATACCGTCGAACCCGCTCCGCTCTGACCTCAATGCGATTCGGCGACACGATGACTGCATCGAGCGTGGCATATTCTCGGCGCTTAATCAGTTCGTCATTCTTATCGACCAGATCATCGGAAAATGCCGCAATGGGATCAGTGGAGTCCATGCGCAGCCAGTTGAATGCCTGAAAGTGGCTGGCATCGCGCACCAACGTCAGCCTGGCCGGCAAGGGGTCGCGACGCCGACCGTTCAACCAGACCACGAGGTCCGGCAGTTCTTCTTTTGGAAAATAATGGCCCCCCGCCATAGGATGTTCTCGCTCGTGCTCGCGATACACATGCGCATAGCCAAGCGCTTGGAGTTCGCGCGAGATCGACCGGCTCAACTCCACCGGCATCACCTGGTCCTTCGCGCCATGGATGATATAGATCGACGTATTGCGGAGATTCGCCAGAAACGGCATCAGCGTCCCATCCAGACCACCGGCCATCGGCGCGATACCCGCAAAAAGCGGCGCATTATGCATCCCGATGATCCAGGCTCCGATGCCCCCGTTCGACATGCCGGTCAGAAATATGCGATCCGGATCGACATGGTAGCGCCGGCGGAGATCCCGAATCGTCGTCAACACGAGCTCTTCAGCTGGCCTTGTGAACCAGGCGCCGGACGGATATGTTGGACAGGCTAGAATATAGTCGCCACCCAACCGCGCTCGCCACCGTTCGAGATACGCGTCGCCGCTAAAACCGGCTCCATGCAGGCACATCACCAACCCAAAGCTCTTAGAGGGGTCATAGGACGCCGGAATCGACATGGATAATGGGTAGGCCCGCCCGCGAACAACGACATGTTCATCTGGAAATAGCCCTGCAGGGCCGGCCTCGTAGATCCGTCCGGTCTCGATAATTTGCATCACCCGCTCGACGGAAGCCTCGGGATGAGCCAGGATGTCATGCAGCAACCGGTCGCCTTCTTCAACATCCGTCGAATCGAGATAGTGAAAAACCTGCAACGCGAGACTTCCCGGCTCACCCACTGGGCCATCGGCAAGGCACGGTGCCGAATTCAAACCGACCAGGGCAAGCACGATGACCCCTAGCATCCACCCCTTCACAGATCACCTTCCACGAGGATGTCGCCCCCGACCGAGCGAGTGGTGACGTTGCGCAACCTGAATGCCGACGTGAGGCGCGCCGGACTCTTGCCTCCGATGAGGCCTTTTGCGTCTACACCGCCGAGCAAGGCCGGCGCCATATATAAACGCACATGTTGCACGAGCTTAGCCTTGAGCATGGCTGCATTGATTTCCCCGCCGCCCTCAACCAACAAGGACGTCACGCCACGCCTGCCGAGTTCTCGCATCAACGCCGGCAGAGACACTTTCCCTCGCACATTGGGAAGCGTCAGCACCTCGATGCCGCGCCTCAGCAGCGCCCGTTTCCTGGACGCCGAAGCCGAATCAGTCGCTGCTACAACCGTCCTGGCTCTCTGCTGATTGGAGAGAATCGCCGCGTTCATCGGAATGCTCAACGCGCTATCGACCACGATGCGAAGCGGTTGCTTGGATGCCAACTTGTTGAGACGCGGACCGACCCGTGCGGTAAGAGCAGCGTCGTCCGCCAGCACGGTACCGATCCCGACCAATACCGCATCCACACACGAACGAAGACGGTGAACTTCCTGCCGGGATTGCTTGCCTGTGATCCACTTGGCCGCGCCGGAAGCCGTCGCGATCTGTCCATCGAGCGTCATCCCGGCTTTGCAAATCACATAGGGGCGCTTCGTCCTGATCCAATATGAATAGGCTTTGTTCAATCCTTCAGCCTCACGGCGGGCCACGCCAACGGTGACCGAGAGTCCCGCCCGCCGGATGGCTGCAGCTCCCCTTCCCTTCACCAATGGATTAGGATCGTTCATCGCAATGACCACACGGCGGACACCGGAACGAATGACGTCAGGCACGCATGGAGGAGTTCGTTTATTTCGATGGGAACAGGGCTCCAGAGTCACATAGAGTGTCGCGCCACGTGCGCGGCCGCCTGCCCGCTGGAGGGCGAGAATTTCCGCATGAGGAAGGCCTGGGCGAAAATGGAATCCCTGACCGACGATACGGCCCTGGCTGACGACCACAGCGCCAACCATCGGATTCGGACTGGTTGTCTTCCGGCCCCTCGCCGCAAGGCGAAGGGCCAGGGTCATGTAGTGGAGATCTTGTGCGCGACCAATCACCGCTTCGCGCGGCCAGCGGAAGATCGGCGGCCCGTGCGTGCCGGCTTCGCGGACTTTGTTCGCGATACTGCAGCAGGCCCGGCGGCTTTCTTGGCATCAGCTTCAGCCAGCGCGGCATGTGCGGCGGCGAGCCGCGCGATCGCCACGCGGTAGGGCGAGCAGCTGACATAATCCAATCCGAGCTGGTGGCAGAACTCCACCGAACTGGGATCGCCGCCATGTTCCCCGCAAATGCCAAGCTTGATTCCTGGCCTGGTCTTGCGGCCTCCGCTGATGGCCTGTTTCATCAACGTTCCAACGCCTTCCCGGTCAAGGACGGCAAAGGGATCGGATTCCATGATGCCTACGGTCTTATAGTAGTCGATGAACTTTGCCGCATCGTCTCGGGAAAACCCGAACGTGGTTTGCGTCAGATCATTCGTGCCGAACGAGAAAAACTCCGCCTCTTCCGCAATCCGATCGGCGGTCACCGCCGCGCGCGGCAACTCGATCATGGTCCCGATCAGATAGGAGAGCTTGACGTTATAGCGCTTCATCGTCTCCTGCGCGACTTCGCGGACCAAGTCCTTTTGCGACTTCATTTCCGAGACCATGCCGACCAAGGGAATCATGATCTCCGGCACGATCTTCTTGCCTTCCTTGGCCAATTCACAGGCCGCTTCCATGACCGCCCGCGCCTGCATGCGGGTGATCTCCGGCATCGTGATTCCGAGCCGGCATCCGCGCAGCCCCAGCATCGGGTTGAATTCATGCAGCTCTTCGACACGGACCAGCAGCCGCCGCTTTTCGTCGAGCGCCGCGCCGTCTTTGCCCGTCAATTCGAGCCGCGCGATCTCGACCATCAACTCTTCCCGCTTGGGAAGAAACTCGTGGAGCGGCGGATCCAGCAGCCGGATCGTCACCGGATAGCCCTGCATTTCACGGTAGAGCCCGATGAAATCTTGTTTTTGGAGCGGCAGCAGCTGATCAAGATACTTTTCCCGCTCTTCCTTCGTTCTGGCCAAAATCATCTTCTGCATGACAGGAATACGGTCTTCCGCGAAGAACATGTGCTCGGTGCGGCAAAGCCCGATGCCTTCCGCGCCGAACCCTCGGGCGATCTTCGCCTGCTCCGGCACATCGGCATTGGCCCGCACCCTCAGTTTGCGCACATTGTCTGCCCACGAGAGAATCGTCGCGAACCGCTGATATTTGTCCGACTTTTTGGCATCCAACTTACCTTGAATCACCTGAATGATTTCAGACTCGACGACCGGGATATCCCCCTCGTACACGTTGCCGGTCGACCCATTGATCGAGAGATAGTCGCCCTCTTTGAACGTCTTGGCGCCGATCTTGACCCGTTGGGCATCAAGCACTTCCACGGCGTCGCAGCCCGCCACACAGACCTTGCCCATCTGCCGCGCGACAACCGCGGCATGCGAGGTCATCCCGCCGCGGGCCGTCAAAAATCCTGCCGCCGCGTTCATGCCATGGATATCGTCCGGGCTGGTCTCCTGCCGGACCAGTACGACGCGGGTGCCGGCAGCCTTCATCTCCACCGCGCGATCGGGCGTCAGCGCGATTTTTCCCGCCGCCGCGCCGGGACCGGCCGGCAAACCCTTGCCGAGGGGATTCGACTTCGACTCTTCGTTCGTATCGAAAATCGGATAGAGATACTGCGCGAGTTGATCCGGGCCGATGCGCTGCACGGCTTCCTGCTTGGAAATCAGCCCTTCTCTCACCATATCGACGGCAATCTTGACCGCGGCGATTCCGGTGCGTTTCCCGACGCGGGTTTGCAGCATGTAGAGCTTGCCCTCCTGGATGGTAAACTCCAGGTCGAGCATGTCGCGATAGTGTTTTTCGAGTTTCTTATAGGTATGCGCCAGTTCCTTGTACGCCTCCGGCGCCTTCTTCGCGAGCTCGGTGACCGGCAGCGGAGTTCTGATGCCTGCGACCACGTCCTCCCCCTGCGCATTCATCAAACATTCCCCGAAGAAGGCATGATCACCCGAGCTGGGACTGCGTGTGAAGGCCACACCGGTACCGCTCGTCTCGCCCATATTGCCGAACACCATGGCCACGACGTTCACGGCGGTCCCCCAGGAATCCGGAATCCCGTAGAGCCGCCGATACGTAATGGCCCGCGCGCCGAACCAGGAAGAAAAGACGGCGTCGATCGCCATGCGCAATTGTTCCTGCGGGTCGTCCGGAAAATCCTTTTTCGTTTCTTCCTTGATCAGCGCCTTGAAACTCGCCACCAATTCACGCAGATGCCGGGCATCGAGATGCGTCTCATGGGCCGCCCCGACTTCGGCTTTCTTGTGTTTGAGGATGGCTTCGAAATGTTCGCGCTGGACACCCATGACGATGCTGCCGAACATGGAGACGAACCGCCGATAGCTGTCCTGCGCGAACCGGTCGTTGCGTGTTTTCTCCGCAAGCCCTTCCACCGTCTTGGTCGTGAGTCCGACGTTCAGAACTGTGTCCATCATGCCCGGCATCGACGCGCGCGCGCCGGATCGCACGGATACGAGCAGCGGCTTTGCGGGGTCGCCGAAGCCCATGCCCATCGAACGCTCCACGCGCTTGAGTGCCTGCAACGCCGCCTCCCACATGCCCGGAGGATACTTCTTCCCGACCTTGTAATATTCGACGCACGCCTCCGTTGAAATCGTAAAGCCTGGAGGAACCGAGATGCCTAGATTGGTCATCTCCGCCAGTCCGGCGCCCTTGCCGCCAAGCAGTTCCTTCATCTTGGAAGTGCCTTCGGCCTTCCCATCACCAAAGTAGTAGACGTATTTCTTGCCCACGTCTGTATCTCCTTTGCAATTCGTTCAGCGCATGCCTGCTGCGACCTGCAGGCACCGCCTCATCTCACCTTCCGAGAAGACAAACTGCGACATCATGCTCGGTTCCAGCTAGCTCCCTTGTACCACAATCTGTGAAAAGTCCGCGAACACCATGAACAGATCATCCACTTCCTTGAGCAGGGATAGCCTATTATTGCGGACAACTTTGTCGTCAGCATTGACCATCACCGCCGTAAAAAATGCGTCGATCGCCGGTTTGAGCCGGACGAGCGCCTCCAGAGCCTGATGGTAATCACCGGCGCTCATGCCAGCTGCCATCCGGCCTCGTTCATCGGTGACGGCCTGCTGGAGAACGGACTCAGCGGCATGCTGAAACTTCGCGGCATCCACCGGCTCCCGGTTCCATTGTTCTTTCTCGACCAACCGGTGCGCCCGTTTAAAGCCGACAATCAAGGGATCGAACTCCGGCTTCCTCGTGACCGCTTCGAGTGCCTTCATTTTCTGCGACAGATCGACGAAATCCAGCGGCTTGTCATATGCCGGTTTCAACACCGCCTCGATGACATCGTCCCGCAACAGATGCACGACTCTTCCGTAATGCCTGACCCGCTCGAAGAGAAATTCCACGATTCGCCGCCGGCCTTGATGTCCTGTGTCAGGCGTTCCCTTGAACCCATGATCAGACACGAGGGTTCTCGCGTGCTCGATCCATGGCTCCACGTCGGTTCGAAGATTGCCCTCGAGCATGATCCGAACAATCGCTGTCGCATGCCGCCGGAGCGCAAAAGGATCTTCCGATCCGGTTGGCACGATGCCGACATGGAAAAATGCGGCGATGGAATCCAGTCGATCGGCCAGGGACAGAATCTGTCCCTCGATCGTCTTGGGCAATTCACCTTCAATCGCCTTGGGAAGATACTGCTCTCGAATGGCCTGGGCTACCGCAGCCGGCTCTCCATCATGTAGGGCGTACTCGCCCCCCATGATGCCTTGCAACTCAGGAAACTCTCCCACAATCCCGGTGAGAAGATCGGCCTTGGACAAAGAGGCGGCTCGATCGCACGCCTGCCCCAGTTCATCCTCCCCGGGATACAGGTGCGCGGCAATGAAGCCGGCTAGTTTTCTCACCCGCTCCTGCTTCTGTTCCATAGTGCCAAGCTTCTGATGAAAGGTCACACCGGCGAGCTTCTTGCCACGATCTGCCAGTTTCACCTTCCGGTCTTCATCGAAAAAGAATTTCGCGTCAGCCAACCGTGCCGCCAACACCCGCTCATTGCCTTCGCGAATGAGGGACATGTCCTTGACGCGGTTGTTGGCCACGGCGATGAAATGCGAGACCAGCTTACCGGTCTGCTTGTGACGCAAGGAAAAGAAGCCCTGATGTTCCTTCATCGAAGTGATCAGAATTTCCTCCGGCACATCCAGGTAGGCCTCCTTGAATGATCCAATGATGGACGAGGGTAGTTCCGTCGTATACACGGCCTGGTCGAGCAAAGCCTCGTCTTCATTCAGACGAAATCCCGTCTTGCTGCAAACTGTGGCAATTTGCTCTTGAATCAATTGACGGCGTCGTTGCGGATCGACGATGACGCCCTGGCGCTCCAGGACTCTCACATAGGAAGCTGCATCCCGCACCGACAGCCATTTCCCTCCGCCTACAACCCGATGGCCCCTGGTTCGATCGGATGCCTTGATCCCGGCCGCTTCAATTGGAAGCACTGCGCCCCCATACAGCGCGAGCACCCATCGGACAGGACGGGCAAAGCGTACACCGGTCTCATTCCATTTCATCGATTTAGGAAATGTCAGAGCCGACACCAGCCGCGGCAGCACCTCGGCCAGCACGGATGTGGCCGGCTGCCCTTTTTCATGTTTCACCGCGAAAAGGTACTCGCCCTTCGGCGTCTGTCGTACCTGTAGATCCTGAACAGCAACACCCTGACCTGCAGCAAATCCCATCGCCGCTCTGGTCGGTTGGCCGGCCTGGTCAAACGCAACAGTCTTCGATGGTCCCATCGCTTCTTTGACGATGGAGGTTTGCCCGGTTGCCAGGCCCTCGACCACCACTGTCAGCCGGCGCGGCGTGCCCAGCGTGCGAATGGATTGAAAGGCCAGCCGTTGATCGCGAAACAGCCGCTCGGCGGATTCCTTGAGCGATGCCAGCGCAGGAACGATAAAGTGATACGGCAGTTCTTCGACACCGATTTCAAGCAGCAGTTCTGCCACAGCCGGGGCAGAAGTTCTGACGGTCTTTTTCAGCTTAATGCCCGGACGTCCTGCCTGCTTACGCATAGCCATCGTCTGCTACTTTCGGCCTGCTCGGGTTGTCGAGCCAGACCTACCCGATTTGACGGCACCATGCGACCCTGTACCACTCAGCAACGGATGGCCCATGGCCGCACGCTCTTCGATATAACGCTCAGCACATTGCCGGGCCAAGGCTCGCACTCTGGCAATATACCCGGTCCGCTCGGCCACACTGATGGCACCGCGTGCATCCAGAAGATTGAACGCGTGGGAGGACTTGATGCAGTAGTCGTAGGCCGGCAGCGTCAGACGCTTATCGTTCCGGCTCAGCAATCGCTTGCACTCTCCTTCATACGACTGAAACATCTGCATCAGCATGGGCACATCGCCCTCTTCGAAATTGTACCGGGAGCCTTGTACTTCGGTTTCATGGTGGATATCGCCGTAGGTGATGGCGTCAGTCCAAGCGAGATCGAAGACGTTGTTCACCTCTTGTAGGTACATGGCGATGCGCTCGGTTCCGTACGTAATCTCGCCCGTGATGGGACTCAATTCAATGCCGCCGATTTCTTGAAAGTACGTGAACTGCGTGATTTCCATGCCATCCAGCCGCACTTCCCATCCCAGCCCCCAGGCACCCAACGTCGGCGACTCCCAGTCGTCCTGAATGAAACGGATGTCGTGCTGTTTTGGATTGATCCCCAAGCGCGACAAGCTTTCAAGATACAACTCCTGGATGTTGTCGGGAGCGGGCTTCAGCACCACTTGGTACTGATAGTAGTGCTGCATGCGGTTTGGATTTTCACCGTAGCGCCCATCGGTGGGACGACGGCAGGGTTGCGCATAGGCGGCGCGCCAGGGTTCCGGTCCCAGCGACCGGAGAAAGGTCGCTGGATGGAATGTGCCGGCTCCCATCTCCATATCGTAGGGCTGATGAATGACACAGCC
>LNFM01010564.1_pt1 | contig 12940 bp, 13 predicted proteins | sample 596031 | NCBI WGS metagenome assembly LNFM01 (sample SAMN04254537, study PRJNA301005) | activated carbon metagenome | isolation source: dual media filters at the Ann Arbor, Michigan drinking water treatment plant | place: USA: Ann Arbor
TCGAAGTAAATTCCAACTTCGGTCAGGTGGTAAGTCGATTCGGCCTTCATCGTCACGGCAAGTTTCCTAAGCTCTTCATCTGCTGGACCAGGAAGTTGATTCTTTGTGACTCCCAACATCTTTTTAGCAAGAGCATAATTCTTTCGGAGGCGATCAAGGAAAGTTTCTGAAAGATTCCATTCTTTATCTTTTAAAACGGTTTCCGATGGCTGCATGAGAGTATTCGCGTAAACAAGACTGCCGCCACCGAATCCAGTTCCGTGCAGGACCATGACACTATTCAAAAGAGAAATTTCTTGAATTCCAAAACATTTGACAAGAGGTGCCCATAAAAACTTACGAACATTCCAATTTGTCTTAGGAAAGTCTTGCGGATGAAAGCGATTGCCTTTTTCCAAAATCAAGACGCGATATCCCTTTTGTGACATCCGCATCGCTGTGACGGCTCCGCCAAATCCTGATCCAATGATGATAAAGTCAAACTCCGTTGAAGTTTGCGCTGATTGATGACTCATCCAAAGCATTAGACTTTGACCTTCTTCCTTCATGCAAGCAAAAATGGAGACCATGACCCTAATGGATCAAATTAACCGAATCCCGAAACCAATTCTTTTCATTGTGATTATGGCAATAGGTCTTGCCGTCATTATCCAGCAAAACCCACTTCAGGACGGTTGCGAGCACGATGCAAAAAATTTCGCTCGGGATATTCGCGGCATACTCAGACCATTTGAAACAAAAAAGAAGGGCTTTCAGATCCCTTTGATTGGCCCTCAAAAAGAGGCTTGTCGAGATGGAAATAGTCCAGGTTCTTGCGAAAATTATTTCCAGTCATTGAAGAAAATTTCTGAGGCGATTCATCGAGTCCGTCCCGAGTGCGTGAAGAAGGTTTCTGAGGACACCACCAACCTGATTCAAGAAACCAGAAGCGGCCTTAAAACTTTGGCGTTGATTGCTTGGGGAGCCAGGCCCCCAGTGGATTCAACGAGAAGGCTGGGCTGGCTATCGCAATCGGAAATTTATACGTTTTGCCGACTGAAGACCTTATTGCAGGATCAATTGCTTCCCGAGGAGTATTCCGCATTTCGAGACGGTGTATTTGAAGAGTTTCCCGACGTGCTGCCGGCGGAGATAACAGCTGAAAAACTTATTGAAATCGATCGACCACGAGCCCTGAAGTCTGGATCAAATCCTCAAGGTTCACTATCGGAGGATGATGTCTTCCAGCGAAGTCTATTTTCAATTCGTTGTGACCTTTACTACTGAAAGCAGAGCTGGGAACGAAGTTTAATATAGGTCATTCTTTAAATTACAAACTGCTAAGAGTTAGAGACTCCCATCTGGTTTTTGCTTGATTCGCATATCCAACAAATTGGAAATCGGGGGTGTCGACATTTATGATGCGATATTTTTCTGACTCGCAGACAATGTCCCAGTCGACTGGTGAGAGCCCAAATTCTTTGAGTCTGATTTTTAGTAGGTTTGGATTCGACGGCTTATTCGTGAAACTTTTTTTGATAAGTTCAAAGATTTTTTCTTGGATTTGCGTTTGCTGCGTTTGCATGAGGTTCCCCTTTTTGTTGTTTCAAAAAGAGTATTGCAAAGCCGGGGGCTTCAATTTCTAGTCCTGTTTCAACTATATTGGTGTTGGAGGAATTCTTTTCCAAGTTGCTGGAATCGTTTTGCAAATTTAGAGAAATCTTTCAAATACAAAATGATAAAAAAAAGGGAAGTTTTCACTTCCCTTTAAAACAACAACATTTTTCGAGAGGACCCAATACGGGGACCACTAGATTAATATTTATAGTCTTTAGTATTCGAATGGAACTGGGCTGATCAATTCAGCTCGACCAAAAGTATCGTATGCATCTGTTCCAGAAGGTAGCAAGCTGAGCGTGCGAGCCTTCTTCACTGCATTCGAAACTTTCTTCTGTTGAGCCAAGCTCAACTTCGAAATACGAGCTGGAGTTATTCGACCTGCGTCAGTCACAAAACGTGTGAGTGATGCGGGATCTTTATAATCAAAAACATGATCCCCAGAGTACTCAGTTCGGTACTTTGAACGTCCAGTTTTTCGGTTAGCGTTTCCTTCGCGTGAATCTTGTCCGCCGCGATCTTTAGTCTCTTTTTCCATTTAAACCTCTTGCCAATAGAAGTTTTAATGAATATATCAGATTATTCAGTTTGGGAAGATGTTTTCTAAACTTTATTTACAGCTAAAATATCAGCAATTGTAGTCGGGTTTGAACATAAATACGCACAGTTAATGAGACCTTGTTTTGCTGAAAATATTGATGAATTGAATTGTTTAAAGGAGTGTTTCAATCATGAGCCGTTGCGAATTGTCAGGGAAATCCCCTGTAGTAAAAAATCTAGTCAGCCACTCGAATATCAAGACTAAGTCTGTTGCGAACCCTAATGTTCAAAGAAAGCGCATTTTTAGCAAATCTTTGAATCAAATGGTACGTCTTTACATGGCGACTAGCACAATCCGCGACATGGAACACATGGGTGGTCTAGATACGTTTATCTTGAACCAAAATGATGGGGTTTTGTCTCCACGAGCTTTAGACGTAAAGAACCGCATTAAACGTAAAATTGGCAAAGCAAAGAAAGCAAAGAAAGCCTAGGCTTTCGGATTGGTGAATTCATCATGTTGAAATTGAAAATACGCAAAGGCGATAAAGTTCAAGTCATCTCTGGAGCTGACAAGGGTAAGAAGGGTTCTGTTATAGCTGTGAACCCATCAGCACTTTTGATCAAAATTGAAGGTGTTAAAGTTCAAACTCATTTCGATAAGAAAGATGGTCTTTTGAAAAAAGAAGGCTTCATCAATTATTCGAACGTTAAATTAGTTGAAAAAGCTGTTAAAGAAAAAAAGGCAGCGAAAAAGACGACTAAGTCAGCTGCAAAGTCAAAATAGCCCTTTGCTGTAAATCAAATTCTCTACAAATGAAAAAAGCTAGGTCTTGAAACCTGGCTTTTTTCATTTTAAGCCTTGGCAAAAGTCGGTTAAGTGAAAAAAGTGCATGAATTTCTTTCACAGACCAACCACAATAGGGGTATGTTTGCCAGGGTGATAAAGTTTAAACGAAACATACTTTTTTTAATTTCTGCTGCTTTTGCGGTGCTGATCAGTGGCTTAGCAAACGCACAAGAAAATTCAGCCTCTTCGAGCGATGAGATCTTCATCGTTTGCCAGCGAGACAAAGATATCCGATGGGTTCGTACTTTTAAAACAGATGCAGGTACGCGTTGTAAATCTGTTTATTCAAAAGAGGGCTTTGCCCAGACAGTTAGTTCCGGTCAAAATTTCGATTCTTGCAGATCTGTTTTAGATAATATCCGAAAAAATATCGAAGAGGGCGGCTACCAGTGTAAGCCTAGTCAGCTTCTATCTTTGGTTGAAATTGATTAATCTCTCTGAAGTCCTAAAATGAAAATTGCGATCGCTCAGCTCAATTCAAATGATGATGTCCAAAAAAATTTGCACACTATTTTAGATATGATTCAGCAGGCGAGCCTTCTACCATTGAAACCTGAGATTATTTTTTTTCCAGAAAATAGTCTTTACTTCAGGATTCGCTCAGAAGACACCCCAGTTGCCATCTCCGAAACGGCTCCGGAGCTGAAGTCTTTGATCGCGGCGAGTCTAAAATCAAATATAGCTTTGCATCTCACGACTCCAGTTTCACTAAATGGTGAAGTATTCAATGCGTCCATCTTAATTCGGGATGGCGTGTCCAAATTTATTTACAGAAAAATCCATTTGTTCGACATTTCTTTAGAAGGTCAAAAGCCGATTCTTGAAAGTGCAGTTTTTAAAAACGGCCAAGATCCATCGTTCTTTGAAATGGGCTCATTTAAATTTGGATCCACGATTTGTTACGACATACGATTCGCAGAGCTATTTTCAGTCTACGCAGCGGAACCGGTCGATGCGGTCGTGATTCCGTCGGCTTTTTTGGTTCGAACCGGGCAAGCCCATTGGATGACATTGCTGCGAGCTCGGGCCATTGAATCTCAATGTTATGTTATTGCGCCGGCTCAACACGGACGGCATCTAGCAAAAACTGGCCCGGCGGAATTCCGAGAAACTTTTGGGCATTCTGCCGTGATTGATCCTTGGGGAGATGTTGTTGTCCTGAATGAATCAGGAACGGGACTTTCGTATGCAGACCTTTCGAGGGAAAGAATAAATTCCGTTCGTAAACAGATGCCGATGGCCGCGCACCGACGACTTTAATATCTAGCTCTTTATTGGATTAACGCAATTTCTTTCCTGAAGAACTGGGTTGCTTTAATTTTGAAAGTCTCAGCGCTGATAATTTGTTAAAACAATGAGATTTTCAGACGCAGAACTGCTTTTTTTAAAAATGGGTTGAAGCCTGGCTATGAAACAGAGATTATAGGCTTTAGGTCTGAGATGATGACAAAATTAGGAGCAGAATGAGTCAAGCACGAGCACTTCTTCAAAAAATAAAATTGGGACTTTTGATCGTCACGACAAGCTTATCAAGCGTATCGCAGGCACAGTTTTGGGGCTCAAATTCTGACGATGATAAGCAAATTGAGATCCGACAAATAGCGCGGGATCGCAATTACATTGGAGGTGCTGACGAAGATGAGCTTCGGGTGCTTCCTGAGTTGCCTGGGTCGAAGGCCAAAAAAACGGAAAGCGATAGTGAGGGCTTCTAGGTAAGGGGAGCTTTTAAATTATTAGAGCACTTGCTTCTATATGGATGAAGTTCTCAATTATTTAAGTTTTACAGGTCGATCGATTTTAAGTTTGAAATTCAATTGTATTAACACGAGTAAGAGGTCCAAATGACGTCATCAGCAACACCACAGGTAGCCAACGCTTCAAAAAATCAGATATCTGATGAATTACCAGAAGGTGTAACTCGAGAAACAATGGATGTTGATGTCTTGATCGTGGGTGGTGGAGCGGCGGGGCTTTCTTGCGCTTACCAAGCAGCGCTCGAGATCGAGAAGCACAATCAAGAAATTCAAAGTGGCGCAAAGCAAGGATCTGAAATTCGAGATCCCATGATCGTGGTGATCGAAAAAGGAAGCGAAATTGGAGCGCATAGCTTTTCTGGCGCCGTTTTAAATCCGAAGGCTCTTGCAGAGCTGATTCCGAATTACAAGGAATTAGGATGCCCGATCGAATCTGAAGTGGTTGAAGACGCGGTTTATTATCTAACTGAATCATCAGCCTTCAAACTTCCAATCACGCCTCCGCCTTTTAAAAACCACGGGAATTTGATTATTTCACTTTCTAAATTGAACCGTTGGCTCGCGCAACAGTGCGAAGCAAAGGGAATTAATATTTTCCCTGGATTTGCTGCGGTAGAGGCTTTGTATGAAGGGGATCGAATCGTTGGGGTTAGAACGGGTGACAAGGGCCGAGATAAAACGGGAAAGCCAAAAGCAAACTTTGAACCTGGCTTAATTTTGAAATCTAAAGTGACTGTCTTTGCTGAAGGCACTCGTGGGAGTTTGTTTAAGGAAGTTTCCAAGCGCCTCAATCTGCGAGAAGGAAAAAACTTAGAAGTTTTTGAAGAAGGCGTAAAAGAAATTATTCAAATGCCGGCAGGGAGTGTGAAACCAGGACAAGTGATTCACACAGCGGGCTATCCACTTAATAAGTCTATTGGTGGAACTTTTATTTACACGATTCCAGGTGATAAAATCATTCTTGGTATTGTGGCCTATCTTGATACTCAAGATCCGTTTTTGGATCCGCACCGAGAATTACAAAGGTTAAAAACTCATCCGTTCATTTCAAATATGATCAAAGGCGGTCAGGTTGTGGCTTACGGTGGTAAAACCTTACCTGCTGGTGGATGGTATTCTATGCCGAAGCTTTACGGCGACGGATTTTTAGTCTGCGGTGATTCCGCGAGTATGGTTGATGTTCAAAAACTCAAAGGAATTCATTTGGCGATGAAGTCAGGAATGCAGGCGGGAAGTTCTGCGGTTGAGGCATTGGCTGCAAATGATTCGAGTGCTGGAAAGCTAAAAAGTTATGAAGAAAAAATTCATTCGTCGTTTGTTAAATCGGAGTTGTATCGCGTGAGAAACTTCCATCAAACTTTATCAAAAGGTTTGTTAGCTTCACTACCTCTCATCGCGATTCAGGAAATCACCGGCGGCCGGGGTCTTTTTGATAACCTAAAAATCCACGCGTCTGATGCCAAAACCACGCTGAAAGTGACCGAAGTTTGGGGTGAACAGGCAAACCGCAAGGGGGGGAGTGATTCTCTTGGTAACGGGGAAAATGCCCTTCCGAAGACGGACGGGCAGCTTTTTTACGATAAACTCGGTTCGGTCTACTTGACTGGAACGAGCCACGATGAAGACTCTCCGAATCATTTAAAGCTTCAAAACGGCGATATTTGCCGAACGATCTGCGAGCCTCAGTTTAAGTCCCCTTGCGTTCAATTCTGCCCGGCAAGCGTCTACGAGATGCTTCCAGCGGCCAACCCAGACAGTAGCCTGAAAGCTACTGATGGCTCGGTGGCTTCTCAGTATGATTTACAAATTAATTACACAAATTGCATTCATTGCAAAACTTGTGATATTAAGTGTCCTTTCGAAAATATTGATTGGACAGTTCCTGAAGGCGGCGGCGGACCGAAGTACACCGAAACCTAGCTGGATCAACGGGCCACCGGCACTTTCGAAATAGGAATTCACATGCTGCGGAAGTGGCGTGAACGATGACGATCAAATGATGATCGTCGGTTTTTGAAATTTACACGCATTCTGGCTATTGGAAGCCTGAATGTCTTTTGATAAAGGGAGATCAATATGCCTCGATTTTTTGCGTCGTGCCCGACTGGGTTATCTGAATTAGTCGAAAAAGAATTAAAAGAAATGGGACTTAAAACCGGCACGAAAACGCAGGGTGGAGTCGTTTTCGAAGCGAACTGGCAGGGCTGCTACCGCGCCAATCTACATTCACGGTTTGCAAGTCGAATCATGAAGCCGTTGTTGGATTTTCCTGCGTACAATGAAAGCGATGTTTACCACAATATTCTGAAGCATGATTTTACGAAGTACATTAAGCCGAATCAAACCTTAGCTATTGATGCAACGGTGAAAGAATGCTCGATCCGAGATCAGCGATTTTTGGCGATGAAAGTCAAAGACGCGATCGTCGATCAGTTTCGCGATAAATTTGGAGTTCGACCAGATGTTTCGAATGATGAGCCTGATTTAAGAATTCACATCAAGGGATTCAAAAACCAATTCCACGTTGCGCTCGACACTTCGGGGCACTCTCTTTTTATGCGCGGGTATCGCGGAAAAACAGGAGAAGCACCGCTTAAAGAAAATTTAGCAGCAGGGCTTATCGCGTTAACGGAATGGGATCGAAAGACCCCCATCGTGGACTTATTTTGTGGGTCTGGAACTATTCTGATTGAAGCAGCATTAATGGCAATGAAGATTCCACCGGGAGTTTTCAGACAAAGATTCGGATTTATGAACTTGCTCGATTACGACGAAAAAGCATGGAGCGCAGAAGTTGAATTGGCTCAAGAAAATGAATTGGATAAATTAGATTTCAAATTTTTTGGGTACGACATCGATAAAAAAGTGATTCAAGTTGCCAAAGAAAATGCGCGTAATGCCGGGTTGTTAGATGCGATTGAATTTAAGTGCACGCCGGTGGCGGTGGCGGCTCCGCCAGAGGAGCATGTTGCTGGAGCTCGAGGGCTTATTATCACGAATCCACCATATGGTGCGCGGCTTGGCGATGAAGACAATTTGAAGGATGTGTACCGTGATCTTGGCTACACGTTGAAGCATCGATTTCAAAATTGGGATGCTTGGATCTTGTCTGGAAATAAAGACATTCTGCAAGAGATGAAGTTGAAATCGACGCGCAGAGTTTTCCTTTATAACGGAAACATTGAATGTCGATTCTTGAAATATGAAATGTACACCGGAAGCCAGCGCAAGGAACGGCCACGACAGTTTAAAGAAGTGGACATAAATCCTTCTTTGAGTCTTTGAAAAGAATAAATCGGTCCGATCAGAAAGACCTCGCTACAAAAGGAATTGCTTCGTTGGGAAAATAAGCGAGGCAGATAGTTAAAATTTAGTAAGAATAAAGGTGGCCCGTTTTAAAGGGCTAAAAAGGTTGAAAATTGAATCATAACGAAAATACAGAAGTGCAAAACATGGAAGTTGAAATAATTGAAAGTCGAAATACAGGAATGAAGGATATGGAAAATAATATTGTTGAAAATAATGTCACGGATACGGAAACTAAGTTTTCAGATTTAGGGTTGAACCCGATCATCTTGAAGTCAGTTGAATTAGCTGGGTACACGCACCCAACTCCAATTCAGCGATTGGCTATTCCGGTGGCCTTAAAGAATGGGGACATCTTAGGAACAGCGCAAACTGGAACTGGAAAGACTGCGGCATTCGCTCTTCCAATTCTTCATAAGCTTTCGACGGATGACCGCTGGTCGAAGTCTAAAAATCCTCGAGCGCTGATCTTAAGTCCGACTCGTGAGTTGGCTGTGCAGATTGGTGAAAACATAAAAGCCTACAGTGCTGGATTGAACTTAAAGTCTTTGATCGTTTTTGGCGGAGTGAGTGAGCAATCCCAAATTCAAGCTTTGAAAAATGGTGTCGACATCTTGATTGCGACTCCGGGTCGATTGCTAGATCTACTTGAGCGCCGGTTCATGAATTTAAAAGAGATCCAAGTTTTCGTTTTGGATGAAGCGGATCGAATGCTTGATATGGGATTCTTTCCGGATATTAAGCGCATCGAAAAGCAAATTCCTAAATCGCGACAAAATATGTTTTTCTCGGCGACGATGCCGAAGGAAATCAAAGCTCTTGCGGATTCATTTTTGCAAAATCCAGTTCGTATTCAAGTGGATCCTGTTTCGTCGGCTCCGAAAAAAATTGAACAGCGCATTCTTTTTGTCGAAACCGCAAATAAACGACCTTTGCTTTTACACTTACTAAAGGACAAAGCACTTGCAAAGATCATCGTCTTCACCAGAACCAAGCATGCGGCCAACCGTGTTGCTGAGTTTTTGCAGAAAAATAAGATCGATGCAAAACCGATTCATGGTAACAAATCCCAGAATGCGCGGCAAAGCGCATTGAAAGAATTAACAAGTGGACAGCTACGCGTGTTGGTCGCAACTGACATCGTGGCGCGAGGAATTGATATTGATGACATTTCTCATGTTATTAATTACGACATCCCAAATCAGGCCGAAAGTTACGTTCACCGTATTGGCCGATCGGGTCGAGCCGGAGCCGTGGGGACCGCCATTGCCTTTTGCGATATGGAAGAGAAATCTTTTTTACGAGACATCGAAAAGATCGTGGATCAAACTTTAGAAATCGATCGCAACCATCCATTCCATTCCGACAAAATTGAAACGGCTGGAGTCACAAGTTCAGGCGTGGCAAAAAGTAGAATTGAATCGCGAGGCGGTGGTGGACGCGGACGACAAGGCGGCGGGCGATCGAACAATCAATTCGGAAAGCCCGCAAGCAAACGTGCGGACAATCCATTCAACCCAAAGCCAAATCGATCTTCAAGATTTGGAAAAGCTCAGCCGAAAACAGGTTTAAATACTGCTAGGTAAGCTGCTCCGAAAAAAAGCGTAATGAGAACGATATAGATAGGGAGTCCAAGACTCCCTTTTCTTTTCACTAAACTGATTGCAACAGCGAAAAGTCCCCAAAAAAGTAGTTTTCCGTACGCCCACTGCGGCATTGGCATCATTTGAAGTCGAGCTAGCAATCCAAATCCACTGACAAGTAGAAAAAGTAAACCAACTCCGTGAGTTGCAAATGCGAAGGTCTTTATCTTCCCTTTTAGTTCTTGTTTCGCCCAGGCCAAGGCAAAAAGCGAAATCAATCCGCTGATAAGTAGAAAAATTCCGAGGAAGTGAACCATTTTGTAGAATTCGTATGGAAACATTTGTACTCCTTTTAGTCTTCCTTGGGATCAAGCCCAAGGTGTTTGAAGATGAATGAAATTTGTTTTCGTATTTTGGGTAAATGTGCAACCGAGCTTAGGGCCCGGAGACTGCTTTTAAAATCCGTTGCAGGGAATCCGCCATACATTCCAGATTTTTCAAGGTTCGCCGTAACGCCAGTGCGTCCAGCAAGGACGACGTGATCCGCGACGTGGACATGGTCTGTGATGTGGACTCCGCCGCCAGCCATAGTGTTGCGACCAATAGATGATGAGCCCGCCATGATGAAGCCTGCGGCTAAAATGGAGTTTTCACCAACTTTACAGTTGTGTGCGATGTGACAGAAGTTATCTAACTTCGTTCCGCGTCCAATTCTGGTTTCTGTTAAAGCCGCGCGATCGATGGCGCAGAACGATCCGAATTCGCAGTCTTCTTCGATAATAACTTTGCCTATCTGGGCAATTCGTTTGTGAACGATTGTACCCGAACTATCTTTAATCTGAGCGTAACCAAAACCGGGTGTCCCAATCGAGCAGTAAGGATGCAGTATGGTACGTGCGCCAATTTGACTGAACGAAGCCACAAAAACATGAGATTCAATCACCACATGATCTGCGATTTCCGCGAACGCATCGATGACCGTGTACGGTCCGATGTAGGCGGTAGTGGAAACCTTTGCAGTTGGATGGACGGTCGCGCTTGGGTGAATGAATCCCGGAGGCCGCTTTGGATGTTGGTCGAAAAGATTAAAAACATCGACCATTGCCGATGGGAAGTGGCGAGCTGAAAAAAGACAAACATCAGTGGTCGCTGTACGGGCCGTTTCAATCAATTTATCAGGGACAATGATGCATGCAGGTTTTGATTTTAGAACTTGAGCTAAAGAAGCTTCGTCACTGACAAAAACGCAGTCTCCGGTCGTAGCTCGTGTCGGTGGCGAGAGTCGATTTAGATCCAACGACAAAAAGTGAATTGGATTGAGTGAAGAAAATTTTTTGAGGTCATCAGTTTTAATTGGAATGAGTGGAGCCGCCATCAAATTGTGGTTAAATTCGCTTGAATTGCTGCTATTCATGATCAAAAGACTAATGCTTTGCGCTGAAAAGTACACTGAATTGCTGGACTAATTGACTACATCAACGTGGTGCAAGATATATGTACGACATATGGCAAAAAAGACTTCAAAATCAGTCAAAAGCGCGTCGAAATCTAGCAGCAAGGCAAAAGCACCGGATAAAAAGCCGGTCGCAAAAGCTGCTAAAGCTACAAAACCTGTGAAAAACTCAAAGCCTGTTGTTGCAAGTGCTGCATCCAAGGGCAAGAAGCCTGTCGCTGCAGTGAAAAAGGTAGAGGCTCCAGCAAGCGCTCCTCAGAAGTCTAAGCCGGCGTTGATGACATCGCGGGGAAAAGTGAAAGATGCGCCAACGATGACTCCTGTCACTACAAAATCTAAAGTCACTGCGGCAGTTAAGCCGGCCCCTGAAGAAGGTGATGTTACCGCTCAAGTTAAAAAAACTTTCGAAAATAACGGCGAACAGCTTATCGCCATGGCAAAAGATGAAATGTCGAAAATCAATCGAACTGGGGATGCCGATAAGTCAGACAAGCCCGGCAAGTTTAAGCCGATCAAAATTGAGCGCGGCAACCTGACTGACGAAAAAGCAAAATGGCAAGAGCTGTTCAAGAGATACGGCAAGGAAAAAGCAACGAGTTATAAAATGACCGATGCCTTTGAATCTTTGCGTCCCATCCAGCATAAAGTCTTGGGATGGGGCTTTATTTTATCAAACGATAATAACCGTTTAGAAGTCTTATTCGAAAACGGCATAAAGATGTTGATTAGTAACTACAAGCCAAATTAACATTTTCAAACGTCGAATTCAGCAACATTCAAAGTTTTTGTTTTCACAGCACGAATGGCCGATTTTAGCCAGATGGCAATGAGAGTGATATGGATCAATTGTTAACGCAATATTTAGTTCGTTTTGTCCCAACAGTTCCGCCAAAATCAGCTGCGGCAGTCCTTGAATTGGCCGCCGAAGGAGCCACCGTTCCTTTTATCGCCAGGTATCGAAAAGAAAAAACAGGAAATCTAGATGAAGTTCAAATTCGCAATGTCATCGAAGCGAATGAAACCTATCAGGAAATTGTGAAGCGAAAGGCTTTTCTTTTAAAAGAGATCGGCGATCAGAAAAATTTAACTCCAGAAATTGAAAAGCGTATTGGTGTCTCGTGGGATTTGACGGAACTTGAGGAGATATACAAACCATTCAAGAAAAAGAAAAAGACGAAAGCCACCGTGGCGCGCGATGCTGGCTTAGAACCACTGGCTCATTGGCTGTGGGAAATTGGTCATGGAACTTTGACGGATTCAGTGCCGATGGAAGTGAAGGCCAAAGCATTCTTGAATCCAGACATGAAAATTGTGACCTACGATGACGCTTTAAAAGGTTCGCAAGATATTATCGTCGAAAAAATCGCCAATGAAATTTCTCTTCGCGATATGGTCGTTAGAAATTATTTCGAAAAAGGTCAGATTAAATCGAAGGCCGCCAAAGGCTACAAGCCGAATTCAAAATTCGAAATGTATTCGCAAGACTACAGTGATTTGGTGAAAAATCTTTTGGAAGAAAAATTCTCACACCGCTACATGGCGATGAAGCGTGGCTGGGAAGAAGATGAACTTTCCATCGATATTAGCGGCGATGATGAAGCGATGCTTTCAGCATACGAAAAGTATTCCACAACAAAACCAGACAATGCCATTGGAACCTACTTAAAAGAATGCGCTCGTCTTGCATTGAATGTTTATGTATTACCATCTGTAAAAAATGAAGTGCATGCTAAATTGAAAGAAAAATCTGACGAGCACGCCATTAAAGTTTTTGCTGAAAATGTTCGAAAAGTTTTATTGGGCTCGCCTTACGGGCCTAAGTGTGTTCTAGGTGTAGATCCAGGTTTGCGAACAGGTT
>LNFM01010565.1_pt1 | contig 12940 bp, 9 predicted proteins | sample 596031 | NCBI WGS metagenome assembly LNFM01 (sample SAMN04254537, study PRJNA301005) | activated carbon metagenome | isolation source: dual media filters at the Ann Arbor, Michigan drinking water treatment plant | place: USA: Ann Arbor
GCTGCTGGGCACCAGCGAGTCCGTCGGCGACCTGACCGCCCACTGGGACCGTCCGCACCGCGGCCTGCCGTACTTCGCGCCCATCGGTGAGGGCATGCACTCCGGCTTCCCGGAGTCGATCGGCCCGCGGGTCGCCCGGCAGGAGCGGCGCCAGGGCCCGGGCGCGGCCCGCATCGTCCCGTCGCCCGCCCAGCGTGCCGCCGAGGCGCTGCTGGGCGAGGACGGCCCGCCGGTGATGCTCGTCGACGAGGACTTCAGGGTGCTGCACGTGTTCGGGGACGCGGGCACGCGACTGCACGTCCCGTCAGGACCGCCGGTGGTGAACATCCTGCAGCTCACCCCGCAGCCGCTGTCCGCCATCCTGGCCAGCGGCATCCCGCGGGTCATCCGCACCGGCAAGGCGATGACCTACAAGGACGTCCGCGGGGAGCTGGGCGAGGGCACCCACCGCATGCGGATCCTGCCGGTGCGCGGCGCCGACCGGCGCAACGAGGTGCTGGTGGTGTTCGACGCCCCGATGGAGGGCGACGCCGTCCCCCTCGAGGGCGGCAACGGCGGGATGAGCGTCGACGGCTACGCCGAGGTGTACCTGGCGGACCTCCAGACCGAGCTGCAGCACGCCCGCGAGGGGCAGCAGGCGCTGGTCGAGGAGCTCGCGACCTCCAACGAGGAGCTGCAGGCCGCCAACGAGGAGCTGCTCGCCTCCAACGAGGAGCTGCAGGCCACCAACGAGGAGCTGCAGAGCGTCAACGAGGAGCTGCACACGGTCAACGCCGAGTACCAGCAGAAGATCCAGCAGCTGGAGGAGCTCTCCGCCGACCTCGACAACCTGCTGGTCGCCACCGAGATCGGCACGCTGTTCCTGGACGAGCAGCTGTGCGTGCGCCGGTTCACGCCGACCGTGAGCCAGGTGCTGCCGCTGATGGGTCAGGACATCGGCCGGCCCATCGAGCACTTCGGCAACGACCTGGGCGGCGCGGGCTTCATCGAGGACCTCCGCAGCGTGCTGACCACTGGGGAGGCCCGGGAGCGGTCGATCGACTACCGCGGCGCCCCGCTGCTGCTGCGGATCTTCCCGTACCGCACGCGCCAGCAGGCGGGTGTGGTCGTCACGTTCGTGGACGTCACGCTCGTGCAGCGGGCGTTCGAGGTGACCCGCAACGTCCTCAACTCGATCCCCGCGCAGGTGGCGATGATCGGTCCGGACGGGGTGATCCGGCTCACCAACGCCGCATGGGACCGGTTCGCCGCGGAGAACGGCGGCGACCCCGCCCGGACGGCCGTGGGGTCGAGCTACCTGGCGGTGTGCGAGGGCGACCCGGACGCGGCGACCGTGGCGCAGGGCATCCGGGACGTCCTGGAGGGGCGCCTGCCGTCGTTCACCACCGAGTACCCGTGCCACGCGCCGTCGGAGCCGCGCTGGTTCCTGATGGTGTGCCAGCCCACGGGCGACGGCAACGCGGTGATCGTCCACTTCGACGTGACCGGCCGCAAGCTCGCCGAGTTGCGACTGCAGGGGCTGGCGACGACGGACCCGCTCACGGGGGTGCTCAACCGGCGGGGGCTGGATCAGGTGCTGGCCGTCGAGCTCGCCCGGGTGCGTCGCACCGGCGTCCCGCTCGCGGCGATCATGCTCGACTGCGACGACTTCAAGGGGGTCAACGACCGGCTGGGGCACGCGGCCGGTGACGCGGTGCTGACCGCCGTCGCCCGGCGCCTGGTGGACGAGGTCCGGCCGGAGGACACCATCGCCCGCGTCGGCGGCGACGAGTTCGTGGTGCTGCTCCCGGAGGCCACCCTCGCGCAGGCCGCCGTGATCGCCGAGCGGCTGCGTCTGGCGGTCTCGGCACAGCCGGTGGCGGTGTCCCACGAGGACCTCCACGTCACGGTGAGCATGGCCGTCGCCATGGCCGACGCGCGGGTGGAGAACGTGGAGGACCTCATCTCCCGGTCCCGCTTCGCGTTGAAGACCAGCAAGGGCCGTGGCAAGAACCGCATCACCCACGCCGGTGACGCCGAGGAGCAGGTCCACGACCTGTCGGGGATGCAGCCGGCGCTGATGCGGCTCATCGAGGACGAGCTGGCGCTGGGGGTGGTGGGGCAGCCGATCGTGCGGCTCGACGGCGGGGGCGTGCACGCGGTGGAGCTGCTCAGCCGGTGCCTGTTCCTGCCGACCTTCATGCCGCAGACGTTCTTCCGGGCGTCGGTGGAGGAGGGGCTCCTGACCGCCCTGGACCAGCGGTGCTTCGGGCGGTGCCTGCGCGCCTGCGCCGAGGTCCCGGAGGACCTGGTGTGCCACGTCAACATCTATCCGTCCACGCTGCTCGCGCTGTCGGCCGACGCGGTCGGCTCGCTGCTGGCGTCCGCGGGCGGACGGCGCCTGTGCCTGGAGCTCAGCGAGCAGCAGATCCTCGGGGACCCGTCCTACATGCTCGATCAGCTCTCCGTCCTGCGCACGGCGGGCGTGAGCATCGCCATCGACGACATCGGGTTCGGCCGCACCTCGTTGGAGAGCCTCATCATGCTCGAGCCCGAGGTGGTGAAGATCGACCGGGCCTACGTGCGGGGTATCTCCGCCGACCCGAACCGGCTCCGCTGGCTGCGGCGGCTCACCTCCACCGCCCGATCCCTCGACGCGCAGCTCGTCGCCGAGGGCGTGGAGAGCGAGGGCGACGCCGCATGCCTGGCCGATCTGGGCATCACCTTCGCGCAGGGCTTCTTCTACGCGGAGCCCGCGAACCTCGAGGACCTGCAGCTGGCGGGAGCCGCCGGGCGCTGACCCGGCCACCGCACCGGGTCTGGCAAGCTCCGCGGGACAGCACCGCCCGACAGGAGTCGAACGTGTCGCAGCAGGGTCACGAGTTCCACACGAAGGCCGCCGGGAACTTCTCCCGCACCGCCAAGGACTACGACCGCGGCGTGCGGTTCAACATCGACGGCGCGTGGCGCCTCGCATCGGCGTTCCCGCTGGGCGAGTACCCCCGTGTGCTGGACGTGGGGTGCGGCACGGGGTGGGCGGCGCTGGCGATGGTGGAGCGCTTCGGCACCCGGCACGTCACGGGCGTCGACCCGGCGCAGGGGATGCTGGACGTCTTCCAGGAGAAGCTCGGCGCCCTGGAGGGGGTCGAGGTGGAGCTCCACGCGCAGGACGTCGAGTCGATGGACGTGGAGCCCGGCAGCTACGACGCCGTGATCTCCTCGATGGCGATGCACTGGTTCCCCGACAAGCACGCCGCCGCACGGTCGATGGCGCGCGCGCTGAAGCCCGGCGGGGTCATCGGGATCCTGTGCTCCGGCGCCGGCCCGGGCGGGGAGCCGGAGTTCCGGGCCGTGCTGAAGGACATCGACCTGCCCGGCGCCTCCGACTGGGACCTGGCGTTCGACACGGTGCTGCGCAGCCCCGACCAGATGGAGGACGACCTCACCCACGCCGGGTTCGAGATCGACGACATCTGGGTCGAGACGCGCATCCGGCGGGTCCCCCCGGAGGCATACCTGGAGCGCATGCGCGTGGTGGCGAGCCACATCTTCGCCGACAAGCTCACCCCGGAGCAGCTGGCGGACCTCCTGGCGGCCGTGGAGAAGGGCATGTACGCGGCCTCCGGGCCTCGGGGCTTCCAGTACCAGTTCGCCAAGCTCTTCGCGGTCGCTCACACGCCCGCGTAGGGGTCAGCCGGGGACGGAAACCGTCGCGAGCTCACGACCGTCGGCGGCGTGGCCGACGATCCGTTCAAGCGGAGCAGCATTCATCGAGGCGCCGTCGTCGACCGCGAGGAACCAGCCGTTCCCGACGGCCGTGCGGCCGGCGCCGGAGACCCGCTCCACCCGCTCGGAGACCCGCCCGAAGGCATAGCCGGGGCCTGATCCGCAGATCCGGACCAGCGGCTGGGCGGGGGTGAGTTGGCATCCGCCGCGGCCTTCGCCGACCTGCAGGCCGCCGTTGCGTGGATCCACGAGCATCTCCACCACCATCCCGCGCTCATCTCCCTCGGGGCCCCGGTCGACCCAGATGCTCCACTCCCCGTCCGGCCCGGCGATGGCCACCTGGCGGCGCAGCGAGTCCGCCGAAACGCCGGAGGTACTGCGACGCAGGTAGTCCGCGATGACGGGCGGGATGTCTCCCCAGTCGCCACCGGTCATGGTCCGTTCGCGGCCGGTCGGCTGTTCGTCGATCACCTCGGGACGTCCGGGTAGCGTTCCGCCCGCAAGGACGCCGGCCACGAACTCCGCGGACCTCGTGTCGCGAGTTGTCAGGACCACACGGGCCGCGCTGCTGCGCTCGGCGTCGACCGTCGCATACGCGGTGGGGAGCCCCACCTCCTGGAACAGCACGAGGTTGACCGGTTCGCCGGTGCGCGGCGTGGAACCCCACAGGGCTCTTCCCCGTGCGGTGAGGGTCAGCGCGAGGTCGGTGTCGGAGCCTCTCACCTTCGAGACGGACGCGATCTCGGCTCCCGGGATGAGCGGATCGTCCCGCAGTATCTGGAACCTCGTCCAGCCGGGGTTCGCGATCAGGGTGTACCCCGCCGGCACATGACGAATCGTGAACGCCTCGGGGATGGGGCCCTTCACGCCGAGCATCGCGCGGAGGGAGGCGACGTCGCGCGCCGGCCCCTGGGCGGGATTGCCCCGCCGGTCGACCAGGTACAGCGTCGCGCCCGGTCCCCGTGGCGCGATCGCCTCGCCGGCATCCAGCACGGTTCGGAGATCCGTTCCCCGCGCCACCCGTCGCGCCCCGCCGTCGTACATGGCGGCGTCGACCGGCTGCAGGAACTCGCTGATCTCTCCGGACGAGCGTGCAACCGGCACCCAGAGATCCAACGTCCCGTCGGAACGCGGATCGGTCAGCACGGCGAAGCCCTGGGCTTCGGCCCGCGCGTTCAGTGCCCTGGCGGCCCACCGGGCGGCCTCCTGCGCCGACGCATCGCCGCGTTGCGGCACCCGCAGTCGCAGAGCCACCCCTTCGTCCGTCTGGTCGGCGAAGCCGAGCGGTGCGGTGACGCGGTGGTCGTCATCATCCGGTGCGGCGACGACCCCGGCGATCATCGCGATCACGGCGGCAGCGACGCCCGCCGCCGCAAGCATGGGGCGCACCGTGTGACGCTTCCGCCGCCGGCGCCCCGTCACCCTGCCCCAGTCGGGCTCCCCGTCATGAGCGGGGGTGTGGCGCTCCATGATCTCGGTGATGCGGGGGTCGCGGTCATCGCTGCCGGTCACGCGTCCACCTCCATCCGCTTCCTCAGGGCGGCGTGGGCCTGGTTGAGGGTCGCGCCGACGGTGCCCCGCCGGATGCCGAGGGCCGTTGCGATCGCGCCGTATTCGAGGTCCGCGTAGTAGCGGAGGAACAGCACCAGCCGCTGGCGCTCCGGCAGTGCCGCCACCAATGCGCGCACGGCGGGGTCGCCGATCACCGTGTCCGGGGCCGGGCGGCCGTCGCCGATCGGCTCGGTGCGCTGCCGGCGCAGCCGAGCCCAGCGGCGCTGGTTGCGGGCCCGGTTCACCACCGCGCGCCACAGCCAGGCCTCCACGCCGCCGGCGCCGCCTCGGTAGTCGCCGCGGGTCCGGAGGGCCTCGGCGAACGCATCGTGCACGGCATCGTCGGCGGACTCGCGGTGGCCGGTGATGGCGATCGCCACGCGCAGGAACTCCCGGTACCGGGTGCGGTACGCGTCCTCGATCTGGGCCTCAGAGGCCCCGGAGCCGGAGCGGGGGATGGGATCCGCCAGGTCGGAGTCGGCCAGCGTGGGGAAGGGTGCCATCGGTGGCACTGACACCCAAGCGGTCAGCCGTGTTTAGCCACCGGCCGCCGCCTCGCCCCCTGCGGCTACGGCTGCAGCGCCGGGAAGAAGCGGCCGAGCGCGATGCGACTCTCCAGGATGGCCCGGTCGGTGCCCTCCGCGGCACGCCGGTCGCGGTCCTCGTCGGGCTCGGGTCCCGGGTCCTCGGTCCAGCCCAGGGGAGGGTCGTCCGCGCCGGCCTCCCGCATGGCCTCGCGCCACGCCTCCGGCAGGGGATCGTGCACCTCCACGCCCGCCATCTCCGCGGCGAGCGCCGCCCACGCCCTGGGCGGCGCCATGAGCGGGTTGTAGCCCCCGCCGCCGAGCGCCACCCATCGGCCGCCGCACACCTCGTCGGCCAGCTCGCGGAGCGTCCGCCACATCTCCGGGTACAGCGGCATCGTGGTGATGAGGTGCGACAGGGGATCGAGGTGGTGATGGTCCACGCCGTTCTGGGTCACGATCGCCTGCGGGGCGAACCCGCGCACCACCGGCACCACCACCTCGGCGAGGGCCCGCCGATACGCGTCGTCCCCGGCGAACGGCGGCAGCGCGACGTTGGCGGCGGTGCCCGGCGCCCGCGCGCCGCCGGTCTCGGCCGGGAAGCCGGAGCCGGGGAACAGGTGCCGGCCGCTCTCGTGCACCGACACGGTGATCACCCGCGGGTCGTCGTAGAAGATCCACTGCGTGCCGTTGCCGTGGTGCACGTCCACGTCGATGTACGCCACCCGCTCCATGCCCGCGTCCAGCAGCACCTGGACGGCGACGGCGGTCTCGTTGTAGATGCCGAAGCCCTGCGCCTGGTTGGCCATGCCGTGGTGGGCGCCCCCGCTGGGGGCGAGCGCCCGCACCGCCTCGCCGGAGGCGACGGCGGCGGCCGCCCGCGCGCATGCGGCGCACGAGCGGGCGGAGTCGTCGTGCATCCCGGGGTAGGCGTTGTTGTCACCGCCGATGCCCCACTGCCGTGCCGCAGGCTCTCCGGCCAGTACCGGGTTCGCCGAGTACCGCCGCACCGCGCGGATGAACGCCGGCGCGAACACGCGCTCCAGCTCGTCGTCCGGCATCGGCTCGCGCGGCGCCGGCTCGTACCGCACGCCCGGGGCGTCGAGGATCCCCGCGGCCCGCATCAGCGCGACCGCGAGCTGATGGCGCCGCTGGTCGGTGGGGTGGTCGCCGCCGAAGTGCATCCCCAGGTCGTCCGAGTGCACGACCAGCAGCGCCGCCGGCGCCATCGGTGGCGCTACCCGCGCGTTGCGGGCGGAGGGTAGGGCGGGGGGATCTCCGCCGGGCCGTCGTTCTTGGCGGCCTCCGTGATCGCCCCGAGCATCGGGCCCATGTTCGCCAGCGTCTGGGCGAAGTCGTTCGGCACGATCCACATCTTGTTGCTGTCGCCCTGGGCGATCTGGGGGAGCATCTGCAGGTACTGGTAGGCGAGCAGCTCGGCGTCCGGGCGGCCCTCGTGGATGGCCCTGAACACCGAGGTGATGGCCTGGGCCTGCCCCTCGGCGGTGAGGATCGCCGCCTGCTTCTCGCCCTCGGCGCGCAGGATCTGCGACTGCTGCTCGCCCTCGGCGGTGAGGATCGCGGACTGCTTCTCGCCCTCGGCGGTGAGGATCGCGGCGCGCTTGTCGCGGTCGGCGCGCATCTGGGTCTCCATGGCCTGCTGGATCGTGGCGGGCGGGTCGATGGACTTCAGCTCCACGCGGTTCACCCGGATGCCCCAGCGCCCGGTGGCCTCGTCGAGCACGCCGCGGAGCTGCTGGTTGATGTCGTCCCGCGAGGTCAGCGTGCGCTCGAGCGACATGCCGCCGATCACGTTCCGGAGCGTCGTGATCGTGATCTGCTCGATGCCGACGATGAAGTCCGCGATCTCGTACGTCGCCGAGCGCGGCTCGGTGACCTGGAAGTAGACGACGCTGTCGATGTTGACCACCAGGTTGTCCTCGGTGATCACCGGCTGCGGCGGGAACGACTGCACCTGCTCACGCAGGTCCACCGTCGCGCGGACCCGGTCGATGAAGGGGATCAGCACGTGCAGGCCGGGCGTGAGGGTCCGCGAGTAGCGGCCGAGGCGCTCGACGATCGACGCCGTCGCCTGGGGAACGATCCGCAGGCCGGTCGCCAGCAGGATGAGCACCGCGAAAGCGACGACGGCGGCTGCGATGAGGGTTCCCACTCAGTCCCCTTTCAGGACGAGGGCGGTCGCGCCCTCGATCGTGACGACTTCCACCCGGTCTCCGGGTTCGATCACCTGCTGGCCGTCCCAGGAACGGGCCGACCACACCTCTCCGGCGAGCTTGATGCGTCCGCCCTGCCCGTCCACGCGCTCCAGCGCCAGGGCCGACTGGCCGGGCAGGGCCGCCGTCCCGGTCCGCTGTGCCGGCGGCGTCCGCAGGTGGCGCTTGGCGATCGGCCGCACGACCAGCATGGTCGCCGCGGTCACCAGCGTGAACACGACGACCTGCAGCACGGGGCCGGCCCCGAGAGCGGCGGCGGCCGCGGCGGCCAGCGCGCCGACGGCGGCCATCCCGAGCACGAGGGTCAGGCTGAACACCTCGGCGGCCATGAGGCCGCCCGCGACGATCACCCAGATGACCCAAGCAGACATGGGCTGATTTCAGCACGCCGGAGGGGTCGGACGCGAGCCCGTCCCGGCGGGGGCCCTGGACGGGTAGCTTTGCGCGGTGAGGAACCCGGGCTCATCAGAGCGGCCGCCGGCGAACACCGTCCGGACACCGGAGCGGACGTCGTGCTGAACGTCGGCCCGCCCACCCCGATCCTGTTCGACGTCTACGGCACCCTGCTGGACACCGCGTCCGTCACCCGTGCCTGCGAGATGGTCGCCCGGGGCCGGGGCGAGGAGCTCGCCGCCCTGTGGCGCGCCAAGCAGCTCGAGTACACCTGGCTCCGCACCGGCGCCGGCCGGTACGCGAACCTCCAGGCGGTGACCGAGGGGGCGCTGCGGCACGCCGCGCAGGCGCTCGGCGTCCGCACCACCGAGGACGCCCTGTCGGCGCTGGCGGGCGCGTATCTCATGCTCGATCCGTTCCCGGACGTCGCCGGCGCCCTGCGACGGCTCACCGATGCGGGCCACCGATGCGGGGTGCTGTCCAACGGGCTGCCGGAGATGCTCGCGCCCGCCCTGGAACGCGCGGGCCTGGCGGCGATGCTCGACCCGGTCCTGTCGGCCGACAGCGTCCACCGGTACAAGCCCCACCCCCGGGTGTACGGCCTCGGCCCCGCGGCGCTGGGCCGCCCGGTGGGGGAGATCCTGTTCGTGTCGGCGAACGGCTGGGACGTCGCCGGGGCGGGCTGGTTCGGCTACCGCACCTTCTGGGTGAACCGCCGCGGCCTGCCGCCGGAGGAGCTCGACGGGGCGCCGTCGGCGGAGGGGCCCACGCTCGACGCGCTCGCCGAGGCGCTCGGCCTTCCCCGGAGCAACGGCACCGGCTGATGCGCATCGCGGTGACGCTGGACTATGCGCGGGATCCGCTGCCCCAGGCCGCTCGGGTGCCCGCGCTCGAGGACGCCGGCGCCGACCTGGTGTGGGTGCCCGAGGTGTACGGGTACGACGCCCCGACCACCCTCGGGTACCTGGCGGCGCGGACCTCCCGCCTGGAGCTGGGCTTCGGGGTGCTGCCCGTGCACACCCGGACGCCCGCCCTGATCGCCCAGACCGCGGCCGGCCTCGACGCCCTCTCCGGTGGGCGCGCGGTGCTGGGCCTGGGGACCTCCGGCCCCGGGGTGGTCAGCGGCTTCCACGGGGTGCCCTTCGATCGCCCACTCGCCCGGGTGCGCGAGGTCATCACGACCTGCCGGGCGGTGTGGCGGCGGGAACCGCCGCCGGGGTCGGCGCTGCGGCCCCTGCTGGCGCCACCGCGGGCGGCGATCCCCATCCACCTCGCGGCGCTTCGGCCGGGCGGTGTCGCCCTGGCCGCGGAGCTCGCCGACGGCTGGTACCCGCTGTTCGTCGTCCCGGAGCGGATCGACGCGGTGTGGGGGAAGGCGCTGCGGCGGGGCGCCGCACGCCGCGACCCCGCGCTCGGGCCGCTGGAGATCGCCGCCGCGATGCACGTCTGGGTCGGCGGCGGAGCGGGCGCCGCCGCGGCGCGGGACGCCGCCCGGCGCGACATCGCCCTGTACGTGGGCGGGATGGGACCGCGCGGCGGGAACTTCTACACCGAGCTGGTCGCCCGCTTCGGGTGGCCCGACGAGGCGGCGCTGATCCAGGACCGGTTCCTGGCGGGCCACCGGGCGGCGGCGATGGCCGCCATCCCCGACGGCATGCTCGACGGCCTCACGCTCATCGGCCCGCCCGATGCGCTGGGGGAGCGGGTGGCCGCGCTGCGCGCCGCGGGTGTCGGGACCCTCGTGGTCCGCGGTCCGGCCGGGGAGGACCCCGCGCAGCTCACAAAGATCCGCAAATTGCTGAATTCCTGAATCCGGGGTGTCCCGGATGCGTTGACCGGCGAACCGGCCCCCTGCGAGCGTCGCCGCCACGGACCAGGACAGGGAGAGGCGAATGGTCGAGGTTGGGGGTCGTGCATCCGCACGACGCGGGCTCGCGGCTGCGGCCGTTCTGAGCATGGGGGCGGCGCTCGTCGCGGCCTCGACGGTCGTCGCGCAGCCGGCGAAGCCGCTGCCGAAGGTGGCGACCACGTCGAGCCCGATCACGCTGGCGCCGGACGGCAGGACCGTCTGGGTGGTCAACCCGGACGCGAACAGCGTCACGGTCATCCGGACCGACACGAACCGCGTGATCCGGCGCATCTCCACGGACAAGGACCCCCGCGCGGTGGCGATCGAGCCGCGCGGACGCTTCGCCTACGTGGCGAACCCCGAGGACAACTCGGTCACGGTCATCCGGATCATCAACCCCGACCCGCGGCGCTTCCGGGCGGCGAGGGTGCGCGACCTGGTCACCGGCGCGGAGCCCTGGAACGTCGTCGCCTCTCCCGACGGCAGGCGGGTCTTCGTGTCCAACAGCGGCCAGGACACCGTCTCGGTCATCAACACCGCGACGAACCGGATCATCGGCAGCGTCAACGTCGGGAACAGCGTCTGCAACGACCCGGACCGCGACCGGCACTTCCAGCCGCGCGGCCTGGCGGTGACCGGCGACAGCCGGTTCCTGTACGTGACCGGCTTCTTCGCGTACACCAAGCCCGGCGGGCGCCAGGCCACCGACACCGGGCGCGCCGGCGCGGTCTGCCAGGTGCGCATCAACACGGCGGCGACCTCCATCAACGGGTACCGCGCAAGCCGCGTGGTCTCCCTGGAGCCCCAGGTCACCGGCTTCAACATCGACAGCACCGGTGACGGCGTCCCCGACCCGACCTCGGCGTTCCCGAACCAGCTGCAGAGCATCGTGATCCGCGGCAACCAGGCGTACCTGCCGAACATCGCGGCATCGCCGGCCGGTCCCCTGCGGTTCAACGTCGACACCCACGCGTTCGTCAGCGTCATCGACCGCGTCAACGGGACCGCGCCCCGCGATGCGGGTCCGTCCAAGTTCCTGAACCTGCACCTCGGAGCGCGTGACCCGGAGGCCGGCAAGGAGAAGCTCTTCTTCGCCAACGTCTGGGCCGTCGCGTTCGCCCGGCGCGGCGCCCGTGAGCACGCCTACGTGGTGTCGTCCGGTTCGGACCTGCTGGTCAAGCTCAACGTGAACCGGGCCACCGGCGCCCTGTCCTTCACCGGTGACCAGGACACCACCAGGTACATCGACCTCAACGACCCGAACCGCGGCAGCGGCGGCGCGGCCTGCCGCACCAACCAGACGGGCCTCGTGCCCGCCGCCGCGGGCTGCGCGGGCAAGAACCCGCAGGGCATCGCGATCAACGCGCAGGGCACGCGGGCGTACACGTTCAACTACGTGTCCCGGAACGTGTCGGTGGTGAACCTGGTGAACGATCGGGTGCTCGGCACCATCCGCACCCAGGCCCTGCCGCCGGTCGGCAGCACCGAGGAACGTGTCCAGGTGGGCGCCGAGGTGTTCTTCTCCTCGCGCGGGAAGTTCGACCGGCCCGCCGGCACCACGGTCTCGACCACCAACCGGCTGTCGTCCGAGGCCTGGCAGTCGTGCGCGAGCTGCCACTTCGAGGGCCTCACCGACAGCGTGGTGTGGGCGTTCGGCGCCGGGCCGCGCAAGTCGGTGCCGCTGAACGCGACCTTCAACCCCAGGAACCCCACCGAGCAGCGCGTCCTGAACTACTCGGCGATCTTCGACGAGGTCGAGGACTTCGAGCTCAACATCCGCAACGTGTCCGGCCCGGGCGCGCTGCCGGGCGGCGCGCTGGACCCCGACCACGGCCTGATCTTCGGCGCGACCATCAACGACGCGCCCGCGGCCGTTCCCAGCCTCGCGAACCTCGCCAACTCCGGCAGGCCCCAGCACACCGTCACGCTCCCCGGCAGCAGCAACGCGGTGCCCGCGTTCGACGCGATGCGCGAATGGGTGCGGCTCGCGGTGCGCACGCCCAACAGCTCCATCCCGGCGGCCCCCGGTCGTCCCGGGACCCCGCTGGCCGACGTCGAGGCCGGACGCAACCTGTTCCTCACGGCGGGCTGCCAGAGCTGCCACTCGGGCGGGAAGTGGACCACCAGCACCAAGGGCTTCGCCTCCCCGCCGCCCGCGTCGGACATCGCGACCGAACTGCTGGCCGCGCCTGCGACGCCGAGTCCCGGCAACGACCCGATCGGCACGCCGTACCTGCCGGCATTCCTGCGGGACATCGGCTCGTTCAACGTCGGCACGGTCGCCAACCCGCTCGGCAACAACATCGGCGCGGAGGAGAAGGCCTCGGCCGCGCTGAGCCTGGTGAACGGCAACCTCACGTCCGGGGTCCCCAAGGACGCGCTGGGCAGGGACTACAACGGTGACGGCAGGGGCAACGGCTACAACGTGCCGTCGCTGCTCGGCATGCTGTCCCTGCCGCCCTACTACCACAACGGCGCCTGCGAGACGCTCGCCTGCGTGGTGGGCAACGTGCGGCACCGGACGGCCAACAACACGCGCCCGGACGGGCTCGTGAACCCCGCCGACCAGGCACGGGTCGTGGCCTTCCTGGAGTCGATCGACGGCACCACCGAGCCGTTCGAGGGTCCCCTGCCGTAGGGGCCGACGCAGGATCCCCGCACACGGCGGGCGCCTCCCATGAGGC
>LNFM01010566.1_pt1 | contig 12939 bp, 10 predicted proteins | sample 596031 | NCBI WGS metagenome assembly LNFM01 (sample SAMN04254537, study PRJNA301005) | activated carbon metagenome | isolation source: dual media filters at the Ann Arbor, Michigan drinking water treatment plant | place: USA: Ann Arbor
ACCCTATAATTCGCGGCCCCGGCGGTGCGACCGCTACGCCGGGGTCCGGAGAGGTGGCAGAGTGGTCGAATGTACCTGACTCGAAATCAGGCGTAGGTGTGAGCCTACCGTGGGTTCGAATCCCACCCTCTCCGCCATATCAGGAAAAAAGGCCCCTTCGGGGGCCTTTTTTTGTGCCCGGCGAAACGCCGCCGCGGTCGTTGTTATCGGCGGCCCGCTACGTGAGAATCGAGGCCACGCTTCCCATTCCCCCCGCAGGAAATGAACATGCAGGCTGCTATCCGGGTATTCATCGTGGCCCTAGGCCTGTTCGTTCCCATCGCGCGATCCGAAGCTGCTTCGCCCGTCCCGCGCGAAGACGATACGCCTGCACTGGCGACCTACCTGGTGTCGTTCGAGGAACCGGCCGCGGCGCGCTTCCGCGGCTTTGAGCCCGCCGACAAGGCGCGACCGCGGCTGGCCGCCACCAGCCCCCTGGCCATCGGTGCCCGCAAGTACGAGTCGCGCAGCCTCGAGGCCCGGGCCTACGTGGCCTACCTGGACGAGCAGCGCGAGGCGCGCCTCGCGGAAGCGGCCCGGCGCCTGGGCCGCCCGCTGCAGCCCCGCTACACCTACACCCATGCGATGAACGGCATGGCGGTGGCGTTGACCGCCGAAGAGGCCAGGCAGCTGGCCCGCATGCCTGGCGTGCGCCGCGTGACGCCGGATTTCAGGCGCTTCCTGCAGGCGGACCGGGGTCCGCAGTGGATCAAGGCAGACCAGGTCTGGAGCGGCGCCGCGACCGGCACGGCCAACCGCGGCGAGGGCGTCATCGTTGGCGTCATCGACAGCGGCATCAACCGGGCCCACTCGGCGTTCGCGGGAACCGGCATCACCAATCCGCTCGGCAGCTTCCGGGGCTACTGCGCTTCCACCCCGGCCGCCTGCAATTCCAAGCTCATCGGCCTCTGGGACTTCACCACCAGCGCCCTTGGCAACACCACCGACCCGGTGGATACCGATGGCCACGGCACCCATATCGCCAGCATCGCGGTGGGCAACGCGTTCGTGCGTTCGGGCACCACCTACAGCGGCGTGGCGCCGCGCGCCAACCTGATCGCGTACAAGGCCTGCGGCGCCACCGGGTGCGAAGGCAGCGCGCTGGTGGCGGCCATCAACCAGGCCGTCGCGGACGGGGTGGACGTCATCAACTATTCCCTCAGCGGCGACCCGGTGGATCCGTGGCTGGCGATCGGTGGTGCCATCAACGACGACAGCGAGGCGCTGCTGGCCGCGCGGGAAGCCGGCATCGTGGCGGCCGTCGCGGCCGGCGACGATGGCCCGACCCGCGGCTCGGTCGGCACGCCCGGCAATTCGCCCTGGGTCATGGCGGTGGCGGCCGCGAGCCACGACCGCACCGGTCCGGGCGACCGGTTGGACGGATTCAGCGCGCGTGGGCCCGTGGTGCCGCTGAGCGTCACCAAGCCCGACCTCACGGCGCCGGGCGTGTCGATCATCGCCGCGGGCCGCACTTTCGGCGATCCGGTCAGCGTGGCGGTGTTCTCCGGCACGTCGGCCTCCACGCCGTTCGTCGCCGGCGCCGCGGCGCTGGTGCGTTCGGTCAATCCGTCGGCGAACGCCAGCGCTGTCGTGTCTTCCCTGATGCTGACCGCGCGCAGCTCGGTCACCGAGGGTGGCGTCGCCACCACGCCGCACGCCCAGGGCGCCGGCATGCTGGACGTTGCCAAGGCGGTGAGGGCAGGGGTGTTCCTGGACGTCGCGCCGGGCGCGTTCAACCTGCCGGTGGCCAGCCCGTACACGGGCGGCGCGGACGCGCTGAACCTGCCCACCCTTGCCCACGGTGCCTGCTACCGCACCTGCAGCCTTACCCGCACTTTCAAGCTGATGCCCGGGGCCAACCCGGCGGGGTATGCGATCAGCGCCACGATGGATGCCGCGGGGGCGCAACTGTCGCCCAGCCTCAACGCGTTCACCAGCAGTGCCGGCGGCCAGGCCGTGGTGTTTACCGCCAACGTCGACGCGCCGGCGCTGGTGGGGCGTTGGGTGCATGGCCGCGTCACGCTGACCAATACCTCCGGGGATGGGCGGCCCAACCTCGTGCTGCCGGTTTCCATTTACGTGTCGCCGTTCGCGACCCAGGCCGCCGAGTTGGCCCTGTCGGGCATCGCGCGATCCGTCACGCGCGAGCGCGACGCGTTCGACGTGGAGGTCAGCGACCTGGTCGCGCTGCCCAGCGCCCGCTTCGTCGCGACGCCGTTGGTGGAGCCTGAAATCACCACGCAGGCCATCGCGGCCGGCACCCGGCAGCTGCGCCTGGTCAATATTCCGGCCACGCCCGCGGGCCAGCCTGCGGTCAGGTACCGGCTGCGCGCCAGCTCGGTCGCCGCCGTGGCCGGGCTGCAGCTGGCCGTCGGTCGCGATACCGACGGCGATTCCCTGCCCGACGCCAACGAAGCGGTCTGCGGCTCGCTGTGGTCGTACGCCAGCGAAACCTGCCAGTTCGAAGTGATGAGCGAGGCGGCGCCGGTCCGCTACTGGATTGCGCTGCAAAGCGAGAGCGCGGTGGCCATTACCGCCACGCTCGAGTCGTTCGTGGTGCCGCTGCAGGCCATGCCCGCCAGCAACCTGGCCGCCACCGGACCCGGGCGCACGGCGCCGGGCGAAACCTTCAGCCTGCGCCTGGTCTACGACGACCCGTCCCTGGTCGCGGGCGAGGTGCGCGTGGGCTACGTGCTGGTGCAGCCTTCGGCCGGCAACACGGCCATCGAGGTGCCGGTGCGCCTGACGCGAAGCGGCGCCAGCTTCGAGCCCTTCGCGCTTGCCAACGGCGTGGCCCGCGCCGTCACGCTGCCCGCAGGCAGCAGCCATCGCGGTCTGTATTTCGACGTCCCGCCGCATGCCACGGCCGTGCAGTTCAGCACCTCGGGCAGCACCGGCAACGTGGACCTGTACGTTGCGCGCGTGGCGTCGCCTGCCGGGCCGGCCATCGCCGAGGCCCCGGCCTGGGACAACAATGCCGCCCTGCGCGCCGCCACGGCCGGCGGCAATGAAACCCTTGTGGTCTCCGGCGGCAACCTCGCGCCGGGCCGTTGGTACGTGGTGCCGGTGAACCCCACGGGGGGCACGCTGGACGCCTCGGTGACGGCCACGGTCACGGCCCAGGGCGCCCGGCCGGGCTTCCTCTCGGGCCAGTACGTGAACCTGGCGCGCGACGGGCACGGCATCTTCGTGGATTTCGCCGGCCCGCAGGGGGCCCCCGACCAGTGGGTGACGGTCTGGTACACGTACCTCGAGGACGGCACGCCGACCTGGTATTACTCGCAGGGCGCATCGCCGTCGGCGCCGGGCATCTGGCGGGCGGAGCTGTTCCGCGTCACCTGGGACGGCGGCGGCACGCACGCGGTGGACGTGGGCGACGTGGTCATCACCGAGACCGGCGCGCAGTCGATGACCTTCAGCTTCAACCTCGACGGCAAGAGTGGCTTCGAACCGATGGTCCGGGTCGGCGGCGGCAGTTGCCCCACGTTCAACGGCCAGGCGCTGGACGCCAGCGGCCACTGGTATTCCCCCAGCCTGGCCGGCTTCGGCTACACCTACCTGGCGACGGGCGGCGGCAACCCGCAGGAAGTGCTGATCCCCTACGTCTACGACGCGCAGGGCTTCCCGCGCTGGCTCTACGGGCAGAAGGGCTTCGACGCCGCGAACGCCGCGTTCAACCTGCAGTGGTATGCCGGCTTCCCGCCGCTGGCGCCGCGGGTGGGGCTGATCGGCACGGCCGCGGGCACCGCCACCCGCACGCTCGCGACCAACAACGTCACCCAGATGTCGGTGGACTCCGCTTTCGGCGGGTTGCTCTCCGGGAGCTGGCAGCAGAATCGCGCGGTCAGCCAGTTGTCCCAGCGCAAGAACTGCCAGTAGTCGCGGCAACCTGGCTCGCCGGGAGCCGCGTGCTCCCGGTGCCGTCCCGGTCCCCGGGGATGGGGCGACCCCCCGGGCCGGGGTAAACTGCGCGACAGACGAAAGGACCACCCCATGTCAGAAATCCAAGCCCCGGTTTCCTTCGGCGAATTGCTCGACAAGGTCGCCATCCTGCAAATCAAGTCCGAACGCATGACCGACCCGGCCAAGCTGGCCAACGTGCGCAATGAGCTCCAGGCGCTTGAATCGACCTGGTCGGCGCATCCGGCCGCGCGGGTCGACATCGCCGCCCTGCGCCAGCAGCTCAAGGCGGTCAACGAGCGCCTGTGGGTGATCGAGGACGACATCCGGCTCAAGGAGAAGGCGCAGGCCTTCGACCAGGAATTCATCGCGCTGGCGCGCGCGGTCTATTTCGAGAACGACGAGCGCGCCCGCATCAAGAAAGAGATCAACCTCGCGCTGGGCTCGGCCTACGTCGAAGAGAAGTCCTACCAGGATTACCGCGCGGGCAATCCCTGACCGCGCTCACCGGCGGCGCGCTCAGCGCCGGCGGCGGCGGAAATCGATTTCGTTGAGCAGCGCGTTGCTGCTGGCGAGCATCGGCAGGTAGTCGGCTCCCGTGCCGAAATTGCGCAAGTTGGGGAAGATCTCCATCGCGTCGCCCTGGCGCAGGCCGAACCAACGCGACAGCGTGCTGCCCAGCTGTTCGACCGCCGTGGTCGGGATCATTCGCCCGCGGCCGACGTCGAGGTCGCTGCCGAGTCGAAGTTCGGGCATCTGCCCGTAGAACTGGCGGCCAACCACGTCGCCGCCGACCAGCCAGCTGTGCCCGCCCCAGCCGTGGTCGGTGCCGTCGCCGTTGTTGTTCAGCGTGCGGCCGAAGTCGGTCATGGTGAACGAGGTGACCTTGTCGGACACGCCCAGCTCCACCGTCGCGGCGTGGAAGGCCGCGACCGCCTGGCTGAGCGTCCGCAGCAGCCGTTCGTGGTCGGGCAGCATGTTGTCGTGCGTATCCCAGCCGCCCAGGCCCACGAAGAAGATCTGGCGTTTCTGGCGCAGCGCGTGGCGCGCCGCGATGGTGCGTGCGACCGTCTTGAGGGTGTCGGCCAGGCGGTTCTGGCCCGCCACCGGGAAGGGCGTGGCCAGTGCAGGGACGCTTTCCAGCGCGTTGAAAGCGAACTCGCTGAAGTCGAGCGCGCGCTGGCTGATGCGCGCGTGCTCGCGGGTGAACAGCGAGGAGTCACGTTTGGCGGCGTCGAGCAGCTTGTAGAAGGCGTCGCGCCGCGGCACCACGCGCGACCAGGTCTGGGTGGGGCGCAGGGTGTCGTTGATGCGGGTCGGCCCGCTGCTGCCCATGGTGTAGATGCCGTCGGCAGCGCCGCCCTGCCACATGTTGGTGCCGGACAGGGAAATGCTGGTGGGCAGGCCGGCGCCATGGAGCAGGCCCGACGCCGCCATGCGATCGGCGATCTTGCCGCCCCAGCCGGCACGCGCCGCGGTTTCGCTGCCCATGGACATGCTGTAGGCCTGCTGGTCCACGTGCGAGAACAGCTCCGGCGGCAGCGGCACGCTGCGCGCCGTGTAGGCCGCCTTGGTGGTGGGCGCGACCAGTGGCCCAACGTTCGCCAGCAGGGCGGCCTGGCCGGACTCGAACAGCGCCTGGATCTCGGTGAGCGCCGGGTGCAGTCCCCAGTCCACGCCACCACCGCCGGCAACCGGCGTGATCGGCAGCAGGCTGGCCTGCGGGACCGACAGCGCCGGACGCGCCGCCTGGTAGTTCGCGTAGGCCGCGGGCGTGCGCGGCACCACCATGTTGAAGCTGTCGGCGCCACCGAAGAGGTAGATGCAGACCAGCGCGCGGTAGTCCTCGCCCAGGCCGAGCTCGGCGGCCTGCACCATCTGCAGCTGGCCCAGCGTGGCCCAGGCGGCCGCGCTGCCCAGCGCGATCTGCGAGGACTGGGCCAGGAAACGGCGCCGCGACTTGGAGTGATCGTTGCTGCCCATGGCCTACCTCTGCACGGCGAACTGCGGCGAGGCCGCAATCAGGAAAATCATGTCTTCCACCCGGTCGCCGCCGCCGTCGTTCATCGGCGTGGCGTAGGCCGCGTCCACCAGGATCTGCCGCATCGCCGGACTCATGCGTCCCGCCATCAGCAGCAGGTTGAGCCGGTCGGCGAGGGCACCGGGCGACACCGCCAGCGCTTTCTCGGTGCTCAGGTTCAGGCGGAAGCGCGCGGTGTAGAAGTTCGCGTCGCCCACGGTGGTGGGGATGGTGGCGTCGTCGCGGTCCATCTGGAACAGGCGGCCATGCCAGTGGTTGAAGGTGCTCATGGCCGTGGCTTCATTGAGGATCTGCAGCTCGGGCGCCACCAGGCCGCGCCGGCGGAATTCCCCCGGGGGCTGGTAGTTGGGCCGGTAGAAGTTGAACACCGAGGGCGATGACATCACCGTCTGGCCCATGTCCGGGCCGGCGCCGCGGTTGCGCAGCAGGGCGCGCGTGGTGGCGCCCGCGGGCGTGGCCACGGCCTGGCCCTCGGCCGCGAACGCGCGCCAGATCGCCGTCTGGCGCAGCACCGGCTCCTTGACCTTGCCGTACTCGTCGCCCGCCGCGATGGCCATGTCCCGCGCCTCGGGGTCGAGCAGGATCGCCTTGACCACGGCGCGCAGGTCGCCGCGCACGCCGGCGCCGTTGTTGTTGAAGACGGTGGCGACGCGCCGCACGTAGGCCGGCGACGGGTTGCTGGTCACCAGGCGCTGGATCAGGTGCCTGGACAGGAAAGGCCCGGTGTTCGGGTGGTTGGCCAGCGCGTCCAGGGCCGAGCGCAGGTCGGCGTCGGCCGTCCGGCCGGCGGCCAGGTTCGTGCCCGGGAAAAGGGTCTTGGCGTTGGTGTCGTGGTAGTTCGCCCACGGCGTCATCGGCCGGATCAGGCCCGGCAGCTTGACGTCGTCTTCCCACACCCACCAGCTGGCGGCGCCGCCGAAGTTCCAGCCGGTCAGCGCGCGCGCGAAGTTGGTGATGACCTCGTTGTTGTAGGTCGGGATCGTGTTGCCGTTGGCGTCGAGCCTGGGCGTGCCGTCGAGGTTGAGTTCGACCAGTCCGATCGAGAACAGCTGCATCACTTCGCGCGCGAAGTTTTCGTCGGGCTCGGTGTTGCGGCTGGGGTTGGCCTTCTCGTTCTGCAGCATGCCCAGGTAGCGGCCCATCAGGGGATGCAGCGTCACTTCCTCGAGCAGCGCGCGGTGGCTGCCGAGGGCGTGCGTGGCCAGCGAGTCGTAGTAGTCGCTGACGGCCAGCTGCGAGTAGCCGACGTTGTCGCTGACGTCGGAGATCACGAAGAACTGGCTCAGCGCGAACGCCACGCGCTGCCGCAGCTGGTCCTCGCCCCTCACGGCAACGTGGGTCCAGGCATCGTGCCGGCTGAGGTTGCAGCCCCAGGCGAACTCGCAGTCGCGGTCGCGCTGGTCCACGAAGTGCGGGCCCAGTTCAGCCTGCAGCGCCTGGTGGACCTGCAGGTGCAGGGTGATCGGGCGGGCGGCCTGGTCGTCGATCCAGGCGGAGTAGCCCATGGACACCACCCGCGAGATCTCGGCGCTGGTGGCGCCGTAGGTCGCCTGCTGCAGGAACCGCGACGCCTCGGCCTGGTTGGCCGGCACCGCCAGGCTGGTCACGAAGCCTCCGCCCGTGGCGCCGCCCAGGTTCCAGTTCTGGTTGCGGCCGGCGGTGGGCAGTTGGCAGTCCCACAGGCGCACGCTGGCGCCCCGCTGGAGCGAATTGCCGCCGATTTCCACGCAGCGCCCGGAGGCCAGGTGGCGCAGGCGGTAGGTGGTGGCCGTGCTGATGCCTTCGATGCGGAAGCGCTGGTCCGCGCCGTTGGTGCAGGCCTGCTGGACGACCGCCGTGCCGTTCACCGTGCCGCCCGCGCGGGCACCCAGGCACAGGTTGGCGGCGGTGCGGACGCTGGCCACCTGGGGCTGGCCTGCCACCGGCAGGAATCGCAACACCTGCGCGGCCGCGCTGCTGCAGGTGTTCTGGGTCAGCTGCACGTCCACGGCCGTCGAGGCGCCCGGCACCTCCATGCACAGGCCGCTGTGCATGGCCACGGCGGTGCTGTTGAACGTGGTGAGGTTGGGAAGGGATTGTGCCGCCAGCGGCGGGCAGGCACAGGCCAGCAGGGCGACCGTCAACAGTCGGCGGGCTTGGCTGCTCATCGGGCGGCTCCGGGGGGCGCAGTGGTCATGAGGCCGCGGGGCAGCGGGCTCTGCGGAAACGTTTACACCAAGGGCCGCCATCTTTCGCCGTGAAGGCGATCAAAACGTGAACCAGTTCACATTTTTCGTCCACGCTGCCCCGGGGACGCGGCCGGGGCCCGGCCTTTCCCGCTTCAGGCCGGGACAGGCCCGCGGGAGCCGGCGGACGAGGCGAAGGCGTCGAATCGCGCCACCACGTCCTCCACGGTGACCAGGTCCATCACCCCGGGGAATTCGATGCGGCGCCCCCAGGCCAACGCGCTGGCCGGCTTGCCCATGAACTTCTCCGCCGCCTCGGCGTAGCGGTTCACCGTCCAGCGCCGGTCCGAGTAGGGGCCCGAGCGCTCGGCGTCGGTGCAGGCATGCAGGCCGAGCACCGCGGTGCCCATGGCGTTGGCCATGTGCGCCGGCCCCGAATCGGGCGACATCACCAGGGTGGCGCGCGCCAGCAGCGCCAGCAGCTGCTTGAACGTATCCTTGCCGACCAGGTCCAACGCCGGTGCCTTCATCACCGCCAGGATGGCGTCGGTGGTCTCGCGCTCGAGCGCGCTGCGGCCGCCGCAAAGCACCACGCGCCAGCCCCGGGCGGCGGCGTGGTCGGCGACCGCGGCGTAGCGCTCCGGCCGCCAGTTGCGCAACACGTGGCTGGAGCAGGGCGAGACCAGCAGCGTGGGCTGGTCGCCCGGCAGTTGTTCACGCGCCCAGGCGTGCGCGGCCTCGGGCACCGGCATCCGCCATTCGACCGGGCCGCGGGCCAGGCCCAGCGGCGCCAGGAACTGCAGGAAGGCATCGAGCACGTGGTGGCCGCCGGGCGGGATGCGTTCGCTGATGAACAGGGAGTGGCCTTCCTTGCTGCGCGCCCGGTCGAAGCCGATGCGGCGGTCGGCCTTCACCGCGGTCGAGGCCAGGCCGGCGCGCAAGGCCAGCTGCAGGTTGAGCAGCACGTCGAAGCGGCGGCCGGCCAGCCTCGCACGCAGGCTGCGGTAGCCAGCCAGGCCCGCCTGCTTGTCGAAGACGACGAGCTCCACGCCCTCGAGCCCTTCCATCAGCTTCGCCTCGCCCTTGCCGATGACCCAGGTGATGGCCACCTCCGGCCAGGCCCGCTGGAGCTGGCGCACCAGGGCGAGGGCATGGGTGGCATCGCCCAGGGCCGAGAGGCGGAGCAGGCAGAGTGATCGCGGCGCGCGGTTCACGGGCATTGGTTAAACTGGCCTCGAATGGAAGTGACCGTCGCCGCCCTCGAGCGCCAGCAGCCTTTCCGCGACGCGCGCGGGCAGGGCACGATTGTGTTCGACCCGGCGCGGGTGCAGCAAGCCACGCCGGCGCTGTTCGACCCGGCGGCATACGGTGCGCAGGCCAGGCCGGTGCAGGCCGGTGGCCGCGGTGCCGCGTGGTTCGTGGCCGGCGGCTTCGGCGAGGCGGTGCTGCGGCACTACCGCCGCGGCGGCCTGGCCGCGCGCCTGAGCCGTGACACCTACCTCTGGCGCGGCGCCGCCGCCGTGCGCAGCTTCGCCGAGTTCCGGCTGTTGGCCGCCATGCACGCCGAAGGCCTGCCGGTGCCGGCGCCGCTGGCCGCGGCCTGCTGGCGTCGAGGCCTGGGCTATCGCGCGGCGCTGCTGGTGCAGCGCATCCCCGCCGTACGCGCGTTGGCCGAGTGGCGGGGCGATGCCGCCGATGCCGCGCCCTGGGAGGCGGTTGGCGCGATGCTGGCCCGCTTCCACGCGGCCGGCATCCACCACGCCGACCTCAATGCCCACAACATCCTGGTCGACGCCTCCGGCACGCCCTGGCTGATCGACTTCGACCGCGGCCGCCGCCGCGCGCCCGGCGCCTGGCGCGAGGCCAGCCTGCGCCGGTTGGCGCGCTCGCTGGAAAAACTTTCGCGCGGCGACGCGCGCTGGCGGCCAGGCTTTGCCCGCTTGAAGTCGGCCTACGAGGGGGCGCGCGCATGAGTTGGTCACTGCAGTTCCTCGGCGTGGGCAACTCCCAGGCCGCCATGCAGCTGGGCTCGGCCTCGGCGGTGCTGCGCCGCGACGGCGTGCCAGCGCTGATGGTCGACTGCGGGCAGGAAGCCCTGACTGCGTTCCAGCAGGCCTTCGGCGCGATGCCGGACGCGCTGTTCATCACCCACGTGCACATGGACCATGTGGCCGGGCTCGAGCGGCTGTTCTTCGCCACGTATTTCGATCCGGCGCGGCGCGGCAAGGTCCGCCTGTACGTGCCGGTGGGCGTGCTGCCGCACCTGCAGTCGCGCCTGGCCGACTATCCGGGCGTGGTCGCCGAGGGCGACGCGAACTGGTGGGACGCCTTCCAGCTGGTGCCGGTGACGCGCGGCTTCTGGCATGCCGGCCAGTGGTACGACGTGTTCCCCGTGCGCCACCACCTGCCCGACACCGCCTTCGGCCTGCGCCTTCCGGGCAGCATGGTGTGGACGGGCGACACGCGCCCGATCCCCGAGATGCTGGCGAAGTTCGCCGATGCCGGCGAACTGGTCGCGCATGACTGTGCGCTGCACGGCAATCCCTCGCACAGCGGCGTCGACGAACTCGAGCGCGAATACCCGCCGGCGCTGCTGTCGCGCTGCGTGCTTTACCACTACGCCTCCGAGGCCGACGGCGAAGCGCTGCGTGCACGCGGGCACCGCGTCGCCCGCGCCGGCGACGTGCTGCCGCTGGCCGATCCTTCCGCGTGAATACCCCGGCCGCACCGCTGCCGCGCGACCGCCTGGGCCGGCCCCTGCACGACCTGCGCGTCTCGGTGATCGAGACCTGCAACTACCGCTGCCCGTACTGCATGCCCGAGGGCCTGACGCCCGAGGAAACCGCGCTCGACCGCGCCCGCCGGCTCGACTTCGACGAAATCGAGACCACCGTGCGCGCGTTCGTGAAGCTCGGCGTCAGCAAGCTGCGCCTGACCGGCGGCGAGCCGCTGCTGCGCAAGGGCCTGCCCGGGCTGGTGGCGCGGCTGGCGGCCATCCCCGGCGTGCAGGACCTGGCGCTCACGACCAACGGCTCGCTGCTTTCGGGCCAGGCGCGTGCGCTGCGCGAGGCGGGCCTGCACCGGCTGACGGTGAGCCTCGATTCGCTCGACCCGGCGCAGTTCAAGGCGCTGTCCGGGGGGCGCGGCGAGCTGCGCGACGTGCTGGCGGGCATCGCCGCCGCCGAAGCGGCCGGGTTCGCGCGGCTGAAAATCAATTGCGTGCTCCAGCGCGGCGTCAACGACGACCAGGCGCTGGCGCTGGCGGCGCATTTCCGCGGCACCCCGCACGTGCTGCGTTTCATCGAGTACATGGACGTAGGCAACTGCAACGGCTGGAAGCGCGAGGGCGTGCTGCCCTCGGTCGAGCTGCGCGACCGGATATCGGCGCGCTGGCCGCTGCTGCCAGTGGACGCCACCTATCGCGGCGAGGTCGCGACCCGCTACCGCTACCTGGACGGGCAGGGCGAGGTCGGCTTCGTGAGTTCGGTCAGTGAACCGTTCTGCGGCGACTGCCACCGCGCGCGGCTCTCGGCGGACGGCCAACTCTTCACTTGCCTGTTCGCGACCCGCGGCCAGCCGCTGCGCGAGCACATCGCCCGCGGTGAGCAAGCCCTGGCGGCGCATCTGGCCGGGCTCTGGCGCGAACGCGGCGATCGCTACAGCGAGCTGCGCGCCTCCGCGCCCGAGCGAAAGAAAATCGAGATGTTCTTCATAGGCGGCTGAGATGGCGACGCGCAAACTGACCCACGTGGACAAGGCCGGCCGACCGGCGATGGTGGACATCTCCGCCAAGGCGGTGACCGCGCGCGAGGCGGTGGCGGAGTGCCGCGTGCGGTTCCCGGCCGCGGTGGCCGCTGCGCTGCGCAAGGCCGGCATGGCCACGGCCAAGGGTGCGGTGGTGGACACGGCGATCATCGCCGGCACGATGGCGGTCAAGCGCACGCACGAGCTGGTGCCGTTCTGCCACCCGCTGCCGATCGACGGCTGCCGCTTCGACGTGGCCTGGGCCGGCGAGGCGGTGCTGCGCATCGAATGCGGCGTGCGCACCACCCACCGCACCGGCGTGGAGATGGAGGCATTGACCGGCGCCACCGTCGCCGCGCTGGTGGTCTACGACATGTGCAAGGCGTTGTCGCACGCGATCGTGATCGGACCGGCCAAGGTGCTGGCCAAGCGCGGCGGCAAGCGCGACTTCGGCGGGGCCCGGGCATGAGCGTGACCGTGCTGTATTTCGCCAGCCTGCGCGACGCCGCGGGCCGTGACAGCGAGTCGCTCCCGGTGCCCGCATCGCTCGGCGCGCTTTACGCCGAGCTGCGCGAACGCCACGGTTTCGCGCTGCCGGCGGAAAAGCTGCGGGTGGCGGTGGACGGCGCGTTCGCGCCGTGGGACGCGCCCGTGGCCGACGGCTGCGAGATCGCCTTCATCCCGCCGGTGTCGGGCGGATGACCCGCTTCGCCATCGCCACCGAGCCCTTCGAGATCGCGCCGCTGCGCGCACGCCTGCTCGCCGACGCCGCCGGCGCGTACGCCAGCTTCGAGGGTTGGGTGCGCGACCACAACGACGGCCGCGCCGTGCAGGGCCTGTTCTACGAGTCCTACCGCGCCCTGGCCGAATCCGAGGGCGAACGCATCCTCGAAGAGGCGATGCAGCGCTTCGCGATCACCCACGCGGCCTGCGTCCACCGCACCGGCGAACTCAGGATCGGCGACCTCGCCGTCTGGGTCGGCGTCAGCGCCGGCCACCGCGGCCCCGCCTTCGACGCCTGCCGCTGGATCATCGACGAGGTCAAGTCCC
>LNFM01010567.1_pt1 | contig 12938 bp, 11 predicted proteins | sample 596031 | NCBI WGS metagenome assembly LNFM01 (sample SAMN04254537, study PRJNA301005) | activated carbon metagenome | isolation source: dual media filters at the Ann Arbor, Michigan drinking water treatment plant | place: USA: Ann Arbor
AGTCAATGAAATCAACGGTCTACCCAGACCACCCCCGCGCCAGTGCTAGCTTTGCGTACCGTCACTTATTGCACTGAAAACGAGGAGACCCCATCAGGTGCGCAGCGTGGCTCGAGTCGTCTCTGTCGTGCACTTCCCAGCCCACGATCTTGCGGCTGTAAAGATTCAGGATCAGGTACAGGTGGAACCACTGGCCAATCACGGTGGCAGGCAGGCCGTCATGTCCCAGCACCAGACTTGGCGCGGTGCCGCCGCGATGTGCGTCGTCGGCGGCCGGCCGGCCTTCGGCGCCTTGGCCCGACCACGATGGTCGGCCTGGCCGTGCGCACGCAAGACGCGAGCGAAGCTCGACTCGCTGGCCAAATACAGGCCCTCGTTGGCCACGCTGAGCACGTGCGCGCGTTCGGCCGGGCTCAGCGCATGGGCGGGTACCGGCTGAGAAACACCGTCTGATTGGCGGGATCGTGACCGTCTAGTTTCTGGGGGTCAGTTCAATCCCGGGGCGGCTCATCAGAACTTCGGTTCTGGAGCCTTTTTCTTTGCCGCTTGCGCAGGGGGGCATTCACCAAGCGGGATCAACGCCTGCTACAAATGGCCATCATGGCGGTGCAAACGCCCAGCAGCGTTGCCAACGAAAGCCCGCGAATGGCCAGGATGGGGGCCGCCAGGGCTTCGGTGTCTCCAGAGGCCAGTTGCTCGTGCCGAAGACGTCCGAACCAGAATCCTGCCATCGCCGCAAGCAAGAGAGCGCAGGACAAGGCGATTAGTGGATGGGAATCGTTCACATAGCCAGCGCGCAGATGGAGGATCGCGTTGAGCAGCAATCCGGAGGCGGTACGGGTCCAGGACAGGGCCGTGCGTTCGGGCTGTAGCCCAGGGTCTCGAGTTGAGTTGGCCGGCGGGGGCATGGGTCAAAGCCGGTGCAGCGGGAGCAGGATGAGGCCTGCGATGAGTGCGCTGGCGGTCAGGATGGCACCGGTCAGCAGCGCAAGTGATCGGGAGTACGGCAAGGGTTGCTTGTTCCGCATGGACCTTTCGTTGGCCTTCCACTGCTGATAGGCTAGGGCACAGAGGACGGCGGCCAGCGCACACATGAGCGCTGCGATCACCAGAACAAGCAGGTGGGGCTGTAGCTTGGTTGAGAACTGATCCAGCAGCACGCCTGCCGCCAGCAGGGCGAGAGCGGTCCTTATCCAGGCCAGGAATGTTCGTTCATTGGCCAGGGTGAATCGGTAGTCGGGCTCATCGCCCAAGCGCCGCCATGCCGGCTCCTGATACCGCCATGACCGGTTGTCGCCCAGCTTGCCTGGAGCGTTGGTGTGAGTCTCGCGCATGGATTTCCCCAGAGGTTTCGTGGCCGACGTTGCGCACAAGCCGGGCGGTGTATCTCGAAGACAACCCGTCCCCGGACGTTGGCAGCGCTCATTGAATCATCGGACGCGCCATCTGCGTCACAACCGGCCTGGCGTTTTCAGTGCCGAGCCGAATAGTTCGGTTTTTGATTCAGCAGTGAGTCCTGCGTTGGATTTGTGGCCGGATCGTGACCAATGCTTTGAATATCGCCATCCATTGGTTGGAGTGGCGGGCTTTCATGCGCCTTGTTGATCGAGGTGCCGATGGGGAGCGCCATGCACAAATGAAAGAAACAGGAGACATGTCTTGAACAGCATCCCATCCGCGATCGAATCCACCCTGGTCGAAAACCGAGTTTTTGAGCCTTCCGAAGCGACTGTGAAGGCGGCCCGCATCTCGGGCATGGCTGCCTACCACGCGCTGTGCGCCGAGGCCGACAAGGATTTCGAAGGTTTCTGGGCTCGGCTGGCGCGTGAAACGCTGGTGTGGAGCAAACCGTTTACCAAGACCCTGGACAGTTCCAAAGCGCCGTTCTACAAGTGGTTCGAGGACGGTGAGCTCAACGCCTCCTACAACTGCCTCGATCGCCACATGGGCACACCGGTCGAGAACAAGACCGCCATCATTTTTGAAGCCGACAACGGCGACGTGACCAAGGTCACCTACAAGGATTTGTTGGGCAAGGTCTCGCAGTTCGCCAACGCGCTGAAGTCGCGCGGCGTGAAGAAGGGCGATCGCGTCGTCATCTACATGCCGATGACGGTCGAGGGCGTGGTGGCCATGCAGGCCTGCGCGCGCATCGGTGCGACGCACAGCGTGGTGTTCGGCGGCTTCTCCGCCAAGGCCCTGCAGGAACGCATTCAGGACGCGGGCGCAGTGGCCGTGATCACTGCCAACTACCAGTTGCGTGGCGGCAAGGAGCTGCCGCTCAAGGCCATCGTGGACGAGGGCATTGCCATGGGGGGCTGCGACTCGATCAAGAACGTGCTCGTGTTCCAGCGCACCACCACCGCCTGCAACATGGTGGCGGGCCGCGACACCTTCATGCACGAAGCCATGGCCGAACAGTCGACCGACTGCCCGGCGGAAATGGTGGGCGCCGAACATCCGCTGTTCGTGCTCTATACCTCGGGCTCTACCGGCAAGCCCAAAGGCGTGCAGCACAGCACCGGTGGCTACCTGCTGTGGGCCCACCTCACGATGAACTGGACCTTCGACCTGCGGCCCGAGGACATCTTCTGGTGCACGGCCGACATCGGCTGGGTCACTGGCCACACCTACGTCACCTACGGCCCGCTGGCCGCCGGCGCCACGCAGGTCGTGTTTGAAGGCGTGCCGACGTTCCCGAACGCCGGGCGCTTCTGGCAGATGATCGAGAAGCACAAGTGCACCATCTTCTACACCGCGCCCACGGCGATCCGCTCGCTGATCAAGGCCGCCGAGGGCGACGAGAAAGTGCATCCAGCGCGCTCCGATCTGTCCAGCCTGCGCCTGCTCGGCTCGGTGGGCGAGCCCATCAACCCCGAAGCCTGGATGTGGTACTACAAGCATGTGGGCGGCGAGCGCTGCCCGATCGTGGACACCTTCTGGCAGACCGAGACCGGCGGCCACATGATCACGCCACTGCCTGGCGCGACGCCGCTGGTGCCCGGCTCGTGCACGCTGCCGCTGCCAGGCATTGCCGCCGCCATCGTCGATGAAGCGGGCAATGACGTGCCCAACGGATCGGGCGGCATCCTGGTGGTGAAGAAGCCCTGGCCTTCGATGATCCGCACCATCTGGGGCGACCCGGAGCGCTTCAAGAAGAGCTACTTCCCCGACGAGCTCAAGGGCTATTACCTGGCGGGTGATGGCGCGGTGCGCAGCGCCGACCGGGGCTACTTCCGCATCACCGGCCGCATCGACGATGTGCTGAACGTCTCGGGCCATCGCATGGGCACGATGGAAATCGAATCGGCGCTGGTCAGCAAGTCCGATCTCGTGGCCGAAGCCGCTGTGGTGGGCCGTCCTGACGACCTGACTGGCGAGGCCATCGTGGCCTTCGTGGTGCTCAAGCGTTCGCGCCCCACGGGCGAGGAGGCCAAGGCGATTGCGAAAGAGTTGCGCGACTGGGTGGGCAAGGAAATCGGCCCGATCGCCAAGCCCAAAGACATCCGCTTTGGCGACAACCTGCCCAAGACCCGCTCCGGCAAGATCATGCGCCGCCTGCTGCGCTCGATCGCCAAGGGCGAAGCCATCACCCAGGACACGTCCACGCTGGAGAACCCGGCCATCCTGGATCAGTTGGCGGAGAACAACTGATCCAGGCCTCGCGACGGGAAGCGGCGCCAAGGCAGGGTGGGACTGGCGTGCGAACCAATGGTGAGACGGCAAACACACCTTCGGGTCCAAATCCGGTTCCTAGTGGTTCATGTTGAGCCAGCACGGTGCGGCCGCAATAGCATCGCCCCAAGAAATTTCAATACAAAAAAGTGCCCTGAATACCGGGGTCACTGGAGACGAGAAACATGGAAGAGTTTGACTATGTGGTGGTGGGTGCCGGCTCGGCGGGCTGCGTGCTGGCGAACCGGTTGACCGAAGACGGACGGTACACCGTCAAACTGCTGGAGTCGGGGCCGCGTGACACGTACCCGTGGCTGCACATTCCGATTGGCTACGCCAAGACCATGTTCAACCTTCGGTACAACTGGGGATTCCAGAGCGAGCCCGAGCCGCACCTGAACGGCCGCAGCATCTACCAACCTCGTGGCCGGGTGCTCGGCGGGTCGAGCTCCATCAACGGCCTGATGTATGTTCGGGGCCAGAAGCGGGACTACGACGCGTGGGCAGACCTGGGAAATCCCTCTTGGTCTTGGGAACGCTGCCTGCCGTACTTCCGCAAACTGGAGCACAACGATCTTGGCGTGGGGCCCACGCGAGGCACGGACGGACCGCTCTGGGCTACGACGGTGCCTGGCAACAACGAGCTGGTGGATGCATTCATCGCCGCTGGTGAGGCGGTGGGTGTTCCCAAGGTGACGGACTTCAACAGCGGGCCGCAAAAAGGGGTTGGCTACTACCAGTTGACCACCAGGCAGGGCTTTCGTTGCTCCACGTCAACGGCGTACCTGCGGCCAGCCCGCAGACGTCCAGGGCTGAGCATTGAGGTCGATGCGCACGCCACGCGCATAGTTTTCGAGGGCAGTCGGGCGACCGGCATTGAGTACAGAAAGGGCGGGGAAATCCGGACCGTGCGCGCCCGCCGTGAGGTTTTGCTGGCAGCCGGTGCTGTTCAGTCTCCTCAGCTGTTGCAAGTCTCTGGCGTAGGCAACCCAGAGCACCTTCAGGCGCTCGGAATACCTGTGGTGGCCAACCTGCGCGGCGTGGGGGAGAACCTACAGGACCACCTCCAGGCGCGCTTGATGTATGAGGTGAGCAAGCCCATCACCACCAACGACTTGCTGCGCTCGCCCCTGGGCAAACTCGGCATGGGTATGCGCTGGGCCTTCAACCGGTCTGGCCCGCTTGCCGTTGGCATCAACATGGCGGGGATGTTTTGCAGCGTGCTGCCGGAGAGCCGCACGCCAGATATCCAGTTCCACTTCGGCACCTTGTCTGCGGACCAGGCTGCGGGCAAGCCCCACGATTTCTCCGGTTGCACCTACTCGGTCTGTCAGCTCAGGCCGGAGTCACGGGGACAGGTGCGCATCGCGTCATCCGACACCCGTGTCGCACCCAGGATGTTGTTCAACTACCTCTCAACAGAGCTAGACCAGCGAACCATGGTCGAGGCGGTGAAGTTCACCCGCAAGGTCGCGAGCGCAAGTCCCATTGCCCACCTGATGAAGCGCGAGATCCGCCCAGGAGCGGATATCCAGAGCGACGACGAAATCCTCGCCTTTGTCAGACAGTTCGGCACCACCATTTTTCATCCTTCGTGCACCGCAAAGATGGGGAGAAAGGAAGACCCGATGGCGGTGGTCGACGAACGCCTCCGGGTTCATGGCATTGCCGGCTTGAGGGTGGTGGACTGCTCCGTCATGCCCACGCTCGTCTCGGGCAACACCAATGTTCCGGTCGTGATGATTGCAGAGAAGGCAGCCGACATGATTCTGGCCGATTCACGGGGCTGAGCTTGTCATCCCGCGCGGGTCGCTCGCAAGGGAACACAGAAGCGCATTAGATTAAACCAGGAGACAAAACATGCAACCAGACAAGAAAACATTGCGCCGCGTCGCTACGGCGAGCGTCATTGGCGCGACCATCGAGTGGTACGACTTCTTCCTGTATGGGGTGGTCGCGGGCATCGTATTCAACAAGCTCTACTTTCCACCTGGAGACCCCACGGTCAACACGCTGTTGGCGTACGCCACCTTTGCCGTTGGCTTCTTTGCGCGGCCCTTTGGCGGCATTGTCTTTGGGCACTTCGGCGACAAGATCGGCCGAAAGAGCATGCTGGTCATCACGTTGATGATCATGGGCCTGTCCACGTTCGCCATTGGCATCATCCCCACCTTCGACCAGATTGGATACTGGGCGCCAGCGCTGCTCATCCTCGCGCGGGTGATCCAGGGCATCGGCCTTGGCGGCGAATGGGGAGGCGCCATCTTGATGGCCTATGAGTACGCACCCAAGGAGAAGCGTGGGTTCTACGCCAGCCTGCCGCAGGTGGGGCTCTCTCTCGGCGTGCTGCTGTCGGCTGGCTACGTGGCGGGCATGTCAGCACTTCTGACCGATGAACAGTTCATGGCCTGGGGTTGGCGCCTAGGATTCATTCTCTCCTTCGGACTGGTGCTCTTCGGGCTCTGGATCCGTCTGAAGGTGATGGAAACGCCGGCTTTTGCTGCCCTCAAGTCCTCGCACAAGGAAGCAAAGGTTCCGTTCTTCGACATGATGAAGCGCTTCCCTGGAAACGTGCTGCTCGGTCTTGGCGCCCGCCACATCGACGGTGTGTTCTTCAACATCTTCAGCGTTTTCTCCATCAGCTACCTGACCAAGACGCTGGAACTGCCGCGTGAGCAATCGTTGATCGGGGTGATGATCGGTGCGGCCGTGCTGACCATCTTCATCCCCATTTTCGGGCACCTCTCTGACCGCTGGGGACGCTCGCGCATGTACGCATGGGCATCGCTCGTGACCGCCATGAGCTGCTACCCCGCGTTCTGGGTGATGCAAAACGCGAACGGCAACATTGTCCTGGTGTGGGCCGCCATTGCCATCCCGTTTGGTGTCATCTACGCGGCCGTCTACGGGACCGTTTCGGTCTTCCTGTGCGATCTGTTTGATGCGCGCGTTCGCTACACCGGCATCTCGTTCGTGTACCAGTTCTCGAGCATCACCGCAGGCGGCATGACGCCCATCATCGCCACCGTGCTGCTGACCTGGGGCAATGGAAATCCCATCTACATCAGCGTGTACGTGCTCCTGAGCGGCATTCTCTCCAGCATCTGCGCGTTCCTCATCCACCGCCGCCAGGTGCGAGGGCTCACCTTCCATGACGAAGAGATGGCAGGCACCGCTGAGGTTCAGCAACCTGTCTCCCGGCAACCTGTTGCGGCGCAGCGCGCCTGACAACACCCCTTTCCTACCAGCCATGACCATCGATCACACACAGTATTCGGTTCCTGCCAGCGAGTTCGTTAAGGCATTCGAAAGCAGCGGCATCGAGTTCGTGACGACCGTGCCCGACATGCTGCAAATTGGCTTGCACAGTGTGCTCGACCGACCTGGATCGAAGATCCGGAGCATCAATTGCACGACCGAGGACCAAGCCATCGAGACGGCGGCAGGGCTTTATGCCGGTGGCAAGAAGGCCGCCATTCTGGTTCAGAACCAGGGCTTCTTCGCCGCCATCAACAGCATCCGGGCGTTGGGACTCGATGGCCGCATCCCCTTGTTCATGGTCATGGGGCAGTTCGGACGTGAATGGAGCAATCTGGGTGAAGACCCACGCACCTCCAGGCGCCTCATGGTCAGGATGCTGGAACCCTTGCTCGAGACGCTCGACATTCCGTACTGGCGTCTCGAGTCCCTCAAGGACCGCGAGAACATCGGGCTGGCGTGCGAAGCGGCCTTTCAACGCGGCGGGCCGACGGCTTTGATCGTGGGCCACTTTGTCGGCTTCAATTGATTCGAAAAGAATCAGAACTGCCGGCGATGGGCCGGCTTTGGAAGGAACTGAAATGGTAATGACCGCCAGGCAGGTCTGCGAAGTTGCGAACGCCCAGCGCGGAGGCGCGATCGTGGTCTGCACGATGGGTGCGATGAATGCGTTCGATCAATTGCCGCCCAACGACTTGAATGTGGCTTGTGTGCCGCTGATGGGCGGGGCGGCTTCGATCGGGTTGGGGCTGGCTTTGGCGCAGCCCGAGCGTGCCGTTCTGGTGTTTGATGGCGATGCAAGCCTGCTCATGGAGTTGGGCGGTCTGGTGTCGGTCGGGCAGGCGCGACCGCGCAACTTCGTTCATGTCCTGTTGAACAACGGCGTGCAGTTTGCCGGTCTCGGCAACCTGCCGACCCCGGGCGCGACGGGCGTCGACTTTGCTGGTTTGGCCCGATCAGCCGGATACGTCAGCGCTGTCCGCTGTGTGACCGAGGACGACTTGGTGCATGAACTGACGGCTGCGATGGCGGGTCGAGGACCGGCATTCATCGAAGTGAACACCGGCTACGCACCTGCGACCTTGGGAAATCAGGTGGCTGCGGTCGAAATGACCGACGAGCGCTTCACGCGCATGGGCGATGAACTTCGCCGCGTGCGCACCCACCTGGTCGGGTGACGATGTGAGCGTGGGCTGTGCTTCGGTGCAGCGCCCGCCCGGCCTTGCCCGTTCAGCCTTGGAGTGCGGCCGAAGGATGGAGCAAGTCCCCCAGTTTTTGCGCAGCGGCTTTCAGGGTTGGCAGTTTCGCTTCCAGTTCGGGCAGGGTGGCGCGTGCGGCCGCCGCGTGGCAGACCAGTGCCGCGATAGGGGTGGCGTTGCCTGCGACACGCACAGGCACCGAAATGCCCACCATGCCTGCAATGAACTCCTCGTTGTCAACCCCGATGCCGAGCTTCTGGAGCCGCTCGAGTTCGCGAATGAGTTCTTGTGGCGTGACGAAAGTTCCGGGCGTCTGTCGCGCCAGCTTGAGCGCACCCACCAAACGGTTGCGTTCGCTGATCTCCATCTGGGAAAGAAAAAGCTTTCCACCTGCCGTGCAGTGCAATGGAGCGCGGGTTCCAGGTTCCAGATGCATCCGCAGCGGCGCATCCGTTTCCACACGCTCGATGTACATCACGCAGTCGCCATCCAGTGCGACCAGGTTGCAAGTCTCGCCGAGCTTGTTGACCACGTCGCGCAGGATGGCCCGGCACTCCCTTCGGAAGTAGCCGTTCCCGAGCGCGCGCATCGCCAGGCGCGCTGAACGCGGGCCGGGCACGAGCTCTCGACGACCCGGTACGAATGAGAGGTAGCCCGCACTGACCAGGTTGGCCACCAACCTGGCCAGCGACGCTTTGGGTATGTCCGCTCGTTGAACGAGCTGCGGAATGCTGACGGGAATGGACGAGTCGCACACGGCTTCGATGACCCGGATCGCTCTCAGCATCCGCGCACTTTCCATGAGATCGGCTTCGGGGGCCATGGCGGTGATGCGTCAGGTCGAAGGTCGATTCAGGCGATTCGAGTCGGATGCACCGTTCAGCGCGGGCCGTGGATCTTCTGCGCGCTGCTGGCGTGGTCCGCCGTCTCTGCCGGATATTCACCCGGGGCCAGCACACGAATGGTGTGCGTCTGCGGATCGACCTCGACCATCGCGCCATGCGGAATATGGGCCGTGATATCCAGGTCGAAGCCCGCGAGCATGGAGACATCGCCCATCGCTGCGCCCTGGGCAAGAATGGTGTTCACGGTGTTGAAGACGATGGCTGCTGGAGCCATGTTGCGCGAGCGCATTTCGTGCAGCATCCATGCCGTGGCCACGCCGCCTTTGGCGGTGTCAAGAACGAGGATCTTGTCCACATAGGATTGCCCCACCAGTTTGTGAGCGGGTCGGGAGAAGACGCCTTGCAGTCTGTTGAGATCGTAGCGTGCGGAAAAACCGTCGCTGGCCACCAGGGCCTGGCCTACGACGCGGCGGCCCATGGCATGTCGGGATTGGAAGAGGTTTTCGCTCATTTCAGTTCTCCTGTTTCTGCGGCCTGGACGCAGGCCTGCATGGATGCCAGCATCGGGACATATCCGTAGCCACCCAGAATGTTGACGAGTTTCGCGCTGTTGGTCGCCAACTTTTTCCAGCCCTTGGCTTCGCTCATTTCGCGCGCGTAGGACTGGTAAAAACACATGCCCGAGAGCACAGTGCCGCCGGCGGCTTCGATGCTACGGGTGTAGCCGAAGCGGTCGCAATCCGGCTTGACCTGAGGGCTCGTGACGGCCAGCAACGGTCGCTTGAAGCTGCGTCCCTTGCATAGGGCCGCGAGATCACGCAGCTCGTAGAGACTCAGCTGCGGCGCCGAGAAGACCACCACGTCGATGCTGCCGTCGACGGCGTAGCTTTGCTGCAGCGCACGCACCTGCGCTTCATCGATGCGATGTGCCACCGGCAGCTTGTCGCCGCCGACATCGGCCAATCGGTACGCCTCGGGTGTGATGCCGACTAGGTGAAAGAGCGCGGTCGAGCCAAAGCTCGCCATGGCCGCGCCAAAGTGCTTGAGCTCGTCAGAAGTCGGTGCACGATCGAGCCCCTCGACAACCGGCACCTGCCAATAGTTTCCGGTCAACCGCCCAACAATGCCGCCGAGGGCGCCCCAGTCGTTCAAGTCGCGCGGGGTCCAATCGACCCGAATGCGCATCGTGGCCAGGCGCTGCGCGTCCAGGTGAAATCCGTAGCGCGGCGTGCGACCCGTGAGGCCGGCCGACAACGCCGAGGGGCCGCCTTCGAAGTTGGATCGAGCGCCGCCTACCGAGTTGGAATAGATGACCACGCCTGTGTCGCCGAAGGCCACGTGCTCGCCGCGCGTGGCGGCGAGTATCGTCTGGTAGTTGATGCAGGTGTCGGTCATGCTCACCCCCAGACGGGTGAACGCCTCGATGGTGCGGCGCTCGAGTTCCAGCATCCAGTCAGCCTGCCCCAACAGCGATGCCTTCTCGAAATCCGTACCGCGCGGATCGGTGATGGTCGGGATGCGCACGCCACCTTCGTCGGCGTCGGCCAGCCGCTCCAGCCACATCACGCCAGCCTGACCCAGGCTTTCGGTGTCGGCCATCACGTGGGCCTGCGTCACGGGGACGAAGTCCCGTGCCCCGAAGAAGTCGCCCACCTTGATCTGGTGTTCGATTGCAATCTTGGCAACGATGCCCGCCTCGCCGGCGAGCATGGCCTTTTCTTCATCATTCAGGTTCATGGGTTCACTCTATGTAGATGCCAGTGGCGCGCACTGCCGCGCCCCATCTGGCGGTTTCGGATTTCTGGAATTCAGCAAGCGGAACGTCCATGGGCGCCACGCCAAGACTGGCGAAGCTTCGTTCGAACTCCGGCCCTCTCACGATGCGCTGGATCTCCGTGGTCAGTCGAAGTGCGATATCGGCGGGAAGTTTGCTCGGTGCAAACATCGCCCACCATGCGGTCGCTTCGAAACCTGGCAAAGCTGATTCCGAAATCGTGGGCACATCCGGCAGTACCTTCGTGCGCTCACGACTCGTTACGGCCAAGGCCTTGAGCTTGCCGGATTGCAGATGCGGCAGCAGCGATTGCAAAGGATCGAACATCAGCGGAATCTGTCCTCCAATGAGATCTGTAATGGCGGGTGAACTGCCCTTGTAGGGAATGTGAAGAAGCTGGATTCCCGCCTCCGCGCAGAACATGGCAGCGGCCAGATGGCCCGGCGTGCCATTTCCCGCAGAGCCGTAGCTGAGGCTGCCGGGTTTGGCCTTCGCCCGGGCGATCAGGTCGGCCACCGAAGTCAGACCTGACGCCGGATGGACGACGATGGCCAATGGCGCGTTCGCCACAGTGGCCAGCGGCGTGAAGTCCCGGATCGCGTCGTATGGCAGATTCTTGTAGAGCGCGGTGTTGATGGCGCTGGTACCGACCGTTCCCATGAGCAGGGTGTACCCGTCCGCAGGAGCCTGTGCCACCATGCCAGCCCCTATGGAGCCGCCCGCGCCGCTGCGGCTATCGATGAAGACCGACTGCTTGAGACTTTTGCCGAGCAGCAGCGCCATTGGGCGTGCCACGATGTCCGTAGGCCCACCGGCGGGAAAGGGGACGACCATCCGAATCGGCTTCGAGGGAAAAGTCTCCGCGGCCATGCTCAAGGACGACCCCAGCGCCGCCCCTGCGGCGGCGAAGGGGAGGGCGATGAGTTGGCGGCGCTGCATCGGTGCGTGCATGGATGTCTCCTTGTGCTGTATGGCGCTCACTCTGCAAAGGCTGCGGCGGGCTGCACGCCGGGAGCGGCCGGGTGTAGCGCACGGGCAATTTCGAGCGGCCCGGGCAAACTCAATTGGAATGTGTAGCGCTCCGGCACGATGTGGATGCGCATGTGCTCGCAGGGGTGTCCAGCCACTGTGTAAGAAGTACGGTGCATTACGAGCACATTGGCGCGAGAGTCCAACCGCAGTTCGCGCGCCACCTTGGCGTTGGGGCGTGCGCACTGGATAGCGACGTCAGCCCGTCCGATGCGCAGCCCGAGGAACTGCTGCAGGATGTCGTATACAGCCAGCTGCCGCGCCCGGGTCTCTCCAAGCCGCGCGGCATCGGCAGGCAGATAGGCCTCGACCACCGCAAAAGGCTCGCCATCGACGCAATAGAGCCGACGCAGTCGCACCGGCAGATTTAAGTTCGGCGGAAGCTGGGGATCCACACGACCTGCCGACGCCGAAAACTCCAGCAACTCGGTTTCGGGCTCGATCCCCTGACTGCGCAACGCATCCTGGAAGCCTTGCAGGGTGCCAAGATCGTGTTGCACCGCTCTGCGTTTGACAAAGGTTCCCTTGCCGCGGGACGAAACAACCTGACCGTTACGCGCCAGCAACTGCATCGATTGCCGAACCGTCACGCGGCTGACGCCGAACATCGTCATCAACTCCGATTCGGTTGGCAGCTTCGCCCCCGGGGCCAAGCGGTCGCTGGAGATTTCATCAGCGAGCCGGTGCGCCAACTGAACGTAAAGCGGCTCATGGCTTGAGGGTTCGAGTGGTGTGAATTGCATGGGGCAGTTCATGATGAGGTGGCTGAAACTCAACCTAGGTTAACTTAGATTGTATTAAGACATCTATAGGGTTTCAACTGACGTGCATTCACCTATTGCCAAGATTTCGGGCGTAGGGTGCCGCACGGCGATGAAGGACACGGCGCTGGCACTGGGCGCTCGGGTTGAGCATGTCTTTGCGGTGGTCAAGCGGCTGAGCGAAACGCCACGCCGTTGTTGGTCAAACAGCCACTGGATGCAAGCACTCAAGCCGGCTTGGCCCGCTACCGCGTCGCGCAGGAAGCACACCGCCCACGCCCATTCATCGGGGGCATGGCCGTGAAGGGGGTCTCCTCGTTTTCAGTGCAATAAGTGACGGTACGAAAAGCTAGCACTGGCGCGGAGGTGGTGTTGGTAGATCGTTGATTTCATTGAC
>LNFM01010568.1_pt1 | contig 12938 bp, 9 predicted proteins | sample 596031 | NCBI WGS metagenome assembly LNFM01 (sample SAMN04254537, study PRJNA301005) | activated carbon metagenome | isolation source: dual media filters at the Ann Arbor, Michigan drinking water treatment plant | place: USA: Ann Arbor
GTGGTCAAGCTGTGCCGGGCGGAGGCCTGCCAGGCTCTCGGCTGCGAGACGCTGAACCTGTCCCGCGCCGAGGTTCATGGCACGCTCTCCTTCTACCATGATTTCAGAGGCGCCCCGCCGCCGGCCCGCGTGGTCAAACTGTGCCGCGCCGAGGCCTGCCAGGCGCTGGGCTGCGAGGCTTTGGTCGAGGAGCTGGCGCGCGAGCATGGCGTCGCGGTCGATGCCGCGACGGAAAGCCTCGTGGTCGAGACGGTCTACTGCCTCGGCAATTGCGCGCTCGGCCCCGCCGCGCTCGTCGATGGCGAGTTGATCGGGCGGCTCGACGCCGGCCGGCTCGCCGATCTCTGCGGCCTGGCGGGAGCGTCGCCGTGAGTGAAGCGCTCCGCATCTTCGTCCCGATCGACGCCGCCGCCCTGTCCGTCGGCGCGGAAGCCGTGGCGCAGGCGATCCTGCGCGAGGCGCAAGAGCGCGGTATCGCGATCGACCTCGTCCGCAACGGCTCGCGCGGCATGCTCTGGCTGGAGCCGCTGGTCGAGGTCGAGACTCCTGAAGGCCGCATCGCCTATGGACCTGTCGCTGCGAGCGATGTCGCGGGCCTGTTCGATGCCGGCTTGCTGAGTGGCGGCGCGCATGCCTTGCACCTGGGCGTCACGGAAAAGCTCGACTGGATGAAGCGCCAGCAGCGCCTCACCTTCGAGCGCGTCGGCATCACCGATCCGCTCTCGCTCGCCGACTACCGGTCCCAAGGCGGCCTCGCAGGCCTCAAGGCCGCAGTGGCGCTGACCGGCGCGGAGATTGTCGAGGCAATCAAGACGTCCGGCCTGCGCGGACGCGGCGGAGCCGGTTTCCCGACCGGGATCAAGTGGCAGACCGTCCACGACGCGCAGGCGGACCAGAAATACATCGTCTGCAACGCAGACGAGGGCGACAGCGGCACTTTCGCCGACCGGATGCTGATGGAGGGCGATCCCTTCCTGCTGATCGAGGGCATGGCGATCGCGGCCGTCGCGGTCGCAGCCACGCGCGGCTACATCTATCTGCGCTCGGAGTATCCGCATGCGCACCGCACGCTCCAGCGCGCCATCCTGAAGGCCGAGAACGCCGGCCTCCTCGGCGACGACGTGCTCGGCTCCGGCCGCGCCTTCCACCTCGAAGTCAGGCTCGGTGCGGGCGCCTATATCTGCGGCGAGGAGACCGCGCTGCTCGAAAGCCTCGAGGGTAGGCGCGGGGTGGTGCGCGCCAAACCGCCGATCCCGGCCTTGCAGGGCCTGTTCGGCAAGCCGACCATCGTCAACAACGTGCTCTCCTTCGCCGCCGTGCCGTGGATCCTCCAGCATGGCGGGCAGGCCTATGCCGATTACGGCATGGGCCGCTCGCGCGGCACGCTGCCGGTGCAGCTCGGCGGCAATGTCAGGCGCGGCGGGCTGGTCGAGCTCGCCTTCGGCGTCAGCCTGCGCGAGATCGTCGAGGATTTGGGCGGCGGCACGCTGTCTGGCCGGCCGGTCCGCGCGGTGCAGGTCGGCGGGCCCCTCGGGGCCTACCTGACGGCAGCCCAACTGGATGTGCAGATGGATTACGAGGCGCTCGCCGGCATGCGCGCCATGCTCGGCCATGGCGGCATCGTCGTCTTCGACGACACGGTCGACATGGCGAGGCAAGCTCGCTTCGCCTTCGAATTCTGCGCGAAAGAGAGCTGCGGCAAATGCACGCCTTGCCGCATCGGCGCGACGCGAGGCGTCGAGACGATGGACAGAATCATCGCGGGCGTCGAGCGGCCGAAGAACCTCGCCGTGCTGCGCGACCTGTCGAAGCTGATGACCGACGCCTCGCTCTGCGCCATGGGCGGGCTGACCCCGATGCCGGTCATGAGCGCGCTCAACCATTTCGCCGAGGATTTCGACCGGCCGATCCTGCCCATGGCCGCCGAATGAGGAACCTGCGATGAGCCTGATCAAGGAGATCGATTTCGGCACGCCGATCTGCATCTCGGACAAAGCCGTGACGCTGACGATCGACGGGATGAGCGTCACCGTGCCGGCCGGAACCTCTGTGATGGCCGCCGCCATGTCGCTGGGCACCAAAATCCCCAAACTCTGCGCCACGGATTCGCTCGAACCCTTCGGCTCCTGCCGGCTCTGCCTGGTCGAGATCGAGGGCAGGCGCGGCACGCCGGCCTCCTGCACCACGCCGGCCGAGGACGGCATGGTCGTGCGCACCCAGTCGGAGAACCTCGCATCCCTGCGCAAGGGCGTGATGGAGCTCTACATCTCCGACCACCCGCTCGACTGCCTGACCTGCTCGGCCAATGGCGATTGCGAATTGCAGGACATGGCCGGCGCGGTCGGGCTGCGCGAGGTCCGCTATGGCTATGAGGGCGAGAACCACGTCTTCGCCAAAGCGCCGGACGGGCTCGCCAACGAGAACTGGCTCGGCAAGGACGCCTCCAACCCCTATTTCACCTATGACCCGACGAAATGCATCGTCTGCAACCGCTGCGTCCGCGCCTGTGAGGAGGTGCAGGGCACGTTCGCGTTGACCATCACCGGGCGCGGCTTCGCGTCGCGGGTCGCGGCCGGCCCGACCGATTTCCTCGGCTCGGAATGCGTCTCCTGCGGGGCCTGCGTGCAGGCCTGCCCGACGGCCACGCTGATGGAAAACTCCGTCATCCAGATGGGCCAGCCCGAGCATTCAAAAGTGACGACCTGCGCCTATTGCGGCGTCGGCTGCTCGTTCAAGGCCGAGATGCAGGGCGACAGGGTCGTCCGCATGGTTCCCTACAAGGCGGGCGCGGCCAATGAAGGCCATAGCTGCGTCAAGGGCCGCTTCGCCTGGGGCTATGCGACACATAAGGACCGCATCACCAAACCGATGATCCGCGGGAAGATCACCGATCCGTGGCGCGAGGTCTCCTGGGAAGAGGCGATCGGCCACGCGGCGTCCGAGTTCAGGCGCATTCAGGACCACTATGGCCGCGAGTCGGTCGGCGCGATCACCTCCTCGCGCTGCACCAACGAGGAGGTCTTCCTCATCCAGAAGCTGGTCCGCGCCGCCTTCGGCAACAACAATGTCGACACCTGCGCCCGCGTCTGCCATTCGCCGACTGGCTACGGGCTGAAGACGACGCTGGGAACCTCCGCCGGCACGCAGGACTTCAAGTCGGTCGCCAAGGCCGACGTCATCCTGATCATCGGCGCGAACCCGACCGACGGCCACCCGGTCTTCGCCTCGCGCATGAAGAAGCGCCTGCGTCAGGGCGCGAAACTGATCGTCGCCGATCCGCGCCGCATCGACATCGTCCGCACGCCCCATGTCGCGGCCGACTACCATCTCCAGCTCAAGCCGGGCACCAATGTCGCGCTGACCAACGCCATCGCGCATGTCGTCGTCACCGAGGGTCTGATCGACGAGGATTACGTCCGCGAACGCTGCGACCTCGCCGATTTCGAGCTTTGGGCCCGCTTTATCGCGCAGGAGCAAAACTCGCCCGAAGCGACGGAACAGTTCACCGGCGTGCCGGCGGCCGATGTCCGGTCCGCGGCGCGGCTCTACGCCACCGGCGGCAATGGCGCGATCTACTACGGGCTCGGCGTCACCGAGCACAGCCAGGGCTCGACCATGGTGATGGCGATGGCCAATCTCGCCATGGCGACCGGCAATATCGGCCGCGAGGGCGTCGGCATCAATCCGCTCCGCGGGCAGAACAACGTCCAGGGCGCCTGCGACATGGGTTCCTTCCCGCATGAGATGACCGGCTATCGCCATGTCTCCGACGATGCGACGCGGCAAATCTTCGAGACGATCTGGGGCGTGGCGCTCGACGACGAGCCCGGCCTGCGCATCCCCAACATGCTCGACGAGGCGGTCGGCGGCACCTTCAAGGCGCTCTATGTCCAGGGCGAGGACATCGCCCAGTCCGACCCCAACACCCAGCATGTCACGGCCGGCCTGTCGGCGATGGAATGCGTCGTCGTGCAGGACCTGTTCCTGAACGAGACCGCGAAATACGCCCATATCTTCCTGCCGGGCTCCTCCTTCCTGGAGAAGGACGGCACTTTCACCAATGCCGAGCGCCGCATCAACCGCGTCCGGCAGGTCATGGCCCCGCTCTCGGGCAAGGCCGAGTGGCAGGTCACGGCCGATTTCGCAAAGGCGCTCGGCTACGAGATGGATTATTCGCACCCGTCCGAGATCATGGACGAGATCGCCCGCCTGACCCCGAGCTTTTCGGGCGTCAGCTACGAGAAACTCGATGCGCTCGGCTCGGTGCAATGGCCCTGCAACGAGGCCGCGCCCGAGGGCACGCCGCTGATGCATGTCGACCGCTTCGTGCGCGGCAAGGGCCGCTTCATGATCACCGAGTTCGTGCCGACACAGGAGCGCACCGGCGCGCGCTTCCCGCTGATCCTGACGACCGGCCGCATCCTCTCGCAATACAATGTCGGGGCGCAGACGCGCCGCACCGCGAACTCCGCCTGGCATGACGAGGACGTGCTGGAGATCCACCCCTTCGACGCCGAGAACAGGGGCGTCAAGACCGGCGATCTCGTTTCGCTCGCCAGCCGCTCGGGAGACATCTCGCTGCGCGCGGAGGTCTCGGCGCGGATGCAGCCGGGCGTCGTCTACACGACGTTCCATCATGCCGAGACGGGCGCGAACGTGATCACGACCGACTATTCCGACTGGGCGACGAATTGCCCCGAATACAAGGTCACGGCCGTCGAGGTCCGACGGACGAACTATTATTCGCAATGGCAGGAGCGCAACCGCGAGGAGGACGTCTCGCTGCGCCTGATCGCCGGCCGGGATGCGGGGAGGCTGCCCGATGCGGCGGAATAGCAAATCGTCGGAAGGCATCCCCGCCCAGCCACCGGCCTCGCAGGCTGTCTCGGTCGCGCCGCTCCGTTTTGCCTCGCCTGCGCCCGGCTCAGGAATTGCCGAGGTCGCGGTCGAGGCGCCGGTCAGCATCGTCTACGGCAACCAGCCCTATGCGGTGATGATGGCGACGCCGTCCGACCTCGAGGATTTCGTCACCGGCTTCAGCCTGACCGAGGGCGTCGTCGCGCGAGCCGACGAGATCAGGAACATCGCGATCGACCCCCAGCCCGACGGCATCGTCGTCACGGTCGATCTGGAACCGGGGCGCTTCCGCGAGCATCTGGCGCGCCGGCGCAATCTGTCGGGCCGCACCTCCTGCGGGCTCTGCGGCGTGGAGACCCTGTCCGACATGCCCAGGGCCTCGCGCGGAGCAAATGCGGAAACCGCGCTGACGCCGGCCGCGATCCGTAACGCGCTGGGAGAGATCGAGCGCCATCAGCCGCTGAACCGCCTGACCCGCTCCGTCCATGTCGCCGCCTGGTGCGATCTCGACGGGCGCATCCTCGCCGCCCGCGAGGATGTCGGCCGGCACAACGCGCTCGACAAGCTGATCGGCGCGCGCCTGCGCGTCGGCCACGATGCGAAGGACGGCTTCGTGCTCGTCACCAGCCGCGCCTCCTTCGAGATGGTCGAGAAGGCGGCGATCTTCGGGGCCGGCGCATTGGTTGCGATCTCGGCCCCGACCTCGCTGGCGATCGAGCGGGCGCGGGCGTTGGGGTTGGCGCTGGTCTGCGTCGCCCGCGAGGATGGCGCGGTGCTCTTCGCCGGCGAATGGCAGCGCGAGAGCGAGTCCGCGGCGCGATGACGGAGATCGTTCACGCCGACGCGGAGAAGCGTGAAAAACTCGCGCATATGGCTGGGCAGATCGCCGATTTCTTCAAGGCCTATCCGGACGAACAGGCTGCGCCCGCCATCGCCGACCACATCAACCAGTTCTGGAGCCGGCGCATGCGCGCCGATTTCATCGCGGCCTTCGAGGCCGCGCCTGAAGCCCTTCCGCCGCTATTGCGAGCGGCGTTGCCCGCGCTAAGGCGCGCGCCGGCGGAGTAGCTTCGCCTACGCCGCCACGTCGCGCTGCGTCGGCTTTTCCCATTCCTCGCCCCAGACCATGACCGAATGGCCGGGCGAGACCTCGCGGAACATCCGTTCGGGCGGCACGTAGTCTGCCGGGCGCACCGGGCTTTTGATCTCGTCGTTGGAGACCGGGCGCTTGTCGTGCCGGCGCGTCGGATCGGCGACCGGGACCGCCGCCAGAAGGCGCTTGGTGTAGGGGTGCTGCGGGTTGCCGAAGATCGCCTCGCGCGGGCCGATTTCGACGATCTCGCCGAGATACATCACCGCGACGCGGTGGCTGACGCGCTCCACCACCGCCATGTCGTGCGAGATGAACAGATAGGCGAGCTTCATGCGCGCCTGCAGTTCCAGCATCAGGTTGATGACCTGCGCCTTGACCGAAACGTCGAGCGCCGAGACCGATTCGTCGGCGACGATCAGCCGGGGTTCGACCGCGAGCGCGCGCGCGATGCAGATGCGTTGGCGCTGGCCGCCGGAGAACTCGTGCGGGAAGCGGTTGGCCATGTCGGGATTGAGCCCGACGCGGCGCAAAAGCTCGTCGACCTGCTCGCGCGCCTGCGTGCGGGTCGCCAGCTTGTTGATGATCAGCGGCTCGGCGATCGCGGTGCCGACATTCATGCGCGGATTGAGGGACGCGAACGGGTCCTGGAAGATCATCTGCATGCGCTTGCGCTGTTCGCGCAGCGCGGTCTGGTCGAGCGTCAGCATGTCGACGCCGTCGAGCAGCACCGAGCCGGCGATCGGCTCGATCAGCCGCATCACCGAGCGCCCTGTGGTCGACTTGCCGCAGCCGGATTCGCCGACCAAGGCCAGCGTTTCGCCGCCCTGCACGCTGAACGAGACGTTCTCGACCGCGTGGACCCGGCCGGTAACGCGGGACAGGATGCCGCCGCGGATGTCGAAGCGCGTCGTCAGGCCGGAGACCTCCAGCACCGGACGTGCGGCGGCCTCCACCGTGTCGGGCACCTCGACCGGCACGTCGGACTCGCCGGTTGCACGGTCGACCACAGGGAAGCGCATCGGCCGGGTCTTGCCCGTCATCGCGCCGAGCTTGGGCACGGCCGAGAGCAGCGAGCGCGTGTAGGGGTGTTTTGCGCGGGCGAAGATGTCGGGCGTCTGCCCGGTCTCGACCGCCTCACCATTATACATCACCACCGTGCGGTCGGCGATCTCGGCGACGACGCCCATGTCGTGGGTGATGAAGAGGACGGACATGCCCTCCTCCTCCTGCAGCAGCTTGATCAGTTGCAGGATCTGCGCCTGGATCGTGACGTCGAGCGCGGTGGTCGGCTCGTCGGCGATCAGCAGCTTTGGCTTGCAGGCCAGCGCCATCGCGATCATGACGCGCTGGCGCATGCCGCCGGAAAAGCGGTGCGGATATTCGTTGAAGCGCGATTTCGCCGCCGGAATCCGGACCTTCTCGAGCAGCCGCACGACCTCGGCCTCGGCTTCCGAGCGCGACATGCCGCGATGCAGGATCAGCGATTCCGCGATCTGGAAACCGATGGTCAGCACCGGGTTCAGGCTGGTCATCGGCTCCTGGAAGATCATCGCCATGTCGTCGCCGCGGATCTTGCGCATCTCCGCATTCGGCAGCGTCAGCAGTTCGCGGCCGTTGAGCTTGACCGAGCCCTCGACGCGGCTGTTGCCGGCCGGCGTCAGCCGCATGATCGAGAGCGCGGTGACGCTCTTGCCCGAGCCGGATTCGCCGACGACCGCGACGGTCTCCTTCGGCGCGATGTCGAAGGAGACGTTGCGGACGACCGGCTTCCAGACGCCCTCGACCCGGAAGGCCGTGGTCAGGTTCGAGACGGAGAGGATGGGCTGGGTCATGAGACTCTTTCCACTCGTCAGCTCACGCGGCGCGGGTCGAGCGCGTCGCGCAGCCCGTCGCCGATGAAGTTGATCGAGAGCACGGTCAGGAAGATCGCGGCGCCCGGGAACAGGGCCCAGTGCGGCGCGACGTCGAGATAGTCCTTGGCGTCGAACAGCAGCCGCCCCCAGGTCGGGATGTCGGGCGGAAAGCCGAGGCCGAGGAACGACAAGGTCGATTCCGCGATGATCGCGGAAGACACCTCGATCGTGCTCGCCACGATCACGGGGCCGATCGCGTTGGGCAGGATATGGCTGACCACCTGCCTGCGCCGCGATGCGCCATGCGCGCGCGCCGCCTCGACGAACTCCTTCTCGCGCAGCGAGAAGAACTGTGCCCTCACCAGCCGCGCCACGGGCATCCAGCGCAGGCCGCCGATCACGATGACGATCAGCACGAAGACGCCGCCCTCGAGGCCGAAGATCGCCTTGAGCTGCTCGCGGAAGAGATAGATCACCAGCAGCAGCAGCGGCAGCTGCGGCAGCGACAGGAAGAGGTCCGTCAGCCACATCAGCACCGTGTCGAGGTAGCCGCGTGACATGCCCGCGAGCGCCCCGATGATGACGCCTACCAGCGTCGCGACCACCATCGCCGCGAGCCCGACGGCCAGCGAGATGCGCCCGCCATAGATCATCCGCGCCAGCAGGTCCTGGCCGAGATCGTCCGTACCGAACGGGTGCCGCCAGGACGGCGTCTCCAGCCGTGCCGTGAAGTCGATTTCGTCGATCCCGATCGGCCAGAGCCACGGGCCGATCACGACGCCGAGGATCAGCAGGCCGAGGATCGTCGCGCTCGCCATGGCGAGCCTGTGACGCCGGAACCGCCGCCAGGTCTCGCGCGCCGGAGAGATCGACACGGTCCCGGCAACCGGGACGCCGGGCGTCTCAGTTGTAGGAGATGCGAGGATCGAGCCAGCCATAGAGAAGGTCCGCGATGAGGTTGAACAGGACGACGAGGCAGGAGAACACGAAGGTCACCGCCATGATGACGGGCGTGTCGTTGGCGAGGATGGCGCTGATCAGCAGCGAGCCGATGCCCGGCACGCGGAAGATCTGCTCGGTGACGATCGCGCCGCCGAACACCGCCGGCATCTGCAGCGCCACCAGCGTCACGACCGGGATCAGCGCGTTGCGCGTGACATGCCGAAGCGTCACCGTCTTTTCGCCGAGCCCCTTGGCGCGCGCCGTGGTGACATAGTCGAGCCTGACCACGTCGAGCACGGCGGAGCGCACATAGCGGGTGTAGGACGCCGCCTGGAACAGGGCGAGCACCATGATCGGCATGATCGACTGCCGGAACATCTCCCAGTACCAGCGCCAGCCGGTCGCCGCGAGATCGGAGCGGTAGACGAAGGGCAGCCAGTCCAGCGTCACCGAGAACACCAGGATGAACAGCAGCCCGGTGAAGAAGGTCGGCAGCGAGAAGCCTACAAAGGCCAGCGTGTTGGCGATCTGGTCGAAGATCGAATAAGGCCGCGTCGCCGCATAGATGCCGATCGGCAGCGCGATCGCCAGCGCCAGGATCTGCGACGAGCCGACGATGAACAGCGTCGTCGGCACCCGCTGCAGGATCAGCGTATCGACATTGATGCGGCTGGCGAAGGAGAAGCCCCAGTCGCCCTGCGCCATGGCGGCAAGCCAGCGGACGTAGCGGACCAGCACCGGGTCGTCGATCCCGAATTTGGCGCGCAGGTTGGCGCGGACCTCGGGCGGGATGTTGGGGTTGGTCGCCAGCTCCTCGAACGGGTCGCCCGGCGCAAGGGCGAGAACCGTGAACAGGATCAGGCTGATCCCGAGCAGGCTCGGCAGGGCGATCAGCAGACGCCTGATGAGATAGGGGCCCATCAGGGACGCTCCGTGAAAGATGCCGGAGCATGGCGGCCGCCATGCTCCGGGAGTTTGGTTGCGGGTGAGGAGGGCGGCTTCAGGCTGAGGAGCCCGAAGCCGCCGCGGTCGATGATCCGCGAAAGCGGCGCGATCATGCCTCGCGATACCAGGTTCCGATCTGCCAGGTGTCGCTGTCCCAGCCGCTGTAGTTCGGCGTCAGTGTGTTGCCGGCGACGGCGACGCGGGTGCGCGCCAGAACCGGGAGAATGACGTTTGCACCGCAATAGATGTCGTTCATCTTGATGAACAGCGCCGCGCGCTTGACCGGGTCCAGTTCCTTCTGGGCCGCGCGATAGGCCTCGTCCGATTCGGCGCTGACATAGCGCGAGACGTTGCGGCCCTGCCACTTGTTCTCCTTCGTCGCGACCTCCCAGGAGACGAACTGGTTGAGGAAACGCTCCGGGTCGGGCTGCGTCATGGTGGTGGTGTACATCTCCATATCGACATAGAGCTTGGTATAGGTGTCGGGGTTGGCGAAATCCGACGAGAAGAACACCGTGGCCGTCACCGACTTGATCTCGATGTCGATGCCGGCGCGCTGGCAGGCCTGCTTGATGATCGCCTGGGTCTTCTGGCGCGGTGCGTTGATCGACGTCTGGAAGACGTATTTCAGCTTCTTGCCGTCCTTCTCGCGGATGCCGTCGGAGCCGCGCTTGTAGCCTGCGTCGTCGAGGATCTTGTTCGCCTTGTCGATGTTGAATTCGTATTTCATGTTTGGCGAACGATACTGCGCCGGCGCATTGACGAAGTTGGCCGTCGCGGTGCCGCCGCGCCCATAGATGAATTTCTGCACCGAATCGCGGTCGATCAGCAGGTTGATCGCCTCGCGCACCTTGGGGTCCGAGAGCGTCGGGTGCTTGCTCTTTGCGTGCGAGCGCTCGCCCTCGATTTCGGTCCACGGGTCGGTGGTGTTCAGGATGATGAACTCGATATTGCCGCTGGGCACCGAGAGCACCTTGCCGCGCCCGCCGGTCTCCATGCGCTTCAGCACCTCGTCCTCGACCTGCATGTTCCAGGCGTAGTCGAACTCGCCGGTCTGCAGCACGGCGCGCGCCGCGGAGACGGCGTCACCGCCGCCCTTGATCTCGATCGTGTCGAAATGCGGCTGGTTGGCGACGTGATAGTCGGGGTTGCGCTCGCCGATGACGATGTCGCCCGGCTTGAAATCGACCAGCTTGTAGGGGCCGGTGCCGACCGGCTTGAGGTTGGCCGGGGCCTCGCGCGACTTCGCGCCGATGAACGGCTCGAACACATGCTTGGGAATGATCATGCCGACGACGCCGACGAAGGCGTCGGCCCAGAACGGGGTCGGCTGCTTGAACACGACCTTGACCGTCAGGTTGTCGACTTTCTCGACGGTGATGGTGTTGTAGGAGCCGCTGGTCACGGCCGCCGTGGCCGGGTCCTTCGCATACTCCCAGTTGAACACGACATCGTCGGCGGTGAACGGCTTGCCGTCATGCCATTTGACGTTGGGCTTCAGCTTCCAGGTCACCGACAGGCCGTCGGCGGCGAGGCCGCCATTGGCGCGCGTCGGCACCTCGGCGGCAAGGATCGGCGTCAGGTTGCCCTCGTTGTCCCAGCCGGCCAGGGGCTCGTAGAACACGCGCGAGCCGTCCTGGTCCTTGGTGCCGGTGGCGAAATGCGGGTTCAGCAGCGTCACCGCCTGCCAGTAGAGGATCTTGAGCGGGCCGCCGCCGCCGGCCTTGGTCGGCTTGTAGACGCGCGTGCTCTGCGCCATCGCCACGTCGTGCCAGACCAGCATCTGGGAGGCGATCGGCGCCGCGATCCCGACCGCGAGCATTTTGCGCATGAAGGACCGCCGCGACATCGCGCCATCCTTCACCTGCCCGATCAGATGGCGAATCTCGTGCTCTTTCATGGAAAATCCTCCGCTTGGTACAATGGCCGATGTCTCGGCGGCGCTTGGGCCGCTCGTTCCCCAAGGCGCGAGCAAGCCATGTGCCAACGCGTGCGTCAATCGTGCAGCGCGGTGCCGCTGGGGATTGAGCCTGAAAAATGGGCAGTGGCAAGGGCGTTTCGACGCGCCGGCGCCGCCGATGGCCTCAGGCGGCGAGGCTCGCATCGTCGGCGGAGGCGAGCAGATCGTCGAGCGTCGCGATCGCGGCCTTGCGGGCGGCGAGCAGGCTGGTCAAAGGCGGCGCGACGTCGCCGCCCGTGTCGACCGCCTGTTCGAGCGCGCGCGCGGCCGCCGAAAGCCGGGCGAAGCCGAGCAGGCCGGCGGTCGAGATCATGGCATGGGCGTCGGCGCGCAGCGCCGGCGATGCGGCCGAGCGCAGCCGGTCGGGCAGTTCGGTGCGGAAGCGCCGCAGCAGTTCGCGCACCTTGGCGGGGCCAAGCAGTTGCGTCAGTTCGTCGAGGCAGGCCCGGTCGAGCGCGGCCGGCGCAGGGTCGGCCGGCGGCGGGGCGGCCGGTCGTTTCTCCGGGTCGGACCAGCGCTCGACCATGGCCAGCAGCGCGTCGCGGCCGAAGGGCTTGCCGAGATGGTCGTTCATGCCCGCCTCGCGATAGCTTTCGACCTGCTGCGAGAAGACATTGGCGGTCAGCGCCACGATCGGCGTGAGCCGCGCGGCCTCGTCGATGTCGCGGATACGTCGCGTCGTCTCCAGCCCGTCCATGTCGGGCATCTGGACGTCCATCAGGATCATCTCGTGCCGGCGCTCGCGAAAAAGCGTGATCGCCTGGGGACCGCTATCGGCGAGGTCGACCCTGTGGCCGGCCGAGAGCAGCATCTCGCTGACGATCTCCAGATTGATGCTGAGATCGTCGACGAGCAGAATGCTGCGCGGGACGATGGCGGCGGCCGGCACGGCCTCGTCCCGGCGCTGGCAGCCTTCATCCTCCCTGGCCTCGACCAGCGGCAGGTCGAAATGGAAGCGCGAGCCCTCGCCGACGACGCTCTCGACGCCGATCGACCCGCCCATCAGCTCGACCAGCCGCCGCGAGATCGAGAGCCCGAGCCCGGTGCCGCCGTAATGCCGGCTGATCGAACCATCGACCTGCACGAAGTCCTGGAACAGATGCGCGATCCGCTCCTGCGAGATGCCGATGCCGGTGTCGCTGACGCAGACGCCCATCCGCGTCCCGTCGGCCGAGCGCGCGACCGAGAGCGTCACAGTCCCTGAAGGCGTGAACTTGACCGCGTTGTTGAGCAGGTTCAGCAGCACCTGACGCACCCGCGCCTCGTCGGCGACGATGCGGGCGGGGAA
>LNFM01011400.1_pt1 | contig 12938 bp, 15 predicted proteins | sample 596031 | NCBI WGS metagenome assembly LNFM01 (sample SAMN04254537, study PRJNA301005) | activated carbon metagenome | isolation source: dual media filters at the Ann Arbor, Michigan drinking water treatment plant | place: USA: Ann Arbor
AGAGCCGAGCCGGACAGGCTTTGGCCAATCGCGCGAATGTCGATGATCTGATGCGGCACGTTCAGGCGCGTCGCACAGGCCGCCGCAAAGTCCAGTTCCTTGCGGTGCCGCTGTCCATAATCAAAGGACAGCAGCCCGAGCAGGTCATGTTCGGCCACGACCCTGTGAGCCAGCGAAACGGAGTCCAATCCGCCGGAGCAGATGACGATGGTTTTCATGCAGACGTCCTTGTTTTGACCGGGTAGGCTGCGACCGGTATTCAGAATGTGGCGTCTATACTGCGATGAGGGCGGCGGGTGAAGATGAAAGCGCGCCGCAACGCGCCTGCTTAGATCCAGTCGGCAAGGTAGCGTTTCGCTTGCCCGCAGGCGGTGGGCAGATCACTACCACTGGCCAGATGGGCGGCGATGGCGCTGGCCAACGTGCAGCCGGTGCCGCGCCGGTCGCCGGGCTTGCGGACGGCGGCGAAGCTGAGCGGGGGTGCGTTCGGCCGCATGAGCCAATCGATCGCCCCTGGTCCGATTGCGTGGCCGCCCTTCAGCAGGACGGCCCGAGCGCCCATGGCAAAAAAACCGGCGGCGAGCGCACCCAGGTCCGCCTCCCCTGCAAGACCGGTCAGTCGGTAGGCCTCGGGCAGGTTCGGAGTGACAAGTGCTGCCCGCGGGATCAGCCGGGTCATCATCGCGGCCCGCCCCGCGTCGTCAAGGAGTGTCACTCCGGCGCTGGACGCCAGAACCGGATCCAGAACGAAAGGCAGGTCGGGAAGAGTTGCCGCAATGGCCTCGACAATATCTGCATTGGCCAGCATTCCCAGTTTGGCCGCGCGGAGCGGGCCGGCGGCGCGGATCTGCGCCACGACCACCTCGGGCGGCACGGGATGCACGATGCAGCCACCCGCCGCATCCTGCGCCGTCACCGCCGTTGTCGCGAGCCGGGCCTCGATGTCCAGATCGGCCATGACCGCAAGATCCCGCGCCAGCCCGGCTCCGCAGGAACTGTCCAGCCCGGCGATCACCAAAACGCTCATTGCCCGTCGGCCAGCAGGGCCAGCGCACTTGCCCCGCGCGCTGCCAGCACCTGCGCGCCGCGCCAGGCCCGAAGACCGGTGGAACAGCACAGGATCACCCGTCCCGCCGGGATTGGCCAATCGGCCAAGTCGCCGGGGGCCAAAACCTGAGCTGCGGGCAGCGCCTGGACAGAGCCCGCCGGGCGCAGGTCGATCACCGTATCGTCGCCGCCGATCTGCGAGGCCGCGACAAAGCCGAAGCCGTCAGCCTCGGCGGCACCGTGAAACTCGAAGCCGCCGAACCGCCAACGGCCCATGTCCAGCGTCACCAGCCGGCCCAAGGGGTTCGGCTCCAGCCCGATCAGCACCGACAGCACCATCTGTGCCTGCACCGCACCCAGGGCGGCCACGGCTGGCCCCAGGACCCCGGCACTGGCGCAGCTTGCCGCCTGGGCGGGCAGTTCTGGGAACACCGCGCGATAACCGGGGGCCGCAGCACAAAAGCCGCCCGCATATCCTGCCAGCCCGATGACCGAGGCCGAGATCATCGGCTTGCCGGCCGCAAGGCACAGGTCGGACAGGGTATAGGTCACGGCAAAGCTGTCAGCGGCGTCCACGACCAGATCGGCGCCCGCGATCAGTGCCGGGGCATTCGCCGGATCAAGTCGCAGCGTCAGGGCGGTGGCCTGGCAGTCCGGGTTCAGCGCCCTTGCCCGGACGGCGGCGATTCCAGCCTTGGGCTCGCCCAGATCGGCGGCGGAGTAGAGCGTCTGGCGGTGCAGGTTGCTGAGCGCCACCTGATCCGGGTCGATGATCGTCAGGCGTCCTACCCCCGCCGCCGCCAGCGCCGGGATCACCGTGCAGCCAAGACCGCCCGCCCCGATGACCAGCACATGCGCCGTCGACAGCCGCGCCTGTCCGCTGGCGCCGACGCCGGGCACCTGCATCTGGCGGACATAGCGGCTCATGTCCTGGCCCCGCTGGCCCGCACCCAGGCCCGGGTCTGCGCCTCGGGGTCGGGCGCGGCGACAAGATCGGTGACCACCGCCGCCACGTCCGCCCCGGCAGCAAACACCTCTGGCAGGCGCGCCGGAGTGAGGCCGCCGATGGCCACCAACGGAATATCCCCGACCCGCGCCTTCCAGCGGGCCAGCTTCTCCAGCCCCTGCGACCGCCAGGGCATCTGCTTCAGCAACGTCGGCCAGATCGGACCCAGGGCAACATAGGCCGGCGACAGGGAAAGTGCGCGGTCAAGCTCTGCCCGGTCGTGGGTGGAGATGCCCAGCCGCGCCCCGGTGCGGGCGATGGCGGCGGTGTCGGCGTTGTCCAGATCCTCCTGACCCAGATGAATGAAGTCAGCGCCCTGATCCAGCGCCGCCTGCCAGTGGTCGTTGACGACAAGCTGCGCCCCATGTCGCTCACAGATCGCCATCGAGGCCGCGATCTGGGCGGGAACCTCGTCCGCATCGCCCTTGAAGCGCAACTGCACCAGCCGCACGCCCTGGGGCACCAGCCGGGCGATCATCGCGGCATCGGGCAGCACCGGATAGAAACGCGGCAGGGTCATGCCAGCCCCCGGGAACGCAGATCGGCCATCCCCAGCACCGGGGTCGAGGGCACGGCCATGTCGCGGGGCGGCATGAGGCCGGCCTCATAGGCCAGCCGCCCGGCCGCCACCGCCTGTCCAAAGGCGCGCGCCATGGCCACCGGATCGCCCGCCTTGGCGACTGCGGTGTTCAGAAGCACGGCGTCGAACCCCAGTTCCATCGCCCGCGCCGCCTGGCTGGGCGCGCCGATCCCGGCATCGACGATCAGTGGCACGTCGGGGAAATAGCCCCGCATCGAGGCCAGCGCATCGGCATGGCGCAGGCCGCGCCCCGAGCCGATCGGCGCGCCCCAGGGCATCAGCACCCGGCACCCGGCGTCCAGCAGACGTTCGGCGACGATCAGATCCTCGGTGGTGTAGGGAAAGACCTGGAAACCCTCCGCACAAAGGATCCGCGCCGCCTCGACCAGCGCGAAGGGGTCGGGTTGCAGCGTGTCGGCATTGCCGATCACCTCAAGCTTGATCCAGTCGGTGCCGAACACCTCACGGGCCATCCGGGCGGTGGTGACCGCCTCTTGCGCCGAATGGCATCCAGCGGTGTTGGGCAGGATGCGCGCACCCGTGGCCCTGATCAGCGGCCAGAAGCCGTTTGCGCCCGGTGCCCCGGCACTTTCGCGGCGCAGCGACACCGTGATCAGCCCGCAGCCCGAGGCGGCAATGGCGTCGGTCAGCACCTGCGGCGAGGGATATTGCGCCGTGCCGAGCAGGAGGCGCGAGCCGAGGTCCACGTCGTAAAGCCGCATCTCACCCTCCCTGCATCGGGGCCAGCACCTCGACCCGATCACCGTCCCGAAGCGCCGTTTCGGCCCGCGCTGCAGCGGGCACGAAGCGGCCGTTGAGCGCGGTGGCCAGCGCGCGCCCGGCATAGCCGAACGCGGCTAGCGCCTCGGCCAGGGTTTGCGCGTTGGTTTCGGTTGCCGTGCCGTTCAGATCAATGCGCATGGACAGGTTCCAGTCGGGAGGAGACAAGTAGATCGGCCAGTTGCCGGGCCAGCGCCGGGGCGGTCAGAAAGCCGTGGCGATACAGCCCGTTCAGGTGCAGCCGTCCGCCTGCCTCGCAAACGCGCGGTACGTTGTCGGGCCAGGCCGGGCGCAACCCGCTGCCCATGTCCACCACCTTTGCCTCGGCAAAGCCGGGATGCAGCGCAAAGGCCGCTGACATCAGTTCGGTCGCGCTGCGCAGGGTGATCGGGCCCGTCGCATCGCTTTCGATCATCGTGGCCCCGATCATGTAAAGGCCGTCGCCGCGCGGCACCACATAGACCGGAAAGCGCGGATGCAGCAGGCGCACCGGACGCGACAGCGCCACCTCCGGGCAGTGCAGCATCAGCATCTCGCCCCGCACGGCGCGCAGGCCCGGCAAGACATCGCGCGCGGCGATGCCCCGGCAATCGACATCCGCCTGACCCCAGGCCGGTTGCGCCTCAAACCGGACAACGGCACCCCGCGCGCGCAGCCCGTCGGCCAGAGCCTTCAGGGCGAGGTGCGGGTCCAGATGTGCTTCGTCGGGATAGTGCAGGGCGTTTGCAAAACGCTCTGCCAGGTCGGGTTCCGTGAGCGCGATCCTGTCCCCGCCGATGCGCTCATGGCCAATGGTGCGCGCGGCGAAACGGTCCAGCTCCGCCCGGTCGCGCGCCGGGGCCACGACCAGCGTACCGCGCCTGACCACCCCCGGCACCCGCGCCGCCCACCAATCCACCGCACCAGCGCCCAGACGTGCCACCTCGGGCGCAGCACTTTCGGCTTCGACGAAGGGGGCGAGCATCCCCCCGGCCAGCCAGCTTGCCCCGGCGCCTTCCGGTCTGCTGTCCACCACCTCGACCGGCAGACCCCGTTCGGCCAGCACGGTCGCAGCGCAAAGCCCCGCGACCCCGGCGCCAAGGACCGTGATCATTCCGCGGCCCCTACGCTTGGCAGGTAGACCTCGCCGCGTTCGCGGAACTTCTCGGCCATTGCCGCCATGCCTTCCTTCTGCGCCTCGGACCGGATGTCGTGGCTGATCCGCATCGAGCAGAATTTCGGCCCGCACATCGAACAGAAATGCGCGGTCTTATGCGCTTCCTTCGGCAGGGTCTCGTCATGCATGCTGCGCGCGGTTTCGGGGTCGAGCGACAAGTTGAACTGGTCTTCCCAGCGGAACTCGAACCGCGCCCGGCTGAGTGCGTCGTCGCGCGCCTGCGCCCCCGGCAGGCCCTTGGCCAGATCGGCGGCATGCGCGGCAATCTTGTAGGTGATGACCCCGGTCTTAACGTCGGCCCGGTCGGGCAGGCCGAGGTGTTCCTTTGGTGTCACGTAGCAGAGCATCGCCGTGCCGAACCAGCCAATCATCGCCGCGCCGATGGCGCTGGTGATATGGTCATAGCCGGGCGCAATGTCGGTGGTCAGCGGCCCCAGCGTGTAGAACGGGGCCGCGCCGCAGGTGGTCAGCTGCTTGTCCATGTTCGCCTTGATCTTGTGCATGGCCACATGGCCCGGCCCCTCGATCATCACCTGGCAATCCTTGGCCCAGGCGATCTGCGTCAACTCGCCCAGCGTCTCGAGTTCGGCGAACTGCGCGGCGTCATTTGCGTCGGCGATGGACCCGGGCCGCAGCCCGTCGCCGAGGCTGAAGCTCACGTCATAGGCCCGCATGATGTCGCAAATCTCGTAGAAATGCTCGTAAAGGAAGCTTTCGCGATGGTGGTGCAGGCACCACTTGGCCATGATCGAGCCGCCCCGGCTGACGATGCCGGTCACCCGGTTCACGGTCAGCGGGATGTGGTGCAACCTTACGCCAGCGTGGATGGTGAAATAATCCACCCCCTGCTCGGCCTGCTCGATCAGCGTGTCGCGGTAAAGCTCCCATGTCAGGTTCTCGGCCACGCCATCGACCTTTTCCAGCGCCTGGTAGAGCGGCACCGTGCCGATCGGGACCGGGGCATTGCGGAGGATCCATTCGCGGGTGTTGTGGATGTTGCGCCCGGTGGACAGGTCCATCACCGTGTCCGCGCCCCAGCGGATTGCCCAGACCATCTTGTCCACCTCCTCGGCCATCGACGAGGTCACGGCGCTGGTGCCCATGTTGGCATTGATCTTCACCGCAAAGTTGCGGCCAATGATCATCGGTTCCAGTTCCGGGTGGTTGATGTTGGCCGGGATGATCGCCCGACCGGCAGCAATTTCCTGGCGGACGAGTTCCGGTGTGACGTGATCCGGAATCGCAGCCCCGAAATCCTCGCCATCGCGCGACGAGGACGCCGCACCCGTGCGGCCAAGGTTCTCTCGGATGGCCACATATTCCATTTCAGGGGTGACGATTCCGGCGCGTGCGTAGGCCAGTTGCGTGACGGCCCCGCCGGCACTGGCGCGCAGGGGGCTGCGCTCGACTGGGAAGGCCGGCACCAGCCGCGCGCCACCGGCAAAGCCATTGTCGGCGGGCTGAACCGTGCGGGCCGTATATCCTTCGCAATCGCCGCGGGCCGCAACCCACGTCGCCCGCACCGGGGCCAGACCAAGCGTGATGTCGGTGTCCACCGCCGGGTCGGTGTAAGGGCCTGAAGCATCATAGACCGTCACCGGCGGCTCGCCCGCCGAAGGATGCACGGCGATCTCCCGCAATGGCACACGGATTTCGGGATAGATCACGCCCGCGACATACCGTTTGGTTGAAGCCGGCAGGGGACCGGTGGTCACGGTGGGCAGCGCGGAGGTCTGGGTGCCGGGCGCAACAGTCTGGTCGATCTGGTTCATCAAAGCCTCTTTCGCGTTGATGACCCGTCGTAAAGGGAAAGAAGCCGGGATTGCCCCGAAAGCGCTCAGTCCGAACATGGACATGTGAGCGACCACTTGTGCTTCCTACGCCAGTATCAACTGGGTCAGGTTCAAAGGGTCGCTGCACTGGGGTTGCCCCCTATCAGCCTCTCAGTCCCTTGGTTGGGACTCCCCTGACAGTGCAGGTTTTGTAGGCAGGCGCAAGTACGCCGTCAACAGCCGATTATTGGTCAAATTCTGAATCGGCAATGTCGACCCGAAAACGGTTTCGCACGGCCGATGTGAACGGCATAGAATTTGCATGACCTACTTTCATGGCGTGACAAGACCGGACTCCGCAATCTGCCAGCGGTTGCGTGCATCGCGCACGGTTTCCAGCCCAAAGGCAGCAGCAACGGTCTCGGTGGCCATAAATGCATTGGGCGCGATTGGCTTTGGCTCTCGCGGTCCGGTTCCGACCAGGTCGCGCTCTGCCAGCGATCCAATCAGATCACCGCTGATCTCTCGCCCGAAAGAATTCCCTCAATCGTCTCGGCCGATTGGATGGTGGAAGGCAGTCGTGGCGCGATCTACTCGGACAAGTTCAGGGCCTGACCCCATTCATCTAACGCTGCACGATCGCGGAACATAGGCTGACCTTGTTGCCAGCATCCAACCAGCGCCGACCTGCACCACCTCATGGGGCGGCCCTACAGTCTGCTCCGAGATAATTGGTTCTCCTGACCAAAGCTGTCTGGGCCGGCGATCCGCGGGACATTGGTCTTCCACCTGCGAGCCGAGCGCGACCCGACGAAGCGACGGTAGTTGGAGCGAAAATTACGAACTGAAGAGGAGGTCGTTGCATTCTGCACGGGCATGCAGCAAGCTTGGAGTGTGCTGTTCTCTGCTCAAAGCACGGGATTTCTAAGGGCCCGTTTTATGTTTCTTCCGCAGTGCACCTTTGGGGGCGAACCATGTGGCACCCTTTCGTTTGGTCGAACCACTCTGACCGAAGTGACCATCGTAGCCCTGATGTGTGATACGAGCTTCAAGTATATGAGCATCAAGGAATGCAAGACAGAGTGACGCCTCCCGACACGTGGCGTCGAAGGCGAGCACCGTCATGATACTGTCGATCAGCGCGAAAACGTTGGGACTTCCGCCGATCTGCTCGCCATCCCGCGCTGTCCCGACGATCAGCGCTGGCGCTCCTGTCATCAGCGCAAGGACTCTCGATCCGGACGCTGGCGTGGTAGCCGGTCCGTGACTGCCAGTAGACCCTCCCGCAGCACCCGCTTGCCTGTAATGTATCGTTCCGAGGGCCGTCGGTCGGGCAGGGAAGACTCTGCGACGGCAAAGCTACTCCTTTGCAGCCACCGGGGCATTGATCGCGCAAGTACCTTGTCGCCGATCATGACAATCTGTTCCCGGGCGATCTCCTGCGCGAAGCTGCTGTGTCCCATCCAGACCGAGGTGAGAGCGCGCAGACTGGCCGACACGTAAAGATCGACATTGAACTTCGGATCTATCTGGCAGAGGTCGGTTGCGCCGTCCGGTCGGACAATCAGCCAGTAATTGCGGTCCGATTTCCCATCGAGCGTAAGAATAAACTGGACTACGACCTTACGGCGTGGCAGTTCGCTGACCTCGATTTTGCGCCGGATGTTCCACATGAGGAGGTGATCATCAAGGCACTCGAGCTAGAGATCCGGGTCAATGTGCCGGTGCGCCCAGGCACCGAGGGCATGCACCAAAGGCTCGAGCTCGTTTGCCATCGATGTCGTGCCATAGTCGATATGCCCACCGGGAACCGCAGACCGGGTCACGAGGCCTTTCACTTCCATTTCCTTCAGGCGCCGCGAGAGCAGGCTGGGCGACATGCCCGGAACGCCGCGCTGGATCTCCGAAAAGCGGGTGGAGCCCGACCACATCTCGCACAGGATGAGCATAGTCCAGCGCGGCTCCAGCATCTCACACGCCATCGCGACCGGGCAAAACTGCTGGTAACCTTGCGATGCCATGGCATTTCTCCGGAGTGGTGCTGCACCCGATGATGCACCCTTAGGCAGAGGCACGCTACTTCCAAAAGTGTAGTGGATCCTCTTCAAACCAAGTAGTGGATGTCGGTTCGGTCGCAGCGGTATTCTGTCCGCATCGTTCACCTGAACGGAAGGGCATCCATGCCGTTGGCGGATATCGATAAGTCGTACGAGATAGGCGATTCGTCTAGTTTCGAGGAAAGCCTTGACCCTGAAGACTGGGAGCAGGCTCAGACGGTTGCGCACCGTATGGTCGACGACGCAATCATGCATCTCCGAGGCGTTCGCGACCGTTACGTATGGCGCGAGATACCGTGGCAAATGCGTGAAGATTTCAACGCGCCACCGCCGGCCGGCCCTGAACCAATTGCGGACGTCTATCGCTTTGTTCGGGACCAAGTCCTGCCCTACTCCATGGGCAATATTCATCCGGGCTTCTGGATGTGGTATATGGGAGCGGGGACCTTCACCGGAGCCATGGGCGAATTTCTAGCGGCCATCGACGGCTCAAACCTCGGCGGCGGAAACCACGCTGCGGCTCTGGTCGATTGCCAGGTAGTCAAGTGGATCCAATCCATGATGGGGTTTCCCCGAGACAGCGAGCGGCACTCTCGTGGACGGCGGGTCTAAGGCCAACATCATCGGCCTCACTGTGGCGAGAAATGCCATGGCGGCAGCTAACGTCCGTGAGGAGGGCATCGCGGGACTTTCGCAGCCCCTTCGGTTCTATGCGTCCGATCAGGTTCACAGCTGTCATCAGAAGGCCGTGGAACTCCTCGGCCTCGGCAACAGGGCGCTGGTGCGGGTGCCGACGGACTCAAGATGCCGGATGGACCTGGAGGCGCTCCGCTTGTTGATAGCGGCGGATCGCGCGGCAGGCTGCCGACCGGCCTGCGTCATCGCCACCGCCGGCACCACAAACACTGGCGCCATCGACGACCTGCAAGCCATCGGGGCACTTTGCCGCGAAGACGGCCTTTGGTTCCACGTTGACGGCTGCATTGGGGCATTGCTGGCCATTGCCCCTCGGCACCGACATCTGGTTGCGGGGTTGAGCGAAGCCGGTTCACTGGCTCTCGATCTTCACAAGTGGCTGCACGTGCCGTTCGAGGCAGGATGCGCCATCGTCCGGGAGGCGTCGGTCCACCGGGCAACCTTTGCCCTTCATCCGGAGTATCTGGAGGAAAAGCCGCGAGGCATCGCCGCAGCAGAATACCTTTTCGACTACGGTTTGCAGACCTCACGGGGGTTCCGCGCGCTGAAGGTCTGGATGACGCTGAAAGAGCATGGACTGAATAAGTTAGGGCGGCTGATTGACCAGAACATCGATCAAGCCCAATACCTTTCTGACTTGGTCCGCAGCGACGAGCGCCTGGAACTCGTCGCACCCACATTGATCAACATCCTCTGTTTCCGTTTCAACCCCGGCGGTTTAGACGAAGCACAACTGCGCGAAATCAACAACGAGATCATGCTGCAGTTACAAGAGGACGGCACGGCTGCCCTGTCGGACACCACGGTCCATGGTCGGCATTGCCTGCGCGTCGCAATCTGCAACCACCGTACGCGACGCGAGGACCTGGACGTGCTGGTTCGGGAGGTTGTGCGGCTGGGCGAGAGCCTGATGATAGGGCAGCTTGATCGAAATACTCCTATACACCCGACGTGTGGTCGGCGGGCAGGCCCTCCAGCCATCGCCGACGATTCAGATTAAGCCGAGGAGTAGAACGTCAGGGAAAGAACGAACGTCGAGCTGTTGAATACTGACTCATTCAAGGAAGGAGAGAAGCGATGAACCCGAACAAAGCACTCTGGGAGAAGGGCGACTTCACCAAAATTGCAGCGGCAATGCGCGAGAGCGGCGATGCGCTTGTCGAGGGACTGCAGCTGCGGCCGGGCATGGACGTGCTCGACCTCGGCTGCGGCGACGGCACGACCGCCCTTCCGGCCGCGCGGAGGGGTGCGAACGTCCTTGGCGTGGACATTGCCACGAATCTGGTCGCCGCCGGCAACGCGCGCGCGGCCGAGGCAGGCCTCGAGAACCTGCGCTTTCAAGAGGGCGACGCGTCTGACCTCCGGGATCTGGCGGACGCCGGCTTCGATCTGGTGATCACCATGTTCGGCGCTATGTTCGCGCCGCGCCCCTTCGATGTGGCACGCGAAATGGTGCGTGTGACCCGGCCGGGGGGCCACATCGTCATGGGAAACTGGATTCCGGGCGACCCGACGCTCATCGCGCAGGTCCTCAAGACCAGCGCCGCTTACGCGCCGCCTCCGCCCGAGGGGTTTGTCAGCCCGGTGAGCTGGGGGGTCGAGGATAACGTGCGCGAGCGCTTTGGCGCGGCCGGGGTGCCGACCGAGAACATTTCCTGCGCGCGCGAAATCTATGTATTCCGGCATCCCGGCCCGCCGAGCGAGCTGTTCAGGACATTCAAGGAGTATTACGGCCCGACGATGAACGCGTTCGAGGCGGCCACTAAGGACGGACGAGCGGATCAGCTGGACGCTGAGTTGAGCCAGCTGTTCGAGCAATATAACCAAGGCGGAGCGGGGAGGACCGAAATTCCGGCGACCTTCCTCAAGGTGACGGTTTCGAAACCATAGCCCGCATCGGTCCTTTCGCAAACTTCCACAGTTGACCGGGCGGGTTGTGGCCAGACAGTGCAGTCCGAAGTGCAGCCCGGCGCGTGTCTGTCGAAGGGAGGATTGTAGATCATCTGTGCCGGTGCCGAGAATTTTCAGCGTCTAAATCGGGGCGACAGCCCCCAAAGAACGCGGCCCACCTGAAACTGCCGGGCTGCGCGGGTCTCCTCCCGACGCAGCCCGATTTGATAGCTCCAAAGCGGGCAGCTTTCACTCTTCATGTAGACCGGTGGTCACACTCATCGATGCCCTCCCTGCTTTTTGATATCTTGGGCATCTGACAAACCTGAAAGGCCGGCATCTGCGAGCTGTTCGAGATCGGGCAGATCGCGCAGGGATTGCATCCCGAAGGCCGCCAGGAAGGTTTCAGTGGTGACAAAAGTGTAGGGCGCACCACGGCGGGGTTCGCGGGGACCAGTGCCGATCAGGTCGCGCTCTGCCAACCGGCCGATCAGATCGCGGCTGACCTCCTTCCCGAAGATCTCCTTCAGCCCCTCGCGGCTGATCGGCTGGTGGAAGGCGATCGCCGCCAGTACGGCTACGTCGAACTCCGACAGGGTCAACGCCTGACCCTCCACATCCGCCGCGGCACGGATCGCCGGGGCATAGGCCGCGCGGGTGCGCAGCATCCATCCCGCGCCCGCCTGTGCCACCTCATAGGGTCGGCCTTCCAGATCGACGGCAAGATCCTCGATCAACAGATCGACCGAGGCCCCCTGCCCCACGACCCGCGCCAGATCATCCCGCGCCACGGGTGCGCCACTTGCAAACAGCACCGCCTCGATCCGGCGCATCCATTCCCGCCAGCGCTGCTCAGGGGCAAGAGCGGCCAGTTCGCGGTCAAGGTCCGTGTCATCGCGCTGCCCCATGCTCAGACCCCGTACAGGCGGAACGTGTCCCGCCCGGTCAGTTCGCGCACCGCGCCAAGCGCAACCAACCGGTCGCAAATCCGTCGCGCGGCCCGATCCGACATGAAGTCCAATGCCCCCGGCACCAGCGCATCGCGCGACAGGAACAGATCGACCGCCCGGCCCGCCGCCTTGGCGCGCAGCTTCGGGGCCACTGCCCGAAGGGCCAGCGGCAGCGCCTGCCCGACGGCCAAGACCACCGCGCGGTGACAGGCCAGCCGAAGATCATCGCCCCGCAAGCGCAGATCGCGGGGTTTGAGCGTCAGCGCCAGAAGGGGAAGCACATGCGTTGCCCCCAGCGACCTTGCCAACACCGCATCGGCAAGGATCAGGGCGGCGACCTCCATCTGCGGATGATCGGTCAAGACCGCCTCGACGACCTGCGCCGCGCGGTCCACCGGTGTCGGTCCGGTGGCATCAAGGCAAAGTGCGATCCGCTCTGCCGCCATCCCGTCCAACGCGTTGACCAGATGCGCGACCGAAACCGGCCGCGACGCCGCCCGCGACCACTGCCGCGCGATCCGCCCCGCCGGGCCGGGATCGTCGCCCGGTCCCGTCAGGTGCAGCGCATCGCGCAAGGCGCCCTCCCCTTCCCTGCGCCCCGCCATCGCCGCGCAATTCCCGGCCGCCGCCAGCGCCAGCCTGTCGCGCCACAGCGCCGCCGGCACATCCCCGCCAGCCATCACCTGCCCCAGATGCGCCAGCGCCGCCCCCGACCGGAAGGCCGCCGCCTCCAGCGTTTCCGCAGGCGCAGAGACGATCCAGCCCGGCAGCGGGGGCAGCATCGGCAAGGTCTCCAAAGGCGCGGCGCGCGGTTTTCCCATTCCGGCAGCCTATAGGGTGACGGCGCTTTTGGCCAGATGGATGCACTATTAGCGCCGCAGCTTTGTCGATGCCATTGCGTCCGATAAGATTGCATTATCGGACGTGCCGGGAGTATGCTCGACGGTATGACCGAAACGCCCGAGAAATCGCCTTCAGAACCCCCGGAACGTCCCGATCGCCAT
>LNFM01013576.1_pt1 | contig 12938 bp, 13 predicted proteins | sample 596031 | NCBI WGS metagenome assembly LNFM01 (sample SAMN04254537, study PRJNA301005) | activated carbon metagenome | isolation source: dual media filters at the Ann Arbor, Michigan drinking water treatment plant | place: USA: Ann Arbor
GGCCCTGTTCCTGACCGGCCTGCAGTCCACGCTGTTCGGCCCGGTGAAGTATTCGATCCTGCCCAGCGTGCTCAAGCCCGAGGAGCTGACCGGCGGCAACGGACTGGTCGAGATGGGTACGTCGATGTCGATCCTGCTCGGCATGATCTTCGGAGGCATGATCTTCACCGTCGCCGGCAGCCAGGGACCGGAAGTGGCCGCAGCCGCAATCCTGCTCCTCGCCATCACCGGCAACCTGGTCAGCCGCGCCATCCCGCGGGTCGAGGCCTCGGCGCCCGACCTGAAGATCAACTGGAACCCGTTCCCGGAGTCGCTCAAGGCCCTGCGCCTGGCCCGCCGCACGCCGGCCGTGCGCAACGCGGTGCTGGGCGTGTCCTGGTTCTGGTTCGTGGGCACGGTGCTGACCGCGCAACTGCCGACCTATGCCCAGCTCAACCTGGGCGCCGCACAAAACGACAGCACGATCTACCTGTTCTGCTTCGTGCTGTTCTCGGTCGGCACCGGCATCGGTTCGCTGCTGTGCGAGAAGCTGTCGCGGCGCACGGTCGAGATCGGCCTGGTGCCGCTGGGCGCCTTCGGCATGACCGCGTTCTGCGTGGACCTGTACTTCGCCCGGACCGGGCTCGCGCTGACGTCCGGAATGGACGTGGCCACCTTCGTCGACTCGCCCGGCAGCTGGCGGATCATGGCCGACCTGACCCTGATCGGCCTGTTCGCCGGCCTTTACATCGTGCCGCTGTTCGCGCTGGTCCAAAGCCGGACGCCGCGCGGCGAGCTGTCGCGCGTGATCGCCGGGCTCAATATCCAGAACGCCTTCTTCATCGTGATGGCGGCGATGGTCGGCATCGCCGTGCAGCGCTTCCTCGGCTGGTCCATCCCCGAGGTGTTCCTGGCGCTGGGCATCGCCAACGCGTTGGTCGCGATCCTGATCTTCTCGATCGTGCCGGAGTTCTTCCTGCGCTTCATCGCCTGGATGTACGTGACGCTGTTCTACCGCGTGCGCATCGAGGGCGTCGAGGACCACGTGCCCGACGAAGGCCCCGCGCTGCTGGTCTGCAACCACGTCAGCTACATGGACCCGGTGCTGATCAGCGCCGCGGTGCCGCGGCCGATCCGCTTCGTCATGTACTACAAGATCTTCCGGGTGCCGGGCATGAACTGGGTGTTCCGCGCCTACCGCGCCATCCCGATCGCGGGCGCGAAGGAAGATCCGGACGTGATGGAAGCGGCGTTCGAGGAGATCCGCGCGGCGCTCGATGCCGGCGAGCTCGTCTGCATCTTCCCGGAAGGCGCGCTGACCAAGGACGGCGAGATCGCGCCCTTCCGCGGCGGCGTCGAACGCATCCTGGCCACGCACCCGGTGCCGGTGGTGCCGATGGCCCTGACCGGGCTGTGGGACAGCATGTGGAGCAAGCGCGACTCGCGCCTGGGCCGCCTGCGCGTGCCGCGCCGGCTGCGCGCGGGCGTCGGCGTGATCGCGGCCCCGCCGGTGCCGGGCGACAGCGCCACGGCCGCCTCGCTGGAGGCCACGGTGCGCGAACTGCGCGGCGATTCGCCCTGAGCGAGCCGACCGGCCGGCGCGCGGCATTGACCGCGCGGCCGGCCACCCGCTAGGGTTCTTCACATCGTCACGCCGTGGCCACCCGCCGCGCACCAGGGGAATTCCATGTACTGCCAGAACTGCGGCCAGAGCAATCCGGCCGGCGCCGTCCAATGCAGCGCCTGCGGCGTCACGCTCGCCATCGCCGCGCCACCGCCGGCCGCGCCGCGGCCCTACGTCCCCAACCACCTGGTCTGGGCGATCCTGGCCACGCTGTTCTGCTGCCTGCCGGGCGGCATCGTCGCGATCGTGTACGCCGCGCGGGTGGACGGCAAGGTCGCCGCGGGCGACATCGCCGGCGCGCGCAGCGATTCCGACAACGCCAAGCTTTGGTCGTTGATCTCGATCGGTATCCCGCTCGCGTTCGGCGTGCTTTGGCTGCTGTTCGTGCTGTTCGCGGCCATGACCGGCGCCATGGCCGGCTGAATTCCAGGAGAACCCCATGTATTGCCAGAACTGCGGCCAGAGTAACCCCGCCGAAAACACCCAGTGCGTCGCCTGCGGCGTCACCCTCGCGATCGCCGCACCGCCGCCGGCGCCGCCCGCCGCACCGCTCCCGCACGTTGAAAACAACCTGGTGTGGGCCATCCTGGCCACGCTGTGCTGCTGCGTACCCACCGGCATCGTCGCGATCGTCTACGCGGCGCGCGTCGACAACAAGCGGTCGGCCGGCGACCTGCAGGGCGCGATCGAGGACGCCAACAACGCCAAGCTCTGGAGCTGGGTGTCGTTCGGCCTCGGCCTGGCCTTCTCGGTGCTCTACATCGCCCTGAGCGTGACCGGCGCTATCGCGGATGGCAGCTACTGATTCCGCGCCGGCGCTGCCGGCCAGTCGCTGGCTCGCACTGGCGCTGGCGGGCGGCGCGCTGACCGCCATCGCCCTGCTGCTGGTGTTCGACCCGAACGCCGCCGGCAACCCGCTGCCGCCCTGCCCCTCGCAGTGGCTCACCGGCCTGTACTGCCCCGGCTGCGGCGCCACGCGCATGCTGCACGCGCTGATCCACGGTGATTTGCCCACCGCGCTGGCGATGAACCCGCTGCTGCTGCTCGCGCTGCCACTGCTGCCGTTCCTGCTGCTAGAGCCGCTGGGCATCGCACCGGAATCGTGGAAGCCCGCGCTGCGCCGCCTGGGTGATGCGCGCCCCTGGGCCGTGGTGGTCATCACCTACGCCATCACCCGCAACCTGCCGTGGTGGCCCTTCAGCTGGCTGGCGCCAGGCTAAGGTCCGCGCTCAGCAGCCGCTGTCGAGCAGCAGGGCCACGGGGTTGATTCCCGTCCAGGCCCAGTACGGCAACTGCAGCAAGAACAGCGTAAGCCCCGCACCGAGCACGACCTGGGCCCACATCCACGCGCCCGTGGAGACCTGCGTGCGGTACAGCACCCAGGCCTTGGGATGGGGGAACTGCCGGGCCCGCACGATCAACCAGGTGAATCTTGCGAAAAAGAGCGCCGGAAGCCAGGAAAGCAAGAAAACATACACCGCCATGAACTGCAGTTCATGGATCACCGCGCAGGAATCACATTGGTTCGTCCGGGCCACGAAGGCTTGCAGCACGGCCACGTGCAGGTAGATGAGCCCCAGGGTGCCCAGCCAACACAGCAGGAACAGCCCACGCCCGCGCCAAGTCGGCTCGATGTAGCCCGGGTCCGCCCCGGCCTGGCTCACGTCGCCCAGCCCGCCAGCACGAACAGCGCCAGCAGGCCCAGCCACAGCAGCAGGATGCGCCAGACCAGGCTCATGGCGTCACGCAGTTCGAGCAGGTCGGGCGCCTGCGCGGGGCCGTCCACGGCGTAGGCATCTTCTTCGGCGAGTTCGCTGGCGACGCTGGCGCGCGCGGCGGCGTCGAGGAAGCCGAGGTCCAGGCGCACGCCGTTCGCGTGCCAGTCGCGCCACGCGGTGAGCACCTTGTCGAAGTCGGCGGCCAGCGCCAGCGCGAAGGTCATCAGCTGCGCCACCGGCCAGTTCAGCACCGCCAGCGTGGTGCGGGCGACGCCGCGCTGCGCTTCGGGCAGGCTGCGGCGCGCCTCGCCCTGCGCGCACAGCGAAACCAGGCGGTAGCCGAGCGCGCCGACCGCGCCCGCCACCACGAACCAGAACAGCACGCCGAACCAGCGCCACAGCGCGCAGTGGAACACGGCCGCGACCAGGGTCGGGCCTTCCACCACCGGCTCGCCGCCCTCGGGGAACAGCGTCGCCGCGGCGCTGCGCCGGGCCTCGGGGCCGCGGGCTTCGATGACGGCCTCGACGTCGAGGTTGAGGTCGCGCGGACCCCAGGTGTAGAGCAGCGCCAGCAGCGCGACGAAGAAGGCCGGCAGCCCGTACCACAGGTCGTCGATGAAGAACTGGATGGCGCCCACCACCAGCAGCGGCAGGCCCACCGCCAGCAGCAGGCCGATGCGGTTGGGCCACTCGTCGCCGCTGGTCTGCTTGCCCAGCCAGTGCAGCCAGCCGATGAACCAGTCGTAACGCCGCAGCAGCGGCAGCGACGGCACCAGGTGGCCGAGCAGGAGCGACACGACGACGGCGATGAGCGCGGCGGACATGCCGGGATTCTAGCCGTGATTGCTTCCGTATTCGCCTCTTGCCCACGCGGTTTTCCTACAGCCGCCGGCCGACGCGATCGCCGACGCTGGCCTCCCCCGCCTCGACCGGGGTTTGGCTCTGCCCGGCCACCCCGGTGCGGCCATATGCATATATGCATACAGAGGCGTATGATCGAGTTCGACCCCGACAAAGCGCTCGTAAACCGCCTCAAGCACGGCATCGACTTCACCGACGTCGAGACCGTCTTCTTCGATCTGCGCGCTTTCACGACCGACCGTCACTGGTCGACGCCACGCGGCACGGAATTGAGGCACATCACCACCGGCAAGGATGCCCTGGGCCGCGTGGTGACGGTCGTTTGGACGCGGCGGGGCGCGAACATCCGCCTGATTTCGGCCCGGCATCCCCGCGAGGACGAGAGGAAGCACTATGAGAAAGGTGGCTGAAGAAGTTGGGATACGACACGACCTCGAGCGTGCGCGCCGCGGCGCGGTGCTGGCATCGCCCGGGAAGACGCGCGTGACCATGTTCCTGGACAACGATGTGCTGGCCCACTTCCGCGCTACCGCAACGCGGAACGGCCGCGGCTACCAGACCGAGATCAACGCCTTCCTGCGCAGGGCGCTGACCGGCCACGCGGCCCCGGACACCGAGACCGCGGCGAAGGCCACGGGCGGCCAGCGCCCCGGCGGATTGGCAGGCGCGCCCGCCCGCCGTAAGACCTCGAAAAGCGAATAGCCAGCCAAGCACACGGCAACGGACTTGCGAGCGCGTCAGCCGGCCGGCGCCGCCTCGCGGCGGGCGCGGGCCTGGGCCCGCCATTCGTCGATCAGCCAGCGCGAGATCGACAGCACCGGCGAGAGCTTGACCTCGCCGGTGGCGACGGCGCTGTCGAGTTCATCGGCCGAGAACCAGCGGGCCTGCTCCAGTTCGTCGCTGACCGAGGGTTCCAGCGGCAGGCCCTGGGCCTGGAAGCCGATCATCAGCGCGGCCGGGAACGGCCAGGGCTGCGAGGCGGCGTACTGGCATTCGAGCACTGGGATGCCGGCCTCTTCCATCACTTCGCGGGCCACGGCCTGCTCCAGCGATTCGCCCGGCTCGACGAAGCCGGCCAGCACCGACCAGCGGCCCTTCGGCCAGGTGGCCTGGCGGCCCAGCAGCAGGCGCTCGCCGTCGGTGACCGCGACGATGATGGCGGGATCGGTGCGCGGGTAGTGCTCGAGCCCGCACTGCGTGCAGCGCGCGCACCAGCCGCCCTTGCCCAGCGCCAGCGCGTGGCCGCAGCCGCCGCAGAACCGATTGCGCTGCTGCCAGTGCAGCAGCGCGCGCGCTTCGGCCAGCGCGGCGGCGTCGCGGGCCGGCCATTCGGTGGCGGCGCTGCGCAGGTCCATCCGGCCGGGCAGCGGCTCGGGCAGGGACTCATGCGGCAGCGCGAACCAGGCGCCCTCCTCGCCCAGGCCCAGGAAGCTGGCCGCGTCGGGAAGTTCGCCCGCCAGATCGGCGCCGAGGCAGAAACCACAGCCACCCGCGGCTTCGGGGAAGCGCGCGTTGCCGTCGGTATCGACCACCAGCACGCGCGCCGCGGTCCAGCGCGCGCGCAGGTCGTCGGGGCGTTCGCGCAGCAGTTCGGAGCGGTCGAGCCCGGGGCCGCGGAACGCGTAGCCGGGCGGCGAGGAAGGCATGGGCCCGGGTGGCGCGGTCAGGCGGAGAAGCTGCTGCCGCAGCCGCAGGTGGTCTTGGCGTTCGGATTGCGGATCACGAACTGCGCGCCCTGCAGGCTTTCGCGGTAATCCACTTCGGCGCCCATCAGGTACTGCAGGCTCAGGGGATCGACCAGCAGGGTGACGCCGTCGCGCTGCAGGGCCAGGTCGTCCTCGCCCTGCTGCTCGTCGAACTCGAAGCCGTACTGGAACCCGGAGCAGCCACCGCCGGTGATGTACACGCGCAGCTTCAGGCCCGGGTTGCCCTCCTCGGCGATGAGGGAGGCGACCTTGGCGGCGGCCGCCGCGGTGAAGTCGAGCGGCGCGTCGAGCGACTGGTAGCTGGGCGTGGTTTCCATGGCACCAAGATGGGCGTGCGGGCGCCCATTATCAAGGCATATCAGGCTTCCTGTGCCTCGGCCTTGCCCTTCACGCGGCCGGCGGCCGGCGCGGCCTCGGGGCCGGTGAGCTGGGCCAGCGGCGCGTCGGCGTGGATCAGGCGGCCGGTGATCATGGCGCCGGCGGCCATTTCGACCACCTTGTAGTGGATGTTGCCGTTCACGCGGGCGTTGGCGGCCAGCTCGATGCGCTCGCCGGCGTGGATGTCGCCGGTCATGCGGCCGCTGATGACCACCACCGGCGCGCGGACCTCGCCCTCGATGTGGCCGTCCTCGGCGATGGTGAGCACCGCGGCCGAGCCGTCCTCGGCGGTGACCTTGCCGTGGATGGTGCCCTCGACGTACAGGCCGCCGGTGAAGCTGACGTCGCCGCGGATCACCGCGCGCGGACCGATCAGGGTTTCCACGGCGTGGCCGCCGTGGCGGGGGGATTTGTGCTTGTCGCTGCCGAACATCTCAATCTCCTCGTGGGCCCGCGGCCGTCCAGGGGAAGGCCTGGTCCACGGTGCTGCCGTCCGAGCGCAGCTGCACCCGGACGCGTTGGGGGGTAAAGCCCTCGGGCAGCATGATGCTCCCCTCGAGCTGCTGGAAATAGCGGAACGAGAACGCCTGTCCGGGTGCACCCGGCTTCTGTAAGAGGTCTTCCCAGCGCAGGGTCCGCAGCCGGCCTTCGCTGACGCCCTCCACCGACACCCGCGCCTCGCCCTTGCTGATGGCGCCGCGGTTGAGGTTCTGGGTCAGGGTGACGGTGTAGCGCCAGGTACCGCCGGCCTCGGGTTCGAACACGGCCTCGTGCACCGACAGGCCGCGGCGCTGGCCGGTGGCGCCGACCAGGCGCTCGTAGAAGGCAACGTCGGCGCGCAGGCCCGAGACTTCCTCCTCGCGTTCGGCCAGGCTGGCCTGCAGCTCGATGTTGGCGCTGCGGCTGATCTGGTCGCTGCGGCGCAGGGTGGCCACGTTCTGGCGGAGCTGCTTCACCAGGGCCTCGGCCTGGGTGGCGCGCTTGCTGGCGATGGCCAGCTCGGCCCGGGCCTTGGACAGCCCCGGCGCGGCGCGGCTGCTGGCCCAGTAGCCCACCGCGACCAGGCTGGCCAACCAAAGCACGGCCGCGATCGCCAGCAGCGCCCGGGCGTGCGGCCGGTGCGGGACGATGACGAAGCGCGGTTTGTCCGGGGCAGGCGAGCTCATCGGCGGGGGCAGGCAGGGGGATCGGCAACATCGCTGGCGCGCTAAGCCAGCGTCAAGGTGCGGTCCCACTATACTGTGAACTGCGTCACCCTCCGGGAGCCCGCCGTGACCGAAGCACACATTTTTGCCCTGGGCTTGGCCCTGGCCTGCCTGGCCGGCGTACGCGCCTACCTCACCGTGTTCGGCGTCGGCATCGCCGGGCTGATGGGCTGGGTGGACCTGCCCTCGGCGCTGGCCGTCACCACCTCGCCCTGGGTGCTGGGCACGGCCGGTGCGCTGGCGGTGGTCGAGTTCGGCGCCGACAAGATCCCGGGCGTGGACTCCGGCTGGGACCTGCTGCAGACCCTGGCCCGGATCCCGGCCGGCGCCTTCCTGGCCGCCGCCACGCTGTCCGACGACGGCCAGCTCGGCGCCGGCGCGCTGGCACTGGGCGCCACCGCCGCGCTGGGCACCCATGCCCTCAAGGCGACCACGCGTGCCGTCATCAACGCCTCGCCCGAGCCGGTTTCGAACTGGACCGCATCGCTGGGCGAGGACGCCACGGCCCTGGGCGCACTGGCGCTGGTGTTCGCGCATCCGTTCATCGCGCTGGGGCTGCTGCTGACGGTGATGGTGCTGGGTGCGCTGGGGGTGTTCGCGCTGGCCCGCTGGGTCTGGCGGCGCGGTCGGCGCCTGCGAACGCAGGCGGATGCGAGTACCGCGTGAAAACCGCACGGGCTGTCCGGTCGCCCCCGGGCAGGGCGTTAGCCCACCAGTGACCGCAGACACACTGACAGCCGCCACCCCCGGGGGCATAATCCAAGGCCAACCGGGGGCTTAGTGATGAATCCGCACGACGAGTCCAGACTCGCCGAACACCGCCACGCCTTCCTGCGCCTGCTGCCCCGGCGCGTCGAGGTCATGGGCCGCCGCCTGCATCGTTTCCTGCAGGACGGCTGGGACATCAACGGGCTGTCGCTGATGCACGACGAAGCCCGCTTCCTCGGCGACGCCTGCGGCCGGCACGGGCTCGACGCCGCCAGCGTCCACTTCCAGCAAATGCACCAACTGCTCGGCGACACGCTGCAGCAGCAGGCGCTGCCCGACCCCAGCCTGGGCGAGCGCCTGTGGCACCTGGTCGAAGACGTCGGTGCGTCGGTACCGATGAACACCGAGCCGCTGCCCGACGCCGGCGGCGCGCGCCAGGTCGACCACGGCGGCCGCGCCGAAACCCCGCCCGCCAACTACTGGCGCCGCTGGGGCGACGACGCGCCAATGGCCATCCTGGCCCAGATGGCGCCCGAGCCTGCGCCGGAACCCGCTCCCGTCGCGACGCCGCCGCCTCCCGTGCGTGCGCCGGTGGCTCCCCCGCGCAGCGAGGCCCCGCCCATGCCCAAGCCCAAGCCGCCCACGCCCCCCGCCGCCGCGCCGTCGCCGTCCCCTGCCGCCGCCGGGGAAGGCGAGCCTGACGCGGTAAAGGGCGTCCGCGTCTACCACCTCACCAGCCACGACCCGCTGTCGCTGGAACTCGACCAGCGCATGGAAGCCCTGGGCTACGAAGTGGAGCTGCTGGAAAGCGCCGAGGAACTGCGCGAACTGCTCGGCGCCTTCCCGGCCAACCTCGCGCTGGTGGACGCGGCCTTCAGCGACCAGCTCGAAGCGATCGGCGCCACCGTGCGCGAGGCCCGCGAGCGCATCCAGCAGCCGCTGCTGCTGGTGGCCCTGTCGCAGGTCGATGACATCAACCTGCGCCTGACCGCCAAGCGCGCCGGCGTGGACTCGCTGGTGGTCGAACCCAACGGCGCCTCCGACGTGCTGCGGCGCCTGGCCTTGCTGCTCAACCCCGGCAGCGACGCGCCCTTCCGCGTGCTGGTGGTCGAGGACGACCGCAACCAGGCCCTGTTCGCCGAAGGTATCCTGCGCAACGCCGGCATGGAGACCATGGTCGTGCTCGACCCGCTGGACGTGCTGCAGGCCCTGCACCAGTTCCAGCCCGACCTGATCCTGATGGACCTGCACATGCCGCACGCCAACGGCATCGAGCTGACCGTGCTGATCCGCGACCAGGACGCGTTCCTGCACACGCCCATCGTCTTCCTGTCGGGCGAAGCCGACGAGGACCGCCAGTTCGCAGCGCTCGAGGCCGGCGGCGACGACTTCATTTCCAAGCCGGTGCGGCCCAAGCACCTGATCGCCGCGGTGAAGAACCGCGTCACCCGCCACCGGGCGATGGAAATCAAGCGCCAGCGCCGCGGCGGCAAGAACAACGACACCAACCTGTTCCACCGCAGCGAGCTGCTGGAGAACCTGGAGTACCTGCTTGCCGACGCCAGCGAGCACAGCGCCGGCGGCGTGCTGTTCCTCGAGATCGAGAGCGTGAACCTGCTGCGCGACCGCCTCGGCCTGACCACGCTCGAGCAGCTGCTGCACGTGGTGGGCCGCATGCTGGGCGAGCGCGCCGAGCCGACCCCGGTGGCGCGCTTCGGCGACGGCAGCTTCCTGGTGCTCGACCGCGAACGCGACGAGGCCGGGCTGGAGCTGCTGGCCGCCCAGCTGCGCGCGTCGCTGGTGCAGCATCCGTTCAACGTGCAGGGCCACCCGCTGCGACTGCGGGTGTCGGTGGGCGTGTGCTCCATGAAGCACCGCTTCGGCGAGGCCAGCGACATGCTCAACGCGGTCGAGCGCATGGCGCGCGAGGCCCGCACCCACGAGAAGGGCGTCAAGCGCTACGAGCCGGTGAAGCCGAGCGAGGCGGTACGCGAAGCCGCGCTGGTGAAGCAGATCCGCGAGGCGATCGCGCTCAACAGCCTCGAGCTGCTCTACCAGCCGGTGGTGGCCGTGGCCGGCAGCGACGATTCCCAGTACCAGGTGCTGCTGCGCCTGCGCGGCACCGACGGCAAGCTGCTGCCGGCCGCCGAAGTGATCCCGCTCGGCGATATCGATCGCTGGGTGCTGCAGGCCTCGCTCAGGCTCGTGCGCGACCGCCGCGCCGAGGGCCGGCCGCTGCGCCTTTACGTCACCCAGTCGGCGCTGACCCTGGCCGACCCGTCGCAGGCCGCCTGGCTCAAGGCCGAGCTGGCCGCGCACGACGTCCCCGGCAGCGCGCTCGTGATCGAGCTGCGGCTCGAGGACGCCGCCGTCCACGCCGGCACTGTGCGCGCCTTCTGCGACGCGCTGGTGGACGACGGCGTGCAGTTCTGCCTGAGCCAGTTCGAGGCCGGCCAGCACGCCGAGGGCCTGATCGACCAGCTGCCGCTGAGCTTCGTGAAGCTGGCGCGCAAGTACACCACCAACAACCTGAGCTCCGGCATGCGCGACGAGCTCAAGGTGCTGATCGAGCGCTCGCACCGCCGCGGCCTGGAGGTGATCGGCCACGGCGTCGAGGACGCGCAGTCGGCCGCCACCTTGTGGATGAGCGGCATTGATTTCATCCAGGGCAACCTGGTGCAACAGGCGGACCGCGACATGGACTTCGACTTCCAGCAGGCCGTGCTTTGAACGGGCTGCCCTTCAAGCCCAACGATGCGCTGATCGTGCGCTGGTTGGCGATCGCCGGCGCGGCGGGCGCGGCGGTGGCCGTGGCCATCGGCTACTTCAGCGACCGCGGGCTGTGGCAGGCGGTCGCCTTCGTGGCGGCGCTGCTGGCGGTGGCGGGCATCGCCGGCCTCTGGCGCGCCTTCCACCTGCGCAACCAGGCCCTGGCCGCGGTGGCGCAGCAAAGCGGCGAGCAAGACCGCGAAGTAAACGCGCTGCAGGAAGAGCTGGCCCTGCACCGCCGCCTCGAGCGCGAGCTGACCGAAGCCAAGCAGGCGGCCGAGGCCGCGATGATGGCCAAGGGCGAATTCCTGGCCACGATGAGCCACGAGATCCGCACGCCGCTCAACGGCATCATCCCCATGCTCGACCTGCTGATGAGCTCGCGCCTGCAGCCCGACCAGCAGGACATCGTGCGCACCGCCTACACCTCGGCGCGTCAGATGCAGCGGATCGTCGACGACATCCTCGACTACTCCAAGCTCGAGGCGAACAAGGTCACGCTCGAAACCACCAGCTTCAACCTGCGCGAGCTGCTCGATTCGGTGATCCGCCTGATGGAGAAGCCCGCCGAGAGCAAGGGCCTGCGCCTGAACCTGCAGATGGACCCGGCGGTGCGCCTGGCCGTGCGCGGCGACCCGGTGCGCCTGCGCCAGGTACTGACGAACCTGCTGAGCAACGCGGTGAAGTTCACCGAGCGCGGTTCGGTGACGCTGGCCGTCTCGCGCCGCGGCGAAAGCCGCACCCAGCACGAGCTGCGCTTCGAGGTCAGCGACACCGGCATCGGCATCGCCAAGGACGCGCGCCTGTTCCGCGCCTTCAGCCAGGCCGACGCGTCCACCACGCGCCTGTACGGCGGCACCGGCCTGGGCCTGGTGATCTGCAAGCGCATCGTCGACCTGATGGGCGGCAGCATCGGCGTCGATTCCGAACCGGGCCGCGGCTCCACCTTCTGGTTCGAGGTGCCGCTGACCAAGGCCGCCGGCGACATCCAGGGCCAGCGCAGCGACCTCAACGGCGCCCGCGTGCTGCTGCTGAGCACCGAGGCCGGCCTGCGCCAGCGCCTGGGCCAGTCGGCGCCGAACTGGGGCGTGCAGCTGACCCAGGTCGAGACCACTCAGGACGCGCTGACCCGCCTGCGCACCGCGCTGAGCCGCGGCGCCAGCTGGAGCTTCGACCTGCTGGTCGTGGACCTGAATTCCGTGCGCAGCACCGCCATCGCCCTGCACCGCAACCTGCGCCGCAGCGCCGAACTCGAGGACCTGCGCGTGGTCTACCTGCAGGGCGAGGAGGCCGTGGCCGGCGAGCTGGCCCAGGGCCCGCATTCGCTGATGCTTTCGCGCAGCATCGGCGGCAACGAGCTGCGCAGTGCGCTGAGTGGATTCCTGGCGTCCCAGGCGGTCGCCAAGCAGGAGGACATGGAGATGTCGCTACCCGAACGGGTGCTGGTGGCGGATGCCGCCGACCTGCCCGAAGACACTGCGCGGCCGGCGAGCCGCTTGCGCGGCCGCGTGCTGCTGGTCGAGGACAACCCGGTGAACCTGATGGTCGCCCAGCGCCTGGTGGGCCTGCTGGGCCTGCACTGCGAGACCGCCGACAACGGCGAGAAGGCGCTCGAGCGCATGGTGCAGGGTAACCTGGACGTGGTGCTGATGGACTGCCAGATGCCGGTGAAGGACGGCTACACCGCCTCCCGGGAATGGCGCCAGCACGAGCTCGCCCAAGGCCTGCCGCGCTTGCCCATCATCGCCATGACCGCCAACGCCATGGCCGGCGACCGCCAGAAGTGCCTGGACGCCGGCATGGACGACTACCTGTCCAAGCCGGTGGACCGCCGCCTGCTGGAGGCGACCATCGCGCGCTGGCTCCAGCACCGGCCGGCGCCGGAGGCCGGCGACGCGCTGCCGGCGCCCATGGCCGCGCGCCCCGCGATGCCGGAGGCGCCGCGCCCGCTGCCGCCCGCCCCGCTGCCCGCCGCCGCGCTCCCCGCCCG
>LNFM01040945.1_pt1 | contig 12938 bp, 12 predicted proteins | sample 596031 | NCBI WGS metagenome assembly LNFM01 (sample SAMN04254537, study PRJNA301005) | activated carbon metagenome | isolation source: dual media filters at the Ann Arbor, Michigan drinking water treatment plant | place: USA: Ann Arbor
TGACCAAGGAGCGCACGCAATCGCTCGACTTCACCAGCCCGATTGCCGACGCCACGCACTACTACGTCAAGCGCAAGGACGACAGCAGCATCAAGAGCATCAAGGACCTCAACGGCAAGACCGTGGGCGTGCAGACCGGCAGCGCTTTCCTGAGCCGCTTGCCCGAGCTGCAGGCCATGTTGGCCAAGGAAGGCGGCAAGCTCGGCAAGGTCGTGGAGTACGCGTCGTACCCCGAGGCTTATCAAGACCTCGCTCTCAAGCGCACCGACTTCGTGGTCAACACCGTCATCAACCTCAAGGCACTGGTGGCCGAACGCCCCAACGTGTTCGAACTCGGCCAGCCGGTCTCGGGCAATTCGTACCCGGCGTGGGCGGTGAAGAAGGGCAACACCGACCTGCTGAAGTTCATGAACGAATTCATTGCCGCGCAGAAAGCCAACGGCACGATGCCCGCGCTGCAGAAGAAGTGGTTCGGCGAGTCTTTCAACTTGCCGGTGAGCTACACGCCCGAGCAGTAAGTTCCAATGAGTTCAGCCGATGTCCTGTCGATCTTCAGCGGCGCACTGACCACGCTGCTGCTGTCCTTCGCCGGCATCGCGCTAGGCCTGCCTTTGGGCCTGGGCCTGGCGCTGGCTCGCTGGGCCAGGGTGCCGCTGCTCAACCCGCTGGTGGCGGTGTACGTGAGCCTGCTGCGCGCCACACCGCTCATCACGCTGGTGCTGCTGATCTTCTTTGCCCTGCCCACGGCGGGTGTGTCGGTGGGCCCGGTGACCGCCGGGCTCATGGCACTGGTGCTCAACACCGCCGCGTTCAACTGTGAGGTGTGGCGCGCCGCGCTGCTCGATCTGCCCAAAGACCAGATCGAGGCCGCGCAATCGGTGGGCATGGGCCCGACCCTGCGCTTTCGTCGCATTGTGCTGCCGCAGGTGTGGCGCACTGCGCTGCCCGGCCTCATCAACGAAATGTCCCAACTCGTGAAGCTCACGCCGGTGCTCGCGGTGGTGGGCGTGGTGGACATCACGCGCGCGGCCGTGCGCATCGGTGCGCAAACCTATGAACCGCTGCCGCCGTTTCTGGTGGCGCTGGCCATCTACATCCCCATCGTCTATGCGCTGGTGAGCGTGCAGCGCTGGGTGGAGCGGCGCACGCAGCTGCGCGAGGCCGCCGCATGATGAACGACTTCGCCACCGTGTGGTCGGAGCGCGGGCTGCTGCTCTCGGGCCTGGGCAACACTGTGCTGCTCTCGGTGCTGGCGGGGCTGGCGGCGCTGGTGCTGGGCGCCCTGCTCTCCACGCTGCTGATGTCGCCACGCAAGCTGCTCAGTCTGCCGGCCAAAGGGCTGGTGGACCTGGCGCGTTGCACACCGTTTTTGCTGTTCGCCTACATCGTCTATTACGGCCTGCCCTCGCTGGGTCTGCAGTTCGACGCCTGGGGTGCGGGCCTGTTTGCGCTCACCGCGTACCACGCAGCCTACATGGCCGAGATCCTGCGTGCGGCCTGGGCCACCCAACCGCGCGCGCCCATCGAGGCCGGGGTTGCGTTTGGCTTCAAAGGCCTCGGGCTGTTCCGGCGTATCGTGCTGCCGCCGCTGGCGCTCTCCAGCGCGCCGGTGCTGGGCAACCAGCTGATCCAGATCATCAAGGACAGCGCCTTCCTCACCATCATCACGCTGCCCGAACTCACTCCATCCAGTCGCGCCACTTCATCCCGTTCGCCGCCTTCCTCACCGCCGTGCTGCTCTACTGGGCGCTGTGCCTGGTGGTGGAAGCCGGCGTGGCCGCCGTCGGGCGACTGGCCGACGCGCGGCGCTGACGCTTCACCTCTGCCCACCATGCCCACACTCATTCCGCTCCTCAGTGTCCAGTCGCTCAGCAAGAGCTACGGCAGCTTGCGCGTGCTCGACAACATTTCGTTCACCGTGGCACCGGGCGAGACGGTGTGCCTGCTGGGGCCGTCAGGTTCTGGCAAGTCGACGCTCCTGCGCTGCATCAACTGGCTGGAGCGCCCCGACAGCGGCCGCATCCTGATCGACAGTCAGCCCATCGGTGTCACATCGGGCGGCGTGGTGATGAGCGAGGAGAAGCTCGCACAGGTGCGCACCCACATCGGTATGGTGTTCCAGCAGTTCGCACTATGGCCGCACCTCACCGTGTTGCAGAACGTGATGGAGGCGCCCGTGCACGTGCAGCGCCGACCTAAAAACGAGGTGCGCGCCGAAGCAGAAGCGCTGCTCAGGCGCGTGGGTCTGTTCGACAAGCGCGATGTGTTTCCGGCGCGTCTTTCGGGTGGGCAGAAACAGCGCGTGGGCATTGCGCGCGCACTGGCCATGAAGCCCGCGCTCATGCTGTTCGACGAGCCCACCAGCGCGCTCGACCCCGAACTGGTGGGTGAGGTGCTGGCCGTCATGCGCGACCTGTCCGCCGAGGGCATGACCATGCTGGTGGTCACGCACGAAATGGCCTTCGCCCGGGAAGCCGCCCACCGCGTGGTGTTCATGGACCATGGCGTGGTGGTGGAGACCGGCACGCCCGAGGCATTCTTTGACGCGCCGAGCACCGAGCGCGGACGGCAGTTCTTGCAGCGCTTCTCGGAAGGCCGCGCCACTGCTCCGGTTGCATTCAACGCTTCTTCACGCGTGCACTCTTTCGGGTGCTGACAAAAAAGTCATCGGGCTTGGTTCTGACCCAGGCCACGAAGGTGTTGATGTCGGGATGGGCGAGCAAGGCGTCTACGGTGGCGAACTGGCGTGCCAGCTCGGTCTCTGTCAACACCGCATGGATCTGGCGATGGCAGATTCTGTGCAGGTAGGTTGTGGCACGCCCGCCCTTGCTCTTGGGCACCAGGTGGTGAGCATCCCGCTGGGCTGGCGGGATCGGTCGACCGCAGAGCGGGCAGACCACGGCAGCCGGTGTGAAGTTGTTCGGCACTCGCCACACTCACGCAGCGGACTCGGCTGCACGGGAAGGCTCGTCGTTCCCGGCAGGCAACGCAAGGCCTTCAGCTTTGGCCACGCGCTCCAGCGCCGCCTCGAACAGCATCCGCGCTGCGCCCGCCACGCGCTGCAAATGGACGTGCAGTTCGGCGTCTGCAGGGCTGCGGCTGGCGCAGCTGGCGCTGTAGCGCTCGAAGCTGCCGATCTGCATCAACAGCTCGGCCACATGGCTGGGGCACTCGCAGCCCACGCTGGAGGACAAGCCGGCGAACTCGGTGAGGGTGGCATCGTCAAAACGTCGGGCGGGTACCGGGCCCGCCGCCAGGCCCAGCCCATCCAGCGACCACGGATCGGCGCCCTTCAGGCTTTTTGCCGGTGCAAGCACATGGGCGCCATCGCCCCCGGCGGGAACCAGCGAGCGCAACCACGCCACCAGAGCCGCGTCGTCTGATGGCTCACGCACCACGCTCGCACCGCCATTGACCAGCGCGTCGCGCGCGGCGGCACCCGCAAAGCGGTAGGCCACACCCACATGGCGGGCGCGCCACGCCTGTTGCGCGGCCTTCAGCTCGGGCAACGCATCGACTTGCAGTCCCGGTGCGTGCCACAGCAGCACATCGATCGGCTGGTGCTTCAACAAGGCGCCGGCCTGTGCAGCTTCGGTCAACGAATCGAACACAGCCACCAGTTCGGGCGCTGTGGGCCAGCGCTGGCCTGCAGCAGGCCGCTCCAGCCGCCGGGCCATTGCCCGCCCGACCATGACGATGCGCAGGGCGGAAGGGCGCCCAGGCGCGCCAGCCTGCGCGCCTGGCTGGTTGATCTCGTGTGTCCGGAACAGGTCGCGCAGTTGCTCGATGGCCAGCCCCGCCAGCGAGCCGATGGCGTGTCCGTGCAGGGTCAGTTGCCGCAGCAAAACGACCCGCTCCACATCGTTTGCCGAGTACTGACGGTGCCCGGTGGGTGCGGTGCTCGGTGCCACAGCCTGGTAACGCTGCTCCCAGATGCGCAGTGTCGACACCGGCATGCCCGCCAGGCGGGCCACGGCACCGCTGCGAAACGAGGGTTTTGCGGGCGGTGAAAGCGCTGGTGCAGGCTGGGTGGATTTGCGAGGACTCATGCCGAATGCGTTGCGTTGGTTTTGAATCGTATTCAACCTGATTATTCACCAGATAACACGCATGCGTTCAAGGTGAATTGGAATGGCTCTACGATCCGGACATGAAATACCCAACGCAATCCACTGCGATGGCCCTGCCGGGTGGGTCTCTCTGCGCGGCCATTGTTCGGCATGACCACCATGGCTGATCGCCGACGACAAGGCACCGAAACGCTGGTGGTCCACCGCGGTGCGCCGCGCGTTGCCGTGGTGGGCGCGGGTATCGGAGGCCTGTCGTGCGCGCGCGAGCTGGCACTGCGCGGATACGACCCCGTGGTGTTCGAGGCCAGCGACCGCGTGGGTGGCCGGTGCAGCTCCCAGGTCACCCGAGCGGGCTGGTTTGACGACGGCGCGCAGGTCATCAACGGCACCACGCGGCTGGCGGCATACACAGCGCCGCAGCCGGGCCAACTGGCCGCCAGCCATGCCTGGACCATGGCAAAGCGGCCGGTGGACGTCGAACGTCCGGGCAAGACAGCGGGCTGCGACCTGGACGACGCTGGCGACGAGCCCTCGCTGGAACTGATCGGAACCGTCGGCGTGCCTTCGATGCGGGCCATGGCCGACGCCATGGCCAAGCCGCTGGACGTCCGGCTGAACTCGCCCATCCAACACGCCCACCGCAGCGGAACGAACTGGGTGCTGCAAAGCGCGTCGGCCCACATCGACGAGGACTTTCAGGCGCTGGTGCTGGCGGTTCCGGCCCCGCTGGCGCTGCCGTTGGCCAACGAGTCGGCCCTCTTGCGCGCGGCCTTGCGCGGTGTGCGTTATCGCAACCGGTGGGTTCTGCTGCTGGGATCGGAGCGCGCGATCCACCTGCCGAACTATCGGGAGTTCCACAGCGGTCCCATCGAGCGAATCGCCGCCATGCACAGCAAGCCCGGGCGCTTGTCGGCCGTGCCGCAGCGCTGGTTCATCGAGGCCAGCGAACGGTGGTCACTGGAGCACGCAGACGATGACGCCGAGGCAGTGGCCGATGAACTGCTGGCCAGGCCCACGCCGGGCGGCCGGTAGCGCCTCACTTCTTGCGGGCCCACAACTGGCAGCACGCCTGTGTGGATGCGCCCGCCCCGCAAGCCGAAGGGCTCAGGTATCTGTGGGACGAGCGGTTGTTGCTCGGGGTGTGTGGTGACAGCGTGGTGCCCAGCCGGGTGGATCAGGTGCACCGCAGCGGCGCGCTGCTGGCGGCGCGGCTGGCCGACGGGCTGGTGGCCCGCCGTTGGCGCAACGTCCCCGCTGCGCCACCCGCTGTCGCTGGCCGCGCAGATCTGACCTCCGTGATCCATGCCCGCTCGGGCTTGTTGGGAACCGCATGACCGCCATCACTTCCGAAATCGACCGCTTCAACCGCCTGAGTGCAACCTGGTGGAACAGCGATGGACCAATGCGACCGCTGCACGTGGTGAACGCCCTGCGACTGGGCCATGTGGTCGAGCAGACATCGCAACACCTGGGCAGACCCGCAGCCGAGAGGCTGGATGGCGTTCGCATCCTGGACGTGGGGTGCGGCGGCGGCCTCATGTCCGAGCCCCTGGCCCGGATGGGCGCACAGGTGGTGGGTGTGGACGCCTCGCCCGGCAATGTGGCCGCAGCGCGCCTGCACGCCCAGGCGCAGGGCGTGGCGGTGGACTACCGCCTGGGCGAGCCGGCCCAGGTGCTGGCGCCAGACGAGGTGTTCGACGTGGTGCTGGCGCTGGAGGTGGTGGAACACGTTGACGACGTGGCCGCCTTTGTCGACACCGTGGCCAGGCGCGTGGCCCCCGGCGGACTGCTGATCGCCTCCACCATCGACCGCACCTGGAAAAGTTTTGCGTTCGCCATCGTGGGTGCCGCATACGTGCTGCGGGTGCTGCCCCGGGGAACCCACCAATGGGCACGCTTCGTGCGACCCATCGAGTTGGCCGCCGCCGTGAGCAGCTCGGGCCTGCAACAGCGCGACCTGCGGGGCATGCGGTATCTGCCGCTGCTGCACCGGGCCTCGTGGTGCCGGGATACGCGGGTCAACTACATCGCCACCTACACCCACGAGCCTGCCACCCGAGGCGCAGCAGAGACGGCTTCATGAAACCCCTTGACCTGTTTCCCCCCACACGCGAAGCCGCACTGGCCCGCGTGGCCTCTGTGCGGCCATCCGACTACGCGCGCAGCCGCAACGCCATCGAAGGCGCCGTGACACAGCTCTCGCCCTACCTCACGCATGGCTTCCTGAGCCTGCCCGAGGTGCTGGCCGGCGTAGCCGCCCAGCACCGTCTGGATGTTCAGCACAAGTTCGTGTTCGAGCTCGGCTGGCGCGAATACTTCCGCCACGTGTGGCACCACCTGGGGGACGAGATTCTGGCGTCGCTGCACGGCGGACTGTTGCCCGAGCACGGCTATGCATCGGAGGTGCCGGCCGACATCCGGCAGGGCCGCACCGGTGTGCCCGCCATCGACATGGCCGTGCGCACGCTCTACGCCACCGGCTACCTGCACAACCACGCCCGCATGTGGCTGGCCAGCTATGTGGTGCACTTGCGCAAGGTGCATTGGCGCGCCGGCGCAGACTGGATGGTGTCCCATCTGCTCGATGGCGACCTGGCCAGCAACCACCTGAGCTGGCAGTGGGTGGCTGGCACCGGCAGCAGCAAGCCCTACCTGTTCAACGCCGACAACGTGGCCCGTTACGCGCCTTCCACCTGGCACAGTGCCGGCAGCGTGATCGACTGCTCTTACGAAGCCCTGGACACCATGGCCCGCAGCAGCCGGCCGGTGAAAACCACGCCCCAGGGCGACGGTGTGGAAGAGCCCGCCGTGTGGTCGGTGCCGCAGAACGCGCCGTCACATGCCCCCCAGGCCGCCGACGTGAACGGGCGCGATGTCTGGCTGGTGCACCCCTGGGCCTTGGGGGAGCCGCCGACCGACCTTCCCGCCGACAGCGTTCGTGTGGGACTACGGCTGCCCGAGCACCACAACGCCTGGCCCTGGAGCAGCGCACGCTGGGCGTTCGTCAACACCCGCATGGCTGCACTCACCACGGTGCGCTGGCACGCCGACCGCCACACGCTGACCCAGGCCCTGGCGGGGGCGCGCTCCGTGCAGACCATGGCCGATCCGCATGTCAGCGCGCTGCTGCCGCCCCAGGTGGTGCAACGCCAGCCGCTGCACCTGTTTTCCGATGTCAACATGCATTGCGCATCGTTTTCTGCCTGGTGGAACCGCACCACGCGCGGGGTCACCGCGCTCGGCGATCTCCCCGGACTGGCGGCCTGGACTGCGGATGGCGCGGGTGGGGGCGTCCCTTAAGGGGCGGCCAAACGCAGCCAGACCTCGTTGCGCCGCAAGAACCAGGGCTTGAACGGCGCGTCGTATTTCGAGAACACCGGATCGCCGACCCAGGCCAGGCTGGCCGCTTTCAACGCGGACTGCAACTGGAGCAGATGTTCGTTGTCGTTGGCCTCCGACCAGAAGCCCGAGTAACGGACCACGGCCACCTGGTGTGGCGCGACCTCACGCAACTGGATGCGCGAATCCAGCGGCTCCGGCGCATTCGTCACGGTCACGCCTTTGGGCAAGACAAACTGCACCAGATATCCATCGGCCCGGACACTCTGGGTCACCGGAGCCGTCATGTCCATCTTGACTGGCGCCGCGGTCTGGGTCACGGGAGCCGTCATGTCGAGCTTGCGCTCGCCCTTGTTCTTTCCAAAGATATAGCCCGCCAGAATGGGAAACGCCTGTCGGCCCGCTTCACCCGCAGGACCAGGCACCACGACCTCCGCCACGGTGTACGCGGCGTACTCCCTCACCTCGATGCCCGAGAACTCGCGGATCACCTGGTAGGAAGGCTCTTCAATCGCGTGGACGGGCATGGGGATGGCGCTCCAGGAAAGCAACGCAAACAGCACGTTCATGGACGCGCGCCACCGTGGCAGGGTTGTGAGGCTCAGGTGCTTCATCGGGGAACAACTTCGTCGCGTTGGGTTGAGAACGGTCGGCGGGTCCCATTGTCAATGTGAGCCGCTGGCGACGGGGTGTGGCGAGGCAAAGTCAGCCCACCCTGATCAGCTTCTTGTTGACGAACTCCTGAATGCCCGCGCCAGACAGTTCGCGCCCGTAACCCGAGTTCTTCACACCGCCGAACGGCAGGTCCGGCATCGACACAGCGGCCGAGTTGATGAACACCATGCCGGTATCGATTTGCCGGGCCACGCGCTTGCCACGCTCCACATCCTGCGTGAACACCGATCCGCCCAGACCAAACGGCGAGTCATTGGCCAGTGACACCGCCGCGGCTTCGTCCGGCACCCGGAAGAACAGTGCCACCGGACCAAAGAACTCCTGCATGTACGCCGGGTTGTCCTCTGCAATGTCTGTGAGGATGGTCGGCTGCATGAAGGCGCCACGTTGCCCTTCGATGCGCTGGCCGCCCATCACGATCCGGGCGCCGTGGCTCACGGCCTCGTCCACCTGCTCCGACGACAAGGGTGCGAGCGTGGTCTTGCGGTTCAATGGATCGCCTGGCTCGAAACCCTGCATCGCGGTCTGAAAGCGCTCGAGAAAGCGATCGGCCAAGGCTTCGACCACGATAAAGCGCTTGGAGGCCGTGCAGGCTTGTCCGCTGTTGCCCATGCGACCAGACACCGCGTGTTTGACGGCGTTGTCCAGGTCGGCGTCTTCCAGCACGATGAACGCGTCGCTGCCGCCGAGCTCCAGCGTGGACTTCTTCAGGTTCTTGCCGGCGCGCTGGGCCACCACGGCACCCGCACCTTCGCTGCCCGTCAAGGCCACCGCCCGGATGCGGTCATCGTCGATCACCTTGGCGACCTGGTCCTTGGTGATGAACAGGTTGGTGTAGGCGCCCGCCGGTGCACCCGCCTCTTCGAGCAGGCGCTCGAAGGCCAGCGCGCACTGCGGCACGTTGGACGCGTGTTTGACCATCACCACGTTGCCCGCCATCAGGTTGGGGGCGGCAAAGCGCACGATCTGGTAGTACGGATAGTTCCACGGCTCCACGCCGAACACAACCACGGCGTCGCCCTTGGCTGTGTTGAGCTTCTCGGGGGCCAGAAAGGTTTCGGCGTGTTCGGCGTAGTAGTCGAGGATGGCTGCGCTCAACTTGACCTCACCCTCGCTCTGCGCGATCAGCTTGCCCATCTCCAGCGTGATGAGCTGTGCGAACTCCTGGGTTCGCTCGCGCATGAGGGCCGCGGCGCGGGACAACACGGCCTTGCGCTCGGCAAAACTCTTGTGACGCCAGACCTGATCGAAACAGGCCTGCGCCGCAGTCAGCTTGATCTGCAGCTGCGCGTCGTCGATCTCGTCGAATGACTGGACGATCTGACCGTTGTAGGGATTGGTGCTTTGATAGGCCATGGGTTCTCCGGTGGTGGGTCGGGACAGGACGCTTCAAGCGGCCTGGAGTTGCGCCAGCACAGCGCGCGCGGCCGCGGCCGACGAGGCGGGGTTCTGGCCTGTGATGAGATGGCCATCGGTGACGACGAACGACTGCCAGTCGGCACCTTTCTCGTACAGACCCCCGTTGTTCGTGAGCATGTCCTGCACCAGGAACGGCACCACCTGGGTCAACTGCACGGCTTCCTCTTCGGTGTTGGTGAAGCCGGTGACCTTCTTGCCTTTGACCAGTGGCGCGCCGTCGGCCGACTTCGTGTGGCGAAACACAGCCGGTGCGTGGCACACCGCCGATACCGGCTTGCCGGCGGCGAACATCGTTTCGATCAGCTGGATGGAATGGGTGTCCTCGGCCAGGTCCCACAAGGGGCCATGGCCGCCTGGAAAGAAGACGGCGTCGAACCCTTCGCCGGACACCTCGGCCAGCCGGGTGGTGTGGGCCAGGGCTTCGATGGCTACCGGGTCTTTCTTGAACCGGCGGGTGTCATCGGTCTGAGCGTCTTTGTCGTCGCTGGTGGGATCCAGTGGTGGCTGCCCGCCCTGGGGGGAGGCGAGCACAATGTCCGCGCCAGCGTCCTTGAAGACGTAGTACGGCGCGGCAAACTCCTCCAGCCAGAAGCCTGTCTTCTTGCCTGTGTCGCCGAGTTGGTCGTGTGAGGTCAGGATCATCAGGATCTTCATGGGGTTTCCTTGGGTTGGGTTGCCGCGCCTGAATGGCGAAGCACTGAGAAGAGGGAGACGCATGGCGCGCTCGGCGCCTGGTCGGGATGGCCAGCGGCCACGCTGGTGAGCATGGAAGCCGACGGGCCAGAGGTTGCCGCCAGCAGGCCCGTGGCGTCTGTTCGTCAGCGCACCCAGTCGACGGGCCTGCACCGACGGAGAAGATCCGCCGGCTTCCGTGGCATGCAGTTACACGGCCAGGGGATGCACGACCTAGAATCGTCGTTTCAACTCACGAGACTCTGATGGCCACCGACAAAAAGCAAACCGCATTCAACCGTGCCCTCACGCCCAGCGCCGCACTGGCCGCTGTGATCGGTGCTGCACCACAACCCCGCACCGAAGTGGTCAAGCTCATGTGGGAGTACATCAAGGCCAACAACCTGCAGAACCCGAAGAACAAGCGAAACATCCTGGCGGACGCCAAGCTCAAGGCCGTCTTTGGAAAAGACGAGGTCACCATGTTCGAGATGACCGGCCTGGTGGGCAAGCATCTGAGCTGATGGGAAGGCTGCCGGTCCTCGCGCGCGGCCGGCGTTTCATGCAAACCAGCTCAAGTGGTCACCTTGTTGCCCGCTTGAGATCGACCGGTGCGGGTGGGCCTGAGGGGTATCGGGTGCGGCGTCGACTCCAGTCGGGATTCGGTGTGCTGTGCGCCAAACGGCGCACCCAGCCCGACCAACCGCTACGATGAGCGACGCCCACCCAAGGAGCCGTCGATGCCCACTGCTCAGCCTCATCTCCGCGAAGCCGGCGCCGGCCCTGCGGTGTTCTGCCTGCACTCCAACGCCAGCCACAGCGGCCAGTGGCGCGCACTGATGGCGCGCCTGGCGCCGCGCCACCGCGTGCTGGCGCCGGACTCGTACGGCTCCGGGGCCAGCCCCGAGTGGCCGTCGGACCGCACGATCACGCTGGCCGACGAGGTGGCGTTGCTCGATCCGGTGTTCGCCCAGTCCCCCGACACCTTCAGCCTGATCGGCCATTCCTACGGTGCAGCGGTGGCGCTGATCACCGCGCTGCATCGGCCGCAGCACGTGCGGGCGCTCGTGATGTACGAACCCACGCTGTTCTCGTTGATCGAGGCCGACGGAGCGGCGCCCAACGAAGCCGATGGCATCCGCAACGCGGTGGCCGAAGCAGCCGATGCGCTGGACACCGGCGACAAGTCCCTGGCTGCGAAATGTTTCATCGACTACTGGATGGGCCCGGGCAGCTGGGACGCGACACCGCCCGAGCGCCAGTCGGGAATCGCGAATTCCACAGTCAACGTGCGCCGCTGGGCCCACGCCCTGATGACGGAACCCACGCCGCTGTCGGCCTTCGCCAGCCTCCATGTTCCAGTGCTGCTCATGACGGGCGCTCGCTCCACCGCGTCGGCGCACGGCGTGGCGCGTCGTCTGCTGGGCGTGTTGCCTCGCGCTGAACATGTGGTGTTCGAGCAGCTCGGCCACATGGGGCCGATCACGCACCCGGAGCCAGTGAACGAAGCGATCGACGTGTTTCTGCAGCGCCACACCTGAACACGCGCGACGGCGGGCCGTGCAGCCGCGCGGCCATACTGCAGCACCTCAGGCTCGCCACGCACGCCCATGCCGCTCTTTGCCGCCACGGTCTTTCTCTCCGCCTTCCTGCTGTTCCAGATCCAGCCCGTCGTGGCCAAGATGATCCTGCCGTGGTTCGGCGGCTCGTCGTCAGTGTGGACGCTGTGCATGGTCTTCTTCCAGGTGGAGCTGCTGCTGGGCTACGCCTATGTGCACCTGCTGCACGAAAAGATCAGCGCCCGGCGTCAGCCCTGGGTGCACGGCGCGCTGTTGTTGCTCAGCCTGGCCACTCTGCCGGTGGTGGCCGACCCGTCGTGGAAGCTCGACGCCCAGGCCTACCCGACCTGGAGCGTGCTCGGAGTGCTGGCCACCACCGTGGGCGTGCCCTATTTGCTGCTCTCCACCACCGGCCCGCTCATGCAGGCCTGGTACGCGCGCAGTTTCGTGAGCCAGGGTGCGCAGCCCTACCGGCTCTATGCGCTGTCCAACCTGGCGTCCATGCTGGCGCTGCTCTCGTACCCGGTGCTGGTGGAGCCGATGCTGGCGGTGAAGCCGCAGGCCTGCTACGCGCTGTTCGTTCTGGTGTGCGTGGCCACGGCGGCGTACACCGTGCGGCGGCAGAACGACGCCGCCACCGCCACCCCGCCGCTGGACGACACGCCCCGCCCCGGCTGGCGCGAGTGCCTGATGTGGGTGGGCCTGGCGGCCACTGCCTCCATGCTGCTGCTGGCCATCACGCGCCATCTCACACAGGACGTGGCGCCTGTTCCCTTTCTCTGGGTACTGCCGCTGGCGCTGTACCTGCTGAGCTTCATCCTGTGTTTTGACGCGCCACGCTACTACGTGCGCCCCTTCTTCCTGTGGGTGGCATTGCCGCTGGCCTTCGTCGCGCTGGACTTCGCCATGAACGAAGGCCTGGACGTGCCGGTGCTGGTGGTCCTGCTGTGCGCAGCGGTGTTTGTGTTCTGCATGGTCTGCCACGGCGAGCTGGTGCGCCGGCGCCCGCCGCTGCGCCACCTCACGCTGTTCTACCTGATGCTCTCGGTGGGCGGCGCGTTGGGCGGTCTGTTCGTGGGGCTGGTGGCGCCGGTGATCTTCAACGCCTACTTCGAGCTGCCGCTGGGCCTGTTTCTCTGTGCGCTGCTGGTGGTGCTGGTGGTCTGGCCCGAGCTGCGCGGCCGCTGGCTGCGAGGCGCCCTGC
>LNFM01010570.1_pt1 | contig 12936 bp, 13 predicted proteins | sample 596031 | NCBI WGS metagenome assembly LNFM01 (sample SAMN04254537, study PRJNA301005) | activated carbon metagenome | isolation source: dual media filters at the Ann Arbor, Michigan drinking water treatment plant | place: USA: Ann Arbor
CAGTGTGGCCACGCGGTCACCAAAGCTCAGGTTCAGCGCGTTCAGCGCATTGGCCACCTTGCGCGAGCGCACGGCGATCTGGCCCCAGTTGCTGTGGTGAATATCGCCTTCGACCCGGCGGGAGACGATCTCGCCGCTGGCGTGGTGCCGCTCGGCGTGCACGATCAGCGTAGAAATCAACAGTGGTTGGCTTTGCATCTGGCCCAGCATGAATATCTCCAGTGTGGTTATGGTGGTTTTGGCAATCGGGTAATCATGCCGCAGACACCGCCACGTCCCCACCCGGGTTGGCCCGGATAGCCCGCCCGGCAGTGGGTGCAAGTCGTCTCGGTGACAATGATCCACATGAGTTCCCCCCTGGCCTGGACCCACCGCTTCGCCGATCTCGGCCCCGATTTCCACACCGAACTGCATCCCACTCCCCTGCCCGATCCGCACTGGGTTGGTCAGAGCCGAGCCGTGACACGCGAGCTGGGAATCGGCGATGCCTGGATGCAGAGCGAAGAGGCTTTGCAGGCCTTCACCGGCAATGCGGTCCTGCCCGGCATGCGCCCGCTGGCCAGCGTGTACAGCGGCCACCAGTTCGGCCACTGGGCAGGTCAGCTGGGTGACGGCCGCGCCATCCTGCTGGGGGAGTTGCCCGGGTCAAGCGGTCCGCTGGAAGTGCAGCTCAAGGGCGCCGGCCTCACGCCCTATTCGCGCATGGGCGACGGCCGCGCCGTGCTGCGCAGCTCCATCCGCGAATTTCTGTGCAGCGAAGCCATGCACGCGCTGGGCATCCCCACCAGCCGCGCGCTGTGCATCACTGGCTCACCCGGCAAGGTGCGCCGCGAAGAGATCGAAACCGCAGCGGTGGTCACCCGCGTGGCGCCCTCCTTCATCCGCTTCGGCCACTTCGAACACTTCTCGCACAGCGGTCAACATGCCCAGCTGCGCACCCTGGCCGATTTCGTCATCGACCACTTCTATCCGGCCTGCCGGCAGGCGCCTGGCAACCCGTATGCCGCCTTGCTCGAAACCGTGAGTGCGCGCACCGCCGAGGTGGTGGCCCAGTGGCAGGCCGTGGGCTTCTGCCACGGCGTGATGAACACCGACAACATGAGCATCCTCGGGCTGACCATCGACTACGGTCCGTTCCAGTTCCTCGACGCTTTTGTCCCCGGCCACATCTGCAACCACTCGGACACCGGCGGGCGCTACGCCTACAACCGCCAGCCCAATATCGCCTACTGGAACCTGTTCGCACTCGGTCAGGCCTTGCTGCCGCTGATGGACGAACAGCAGCAGGCGCTGGATGCGCTGGAGCCCTACAAGGCGCTGATGCCGGCCGCGTTGCAGCGGCGCATGAACGCCAAGCTGGGCTTGGTGCGCGTGCAGGACGGCGACGCCGAGTTGACCGAATCGCTGATGAAACTGCTGGCGGCCGACGCAGTGGACTTCACGATCTTCTGGCGCAGGCTCAGCCATTCGGTATCGGGCGACCTGGAGCCGGTGCGCGATCTTTTCCTGCAGCGCGAGGCCTTCGATGCCTGGGCTCTGCGGTGGCAAGAGCGTCTGCAGGCGCAGCCGGGCTTCGACGCCGCTGCGACGCAGGCGCAGATGCTTCGCACCAACCCACACGTGGTGCTGCGCAACCACTTGGGAGAGGTCGCCATCCAGCGCGCGAAACAAGGCGACTTCAGCGAAGTGGCGCGGTTGCAAAACGCGCTGGAGCACCCATTTGAAGAAGTCGACGGTCAGGAAGACCTGGCCGCTTTCCCTCCCGACTGGGCCAGCCAGATTGAAATCAGTTGCTCGTCTTAGGAGACCCCAGATGAACTTCCCCGTCCAGAAAACCGAAGCCGAATGGCGCGAACTGCTGGCCGCCAAAGGCGCCGAGCCACGGGCCTTCGATGTCACCCGCCACGCCCACACCGAGCGCCCCTACACCGGCAAGTACGAGCAGGTGTGGGCCGACGGCAGCTACCACTGCATCTGCTGCGGCAACACCCTGTTCGACGCCAAGACCAAGTTCGACGCCGGATGCGGCTGGCCCAGCTTCTCGCAGGCCCTGCCCGGCGCCATCACCGAAATCACCGACCGCACCCACGGCATGGTGCGCGTGGAGACCGTCTGCAGCCAGTGCGGCGCCCACTTGGGACACGTGTTTGACGACGGCCCCACCGACACCGGCTTGCGTTACTGCATGAACTCGGCTTCACTGGAACACTCACCCAAGAAGGACACGCCATGAAAGCCAACACCATCCTGCAGACCATCGGCAACACGCCGCACGTGCGCATCCAACGCTTGTTTGGCAACGCCACGCAGCAGGTGTGGATCAAGTCCGAGCGCAGCAATCCCGGCGGCTCCATCAAGGACCGGATCGCGCTGGCCATGGTGGAAGCGGCTGAGAAGTCGGGCGCGTTGCAGCCTGGCGGTACCATCGTCGAGCCCACTTCGGGCAACACCGGCGTCGGCCTGGCCATGGTGGCCGCGGTCAAGGGCTACAAGATCATTCTGGTCATGCCCGACAGCATGTCGATCGAGCGCCGCCGCTTGATGCTGGCCTACGGCGCCAGCTTCGACCTCACCCCGCGCGAAAAGGGTATGAAAGGCTCTATTGCCCGCGCCGAGGAGATCGTGGCCAGCACACCCGGCGCCTGGATGCCGCAGCAGTTCAACAACCCGGCCAATGTGGCGGTGCACGTGCAGACCACGGCCGAAGAGATCGCCGCCGACTTCCCCGAAGGCATCGACGCCATCATCACTGGCGTGGGCACCGGTGGACACCTCACCGGTGTTGCACGCGTGCTCAAGGCGCGCTGGCCCCAGCTCAAGGTGTTTGCGGTGGAGCCTGCGGCCTCGCCCGTCATCTCCGGTGGTGCGCCCTCGCCCCACCCCATCCAGGGCATTGGCGCGGGTTTCATTCCCAACAACCTCGACGTGAGCGTGCTCGACGGCGTGATTCAGGTCGAGGCCGAGCCGGCGCGCGAGATGGCGCGGCGCAGCGCGCGCGAAGAAGGGATGCTGGTCGGCATTTCCTCTGGCGCCACACTGGCTGCCATCGCACAAAAGCTTCCCGAACTGCCGGCCAACGCCGTGGTGCTGGGCTTCAATTACGACACCGGCGAACGCTATCTCTCGGTGGACGGTTTCCTTCCCGCCTGATCCCATGAAAACACTTCAAGACATTCGCCTGTCCATGCTCGATCTGGTGGCGGTGCGCGAAGGCGGCACCGTGCGCGATGCGCTCGCCGTTGCGCTTCGCACCGCGCAACACGCCGAGTCGCTCGGCTTCACCCGCTATTGGCTGGCCGAGCACCACAACATGAGCGGCATTGCCTGCTCGGCCACGGCCGTGCTGGTGGGCCACATCGCGGCGGGCACAAAGCGCATGCGCGTGGGCTCGGGCGGCGTGATGCTGCCCAACCATGCGCCGCTGGTGGTGGCCGAAGCCTTCGGCACGCTGGCCGAGCTCTACCCCAACCGCATCGACCTGGGCCTGGGCCGTGCGCCCGGCACCGACCCCATGACCATGCGCGCGCTGCGCCGCAACCGCACCGAAAGCGAAGACGACTTTCCGCGCGACGTGGCCGAACTGCAGCAGCTGCTGGGCCCGGTGCAACCCGGCCAGCGCGTGATCGCCAACCCGGGCAACGGCACCAACGTGCCGATCTGGCTGCTCGGCTCAAGCCTGTTCTCGGCGCGGCTGGCGGCTGAGCGAGGGCTTCCGTTTGCGTTTGCCTCTCACTTTGCACCGCGCATGCTGCTGCAGGCTCTCGACGTGTATCGCAGCCACTTCAAGCCTTCTGCCCAACTGGCGAAACCCTGGGTGATCATTGGCGTGCCATTGATTGCTGCGCCCACGGACGAGGAAGCCGAGTTTCTGGCCAGCAGCACCTACCAGCGCGTGCTCGGCATCCTCACCGGCCAGCGCGGCCAGCTGCCGCCGCCGGTGCATGGCTTCATGCAGCGCCTGCACCCGCAGGAACAAGCCGGCATCGCCGACTTCCTGGCCGCAGCCGTGATCGGCGGTCCAGAGACGGTGCGCGAAGGCCTGCAGGCGTTGGCCGACGCAACCCAGGCGGACGAATTCATGATCGTCTGCGACGTCTACGACCCGGCCTTGCGCCTGCGCTCGCTGGACATCGCGGCCGAGGCGATGGCCGCGACGGAACCACTCACCGTTTGATCATCTGCATGATCTGACCCGCGTCCAGCGTGGCGGCCTTTTGCCGGATCTGCGGCAGGTACTGGGTCTGCATCTGCTTGGCCGGGCCCAGCAGGTCCTGGAAGGTCTGTTTGAGCAGCTCGGTGCTCATCACCCGCCCACCGGCGTAGTAGCGCTTGGCCACCTGGCCCAGTGCGTAGGTGGTGGCAAACGAAAACGCCATGCCGGTGGCAGCGCCGCCGATGTCACCCAAGGTACGCCCGGCCGCCTTGCCCAGCAAGCCGCCCAGCAGCTTGCGACCGAACTGCTCCAGGTACTGTGAGGTGAGTCCCACACCCACCGCCGCAATGAACTCGCGGATGTGGCCCTGGTCCAGCTCCACGCCGTGCGCCTTGCCGATGGCGTACACCATCTTGACCTGCAATGGAATGATGGCCATGGAAGCCCAGGACTGCGGCAACAGCTCCAGGGCACCGTTGAGCAGCGCGTAATTCAGGATCGACTTGTCGAGCTCCGCGCCGGCCACAACGCTGGCTGAGACCACCGGGCCCGCAGCGACGGCAACGGGTACCGCGATCGGTACAGCGCTCTCTGCCGCATCGACAATGGCGTCGGCCTCGCGCTCGAAGGCTGCGGCGGCCGATGGGTCGAGCTTCAGGAGCGTCTTCAGCTCCGCCAGAAATGCGCGTTCAGGCTCGCTTTGCCGGCCATCGGCATCACAGACGCACACCGCCATCTCATAGGCCAGTTGGCGCTGCCCGGCGTCTTGCAGACTGGATGCTGCAGTGGCCAACGACACACGTTTGAGCAGCACGTCCTGGTACAGCCGCGGCAAGCCGGCACCGGCGTCTTCCTTCCCCAGCGAATCGGCCATGCGCCGGATCGCCTCGCGCTCGCTGTCGGCCTTGTGGCCATCGGCAAAGCCCGCCAGCAAAGCAATAGTGAGGATGGATTGTTGTTCTTGAGGGGACATGTCAGAGTTGCTCCTGGAGACTAATAGTGGATGCACGAGTCGTATGGAGCTCCCATTGTGGTGCCGAGTTCCTCGCCTTGACCCCTCTGAACGGCGACCAGAGTGCACAGCGGATAATCCCGGCATGCGTTTCCTCATCGACTTTTTCCCCATCGCCCTGTTCGTCATCGCCTACAAGATGGCCGACATCTACACCGCCACCGCCGTGCTCATGGCGGCCACGGTGGTGCAGACGGGCATCATCTACGGCATCGACCGCAAGCTGCAGACCCTGCAGAAGGTCACGCTGGTGCTCATCCTGGTGTTTGGCGCCCTTACCCTCTTTCTGCAGGACGAGCGCTTCATCAAGTGGAAGCCTACGGTGCTGTATGCGAGCATGGCCATCGTGCTGGCCGCAGCGCTGTGGATCTGGAAGAAGAACTTTCTCAAACTGCTGCTCGGCAGTCAGCTAAGCCTGCCCGACGGCGTGTGGGCCAAACTCACCGTGGCGTGGGTGGGCTACTTTCTGTTCATGGCGGCCATCAACGCCTATGTGGCGGCCTACTATTCCACCGAAGACTGGGTCAATTTCAAGCTCTGGGGCTATGTCTTCCCGGTGGTCTTCATCGTCGGCCAAGGTCTGTACATCTCGCGCTTCCTCAAAGACGACCCGGTGGAAAAATCATGAGCGACGTCGCAACGCCAACGGCGGTCGCCATCGAGGCGCAACTGCGCGCCGTGCTGGCCCCGACCGAGCTTGAAGTGCTGGACGAAAGCGCAGCCCATGCGGGGCATTCCGGGTCGAACGGAATGGGCTTCGGCACCCACTTTCGCGTGCGCATCGCGGCCCCCGGTTTTGCCGGTCTGAGCCGGGTGGCGAAACACCGCCTTGTGTATGATGCGCTGCAAAAATTCACCGACGCGGGGCTGCACGCGTTGGCCATTGAAATCAAGGCCTGACGCGGCTTCCCAGCCCGCCGCTACGTTCTGATACGAGTCTGCTGAACCCCGTCGGCATCCGCAGCTCCAACACTTTTTCAACCCCGAGGATCACCATGAAATTTTCCCGCTCAGCCCTGACCGTGGCCGTGCTTGTTGCCGCTGCTTTCAGCGCCTCTGCCCAGAACATCGCCATCGTCAACGGCAAGGCCGTGCCCACTGCGCGTCTGGACGTGCTGGCGCAGCAGATCGCCGCCAGCGGTCGCCCGGTGGACGACACGGTGCGCGCCCAGCTCAAGGAAGAAGTGGTGCTGCGCGAAGTGTTCATGCAGGAAGCGCAGAAGCGCGGCATCGGCGCCACCGATGAGTTCAAGAACCAGCTCGAACTGGCGCGCCAGACCATCATGATCCGCGCGCTGTTTGCCGATTTCCAGGCCAAGAACCCGGTGACGGACGCCGACATCAAGGCCGAGTACGACAAGTTCGTCGCGGCCAACGGCGGCAAGGAATACCGTGCCCGCCACATCCTGGTGGAAAAGGAAGAAGAAGCCAAGGCGATCATTGCCTCGCTCAAGGGCAAGGGCAAGTTCGAGGACATTGCCAAGAAGCAGTCCAAGGATCCGGGTTCCGGCGCCAACGGGGGTGACCTGGACTGGGCCGCCGCTGCCAGCTACGTGCCCGAGTTCTCCGAGGCCATGGTCAAGCTTGAAAAAGGCCAGACCACCCAGGTGCCGGTGAAGACCCAGTTCGGCTGGCACGTCATCCGTGTCGACGACATCCGCCAGGCCGAGCTGCCCAAGATGGAAGACATCAAACCGCAGATCGCGCAGCAGATGCAGCAGCAAAAACTCACGGAGTTTCAGAAGACTTTGCGCGAGAAGGCCAAGATCGAATAACCGTCCTCATGCCTCACGAGAAAAGCGCGGACTTCCGCGCTTTTCTCGTTTCAGGACAATTGAATGCCCAGCCAGATCAAGGCCATCAGCACCGGCTGGTGCAGCAGGTAGTAGCTCAGGCTCCAGCGTCCCAACAACACCAGGCCCTTGCATTCACCCCGGGCAGGCGCACCGCCACCCAGCCACTGAGGCCGCTGGCGGATCGCCCAGCGCCCGGCAGCCATACCCCACCACATCACCCCCAACCACGGCAACAGAGGAACGTAATCTTCGGTGACAGGCTTGTGGCTGATGAGGCCCAGCCAGTTGAGCCAAGGGGTGTTGAGCACCTCCAGCCCGGGAACTGCCTGAATCATGGCGGGCGCCAGGAACTTCAGGCCGATGGCCAGTGCACCCAGCAGCCACAGCCAAGCGCCCCAACCTGCGGTCAGGCGAACCACGATGAGCATGACTGCGATGCCGTGAAGCACCCCAAAGTAGATGAAGCTTTTTGGGAAAACCAGCAGCGATCCAGCCGTCACCAGCAGCGCTGCGCCTGCCACCTGCAACCAGCGCCGCCAGAAGCGCGCCCAGGTCTGCCCCTGGTGCAACGCCACCGCCTGCGACAGGCCGGCGGTGAACAGGAACAGGCTCACGATGGCGGTGCGCTGCCAGGTCCAGAACGGGTCTCGGTAGAAGTCTTCCCGGATCAGGCGAAAGAAGTTGAGGTCGAAGCAGAAGTGGTACGCCGTCATCCACAACATGGCGACAGCACGCAACTGGTCGATACGGTCCAGGCGCTGCGTCATGTGAACCTCAGGCCATGGCGCTGTGTTGAATGCCGAGCAGGATCTGGCTGAGCGCTGCTGGCTCGCTCACCATCGGGTCGTGGCCGGTGGCCATCTCCACCACGTTCCAGCCAGGCTCGTTTCGTACCCGCACGCGCGACGGCGCGATGGTGGCCAGCGCAGGTTGTGTGCAGTCGATGAAGGTGCGCGGTATCGCCGCCACCCGCTGGGCGTCGAAATCGAATGGCTGCTGGTACAGCCTGAAGGGCTGTGGCGTCTGGCGCCGGTTCACCCACTCCCGGTCGGCGCCGCTCAGGCCGAACAGGGCCGCGTCGGGTGGCGGAAAGCTCAAGCCACCGCTGGGTTCCGCGGCCGTCACGCGCGCCCGTTTAGTCTCCTCCGTGTGATGGCTGCTCCAGCTGTCACCCGGGTACGGCAGCGCGGCGTCCAGATAGACCAGATGAGCGAGCAGACCCGCACGTGTTTGCTGGAGGCGATCGGCCACGCCGGTGATGACCATGCCGGCGTAGCTGTGACCCACCAGCACCACCCGCTGCAATTCCTCTGATTCGATCAACCCGATCACGTCCTGGATGTGGGTGTTCAGGTCGATGTCCCGCGACATCAGGTGCGCGCGTTCGCCCACCCCGGTGAGCGTGACGGCGTGGCTTTGCACGCCTGCGCCGCGCAGCAGCGGCAACACACGGCTCCAGCACCAGGCTCCATGCCAGGAACCGTGAACGAGAACGATGGAAGTTGAGGAGGCGGTGGCTGCGGTCAAGGGCGGTCTCCAGTGCTGTGGCGTTCACTGGATTCTGCCTTGCGCCCACCGACGCATCAGATGTAAGCGACCGGCTGTCGCACATGCCTCATGTGCAGCGAGAGCCCCAAAGCGGCCATGTGATTCCCGTTGCGCCCCAGGATGGTTTCTGACAGCGGCAGGAAGTCTGTTTCCTCGTACTTCGCGTGGGCGCCATACGCGGCCACAAGCTGGTGAAGCTCGTCCCCATCCAGATCTGCGTCCTGGCCCTTGCCCACACGCTTGAGTCCCTTCTCCAGCCCTTTCCAGAGCGTCTCGATGGCACGGTGTTCACGTGTCAGCCGCTCGATCATGGCCTTGACAGCCTCCCGTTCTGCTCCAGGCTCGGCACTGGCCATGACCGCCGGGAACAGGTCGCGCTCTTCGTCCAGGTGGTGTTCAAAGATGGCTTCGCGGAAGAACGCGAGCGAGTCGGCAGCAATCTGCCGGGCTTGCGCTGCGGGCGCCAGCAGGGCTGGCAGGGCGTCGAGCGCCTTGAGGCGTTTGAGGATGCCGACGTGGCAGTCGGTGAAGGTGTTCAGTGGCGCGTCAGTCCTGTCAACGTCGTCAACGCTCGGATGGGTGCTGGTCGGCATGGTGTCTCCTCAGAGGCGCCGGGCGATCCCCGGCAGGTGCTTTCAGTCTAGGCAGGCTGCCGCCGCGCGCCTTGATGCAGGTCAAGCAGCGCTGTGTCAGCGGTGCGCCACCAGTTCAAACACATCTTTCTCGATTTCCCGGCTCGCTGCACTGATCATGCGCCGCTGCATCTTCACGTAGCGCTTGACCTCGGGCGCGTACCAGATCAGGTAATGGATGCGCACGGGTTCAATGGCGGCCTGGGTGGCACCACCCGTGGCACTGCGACTGCTCCAGACCTCGACCTTGAAGGCATCGAAGCTGCCACCCGGGACACTCACCGTTTCGCGACCCAGCACCTTGGCCTGCGAGTACCACTGGCCCCAGGTGTCCACGTCCGGGGTGGGAAAGTCGCTGAGTGAGCCGAGGGTGCCCAGATCGCGAAAAGCGCCAAGGTAGGGGCTGTACTCCAGACCGATCTGGTCCCATTTGAGAAACCCGGGCCGGCTGCCGATGGCGCGCCGAGAGTCTCCCACGATGCGCGCTTCAGCATCGGCGCGCAGGGTGTCCGTCACCAGACCGTCGTTTACCGACTGCACCGAAATCACGATGTCGCGCCTCGGACTGGTCGGCCACTTCCCACTGGTGCGGTAGGTCCAGCTCTCGCCCGGTCGGGGCAAGGCCGCGTTGACCTCGCGCGCCACCTCGGGTGCACGCTCCGGGATGGCAGCCACCGCTGCCGGGGCTGGAGGCAACGACGCAGGAAGCGACGGCACTGGGGGCGACGGTTGCGGTCGAGCCACGGCTACTTGGGTGGACGGGCGGGTCGTGGCCAGCGGCGCAGCGGTGACCGCACTGGCGGCAGGCCGCTGGGGCGGTCTGCCGGGCGCCGTGGCGACTGTTGCTGGCGCGGGCACCAGGGGCGCGGTCGCGACAGCGACAGCGGCCGGGGCCACCGGTGTGGCCGGTGAAGCCGGTGCAGGGGCTGGCGCAGCAGCAACCGCCACAGGCGCCTCGCTGGATCGGGGCGCCTCGGCGGTGAGCAGGGGCGTTGACGCCACCGGGGAGGTGGTTTCATCTGTGCCCGGCCAGAGCGCCCAGAAGCCCACCGCCAGCACCCCGCCCGCCATGCCCGCCCAGAGCCACCGACCTGCGCCCGGTGTGGAAACCGGCGTACCTGTCGCGAGCGGTTCAGTGGCTGCCAACGTTTCGCCAAGCGCGTCCGCCACAGCCGCAGGCTCGGTGATCCCGGCGTCCGCGCGCTTGCCCAGCATGGTGTTGAGTGCACGGATCAGCTCTTGCGTGGACGCTTCCCACTGCTTGTGGCTGATCTCGATGGCCTGACGCCGGGCGAGCGCCTTGAGGTCGGCGGGCAGCTCGTCACCGCGCGGCATGAGCGCGCCGCCGACGAGCACAGGCACCACGCGGATCTCGCGTTCCAGCGCCACGCTGGTTTCCAGGCGTACAAAGTCGTGAGGGTCGTCGAGCCGTCGGCGTCCGGCGGCGTCGGTGGTGCTGAGCCACTCGTCGCCAATGACAACGATCAGGACCTTGCAGGAGCCAACGGCCTGCTCAATCGCGGTGACGAAGTCGGTGCCGAGCTCGATGCCCGCCACATCCATGAACACGCGTTCGGTGCCGAAGTGGGCGGCAAGTCGGTCGTACAGCCGCCCGGCGTATCCGGCCGAGTCATCCCTGCGGTAGCTGATGAAGATCCCGTCCATGTGGCGAAGACCCGAGGTTTCACCGCCAATCGGTGCGGTGTCCGGTGTCGGACCCCTCAAGCTGCGGAGGTCGACCGGGTCATTCTAGGACGCTGCCCCCGCGTGTGCCATCCCCACCGGGGGGATCCAAGCCTCAGGCAGCTTGGGGCTTTTTGCCGCGCAGACGACCCACGAAGGTGACCAGCACCAGCACCACCGCGCCGGCCACGACGCCCACCAGCGCACCGGCCAAGCTGGAAGCCACGGGCGCCGCCCAGCCCAGGCCAGCTGCGAAGTCCTCTATGCCATGGCCCACTGCAGGCACACCGTGCACCAATATGCCGCCGCCCACCAGGAACATGGCGGCGGTGCCCACCACCGAGAGCGTCTTCATGAGCCACGGGGCTGCCGCGAGGATGCCGCGGCCGATCGCCTGTTTCCAGCTGGCCACCTGCTGGCTGAGGTAGACGCCGAGATCGTCCAGCTTGACGATGCCGGCCACCAGGCCATAGACGCCCACCGTCATGAGCAGCGAAATGCCCACCAGCACCGCCACACGCTGGCCCATGCTGGCCGCGGCCACCGTGCCCAGGCTGATCACGATAATCTCGGCCGAGAGAATGAAGTCGGTGCGCACGGCGCCCTTGATCTTTTCTTTCTCGAAGGCCACCAGGTCCACATTTTTGTCAGCCACGGCTTCCAGCAGCTTCGCGTGTTCCGCCTCGTCTTCGGCCTTGTGGGCGCCAAACGCATGCACCAGTTTTTCGACGCCTTCGTAGCACAGGAACAAGCCACCGAGCATCAACAAGGGGGTGATCGCCCAGGGCGCAATCACGCTGATCAACAGCGCCGCCGGCACAAGGATGGCCTTGTTGATCATGGAGCCTTTGGCCACCGCCCATACCACCGGCAACTCGCGGTCGGCCTTCACGCCGGTGACCTGCTGCGCGTTGAGTGCAAGGTCATCGCCCAGCACACCCGCCGTTTTCTTGACCGCCAGCTTGGTCATCACGGCCACATCATCCGCCGCTGCGACGCCTTGACGCGCGGCCACTTTGGTCATCACCGCGACGTCATCAAGGATGGCGGCGATGTCATCGATCAACAAGAGCAAGCTGCTTCCGGCCATGGGTTCTTTCGTGGGTTGAAGGGATCAGGCGCGGAAAGCGGTGCGGTGCGTGGTCACGCGACCCACTTTCGCGCGTTGTGCCACAACCGCATCCAGGCGCTGTGGGCCGCCGGGTTTTGGTCGGTCCAGCTCATCTGGATGTTGCGGAACACGCGCTCGGGGTGCGGCATCATCGCCGTGAAGCGACCATCCGCCGTCGTCACGGCGGTGAGGCCGCCCGGGCTGCCGTTGGGGTTGAACGGGTAGGCCTCGGTGGCCGCGCCGGTGTTATCGGTGAAGCGCATCGCGGCAATCACCTTGGTTGCGTCGCCGCGGTGGTGGAAGTTGGCGTAGCCCTCTCCGTGCGCCACCGCGATCGGCAGGCGGCTGCCCGCCATGCCCTGAAGGAACAGGCTGGGCGAGTCGAGCACTTCCACCATGGACAGGCGGGCTTCGAATCGCTCGCTCTGGTTGGTGGTGAAGCGCGGCCAGGCCTCGGCGCCGGGGATGATGTCGGCCAGTTCAGCAAACATCTGGCAGCCGTTGCACACGCCCAAGCCGAAGGTATCAAGGCGGGCGAAGAATGCCTTGAATTGATCAGACAGCGACGGGTTGAAGGTGATGCTGCGTGCCCAGCCGATGCCTGCGCCCAGCGTGTCGCCGTAGCTGAAGCCGCCACAGGCGACCACACCCTTGAAGTCGGTGAGCTTGGCTCGGCCAGTCTGCAGGTCGGTCATGTGAACGTCGAACGCTTCGAAGCCCGCCTGCGTGAAGGCGTAGGCCATCTCCACGTGCGAGTTCACGCCCTGCTCCCGCAGGATAGCGACACGCGGTCGCGCGAGGTTCAGGGACGGAGCAGACACAGGCCCAGTGGCGTCGAAGCTCAGTTTTGTGTGCAGGCCCGGGTCTTCGGGGCGCCCGGCGGCTGCGTGCTCGGCATCGGCGCAGACCGGGTTGTCGCGCTGCTGGTTGATCTTCCAGCTCACGCTGTCCCAGACCTGGTGCAGGTCGAACAGGCTGGCCGAGAACACGGCCTTGGTATC
>LNFM01010572.1_pt1 | contig 12935 bp, 12 predicted proteins | sample 596031 | NCBI WGS metagenome assembly LNFM01 (sample SAMN04254537, study PRJNA301005) | activated carbon metagenome | isolation source: dual media filters at the Ann Arbor, Michigan drinking water treatment plant | place: USA: Ann Arbor
AGGCGATGTCGTACTCGCAATCCTGCGCCCCGGCGGTGTGCCGCGCCGCCAGCGGCGAGCAGGCCTCCATGCGCATGTTGCGCGCGATGATGGCAGAGCCCGAGGTCTGGTTCAGAAATGGGATGGCGATGTTGCTGCCGGCCTGGCGCAGCTCGAAGTTCGGTGCGTCAAAGACGTGGCGGTTGTGGTTGGTATAGGCGCCGGGCTCATTGCCGAACCGCACGCCAAACCGGTCCTGCGCGGCATTCACCCCCGTCGCCTGGGCGAAGTGGCCGCCGTAGTAGCGGATGGAGGTATTCCAGGCGGTCGCCGTCGCGCACCAAATGTCGAGCCCGATGCGGTTGTTGACGATGCGGCCCAGGGTGAAGGTGCTGTCCTCCACGCCGCGGCCATCGCCCAGCGTGCGCATGCCGATGGTGAACCCCTCCACCCGCCGCAGTTCGATCTGGCTGGCATCGACGTTGCGCACGGTGATGCCGATATCGGCCTCGGAGGACCAGTCGGAGATCGTCTGCCGGATCACGTTCAGCCCGGTGTAGAGCTTCTCGGCGTTGCGGATGGTGCCGCCATCGCCCAGCACCAGCACGGAGGTCGGCGCCGTGCCGGTGTAGCGGAGGGTCCCCTGCATCATCAGCCCGCGGGCGCCACCCGGCAGCGTCACGGTGCCGGAGACGTTCCAGGTGCCGGGAGGGATCATCGCGAATTTCTGGTCCGCCCCGGCGCGATCGAAGGCCGCCTGGATGGCGATGCGATCATCGGCCACGCCATCGCCCAGCCCGCCGAAATCGTTCGGCAGCACGGCCTCGCGGTCGCGGAGGTACTTGGCGAAGTCGGTCTTGTTGAGGTTGGCGTTGAGGACCAGCAGGTCGTCGATGCGCGCCGGCATGGCGGGCCTCCTACAATGCGGTGGCGGTGACCGGGCCGGCGAAGCCGGAGACGTTGCCCTCGGCCGAGACGCTGCGGAGCCAGTACCAGCGGGTCTGGCCGGTGCTGAGGCCGGTTCGGTCCCAGGGCAGCGCGGTCGGCTCGCTGGCCAGCTTGGTCGCGGCGGCAAGGCTGGCGCTGCTGGCCTCGAAGACCTGCAGCCGCACCCCGTCCGCGGGGAAACTGCCCGACAGCCGCACGCCGCCGGCGATGCCGGTCGCGGCCAGGCCCGACGCGGCGGCCGGCACCAGCGCCTCCCGCCACCCCGACACCGCCCCGCTACGCGCCTGCGCCCGCACCCGAAAGGCGGTGGGCTCCGCGGTGGGGATCGCCACGGCGGTAGCGCCGAAGCCCCCTGCGTATCCCTGCCAGACGGCAACCGAGGTGGGGCGGAACTCGATCTCGTAGCCGGCGAGATAGGCGGAGCCCACCGCCGACCAGGAGACGGCGATCGCCGTGAAGGCCACTGCCAGAGGCGTCTCCACCACGATGGTCGCCGGCGCCGCGATCACGCCGGGGTTGGGCAGCACCACGGACGGGTTCTGCCCCGTCGCCCGCTCATCCGTCGCCGGGTTCCACGCCCAGACGGAGGGATCCTCCTCGGCCAGTTGCAGGTTCACCCCGCCATCCGGCGCCAGCGCCCAGCCGGTCACCCGCGCCGGGAATGGCGTGAGCCGCTCCAGCGCCACCGTCACCCCATCCCAGGGCCGCAGCCGCAGCGCCGAGAGGTTGGCCTGCATCGCCACCTCGCGCTGGCGGCGATTGCGCTCCAGCTCGATTTTCATCAGGCGCTGGACCGTCGCCGCTGAGGTGGTGAGCGGGAATTCCATGTCCCGGTAGATCGCCTCGCCACCATCTTCGATGACGTAGTTGCTGGCGAGCAGCGGCGGCGCGTCGGTCGGCTGCCAGGCGGCGGCCGGCTCGACATAGACGGCGCGCACCCCGTTGAAGAGATCGCGCCGCGGGCGCGAGCCCACGATGGTGACGTCGCCCCGCAGATCGTCGGATGTCAGCGTGGCGGCCGGCAGCGCCGGCGCCCCGGCGTGGATGGTGAACCGCCCTCCACTCACCACCAAGGCGCCAGCCATGGCGGCGACCAGCTTGCGGGTGATGGCGATCTTGCCCTCGCCGAGCGTGACGGCACCGTTGACGGTGTAGCGCCGCTCGGCGGTGCCATCGCGGCGGCCCATGATCTCGTCGCAGATATTGGCCGCCGCCATCAGCGCCGGCAGGTCGATATCCGCCCAGGCTGCGCGCCACCCAAAGGGTGACGTCAGATACCAGGCCAGGCACAGCGCCGGATTGTCCGACCAGCCGGTGGCGCCGGTGCGCGGATCGAGGATGGTGTCGGCGCCCTCGACGATGGCGGAGAGGCTGGGCGCGCCGGAGGGGAAGGCCTCGGGCCGCAGCTTGAGCCGAACAGCGAGATAGGCGCGCCCCTGGCCGCGATGGGCGGCGGTCCACTGGCCGCCGGTGTCCGCCACGAGATTGGCGTTGGCGGCCTGGCCGGGATCGCCCAGCGCACGGTCGATCCGCAGCAGGCCGGCGAACTTCGCATCGGTGGAGGCGGTGCCGTTCAGAAAGACCTCGCCGATGGCGCGGACGCGATGCGCGGCCAGGACCACGACGACATGGAGAAAGCCGTCGGCGCGGCCCTCGTCGTCGGTGGCGGAATGCAGGAACACGACGGGCCCCGAGGTGCGGCAGCGCCCGAAGACGATCTGGTGCTCGGTGATGGGCTGGCGGAAGGACTGGGTACGGCCGGCGCCGGGCGTGCGTGGATCGAAGCCGGAGCCGGGACCGGTGTCGGTCCCTGGCGTGACGTTGGCGCTGCGGGCGGCGGAGGGCGACTTGGGGCGGAAGACCGCGGCTCCGACGGCAGACACCACCAGGGCGGCGCCGGCGGCCGCCACGGCGCCCAGGACGCCGCCACCAACGACGGCGGAGGCGGCGGCACCTGCCGCGGCGGCGATGAAGGGAATGGCGACGGGCATCAGCCAACCCTCCAGGCAATGGTGCAGGCGGTGATGGGGAGGCGGAGCAGGCCCGCGGGCCCGACGAAGGCGGCGCGGCCGGCGTCGAGCACGACGCCCAGGCGATCCGGGTCGGCGGCGAGCACCACGTCGCCAGCGCGGGCGAAGGGCACTGGCACACGGGGGAAGCCGGCGGTGTCCGCCATCGCCGCCAAGGAGGGGCGATGCTGCCAGGAGGGCCGCTGGCCGGTGCAGGCCACGACCGCCGCCAGAGCGAAGCGGCCGCAGTTCCAGCGCGCTGCGTCGAAGGGCCGATGCTCAGCCGCGGTGATCAGCGCTGCCAGGCGCTCCGGCCAGTCGGGCAACCGCGTCACTGGTTCGGCAGCCGGATCTCCGCCTCCTGCAGGGCGGGGACGAACTCGAAGAAGCGATCGCCAGGATACTCGGCCTGCTGGTCGGCATCGGTGTAGCGCCGCACCTCGGCCCGCTCGAGGTCCACCAGCCGGCTCTCGCAGGCCAGTGCAACGGAAGGCTCCGCGCCGTCCGTCACCTCCATCGTGTCCATCAGCCCCGCCCAAAGCGGGAACGGGTCCGCCACGAACGACCCTTGGGCATCGAGCAGCGCCCCCCACAGCGTGACCGGCCGCAGGCGGTAGCTGCGCTCGGCAAGCGCGATATCCACCACCTCCTGCGGCACGGGTGACAGTGCCAGGGTCAGGCGGACGGCGCGCAGTTCCACCGTCTCCTCGACATCCGAGATGGCGCCGATGCTGCCGGCGCCCTCGAACACCTTCCCCGCCCAGTCGAGTGGGCCGAGCCCGGTCCAGACGCGAAAGGGACCTGTGGCGAAGTCGAGCTCGACCAGCACCACCGGCGTGGCGACCGGCGCCGTGGCGGCGGCCGCGGCCTGGTTGCTGAGGCGTGGCGTGCCGGACATCACAGGGCTTCCTCGAGGCGGATGGTGACGGCGGCGAAGGGCCCGGGCCGCGTCGGGTTGGCCGCCTCGTCGTCTGACACCAGCCGCATGGGCACGCTCGGCAGGGAGAGGATCAGCGGCTCGCCGACCACCACCGCGGCGCGCAGCGGCGGCGCGATGGCAATGGTGGCGGTGCCGGCACCGGAGGCGGTGACCGCGGCGGTGGCGATGTAGAGCCGCCCGCCCAGCCCGATGTAGTCGCCCGCGCCGACCGCCACCGTGCTCGGCCACCAGCCCTGCGTGACGATGGACAGCGCGCCGCGTGGCGCGCCGGCTGCCAGAGATGGATTGCCCGAGCCCACCACCAGCCCGGTCCCGTCCGTGAAGATCGTCGCGTCCGAGAAGCTGTAGGGCCCGATCGGCACGTCGCCCTGGCTGCGCGGATCGCCGGTGCGATACTCGCGCCGCCAGTCCCAGACACGCACCGTGTTGGCCGAGCCGGCCAGCGCCGCCAGCAGCCCATCCATCACGCCGGCCTGGACGCGGCCGAGCGGCTCGAAGCTCGCCTCCGCCACCCAGCGCGCGCCCTCGCGCCGGAGCACTTGCGTGGCGCGGGTGACCGGGGAGACAAAACGCAGGGTGTTGTGCTGCAGGTAGAAGCTCAGCCGCGACGGCCGCAGCGTGGCGGGCCAGGCGTATTCCGTCATCTGCCCTATCCCCGCACGATGGAGGTGGCGCTGCCGCCGCGGCGGATGGCGTCGAGCGTGGCGGCACTCGCCTGCCGCACGATCTGCGCCGACAGCACCCGCAAGCGCGCCTCGACGCCGGCATCGGCGCCGCGCGCGTCGATGGTGATGCTCTGGTTGATGACGGGGCCGCCCGGCGCCATGCCATTGGGCAGCACGGTGCCTGCGGAGCTCGGCACGAACCATTCGGGCCCGCGCTCGCCGACGATGTAGGGCTGGCCGCCCGCGACCGGCCCGCCCTCGGCGCGGAACAGCCCGCCCAGCGCGGAGCCGATCCCTGAAAAGATCGAGCCGAAGTCAAAGCCGGCCAGGCTGGAAGTCACCGCGGTGCCCAGCGGCTCGGTGATGGTGCGGCGGACGACGATCCGGGCAATGTCCTGCAGGATGCCCTGCAGCACCTTGGAGAAGCTTTCGCCCTTGATAATCGCGTCCTCGAAGGCCGAGGAGAAGGTCAGGCCGAGCTCCCGCGCCGTGTTGCTCGTGCGCTCCGTGGCCTGTTGCACGCGCTGCTGGCTGCGCTCCAGCTCCTCCAGCGCAGCATTGGCCTCGCGCGAGATGGTCTCGTCGGGGATGGGCTGGCCGATCCGCTCGGAGCGCTCAACCAGGCGGCCGAGGGTTTCGAGACGCCGGGTGTAGCGTTCCTGGGCATTCTCGTTGTTCTGGATCAGCCGCTCGCGCTCGCGGATGATGTCGTTGATTTCGCGCTCCGCCTCGCGGTCGGGGCGCGGGATGCTGGCGACGCGGCGGGTGGTGCCCTCGATGCGGCGCAGGGCCTCGTCGCGCTCGCGAAGGGCGAGAGTCTCCAACCGCGTGCGGTCGGCGGCGGTGATGCCGCCGGCGGCCTCTGCCTCGCGCAGGCGGCGGACGCGGTCCTCGTATTCGCTGTTGATGCGAAAGCGGTCGTCGAGCGCCTTGCGCAGTTCCTCGGCATCGGCGGCGGTGCGGCGGCGGCGGGCCTCGGCGGCCTGGGCGGCGGCGCCCTCCTGCTCCGTGCGCTGGCGCTCGCCGGCGGCCTGCTCGCCGCGGGATATCTCCTCCTGGAGTTCCGTGTACTGGCGGCGCAGCTCCTCCAGCCGGGCGGCGCGATCCACCCCGGCCTGCTGCTGCGCGGTGCCGACCAGGCCGCCGCGGATTGAACCACGGCGGGGCTGGGAGCGGAGGCTGTCGCGGCCGTCGTTCTCTGCCTCGAGGCGGGCGATCTGCGCCCGCAGCGCCTCGGCCTGGGCGCGACGGTCCGCCTCCTGCTCGGACGGCAGCAGCAGGCCGGAACCGCGGCGCACGCCATCCAGCACGCGGGCGGCACCGGAGAGCGCACGCGCCAGGGCGTTGGACAGGCCGATCGCTTGATCCAGGCGCGCGAGGAACTGGTCGGCGGCGGCGGTGAGCTGCCCAAAGGCGCGGCCCACCGAGAGCGGCGCGCGCTCGAACTCGCCATTCAGCCGCTCGACGGCGCGCAGCAGCGCGGGGAACACCGTGTCGGCGGTGAGCTTGCCCTCAGAGCCGAGCTTGCGCAGTTCACCGATGGAGACGCCGAGCTCGCGCGCCAGCGCCTGCGCCAGGGTGGGCAGCCCTTCCAGGATCGAGCGCAGCTCGTCGCCCTGCAGCGTGCCGGAGGCCAGCGCCTGGGCGAGCTGCTGGGTGGAGGAGGCGATCTCCTGCTGGCTGGCGCCCGAGGCGATGGCGATGCGCTGGAGACCGCCGACGAGGGTGGCGACCTGGTCCGAGGTGGCGCCGATCTCCCGCGCGGCGATCGAGAAGCGGGCGAAGGCGTCGACGCTCTCGCGCACGGCCACGCCGGTTTGCAGGCTGTCGCGGTACAGCCGGTCGTAGATCTCGCCGGCGCGCTCGACAGAACCCAGCGCGGTGTTCAGCCGCCCCATGGACTGGGTAAGCGCGTCGCCAGCCACGACCACGGCACGCAGGCCGGCGGCGAGGCCGGCGATCTGCACGCCGCGGACGGCGACGTCGAGCAGGTCCAGCGCGCGGGAGGCGCGATCGGCGCCGCCCTGGATGCGCTCCAGGCTGCGGCTCCCGGTCTCGCCGACCTCACGGAGCTCCTGCTTGACCCGGGCGGCATCGTCCAGCGACAGCCGGACCGAGACGCGGCGCGTGCTATCCGCCATGCGTCACGCCTCCCGGTTCGCTGGTTTGGTCAGTGCGGCGCGCGACGCTGCCGGCGGCAAGGCCCATGCGCATGGCGTTCATTTCATGTGGAAAGACTTCGGTACGGGTCAGAGCAGGCGCCGCGTTGTGCAATGTTGCGAACAAAGTCTCAGCTCAGGACCGACGATGGCCGATACATCCGCGACACCGCCCTCACGCCTCAAAGCCATTCCGCGCGGCATCTGGATGCTCGGCTTTGTCAGCCTCTTCATGGACATGTCGTCAGAGCTTGTGCACAGCCTGCTGCCCGTGTTTCTGGTCGGGACGCTCGGTGTTTCGGTTGCGGCGGTCGGATTGATCGAGGGCATCGCCGAGTCGACGGCCCTGATCACGAAGGTCTTCTCCGGCGTCCTCAGCGACTGGTTCGGAAAGCGCAAGCTGCTGGCTGTCATTGGCTATGGGCTTGCTGCGTTGACCAAGCCGGCCTTCGCCGTAGCCAGCAGCGTCGACATCGTCATTGCCGCCCGATTCGCGGATCGCGTGGGCAAAGGCATCCGCGGCGCGCCACGCGACGCGCTGGTGGCGGATATCGCGCCACCTGAAATCCGCGGCGCCGCGTTTGGCCTGCGGCAGTCGCTCGACACGGTTGGTGCCTTCGTCGGCCCCCTGCTGGCGATTGCCGCAATGGCGGCTTTCGCCGGGGATATCCGCTTGGTGTTCTGGCTGGCAGTTCTGCCGGCAGCCTTGGCCGTAGGCCTCCTGATGTTCGGCGTGCAAGAGCCGGCACCGGTCGACGGCGCGCGCAAGCCGCGGACCCCAATCCGCCGCGAAGATCTTGCCAGCCTTTCCCGTGCGTATTGGATCGTGGTCGGGATCGGTGCCGTACTGACCCTTGCACGCTTTAGCGAGGCCTTCCTGGTGCTGCGCGCCGCCGATACGGGTCTCTCAGACACCTGGGTACCGCTGGTGATGGTGGTGATGAGCGTGGTCTATGCGGCGAGCGCCTATCCAGCCGGCGTCCTGTCGGATCGGATGGACCGCGACAGCATACTGGTTGCGGGACTGCTCGTGCTGATCGCCGCCGATGTTGTGTTGGCGATGGCGACAACGGTCGAAGCCACGCTGATCGGCGTTGCGTTGTGGGGGCTGCATATGGGGCTAACGCAGGGATTGCTCGCGACCCTGGTGGCCGATACCGCTCCGCCAGCGCTGCGCGGCACGGCGTATGGGCTGTTTAACCTGGTGAGCGGCGTTGCCTTGCTGGTCGCGAGTGTTGTGGCCGGCGCGTTGTGGGAATGGGTGGGCCCGGCGGCCACCTTCTGGGCGGGCGCAGGCTTTACGGCCGTGGCACTGGCGGGGCTGGTGCTGCGACGCAGGCGCGATGGGCGTTCGACATGAAGCTGCTGCGTTACGCTAGATCAGTAGGCGACGCGCCGCATCGCGACGCTGCGCCGGCGGCGAGGCCCATGCGAACGGCGAGCAGCAACTCGGCCGCGGCCCAGCCGGTGGCGCCCATCTCACGGGTGGTTGCGAGCGCGGCCGGCATGTCGAGGTCGAGACCGGTCATCGTCGCCGTGGCGCAGGTGGTGCCAGCGGCCCAGGCTGCGGCGCCCTCGACGCTGGCCGGGGCGTAGGCGGCGTAGGGGCAGGAAAGACCGCAGTCGCGATCGAGCGCCGCGCAGCCGCGGCAGTAGTCAGGGCCCTGACCGAAGTGCCATTCGGCCCGAGCCCTTAGCCGTTTCCCTCCAGGGCCACGGCGGCGACCGGGCCGGTGGCACGGTCCCAGAAGGCGGCGGCCATCTCGTCCATGTCCATCAGGCGCTCGACCGCCTCAGGCGAGAGCGGCAGCGGCTTGCCGGCGGCGTCGCCCACCCCCTCCCAGGCGGTGACGGCGTGGCGGGCCAGCGCCTTGACCAGGAAGGCGAAGGCCAGGCCACGCGCCATGTCGGGGTCGAGGTCGGCCTCCGCGGTCCGCAACGCGCCGAGGCGACGGGCGGAGCCGGCCTGGGCGGCGGCCATCACGGCGGTGGTGACGGGGCGAATTTCCACGCGGACGCCGCGCGGCAGGTCGAGCCAGTAAGGCTCGACCGGGAGGTCGAGGGTGAGCATCTGTTTCTCCTATGGGACTTCAGGATGGGATCCGCTGAACAGCAAAGGGGTAGCGGCGAGGCAGCCAAGGCTTCGCCCCACTATTCCGGCGAAGTCACCAGGTGCAGCGTGATGGAGCAAAGATGCAGCGCCGGAGCGAGGGGCGCACGAGTCCACCCCAGAGGCGGCTCTTGGAAGAGGAGCACAGCCGCAATGGCGGTTGGCCCTCAGCTTTCCTCGCCGGTCGCAACTTTCGAGCGTCCGATTGTGAAGCAGGGCTAGGCACGCTAAACACTTCAATATTTCAATAATGGTTGAAACAAAATGCAGGAACAGCAAGCTCTCGACGCCTTCGCGGCGATCTCGCAGGAAACGCGCCTCCGCATCGTCCGGCGGCTCGTGGTCGCCGGTGCGGGCGGCATGTCCGCCGGAGCCATTGGCGAGGCCGTTGGCAGCTCGGCGTCCCGCCTTTCATTCCATCTCAGCCACCTCGAACACGCCGGCCTGATCGAGAGCCGCCGGGCCGGCCGCTCGATCATCTACAGCGCCATCTTCCCGGCCCTGTCCGATCTCGTCGCCTTCCTGATGCGGGACTGCTGCGAGGGTCATTGCGAGATCTGTGATCGGGCCATCTCTCTCTTTGCTCAATGCACGGGCCGACCTATGGCGGCCGATGGTTCTCCCCGTCCCACGCTGATCTGCACCGAAGCTGAGCCGACAGGACGCAAAAGCCATCGCGCGCGGAAAGTGACGGCATGAGCCGCCTGCGCGACGCCCTGGAGGCCCACCAGGTCGCGATCTACTTCGGTGCGGTGATCGTCGCTGCCGCTGTCGGCTTCATGGTCCCGGAGGCGACGGCCCTGGAAGGCGGGATCAATGCGGCCCTGGCCGTCATGCTGTTCGCCACCTTCCTGCAAGTCCCGCTGGCCGACCTTGGCCGGGCGCTGGTCCGCCTGCGGTTCATCGCCGCGCTGCTGGTTGCAAACTTCGTCGTTGTGCCCGGCCTCGTGTTCCTGCTGCTTCTGTTCCTGCCGGCCGATCCGATGATCCGCCTCGGCGTCCTGCTCGTTCTCCTGGCGCCGTGCATCGACTACGTGGTGACTTTCTCTCACATCGGCCGCGCCGATGCTCGCCTGCTGCTTGCGGCAACGCCGACGCTGCTTCTGCTGCAAATGCTGCTGCTGCCGCTCTATCTTGGCCTGTTCCTGGGCAATGATGCGGTGGGCCTCGTCAGGGTTGGTCCCTTCCTGCACGCCTTTGTCTGGTTGATCGCTGTACCCCTCGCACTGGCCGCCGCCGTCCAGCTGGCCGCTGCGCGGAGTGCGCGCATGGCAAGGATTTCGTCCGTGCTGGGGCTGCTGCCAGTTCCGGCGACGGCCGTCGTGCTGTTGGTGGTGATCGCGGCGGTGACGCCGCAGCTCGGCTTGGCTTTGAGCGGAGCTATGCAGGTCCTGCCGATCTATGTCGCCTACGCCGTGATCGCACCGCTTCTTGGGTGGGGCGTAGCTCGCCTTGCGGGGCTCGACGTCCCTGCCGGCAGGGCAGTGGCTTTCAGCAGCGCGACACGGAACTCGCTGGTGGTGCTTCCGCTTGGCTTCGCCGTGCCGGGCGCTGTGCCCTTGCTGCCGGCCATCATCATCACACAAACCTTGGTCGAGCTGGTGGCCTCTCTGGTCTACATGCGGCTGATCCCGAAGCTGGGGACAACCCTCGCGGATGAGCCCATCGCAGCCGCGCGTGAGTGATCCAGGACGCGGAAGGCTGACTGATTGGAAGCCGGCTTTCCGGCTACATCAGGCTTTCGCTGCCCGTCGTTGAACTTACGCGTACTCCGTTCCCGCCTGCTGATTCCGCAGCACCGCCGTCATCATGCGGGTGGCGGTGGCGTTGAACGCCGCGCGGAAATCGAAGCTGGCCTCCACCCCCGCCGGCCCCTCGATCGGCGTCTTGGCTAGCGCCAGATAGACCTCGTGCAGCGTGATGGTGAGACTGCGGTTGGCATCAATGGTGAAGGCCAGGGCGAATTCTGCCGAGGTGCCGGCCTGCGCCTGGGCCAGCAGGGTTGTGTTCTCGAAGCGCACGGTGATCTGGCCGGTGCAGCGCGCAATTCCCGGATCCACGCCCTCGACGCGGCGATCGGCGCGGATGGTGCGCACCGCCTCCATGCCGTTGGCATAGGTGAGCCGCGCGCCGGTAACCTGCGCCAGCGCCACGCTGCTGCGCGTGATCGATCCCTGGGCCTTGTTGAAGGCCGTGTAGGCCGCGCTGGTGGGCGTACCACCTGACGTCGCGCCGGTCCGCACGGAGCCCTGGCCGATCAGACCGAAGGTCGCCGTCGCCGCGCCGGTCGGTGTGAAGTCCATCTCCAGCGTGTCGGCGCGCACGCCGGTGCACACGTCGAAGGACGGTACGTCCGGATAGCCGATCTCCATCGCGTTGCTGGGCAGTGAGGCCGCGCCGGAGGCAAAGGTATGGATGAAGTTGGTCGTGCCCGTGGTGGTCGGCGCGCCGAGCAGTAGGCGCAGCCAGTGGCCGATGTTGATCAGGTCGACCGGCACCACCGCCTGGCCGGCGACGGTCACCGTGTCGAGGAAGGGCGCGGCCGGATCGCGGTTGCTGCCCACGCCGATGACGTCGGCATCGAGCAGCGGCTGCTCGGCGCCAAGATCGCAGGACAGGAACGGCATGCGCCGCCAGTTGCTGCCGGGAGCGGTGCCGTAGACGGTCTCGGGCAGCATGAGCAGGCGGCAATTCGCGCCGATGGCACGGGGCATGGGCTTTCTCCTGGAAAGGGATCAGGCCAGCGGCGAGCCGGCGACGGTGAACCAGAGGGTGACGGGGATGGCGGCGGCGCGGGCCGCGGCGGCGCCTTCGAACTCGACGTCCTCGAAGGACGGGCTGCCCGGCTGCGCCCATTCGACGGCGCCGCCCAGCGTGCGGTTGGCGGTGATGGCGGCGGCGACATCGACCAGCAGCGCGTCGAGCAGGGTGTTGCGCGCGGCGGGTGTGGCGCCGGCCACGGTGATCTCGACCTCGGCGCGGTGCTCGATCTGCCAGGCGAGCGGGGAGAGGATGGGCGTCTCCTCCACCGTCTCGCCGTCGCGGACCACGACCAGCCCGCCAACCGGGAGGCGCTGCGGGATGGTCTCGCCGCGCAGGACCAGCGCCGCCGGGTTTCGGACCGCAAGCGACGTGACAAGGCGGCTGTGCAGGGCGGCGATGGCGGTCTCGCGCGCGCTCATCCTGCCCTCCCGCTCTCGCGCTCCCAGGCCGCCACGAACCGCCCCGGCAGCCGTCGCAGCCCACGCTCGGCCGCGCCGCGCACGTCGAGCCGCTTGGCGAGCTTCACCTGGGGCAGCAGCAGGAACATCGGCACCATCCCCTGCGCCAGCAGGCCGCGCGCCCAGGCCTCGCGCCCCTTGCGGTTGGCCGTGCCGACTTCGGTGACGCCACCCGCCACCAGCCGGGTTCGGCGACGCCGCCCGGTCTGCTCGCCCTGCCGCAGCGGCAGGCACCACACGAAGCCCCGGCCGGATTTGAAGGGCCGCAGGAAGGCCTGGCCCGAGGCAACCATCTGCGCCGGCGTGACCCGCATGCCCTTCTCCCCGCGACCGCGCCTGCCGCGCGCCGCGTTGAAGCCGGTCGGGATGGCCAGGAACTTCCCGCCACCCTTGGCGCGGATCAGGGCTCCGCGCTCGAAGGCATCGATGACGTTCGGCACCTTGGTGAAGACCAGCCCCGCGGGCCGCAGCGACTGCCCGCTACGCGGGAAGATCATCGACCGCCAGGCATTGGCGATGCCGCGCGCGTTGCCGGAGAAGGCGGTGGTGACCTGCCGGCGCAACTCGGCCTTCACCTGCTCCGTCTCGGCACGGATCGCGGTCATGGCCGCGCGCTCGCCGGCCCGCACCTCGTCCGCCAGCACCTTGCGCAGGTCGCCGACGATGGTGGCGCCGAGCCGCATGGATCAGCGGCCGCCAAACTTGCGGCTGAGGATGCGCAGCAGCAGATCGTGCAGCGCCGCATAGCCGAGTGTGCCGGCCAGCCAGGCCACGGCGAAGAGCCACCAGCCGTCGAGCTCGAAGGCATGGGCGATCAGCCAGGCGCCGGTGCCGAGGCTGCCGCCCGCCAGCGCGTGCAGCAGATAGGCGCGGGTCAGCAGCGGCCGGTCGGTGGACGAGAAGC
>LNFM01010574.1_pt1 | contig 12935 bp, 12 predicted proteins | sample 596031 | NCBI WGS metagenome assembly LNFM01 (sample SAMN04254537, study PRJNA301005) | activated carbon metagenome | isolation source: dual media filters at the Ann Arbor, Michigan drinking water treatment plant | place: USA: Ann Arbor
CATCCACGTCGTCTTCCTGCTCAGCGCCATCGCCATCGCCTACACCGACAAGCTGCTCAACAGCAGCCACCATGCCCCGGGCACCGGGCACTGACCCTTCAAGCATCGACGCACCATGACTCTGCTGCTTTTCATCGCCGGTCTGGTGGCGCTCATCATCGGCGCCGAACTCCTGGTCCGTGGTGCGTCCAAGCTGGCGCTGTCCTTCGGCCTGACGCCGCTCGTGGTGGGCCTGACCATCGTGGCCTTCGGCACCAGTGCGCCGGAGATGGCGGTGTCTGCAGGTGCCGTCCTCGACGGCAAGACAGATCTGGCCATCGGCAACGTGGTGGGCAGCAATATCTTCAACGTGCTGTTCATCCTCGGCCTGTCGGCGCTGATCACGCCGCTGGTGGTCAACATCCAGCTGATCCGCCAGGAGGTGCCCATCATGATCGGCGCCTCGCTGCTGCTGCTGGTCCTCACCCTGGACGGCCGGCTGGGCTGGCTCGATGCCGCCATGCTGATGGCGCTGATGCTGGCCTACACCGGCTTCCTGATCGTGCAGTCGCGCACCGAGAGCGCCAGCGCCAATGAGGAATACGCGGCCGAGGTGCGCCCCGCCGCCCCCGGCAGCTGGGACGCGAAACTGCCCGTGCAGCTGGTCCTCATCGTCGTCGGCCTGGCGCTGCTGGTCCTGGGCGCAGACTGGCTGGTCAGCGCCGCCGTCACCTTTGCCAAGTCCCTGGGCGTGAGCGACCTGGTCATCGGCCTGACCATCGTGGCGGCCGGCACCTCCATGCCCGAAGTCGCCACCTCGGTGATGGCGGCCATCAAGGGCGAGCGCGATATCGCCGTCGGCAATGTGGTGGGCAGTTGCGTGTTCAACATCCTGGGCTGCCTGGGCCTGGCGGGCCTGCTCTCCGGCCATGCCGGGCTGCTGGTGCCGGCAGCCGTGCAGCACTTCGACATCTGGGTGATGCTCGCCGTGGCCCTGGCCTGCCTGCCGGTCTTCATGACCGGGCGTGAGATCGCGCGCTGGGAGGGCGGGGTGTTCATGCTGTACTACGCCGCCTACGTGGCCTACCTGATCCTGGCCGCGCAGCAGCATGACGCGCTGGGGGCCTACTCGGCGGCCATGCTGGGATTCGTCCTGCCACTCACCGTGGTCACGCTCATCGTGGTGCTGATCCGCCGCGCACCATCGACACGAGCCTGAGGCCGCAACCGGCTCTTGCCCCCCTATCCGCCCCCCCGCCCGGAGCCTGTCAAAATAGCGGGCTGCGGCCGTCGGCCGCCTGCCCTGTACGCCCCCGCCCCCGGGCGCAGCCCTTCGAGACCGAGTAACGACCATGACCACGATCATCAAGCAAGCCGACCTGATCGAATCGATCGCCGCCGCGCTGCAATACATCAGCTACTACCACCCGGCCGACTACATCGCCCACCTGGCCCGCGCCTACACGCTGGAGCAAAGCCCGGCGGCCAAGGACGCCATCGCGCAGATCCTGACCAACAGCAAGATGAGCGCCATCGGCCACCGCCCGATCTGCCAGGACACGGGCATCGTGAACGTCTTCCTCAAGGTCGGCATGAATGTGCGCTGGGAAGGTTTCACCGGTGGCCTGGAAGACGCCGTCAACGAGGGCGTGCGTCGCGCCTACAAGCACCCGGACAATATGCTGCGCGCCAGCGTGCTGGCCGACCCGCACTTCGCGCGCAAGAACACCAAGGACAACACGCCTGCGGTCATCTTCACCGAGATCGTGGCCGGTGACACGGTGGAAGTCACCGTCGCGGCCAAGGGCGGCGGTTCCGAGAACAAGTCCAAGATGGTCATGATGAACCCCAGCGATTCCCTCGTGGACTGGGTGCTCAAGACCGTGCCCACCATGGGTGCGGGCTGGTGCCCGCCGGGCATGCTGGGCATCGGCATCGGTGGCACGGCCGAGAAGGCCGTGCTCATGGCCAAGGAAAGCCTGATGGACGACCTCGACATGTACGAGCTGCAGGCCAAGGCTTCCAAGGGGGAAAAGCTCGATCAGGTCGAGGAGCTGCGTCTCGAGCTCTACGAGAAGGTCAACGCACTCGGCATCGGCGCCCAGGGCCTGGGCGGCCTGACCACGGTGCTGGACGTGAAGATCAAGATGTATCCCACGCACGCGGCCAGCAAGCCCGTGGCCATGATCCCCAACTGCGCGGCCACGCGCCACGCGCACTTCGTGCTCAACGGCTCGGGCCCGGTCTATCTGGACCCGCCGAGTCTGGACCTCTGGCCCGACGTCAACTGGACGCCCGACACCCAGAAGAGCAAACGCGTCGACCTCAACAAGCTGAGCAAGGAAGAAGTGGCCAGCTGGAAGCCGGGCGACACCCTGCTGCTCAACGGCAAGATGCTCACCGGCCGCGACGCCGCGCACAAGCGCATCGCCGACATGCTGAGCCGTGGCGAGAAGCTGCCCGTGGACTTCAGCAACCGCGTGATCTATTACGTGGGCCCGGTCGACCCGATCAAGGGCGAGGCCGTGGGCCCGGCCGGCCCGACCACCGCCACGCGCATGGACAAGTTCACCGAGACCATGCTGGGCCAGACCGGCCTGATCGCCATGATCGGCAAGGCCGAGCGCGGCCCCGAGGCCGTGGAGGTGATCCGCAAGCACAAGAGCGCCTACCTCATGGCCGTGGGCGGCGCCGCCTACCTCGTCAGCAAGGCCATCAAGACCGCCAAGGTCGTGGGCTTCGAGGACCTGGGCATGGAAGCCATCTACGAGTTCGATGTGGTGGACATGCCCGTGACCGTGGCCGTGGACGCCGGCGGCACCAGCGCCCACGTGACCGGCCCGGCCGAGTGGAGCAAGCGCATCGCCAGCGGCGAATTCAAGGGCATCTCGCTGGCGACGGCCTGAGCTTGGGCGTGACCACGCGTCCGGTCGGCGTCTTCGACAGCGGCATCGGCGGCTTGAGCGTCCTGCAGGCGCTACGAGCCGAGTTGCCGCACCAGCGCTTCGTCTACCTGGCCGACAGCGGGCACGCGCCTTATGGCGAGCGCGATGCCGCTCACGTGATCGCGCGTGCACGCGCGATCACGCAGCACCTGCGTGCAGCCCATGACATCCAGGCCTTGGTCGTGGCCTGTAACACGGCCACGGCCGCGGCCATCCATCTGCTGCGTGCAGAACATCCGGACCTGCCCATCGTCGGGCTGGAGCCGGCACTCAAACCGGCCGCCCAGGCCAGCCGCACCCACCGTGTGGGCGTGCTGGCCACGCGCGGCACCTTGCAGAGCGCCAAGTTCCAGGCCCTGCATCGGGCTCTTGCCGATCAGGCGGATTTCGTGCTGCAGGCCTGTGACGGTCTGGCAGATGCCATCGAACACCAGGACGATCCACGCATCACGGCCCTGGCACGTCACTACGTCGAGGCGCTCGGGTCCTGCGGCCAGGCGCCGGACGCCATCGACACCGTGGTGCTGGGCTGCACCCATTACCCGCTGATCCAGCCCAGCTTGCAGGCCCTGCTCGGCCCGGAGGTCGCCCTGGTGGAAAGCGGGGCACCGGTGGCTAGACAGACGCGCCGCGTGCTGCCGCAAATCGCTGAAAGCGGCCAGCCCCAACTGAGTTGGTACACCACAGGCGAGGCCAGCGAATTGCAAGCCGCCGTGCAGCGCTGGCTGCAGCCGCAAGCCCGGGTTGTAGCGCTGAAGATCTGAAGCAGCGCGCCGCCCTATTTGCGGCGCCCGGCCCGGTATTCCCAGGGCGGGATGGGCTGCTTGTCGCGCCACAGGCCGACGCGCCGCAGCTTGGCATCCGCCTGGGCCGCGGCATAGGCCTGACGATCCGCTTCGGGCAAGGCCTGGGCGCGCGAGCGGTCGTACCAGACGGCTCCGAGCTGTAATTGCTCCATGCTGATGTCGCGCCCCTCGACACGCACCCGACCGATGCGCGGACTGCCGCTGCCTGTGCCCTCCACCGTCACATACTTCTGGAACGCCAGCTCCCGCAGCGAATCGAGCGAACGCTGGCCATAGGCCTGGAATTTCTCCGGCGCATCGACGCCAGCCAGGCGCACCGTGTACTGGACCTTGCGCTCGTCGCGGATGCGCAGGGTGTCGCCGCTCACGACCGCCACCACCTGGCCCTGCAGGGTCCAGGCCTGGGCCGCAAACCCGATGCACAGGGCCGGCAGAAGCACCAGGAGGGAGAGGAGAGATCTCATGGAGACCGGAGATGTGTTTATGGTCGGGGCGATACGATTCGAACGTACGACCCTCTGCTCCCAAAGCAGATGCGCTACCAGGCTGCGCTACGCCCCGACTGGATGCGTATTCTACCGGGCAGGCTGCAGGTCTCTGCCCATGCGCTAAAGTTTCTGCATGCGCGCGCGTCCCTTCCCCCTGCCCTGGCTCGAACCCGGCGAGGACTTCCCACCGGTCGAGCAGGCCTGGGGCCGCGGCTCCGATGCGCCCGGCCTGCTGGCCGCCGGTGGCAGCCTGGACGTGGACACCTTGTGCCGTGCCTACGCCCATGGCATCTTCCCCTGGTTCAGCTCAGGCCAACCCATCCTCTGGTGGAGCACCGACCCACGCATGGTGCTCAAGGTGGAGGAGTTTCGCCTGCACCGCTCCCTGCGCAAGACCGTGCAGAAATTCGTTCACACACCGGGCTGCGAGGTCCGCTTCGACTCGGCTTTCCAGGACGTCATCAGCGCCTGTGCCGGCAGCCCGCGGCCGGGACAGGATGGCACCTGGATCGTCCCGGCCATGGTGCGGGCCTACACCGAGTTGCACCGCGCGGGTCATGCACACTCCGTGGAGACCTGGGTGGATGGCCGACTGGTCGGTGGTCTGTACTGTGTGTCCCTGGGGCAGGCCGTCTACGGCGAATCGATGTTCGCGCACGCCAGCGATGCTTCGAAGATCGCGCTGGCGGCGCTGGTGGCCTTCTGCCGGGCCCACGGCATGTCCCTGATCGACTGCCAGCAGAACACGCCTCACCTGGCCTCGCTCGGGGCGCATGAGATCGCGCGGGTGGATTTTCTGCGCCACATAGCCACGGCACGCCAGCGACCGCCCCCTCGCTGGCAGTTCCAGCCCCTATACTGGCAGCAACTGTTGACGCCTCCCACGGAATCGACGTGACGCACCTCAAGGATCTGCCCCTCCAGAGCCTGCAGTTCTATGCCACGGCTCCCTACCCGTGCAGCTATCTGGGCGGGCGGCTGGCGCGCTCGCAGGTGGCCACGCCCAGCCATCTGATCAACAACTCCACCTATTCCGGACTCGTTGCCCAGGGCTTCCGCCGCAGCGGCATGTTCACCTACCGCCCGCACTGCGACGGTTGCCAGGCCTGCGTGCCGCTGCGCGTGCGCGTGCCGGACTTCCAGCCCAGCCGCAGCCAGCGTCGCGCCTGGGCCCAGCACCAGAACCTGCAGGCCCGCGTCTCGCGCCTGTGTTTTGTGCCCGAGCACTACCAGCTCTACCTGCGCTACCAGAACGGCCGTCACGCGGGCGGCGGCATGGACCAGGACAGCATCGACCAGTACACCCAGTTCCTGCTCCAGAGCCGGGTCAATTCGCGCCTGGTCGAGTTCCGCGAAGCCCAGCCCGACGGCCAGCCCGGCCCGCTGCGCATGGTCTCGGTGCTGGACGTGCTCGATGACGGCCTCTCGGCCGTCTACACCTTCTACGATCCCGACCTGCAGGCCAGCTACGGCACCTACAGTGTGCTCTGGCAGATCGAGCAGGCGCGCCAGCTCGGTCTGTCACACGTCTACCTGGGCTACTGGATCCAGGACAGCCCCAAGATGAACTACAAGGCCCGCTACCTGCCCCATGAATTGCTGCTGCAAGGGCGCTGGCAATCTACTCCCCTGCTCGGCCGTGATATGCCGAGCCCCAAAGATTGATTTCACGAGATAAAATCGGGAGCCCTATGCAGGAGCGCCCCCGATGAAGAAAAAAGACCCGGATGCCATCGCCACGCCGACCGTGCAGGTGATCGAACGCATGTTCACCTTGATGGATGTGCTGGCCACGCGCGAAGACGCCATCTCGCTCAAGGAAATCAGCGAGAAGACCGGGTTGCACCCCTCCACCGCCCATCGCATCCTCAACGATCTGGCCAGCGGGCGTTACGTCGATCGTCCCCAGCCTGGCACCTATCGCCTGGGCATGCGCCTGCTGGAACTGGGCAACCTGGTCAAGGCCCGCCTCAACGTGCGCGACGCGGCCATCGCCCCCATGCGCGAACTGCACCGCCTGATCCAGCAACCGGTGAACCTGAGCATGCGCCAGGGCGACGAGATCGTCTACATCGAGCGCGCCTACAGCGAGCGTTCGGGCATGCAGGTGGTGCGCGCCATTGGTGGCCGCGCGCCGCTGCACCTGACCTCGGTGGGCAAGCTCTTCCTGGCCGACGATGATCCGCAACGCGTGCGCGCCTACGCCACGCGCACCGGTCTGGCCGGCCATACCAAGAACAGCATCACCCAGTTGCCGGTGCTGGAGCGCGAACTTTCCAAGGTGCGCCAGTACGGCACGGCGCATGATGACGAGGAACTGGAACTGGGTGTGCACTGCATGGCCGCCGGTATCCACGACGACCAGGGCAAGCTGGTGGCGGGCCTCTCGATCTCGGCCCCGACCGGCCGGCTCGACAAGGACTGGCTGCCCAAGCTGCAGGCCATCGCCAGCGAGATCTCGCGCATGCTGGGCTATCAGGCGAGCGGCGCCGAGAAACGCTGAGGGGCGCCGCAGCGCCCCTTTGAATCACCGCCGGCCGGCGCCGCGCGTCACAGCACGCGCGTGGCCTGCGGTTCCGTGCGGTTGTCGGTCACAGGCACGATCTGCTGCTTGGCCGGGATCGACTCGACCCAGCGACGCACACGCTCGGCATCGCCCAGGCGGCTGAGCTTGCCCGCGGAATCCAGGAACACCATGATCACATTGCGCCCGGCCACCTTGGCCTGCATGACCAGGCACTGGCCCGCTTCGGAGATGTAACCGGTCTTCTGCAGGCCGATCTCCCAGCGCGGATTGAGCACCAGCCGGTTGGTGTTGCTGAACATCAGCTTGCGCCGACCATCGGCCACCTGATGGGCGCGGGAAGTGGAATAGTCACGCAGCAACTCGTCTTCAGAAGCCACGTCCACCAGCACCGCCAGATCGCGCGCGCTCGACTTGTTCTTGCTCGACAGACCCGTGGGCTCGACGAAGCGCGTGTCCTGCATGCCCAGCAGCTGGGCCTTGGCATTCATCATCTCGACAAACACGTCCAGCCCGCCCGGATAGGTGCGGCCCAGGGCATGGGCGGCGCGGTTTTCGCTCGACATCAGGGCCAGATGCAGCAGTTCGCCCCGGGTCAGGGAGGCGCCCACGCGCAGGCGCGAGGCGCTGCCTTTTTCGGTATCCACATCGTCACGGGTGATGGTGATGGACTCGTCCAGCGGCAACTCGGCCTCGCTGATCAGCAGCGCCGTCATGAGCTTGGTCAGCGAAGCGATGGGCAGCACGGCCTCTTCGTTCTTGCTGAACAACACTTCCTGGGTTTCCTGATCGACCACATAGGCGACGCTGGAGCGCAGGGAAAGCGGGTCGCGGGTGCCATGCAGGCCCGCACGCATGGCATCCGAAGGGCGGGCAGGACGCACGACACGCGCACTGCGCTTGGCCTGCGCCTTGCGCTTGGCCTCGGTCGTGTTTTTCTTGGCAGAAGCATGCTTGCCAGCCCCTTGGGACTGGGCCGTTGCCGCCAAGGGAAGGGCCGCCAGCATGGCCAGCACGACCGAACCCACCCAGAAAAAATGACGCAAATGTTTCACCTGCACACCCTTGCACCGCAAAAAACGGGTGCCAGGGAAACATGGCACCACCTCGGTCAAGGTTATACAGAAAATATCATGCAGGATCAAGCACTTGGCGTCGTTTTCTCAACATATTCTTACAAGTTACGAAATGTCCTTACCCTTGTGCCGCGACACGGTCGGCCTTGCTGTGCAGTTTGTTGAGGGCACTCAGGTAGGCCTTGGCCGATGCCACGACGATGTCCGGGTCGGCGCCAACGCCATTGACCACCCGGCCACTGTTCTGCAGGCGTACCGTCACCTCACCCTGGCTCTCGGTGGAGCCGCTGATGGCATTGACCGAATACAGCACCATCTCCGCACCGCTCTTGATGTGCGACTCGATGGCCTTGAGCGACGCATCGACCGGGCCATTGCCATCGGACTCGCCATGCACCTCCTTGCCTTCCACCGTGAAGACGATGCTTGCATGGGGACGCTCACCTGTTTCGCTGTGTTGCGCCAGAGAGACAAAACCGTACTGTTCCTTCTCGCTGGTGACGCTCTCGTCGCTGACCAGGGCCAGGATGTCCTCGTCGAAGATCTCGCTCTTGCGGTCCGCCAGCTCCTTGAACCTGGCAAAGGCGGTGTTGAGCTCGGTCTCGCTTTCCAGGGCCACACCCAGATCCTGCAGGCGCTGCTTGAAAGCGTTGCGGCCAGACAGCTTGCCCAGCACGATCTTGTTGGCGCTCCAGCCCACGTCCTCGGCCCGCATGATCTCGTAGGTGTCGCGCGCCTTGAGCACGCCGTCCTGGTGGATACCGGAGGCATGCGCAAAGGCGTTGGCACCGACCACGGCCTTGTTGGGCTGGACCACGAAGCCCGTGGTCTGGCTCACCATGCGGCTGGCCGGCACGATCTGCGCGGTGTCGATGCCGACGTCCAGACTGAAGTAGTCACGACGCGTCCGCACCGCCATGACGATTTCCTCCAGGCTGCAGTTGCCCGCGCGCTCGCCCAGGCCGTTGATGGTGCACTCGACCTGGCGGGCACCACCGATCTTCACGCCCGCGAGCGAGTTGGCCACGGCCATGCCCAGGTCGTTGTGGCAATGCACGGACCAGATGGCCTGGTCGGCGTTGGGCACGCGCTCGCGCAAGGTCTTGATGAAGTCGCCGTAAAGCTCGGGGATGGCATAGCCCACGGTGTCAGGAATGTTGATGGTGGTCGCCCCCTCCTTGATCACGGCCTCGACGACACGGCACAGGAAGTCCATCTCGGAACGATAACCATCCTCGGCGCTGAACTCCACGTCGGCCACCTGGTTGCGGGCAAAGCGCACCGCCAGCTTGGCCTGCTCCAGCACCTGCTCGGGCGTCATGCGCAGCTTCTTCTCCATGTGCAGCGGCGAGGTCGCGATGAAGGTGTGGATGCGGGCCCGGTTGGCGCCCTTGAGCGCCTCGGCGGCACGCGAGATGTCACGGTCGTTGGCGCGTGAGAGCGAGCAGATCGTCGAGTCCTTGATCGCGTTGGCGATCGCCTGCACGGCCTCGAAATCGCCGTTGGAACTGGCGGCAAAGCCGGCCTCGATCACGTCGACCTTCAGGCGCTCGAGCTGGCGGGCGATGCGCAGCTTCTCGTCCTTGGTCATGGACGCGCCGGGCGACTGCTCGCCGTCGCGCAAGGTGGTGTCGAAAATGATCAGTTTGTCAGCCATCTTTTGCTCCTGTTCGCTGGGCGCCCGCAGTTCAAAAACGAAAACCTAAAACAAAAGGCCCGCTGCGGGTGCATACGGGCCTTGGTTGGGAATGCGCGCGCGCTACCGAATCCGCCCGTGTTGGCAGGTCAGCAGTAGAGCTAGCGCAAGGAATTTCATAGGCTTCAATGTAGCACAAAAGTGCGGATGCGTGATAGCGATCCGCTATGCCGGCATTTAGTGGTGCAGGCCCCGCTCGTCCGGCTCGTCGGTCGAGGTACTGATCACGCTCACGGGCTGGCCTTTGAGCTTGCGCCAGGCGTAGACACCGTAGCCGCTCAGGCCATAGACCACAAAGACACCGAAGAGCACGGTGGCCGGGTCGATGGTGACCACGGCGATGCCCAGCACGATCAGGATGACCACGGCGAAGGGCACGCTCTTCTTCATGCTCAGGTCCTTGAAGCTGTAGAAGGGCACGTTGCTGACCATGGTCAGGCCGGCATAAAGCGCCAGTGCGAACATGGGCCAGGCCACCACGGCCGGGTCCACGCCCCACTCGGTCATGATCCAGATGAAGCCCGTGACCAGTGCGGCAGCGGCTGGCGAAGGCAGCCCCTGAAAGTAGCGCTTGTCGACCACGCCCGTATTGACGTTGAAGCGCGCGAGACGCAGCGCCGCGCAGGCGCAGTAGACGAAGGCGGCCACCCAGCCCCAGCGACCCAGGCCCCGCAGGGCCCACTCGTAGGCCACCAGGGCCGGCGCGGCGCCGAAGGAGACCATGTCGGCCAGGGAGTCCATCTGCTCGCCGAAGGCGCTCTGGGTATTGGTCATGCGCGCCACCCGGCCATCGAGGCTGTCGAGCACCATGGCGCTGAAGATGCCGATGGCCGCCAGATCGTAGCGGCCGTTCATGGCCATGACGATGGCGTAGAAGCCACCAAACAGGCCGCCCAGCGTGAACAGATTGGGCAGGATGTAGATGCCTTTGCGGCGCTTGCGCACCACCACTCCGGCTTCCTCACCCCCCTGCTGCTGCGGCGCATCATCCATGGCTCACCCCACTCGACTGTTTCATCCCGGGAATCCGATTCTTGTGTGTCATGCCGGCAAGTGTAAGCCAGCCCCCTGCTCCCCATAAAACAAGGCCACCGAAGTGGCCTTGTTTCACCGAAGGAAATCCCCGATCAGTTACGGGTCTGGTCCACCAGCTTGTTCTTGGCGATCCAGGGCATCATGGCGCGCAACTGGGCACCGACCACCTCGATCTGGTGGTCGGCCGTGTTGCGGCGACGGGCCGTCATGCTGGGGTAGCCGGTGCGGCCTTCCAGGATGAACATCTTGGCGTAGTCGCCGTTCTGGATGCGCTTGAGGGCATTGCGCATGGCCACACGCGACTGCTCGTTGATCACCTCGGGGCCGGTCACGTACTCACCGTACTCCGCGTTGTTGGAGATCGAGTAGTTCATGTTGGCAATGCCGCCTTCGTAGATCAGGTCCACGATGAGCTTGAGCTCGTGCAGGCACTCGAAGTAGGCCATCTCGGGGGCGTAGCCAGCCTCGACCAGGGTCTCGTAGCCCATCTTGATCAACTCGACGGCACCGCCGCAGAGCACGGCCTGTTCGCCGAACAGGTCGGTCTCGGTCTCTTCCTTGAAGTTGGTCTCGATGATGCCGGCCTTGCCGCCACCATTGGCCATGGCGTAGGACAGGGCCAGATCACGGGCCTTGCCGGACTTGTCCTGGTGCACGGCCACCAGGTGGGGCACGCCGCCGCCCTGGGTGTAGGTGTTGCGCACGGTATGGCCCGGGGCCTTGGGCGCCACCATCCACACGTCCAGATCGGCGCGCGGCACGACCTGGTTGTAGTGCACGTTGAAGCCGTGGGCGAAGGCCAGCGAGGCACCCTTCTTGATGTTGGGCTCGACGTTGTTCTTGTAGACCTCGGCGATCTGCTCGTCGGGCAACAGGATCATGACCACGTCGGCAGCCTTGACCGCATCGTTGACTTCCATCACGGTCAGGCCGGCCTTGCCGACCTTGTCCCACGAGGCGCCACCCTTGCGCAGGCCGACCACGACCTTGACGCCGCTGTCGTTCAGGTTCTGGGCATGCGCGTGACCCTGGCTGCCGTAGCCGATGATGGCCACGGTCTTGCCCTTGATCAGGCTCAGGTCACAGTCCTTGTCGTAGAAAACTTTCACGTTCTTTCTCCTAGGTAAAACTTGATCTTCAGACGCGCAGAATGCGCTCGCCGCGGCCGACGCCGCTGCTGCCGGTACGCACCGTCTCGAGGATGGCGCCACGATCGATGGCTTCGAGGAAGGCATCGTTCTTGGACTGGTCGCCCGTCATTTCGATGGTGTAGCTCTTGTCGGTGACGTCGATGATACGTCCGCGGAAGATGTCGGCCGTACGCTTCATCTCCTCGCGTTCCTTGCCCACGGCACGGACCTTGACCATCATGAGCTCACGCTCGATGTAGGCCCCCTCGGTCAGGTCGACCACCTTGACCACCTCGATGAGACGGTTCAGGTGCTTGGTGATCTGCTCGATCACGTCGTCCGAACCAGTGGTCTGGATGGTCATGCGCGAGAGGCTGGCGTCCTCGGTCGGCGCGACGGTCAGGGATTCGATGTTGTAGCCCCGGGCCGAAAACAGGCCCACCACGCGGGAGAGAGCGCCCGGCTCGTTCTCCAGCAGTACTGCAATGATGTGTTTCATGTGTGATTCCTCTTTTTGCTGCCCTCCCCCGGTCGCGGTAACGACCGGGCTTGGCAGGCAATAGATTCGTCTTCAGTTGAGGTGGCACGGCCCTGCGGGGCCACGCCGGCTTACAGGTCTTCGGCTCCCAGCAGCATCTCGGTGATGCCCTTGCCGGCCTGCACCATCGGGAACACGTTCTCGGTGGGGTCGGTACGGAAGTCCATGAACACCGTGCGGTCCTTGAGCTTGCGCGCCTCGCGCAGTGCCGGCTCCACGTCCTGCGGCTTCTCGATCAGCATGCCGACATGGCCATAGGCCTCGGCCAGCTTCACGAAGTCGGGCAGCGCGTCCATATAGCTGTGGCTGTAGCGGCCGGAGTACTCGATCTGCTGCCACTGACGCACCATACCGAGGTAACGGTTGTTGAGCGACAGGATCTTGATCGGCGTGTTGTACTGCAGACAGGTGGAGAGTTCCTGGATGCACATCTGCACCGAGCCTTCGCCGGTCACGCAAAACACCTCGCTGTCGGGCTTGGCGAGCTTGATGCCCATAGCGTAGGGAATGCCCACGCCCATGGTGCCCAGGCCGCCCGAATTGATCCAGCGGCGGGGTTCGTCAAACCGGTAGTACTGCGCGGCCCACATCTGGTGTTGGCCCACGTCGGACGTGATGTACGTGTCGGCGTCCTTGGTCATGTTCCAGAGCGTCTCCACCACGTACTGCGGCTTGATCACGTCGGTGTTGCCGCGGTCGTACTTCAGGCAGTCCTTGG
>LNFM01010575.1_pt1 | contig 12934 bp, 11 predicted proteins | sample 596031 | NCBI WGS metagenome assembly LNFM01 (sample SAMN04254537, study PRJNA301005) | activated carbon metagenome | isolation source: dual media filters at the Ann Arbor, Michigan drinking water treatment plant | place: USA: Ann Arbor
TTTCTACTGGAGTTACGCCGGTACCGGAGAAATCAGTATCTTGAAACATCATACCGCCGTTTAAAGATAAAGCGGTTACAACATTAGTAGTACTAACCCGGAAAGTGGAATTCCCAAAAGCATGCGGATTGAGTTTCTGCAAAATACCATTCGTCACAATCGCGGATGAAGTAAAGTTGGGGCCAATATGGCAAAGCGCACAATGCGAATCACGAAAAACATCCATGCCGCGCTGCGCTGATTCGGTTAACTCAATAGGTATGCCATGCTCATCAACGGCACTTTGGTCAAAAGGCGAATCATCGGAGATCAAAGTTGATTCATACATTTGAATCGCAAGCGCAAAGAACATAGCAAAATTTGATTCTATTTGCGTATAAGGTGCGCCATACGACGCAGAGCCCGGTGGCGGAGAGCCAAATTGATCAGGACGCGTATAATCCCAGTATTTAGGATTGAATGCTTGCATGACTAAGCGATAGTAACGTGTATTTAAACCTTTTTTTAAGTTATCTTTCGTGCTGAACGCTAGTCTGCCAAGTACGCTATCGTTCCAATGCACCTTCTGTTGCTCCAATGGTCTGCGATTCAGTAATTTACGCCCCAGGTCGGTAAAGGTACGCCCATGGCAAGCCATTTCAATGTCATCCATAGGCGGAGCAATCGCCTGGGAAGCAAGCGCGGAATTGATGAGTCGTAAGCGTTGTTTGGTGACGGTGCCATTGTTATTTCTTACCCAGACGCCAGCATCAGGATCGCGGTCTCCCCAAGGACTGCTGCCGTTAAAAATATTGTTGGCGCGGCCATCCCAGAAATTGCGAAAATTGAAAACAGCATTGATGACAGTGGGTGTGTTGCGTGGTGTAACCTTGCGCGTGCCTATTGCACCGACATGGAAAACCGGGTCAGCGCTGCGGTCACACGTATCGTTTTGTTCAGCAAACCATTCGACATCCCGATAAGCACCGCTGAAAGTACCCGAAGAAGCAACGACATCATCGCTGCTATAAATTAGAACACTGGTGGGATTCATCGGATCATCGATTTGATGAAATGGGAAATCACTTCTCTTAAGGACGGTATTGGGCCCGCGTGGGGATCCGCTGCGGCCAAGCGAAAATTCTTTCGGTAAGTCGCTGCCTCGGCCGATCGGCGCAATCTGATTCTTAATGCGCACATCCGCACCGGCATTAAAATGACAAGTGGCACAGGCCACGCCATCACTTCCCACATTAATATCCCAGAACAAGGCCTTGCCAAGTGCGATCGCTTTTTCCTTGTTAATGATGATGGGGTCAGGGCCATCCAACAAGCCGGGCACTTCGGGAACCGGTGCACCTTTCAGTGTCATGGGGATAGGACCGAAACCGTCAGCCTGCAAGACCGAACCAGTAAAAATAGTAAGACAAAATACCTTGGTTAAGGTACTGATGATTTTTTTTATATCGATTAGCATGATAATACTCCTCACATTCCTAGTTACTCCGCATGCACATCAAGGAAAGTCAGTATGTTTATGCGTTTTGCTGAGTACGTGCTAATAATTCTATTAAACATAATGCACAGTCATATTGCGTGAATTCTTGTTGCAGCCAGGTTAAATTCATTCTTCCCGGTAGAAAAACGGAGCGATTCTATGAAACGCCCCGCTTCTGCTATCGCTTCACCGCAAATTAAGCTGCGGCCTTATTCAACGCTTTATGCTGCTTCTTCATGCGCCAGCCAACAAGACCAAGACCTGCTAATAACATCGCGTAGGTTTCTGGTTCAGGTACTGCGCTGACAGTCAAGTTATACTGACCACCTGCAGACGCATGATCAGTTCCGCCAATATACACAGCATACCAGCCCGCTGCCAAATCATTGAATACGAGCTCAGCAGTGTTCGCGCCCACGCTACCACTCACGCCATTTTCAAATGCATTTGTCAGGCTCACGTCATTCGCACCGGTAACAATGCTCTCACCCCAGCCAGTCGTTCCAGCGGCGTGTGAGGGACCGGAAACTGCATAGCCCAGGTTTTCTAGCACATTGCCACCTTGACCGTTCGCCATCCATAGTGTACCGGCATCGCCCATTGCCCCTGTTGCATTAAATGAATGTGGCGTACCAAACCCGGCCAAACTGATTTCTCCACCGAAACCAGTAGTTCCGCCATCAAATACCGATCCGCCGGTTGCCCAGACGGTTACGCCCGGAACAAAACCGGAATCTCCGGACACGGTTAGAGTGACGTCGACTGGGGAATGGTTTTGAAATACGAACCAGTCACCCGTATGCGCCCAAGCGGAAAAGTTTAGACCGGAATTACCAGCATAGGAACTCTTTGAGCCAGAATTGGCGGCGGAAATGCTGCTACCCGCAAAAAGATTGTTACCAGCAGTCCAATCTTGAAATCCCACTGCACCCGCTGCAAATACATTGGTGCTAACCAATGTGGCAGCAGAAATAATTGCTGCGGAAACTAACACGTTTGTTTTCTTACTATATGAATTTTTTCGCATTTACTTTTCTCCAAATATTTGAGGCACTACTTTAAAGATTACACAGCGCCATTGGCTGCTTGTGGAATTAACAAGAAAGCTTCCGGCGTCTCGTTTGCGAATGATGATCTGAAGCGGAGTTGTGTGATTCTGCTACTTTCCGGTTCCAGTTACTCCCCATCACTCATGGGAGGCAACCCGGCCATCTCAATGAAGAGATCCGTTGGTTTTCCGGACTTGCCTTGCGACAAGGGTGGCTTTGTATATAAAAATTGAATTATTCTTTTTTATATTCTATTTGATTATCATGAGAAAACAATGCGACATATTGTCGCACCCTGAGATTGCAGTGAAATTGGCTGGTTTCATGATAATTTCCCGGCAAGTCCCCACTCCGATAAATGACTCAGTTGTGAGATTGGGCACTGAATAAGTCGCTGAACCGCGCTAAGCGCAAAAAAAATCCCAAAAATGCCTTAAAGTTCTAACCACAAACTAAATGGACGCAGTTGGGAATACAACAAGTTGCCACACGGCATTTTGCCGCAGCACTGACAAGCTGATTTCAAGATAGGCTTTTTAATGGAAATCTGGAAATTGCTTATTAAAATATTGGCTTAATAGCCAATTTTCGGCATAACCAGGAATTGGAGAATGCGGAAAAGATTGGGGTAACAATCTCACTGAAATCTGTTGCGGGGTCGCTTAAAAATTCGTTATTGGGCGTTCAAAACACAACAACAAACTATTTCAAAATAAAATCCCGTACGATTTTAATCTGATTGTCATCCATCAGCATCGGGGAGTGACCGATACCGGGCAATTCGACGATTCTGGCTTTCGCGCCACGCACCTGCATCTGTGCGGCAGTTTCAGCCGTTAATATATCCGATTCAGTTCCACGCAAGACCAAAGTAGGATTGGTTAACTGATCCCATTGCTCCCATAAATCAATGTCCTTGATTTCACGATCTTTAAAACTGATTGCAATCCTTGGATCATAGCGGAAGCCGTAGGATCCATCGGCATATTCACGCGCACTGTGAATCGCCATATGATTCCACTGGTCTTCAGTAAGGGGACCAAAGGACGCAGAAATTACTTTCATGTACTGTTTAAATTCTTCAAAACTAGCAAAACGCGGATCTTTACCCACATAATCGGCAATTCTTTTCAGAGCAACCGCAGGAATCAACGGGCCAATATCGCTCAATATCAATTTGTTGATTGCAAAAGGTAGATTCGGTTGTATCGCCAGAATCATTCCGATCAATCCGCCCATCGAAATACCCACCCAATCCAACGTAATCTTCGTTTGGTATTGCGCCTGGATATGAACCATTAATGACATCGCGTCTGAGAGGTATAGCGGGTAATAATCATAGTCATGCGCATGCGCCAGCCAATCGCTCTGCCCTCGCCCCACGACATCAACAGAGATCACCCTGCAATCCGATTGCAGTGCACGTGCAAGATAATCGAAATCACGGCAATTACGCGTTAATCCGTGAACGCAGATGACAACATGCGGATTCTGCGGGTCTCCCCAATCGGTATAGGCAATATGATGCGGATCTTTTTGCCTGCCATCGCCCGATAACGTGGGAACAAGTAATCGATTGACTAATATTTTCATCGTTTATTTCTGCGCTTAGAACAAAATAGGTTAAAACAAAGTGTAATCTTCATTACATCCAATCTTCACAAAAACCTTGTCTATTGGATATACGGTGTGTAAAAATTTTTAAATTCCAAATCAATTACCGCTTAGAATGGAAATGCAAATCCATAACTATAACTTGAATAGAAGCGAAATATGAAATTGTCAGAGCTCTATTGGCATCGTATCACTCCACTACACTTTCTGTTATGGCCTCTAAGTGTTTTCTATAGCTTCTTCTTAGCACTAAAGAAATTATGCTATTGGCTGGATATTTTGCCTTCGGTCAAACTACCAGTGCCTGTCATTATGGTCGATAGTATCAGTATCGATGATGGCGGCAAAACACCTCTGCTGCTTTGGCTTGTTGATTGCTTACTGGCACATGGTTTTTCACCGGGAATCATCACACGGGGTAACTATGATAACCCTGGGCCACCTGACGCTGTAACTCCCGCCAGTGATCCTTATAGTGCCGGTGGAAAAATATTTTTACTCGCGCAACATTGTGGAAAATCATGTCCTGTCTGGGTTGGAAATGACAGAGTCGAAGTCGCGCAAGCACTTCTGCTTGCACACCCAACTTGCAATGTCATTATCTGTAATGATGGCATGCAGTTTTATCGTCTTGAACGGGATATTGATCTGGTTGCCGTTGATTTTAGCGAGCGGAGCTTCGGCAACGGGTTGCTCTTGCCTGCCGGTCCCTTACGAATGAATCTTAAGTATTTGGGGAAATCAGGCATTATCGTAACAAATGGAAAACAAAATCTTCATACTGATACGAGCAAATGGGGGAAAACGTACAATATGAAGCTGATCAATGAAATTGCTTATAATGTACTCAATCCGGCAGCCCATCAACTGGTTTCTGATTTCAAAAACAAACGTGTACACGCCATTGCAGACGAGGATAATTCTTCTTGGTTTTTTGATTTTATACAGGGAATAGGCCTAAATGCAGAATTACACTCGTATGCAGAAAATCATCGGTTTACCCAGCCAGAGATTTATTTTACTGAAGCAGATGTTGTACTCATGCCTGAAGAAAATGCTTTACAGTGCCAGGGTTTTGCAGACAGTAAACTTTGGGCGTTGCCCAAAAAAGCTTGGGTCAATAACGAACTGCAGGCCATCATACTGAAGAAACTTGGAAATAACTTTGCTCCGCAAAATCGACAATGAGCCTGTTCCAATCAGCTTATCTTAGCAGACGATTGAGAACGTACTTGAGAGCCGATGCAAAAAAATAGTCGAGGAAGCGCAGTTTATGCACGCTAAATAAGTATTTAGGGAAGTTCTTATTAAATTAATTACATTCATGGTTCGACATGTTCATCACGAACACAATCAATTTATTACCCCTGCCGAAGGACTTAATCAGAGCTACCTTATGGCTTGTTTCTAACACCGCAGCGGCAATATAAATAGTTTTTAACAATCCACCAAGAAGTCTGTCGGACTTGAAACTGATCTACGGCACTATGGAAATAGCACTTCGCGGATTGAATCCGACTGACTGCTAACGGGATGGCTAAAACTATAAATGGCGTTGATAACGTCCAATTAATTCACCCTGACCAATAATATGGCCTTGTATAGCCTGTTCAAGTGCAGCTTTGTTCGGGTGCTGCAGATCGGGTAGCACGGTGTCTAATGCATACAGCTTATGATAATAACGATGGCTGCCTATTGGCGGGCATGGACCACCGTAGCCTGTGCGCTTCCAGTCATTAATTCCTTGTAAAGTGCCAGCCGGAAGATTTTTTTCTGAAATACCTTCAGCCAAACCGGTGGTGCTGGGAGGGATGTTATACAGTACCCAGTGTACCCAAGTCATTTTAGGCGCGGATGGATCCGGGGCATCCGGATCATCAACGATTAGCACCAAACTTTTGGTGCCATCAGGGATACCTGTCCAGTAGAGTGCCGGTGAAATATCTTTTCCATCACACGTATAATGCGCTGGAATAGAGTCATTATGAGAAAAAGATGGCGATGTGAGTGTCAGAACGGTCAGAATCAACGCAGTCATGATTTTATTCTCTTCTTTAAAATGATCAAATACCGCCCTATTCTTTTATCATAGAAAAAAGGGCTTCGTAAAGTTTTATCTTTTTATGGCAATAACTTACGCCTCACTATTTATGCATGTATCCTCATGTCTAACCTACCAATGAAGGGGGTGTTACTATGAATACTTTAACCAAGCTAGTACTGGGTATGATGGGACAGTTGCGAGCCAAACCTGCAAAAGGAAATGCGGCAACTTCGATTTTACTACCGCCACCTGAAAAACATGGCGGCCTTCCATTGATGGAGGCACTCGCCATACGCCATTCTTCCCGTGATTTTTCACCCAATCCATTGCCTATGCAGCTACTTTCAAATCTTCTGTGGGCAGCTGATGGGATTAATCGCACGGATGGCGGACGCACAGCGCCTTCTGCATTGAATGCCCAAGAAATTGATGTATTCCTCGCGTTACCTTCGGGAGCATACCGCTATGATGCTGCAGTAAGTGAACTGCATCTGGTAGCGGCAAGTGACTTGAGGCGCATTACGGGTTATCAAGATTTCGTCGATGAGGCACCACTGGATCTGGTGTATGTGGCCGATTATACGAGGATGCATCTAGTGCCAGTTGGTCAACGAGAATCCTATGCCGCTGTCGCAGCAGGTGCTATTGCCCAAAATGTATACTTGTTCGCTGCCAGTAATGGTTTGGCTACTGTAATTCGCGCCTGGGTCGATCGCGCTGCGATTGCCGATGCACTCGGATTGACACACGATCAACAGGTATTGCTATCACAGACAGTTGGATACACGAGAACAATGACATAATACCGGGGGTAGGTATTTTTGCTCGCTGGTTAGGATTACAAGGAAATCTGATGAAAGATAAGATAATTCCGCGCTAAATAAGTAGTAATCATAATAATGAAGCGGAAATTAAAAAACTAATCATGTTGAGAATATCAGACAATCTGGCAATACCCTTGGCTGAGATCGAAATCCAGGCGATACGCTCACAAGGTTCTGGTGGACAGAATGTGAACAAAGTGTCGACTGCAATTCATTTGCGGTTCGATATAAAAGCTTCATCTTTACCAGAAATATACAAAGAAAGACTGTTGAATTTAAATGATAGTCGAATCTCTAGTGAAGGCGTTGTTATTATCAAGGCGCAACGGTATCGCAGTCAGATTAAGAACAAAGAAGATGCACTCAATCGACTGGTGGAGATTATCAAGAGTATCACTATACAAATAAAGCCTCGGGAACCCACTAAGCCAACCAAAGCTTCTAAGACAAAGCGTTTGGAAGGCAAGGCGATTCAGAGTCGCAGAAAGTCGTTGCGCGGCAAAGTTGAAGGGGAATAATAATATTTTAAATTGCAGCGTGGTCCCATGGATACTGCCCGCTAAACCATGTTTTCGCCAAGTACGGAACCCGCTAATTAACCGGATTGGCTCCGGCAAAGCTAATCAATTAATTTTTCACTAGAACGAATTCGAAATTGTCAGCTCGTATCGACGCGCATGACTTAATTTTCTGGGGTATTTAAAATTACTATGGATAACGCAACAAACGAAAAAATAATAGTTGCGACCAAACTGTGGTTGGAGCGTGCCGTCATCGGCCTCAATCTATGCCCGTTCGCGAAGGCCGTACACGTGAAAAATCAGATAAGCTATATGGTGAGCAATGCAACCACGCATGATGATTTGCTAAATGACCTGATGCACGCACTGGAAATATTGGCTGAAACATCAGCAGAAAAGATTGACACAACCTTGCTGATTCATCCCTATGTACTCACTGATTTTCTCGACTACAACGATTTTCTCGATGTGGTCGATGCGGCGCTGGAAGACATGGATTTGGAAAATACGTTGCAAGTGGCCAGTTTTCACCCGCAGTATCAATTTTCCGGAACGCAGCCAGACGATATCGAAAACTACACCAATCGGTCGCCGTATCCCATGATGCATCTACTGCGCGAAGCCAGTGTCGTGCAGGCGGTGTTGGCTTTTCCCGAGGCCGGGAAAATATTCGATAAGAACATTGCGACATTGCGCGATTTGGGTCACACAGGTTGGAATGATTTGGGGTTGGTTAAGATCAACCCTCCTTTGGAGAATAAATCAATGCGTAAAGAGCTATAACAGTGACGCTAGCTTTCTCTTTACTTACCCCCGATTGCGTCATGAACGCGCTGGATAGCCTGGGATGCCACAGTGATGGCCGGTTGTTAGCGCTGAACAGCTATGAGAACCGCGTCTATCAGGTTGGCATGGAAGAAGGCTTGCCGCTGGTAGCAAAATTCTATCGGCCAGGGCGCTGGACAAATGAAGCCATCCTTGAAGAACACGCTTTCGTACAGGAATTGGCCGAGCGCGAGATTCCTGTGGTACCTGCATTGGTGTTGGGTGGAAAAACACTGCACACTTTCGAAGGATTCCGTTTCGCTGTTTTTCCCAAACACGGCGGACGTGCGCCAGAATTTGAAGACCGGAACACGCTGGAATGGATGGGGCGCTTTTTGGGTCGTATCCACGCCATTGGCGCACTTAAGCCGTTCCAGCATCGCCCCACACTGGATATAGCGAGTTTCGGTGTAGAACCGCTTGATTTTTTAATGACAAATAATTTTATCCCGGCTGATCTTGAAATTGCCTATCGTAGCGTAGCAGAGCAAGCACTGGCTGGCGTGCGTCTTTGCTTTGAGCGTGCCGGCAACCATATAAAAACGTTACGTCTGCATGGCGATTGCCATGCAGGCAATGTGCTATGGACAGATAGCGGCCCGCACTTCGTAGATTTTGACGATAGCCGCATGGGTCCTGCTGTGCAGGATTTGTGGATGTTGTTGTCGGGTGAGCGTACAGATATGGTGCGACAGTTGAATGACGTGCTGGCCGGGTATGAAGACTTTTGCGATTTTGATGCAAATGAGGTGCATCTGATCGAAGCACTTCGCACCTTGCGCCTGATTCATTATTCCGCCTGGCTGGCACAACGGTGGAACGATCCAGCCTTTAAACAAGCATTCCCGTGGTTTAATACACAACGCTATTGGCAAGAGCGAATACTGGAATTACGCGAGCAGATCGCGCTGATGGATGAGCCGCTACTGGGAGGCTGTCCGAGAATAGGAGAATAGAGTAATCTGCTGCGGGAAGCTGTTTTGGTCATATTTTTCGATTTACTCACATTTCATATGAGACTGGTTACGGATAACAAAAAACCCGCTAAACTTTTCATTTATGCGAGTCTTGTTGGTGTTTCTGGGTGTTGCTAGTGTAGTGTCTTGCAAATGAATTTACATTATTTTAATTCTGCCTATACTCGAAGCACGAACTGTTTTGAGGAGCGAATCATGACAAAGACGAAGATTGCACTTGAGGAAGAAGAGAGACCAGAGCTGAACAGGCGGTTACGCGCCAGCACCGTGTCAGTACGGGATCGACAACGTGCACAAATCATCTAGCTGGCGGCTGAGGGGCATACGCAGGAAGCAATCGGTGCGAAAGCCGGAGTGACACGTGTGACGGTGAGTCACTGGTGTCAGCGCTTCGTCAAGGAACGGTTGGCCGGTCTCACGGACGCACCTGGGCGTGGCCGCAAGCCTTCGTTACCCGATACGGCAGTCAAGAAAGTGCTGGAGACAGTAACGCGCCCGCCCGCCAACTTGGGACGCTGGAGTTGCCGCACTATGGCGCGAGCGGCGGGTATTTCGACGGCCAGCGTGCAACGCTTGTGGGCGGCAAACGATATCAAGCCGCACCTGACCCGAACCTTCAAGCTGTCGAACGATGCTCATTTCGAGGAAAAATTCTGGGATGTCATCGGCCTGTATCTCAATCCACCGGAAAAAGCGCTGGTGCTGTGCTGCGACGAGAAATCACAATGTCAGGCGTTGGAGCGTACCCAGCCGGGCTTGCCGCTGGGCATCGGACATATCAAGACCACAACGCACGATTATATTCGTCATGGAACTTTGACTTTGTTTGCTGCGCTAAACTATCTGGAGGGGAAACTGATCACAACTATCTCCGAACAACACCGGCATCAGGAGTGGCTGGCATTCCTCAAGAAAATCGAAAGGGAAACACCGAAAGATTTGGATATCCATCTGATTGCCGACAATTACGCAACCCACAAGCGCCCAGAGGTAAAAGCATGGCTGGCTAAGCACCCCAGATTCCACATGCACTTCACGCCAACTTCGTCCTCATGGCTTAACCTGGTCGAGCGTTTTTTCCGCGATCTGACTGACCAGATCGTCAGTGGCAGCTTTGCTTCGATCAAGGAATTGGCCGATAAAATTCTCACCTATTTGGCTGACCGCAATCAAAATCCAAAACGTTACGTTTGGAATGCCAGGGGTGAAGAAATTTTGCGAAAAATTCAGCGTGCCCGCAACGCCATGATGGAGTCACAGGCCACAGTCTAAATGTGCGCACTTTTGAGAGACACTACACTAGATAAAGTTGGAATCGAGCCGGGTACTCGTATTCATGCGGACAAAGCTTACTGTAGTCAGAAACACCGCGAAGCCTTGAAAGAACGTGGCATTAAAAATGGCATCCAGGATAAGGCAGTGAAGAACAGGCCGCTGACACAGCGGCAATCGCACCGCAATAGCTTAATTTCCAAAGCCCGGTATGTTGTGGAGCGAACCTTTGGTAGCCAAGCACGCTGGTTTGGAGTCAAGGTGCTGCGTTACCGGGGCAAAGCCGAAGCACATGCCTGGCATATTTTACAAGCCGTGGCATACAACCTGAAAAGGTTGCCCAGATTGTATGTTAATAGGCAGATACAATTGCAATCATAGGACAAATGCGCCTTCTGAGCCGATAATGATCAATGAAAGTGATTGTTCGCGTAATTCCAGCAAGGAAATGACTAATAAATATCGCGGGGTGGACGGTTAGCTCCACCTACCACAACCTGTAGTAATTATCGCCACGCATCTCCGCTCGTAAGATCAGTTTCAGTGACCGGATCGGTAGATACTGCCTGCTCGATCAACCGACGAAACAGAAGCCCACGATTTTTGGAATTGCGACGGTTAAAATCAGACAATACCAATTTAGTTCGTATGTACCCATGAGTTGGTAGCTCGTTGTAACTACCCCAACCATCAGTGACAATAACTGATCCAGGCTCAATAACTTCTCGCACGAACGGCACCAAGCTATTGGCAGAAGCATCAGGGGCGTGGCGCGCATCCGTATCCGACAGAATCCCTTTGACTGCTTGTGATTTCTACAGCAATGGGCACGATAACATTTATGGGCACCACGACCGCGTTTTGCACCATGTTCAACGCCACCAACAAAAGTTTCATCTACTTCCACATCGCCCGACAATGGTTTGCGATCCGCACGAACCATCGCCACCCGACAACGTTGCCATAAGGTCCAAGCCATCCTATAACTTGTGCCCAAAGTTTTCTGTAGCGTCTTTGCAGACATACCGTTCTTTGCGGTAGTCAAATGCCAAGCAGCCTCAAACCAAGTGGTCAATGGGGTACGCGTCCTGTCAAAAACCGTACCTGCAGTGACCGTTGTCTGGTGACGACATGAAGAATACAAAAGTCGACTACGCGATTGACTCCATGCAGCAGTTTTGGCACTACAAGCGGGGCAGACGAAAACTTTTGGTCAACGCAGTTGCTGTAAGTATGATGCACATGCTTCATTGTTAGGAAACATTGTCACGAACTCACGGTACGTACGCGGGTAGTCTTGCCCTGCAATAAGCAGGGTTGTCATCGGTCAATGACGTTAGGTACTCTCACCACAACATGTTGACACAGGTGGAGCTAACCGTCCACTCCGCTTTAACTATTTGATTAGTGTGGTGAATAGATGACCATTAATTCAAAAATACCCTGTTATATATACTCGAATGACGGCGAGGTTTAACACCTCATTTTACTGGCAAGGTCAGCAGGGTATGAACTGAGATAATGCATAATGTTTTAGAAACTATTCAAATCCGTTTCACGTAAAAAGTGAGATATCATCTTGATAGTTCTAGGTCAAATCGATTCATTGATTACGGTTTTTCAAGTGGAATCTGTGAAGGACGCGATGTATAACCGGTGCAAGAATAACGCAGCGGCTACGATAACAATCAGGCCGCAATAAAGTGCATACATACCCACAAAGAGCTTGCCGCCAAAAGTGATTGGTGTGTTTACAGGCCCCATTCCGCCCAGTAACATTTGGTGCATTTAGGAATGAAACAATCCAACTCAGGTCCTCAAAGAGGTGATAGCCGGTCATACCGATGAATAACGAAAGGGCGATGAGTGCGAGTGAGGTAATACTGTTTTGCGATCCAACCGGATAATGAATTGATGCGTAGGGATTATGGGCTGAGCTCGGTGCTAAAATTTAGGGAATAGTCTTTTCACTGTGGGACCAAAGAAACATACGCAACATTAATCAGTTAAACCATAAAATTTACTTCGAGAAGTATAGTAGGTTTACGCGTAGAAAATATATCGTTAAAGATTTTTAGGAGCGATTAAACCGAAATTCATAGTGCTTACATATATATTTATTCGGAGGAATAGTTCACTTACAAGGAGGAATTGCTGAAGAAAACTATTAGAAACTGTGGATATTAATTTTATCCACAGTTTCTTAAGAAATCTAAGTCAGATTATTTTATATTTGTTGCTTGCTTAAAATGATTAACCGCGTCTGAAGCGGCTTTTTTCGCTGCATCTGTATGGCCAGCATTCCCTTCTTTAACTGCGTCATCCAAACAC
>LNFM01018053.1_pt1 | contig 12934 bp, 9 predicted proteins | sample 596031 | NCBI WGS metagenome assembly LNFM01 (sample SAMN04254537, study PRJNA301005) | activated carbon metagenome | isolation source: dual media filters at the Ann Arbor, Michigan drinking water treatment plant | place: USA: Ann Arbor
TCGAGCAGCACGTCGACTGGCTCGCCGACTGCATCGCCCACCTGCGCGACATCGGCGCCGCGAGCATCGAGCCGATCGACAGGTACGAGGACGACTGGGTTGCCCACGTGAACGAGGTTTCCCAGGTCTCGCTGCGATCGACCTGCAGCTCCTGGTATGTCGGCGCGAACATTCCCGGACGTCCGCGCGTTTTCATGCCCTATATCGGCGGCTTCCCGGTCTACGTGCAGAAGTGCAACGAGGTCATGTCCAACGGCTTCGAGGGCTTCGTCATCGACGGCGCGAGGTCGACGAACGACGCCCCCCAAGTGCGGCTCACCGAACGCTGGCGCGTCCCGCTCGACGTCGAGGTGATCTCGCCGGCGGCGATCGCAGCCAGGCGCGTGCCGGTGGTGTGACGGCGGGCCACGCGTCAGTCAGGGAAGGTCGACGATCTCGACCCAATTCGGCATGCCGCCCACGGGGTACCGGGCGTGCAGGGCGAGCGCGCCTGTCTCGGCGTCGATCGCATGCACGGCCACCTGGCTCGAATCGAGACCGGCGGCCAGCAGGAAGCGGCCTCGCGGGTCGATGGCGAAGCCGCGCGGCGTGGTTTCCGTGTTCCATCGGCCGATCGGCTCGAGGAATCCGCTCGCGGGGTCTACCCGACAGCCGACGATCGTGCTGGTCTGCCGCTCGCTGGCGTAGAGGAAGCGGCCGTCCGGCGTCACGTGAATGTCGGCAGCATTGGCCTCGCCCAGGAAGTGCGCCGGCAGGGTCGCGATCGTCTCGATCTCGGCCAGCTCTCCCGAGCCCGGCTCGATCCTGTAGGCGCTGATCGTCGCGCTGGTCTGGGCGAGCAGATAGAGGAACCGGCCATTGGGATGGAAGGCGAGATGGCGCGGGCCGGCGCCAGCGCGTGTGGCGACCGAGGCCGGCGAATTCGGCGCAAGGGTTCCGGACGCGGCGTCGAGCACGAGCTGCAGGACGCGGTCGGCGCCGAGGACGGCGCAATAGGCGAACCGGTTTGCCGCGTCGATCACGAGGCAATGCGCCTTCGGATCGGTCGGCGTGGTCTGTATCGGCCCGGCCGAGATCCTGCCCGCCGGATCGATCGCATGAACGTCGAGCCGGGCGTCGGTGTAGGACGCCGACAGCAGGAACCGGCCGCTGCGGTCGGTGACGATATAGGCCATTGCACACGGAAGCGCCGTCGTGGCCAGAAGCGACAGCCGTCCGCCCGACGGATCGATAGCGAAGCTCGAGGCGACAAACGGCGGGCTGCGCAGCGCCGCGTACAGGAAGCGCCGGTCGGGGCTGACGGCCATCGGCAGGCTGGTCGGCGAAGGAAGATCGGTGCCGGGCACCGCGACGCGCTCGATCAGGTCGAGCAGACCCGAGCCCGGATCCATCCGGAAGGCGAAAATATCCTTGCTTTCGGCGTTCGAGACATACACGCACGTACCGCTCATTGGTTCTCCCCTCGGCACACAGTCCAGCCCCGATCCGGAGAGAGTGTTCTTGCGCCGCGCCCCCTCCCCCGAGCGCACAGTAGCCGCCGCGACGACGGCCGTCCTGCCCGCCCGCACGCTGATGCCGATCGATCTCGGGCGGTGGGACGCGAGACGCGGGGTGAGCGCAGCGCTCGCGTGCTGTGTGCCGCTGCTCCTCGCCGAGTGGACCGGCGAGCCGGCGCTGTCCTGGGCCTCGCTGATCGGCTTCTGGGTGTCCCTGGTCGATGCCGGCTGGCCCTTGCGCCACCGCATCCTGTCGGTCGTCGGGTTCGTCGTCGCCACGGCAATCGGGTGCTTCGTTGCCGTGCTGCTCCGCCCCTCCCCCTGGGCGTCGGGCGCCTTCGCGCTCGCCTGGTGCATCGCCGCGATCCTGACGCGGGTCTGGGGCGATGCCTCCGGCAGTGCCGGCAACCTGTCGGCGCTCTCGGTGATCATCGCGCTCGGCGACGATCAGCCTGCCTCGCTCGAGGCCGCGGTCGAGATCGCGGCCGTCACCATGGGCGGCGGCCTGTGGGGCCTCGGGCTGGCCCTGTGCATCGTGCGGCAACGCCCCGACATGCCCCTGCGCAATGCTCTTGCGGCGGTGTTTCGCAGCGAGGCGGCGTTCCTGCGCGACGTGACGAGCGACCGTGCCGTCGCCTCGCGCACGACACCGACGGCGCCATCCCAGCGCGGCGCCGTGCGCGACGCGATCGAGAAGGCCCGCGACACGCTGGTGGCGGCCCGCCGCGAACGGTTCGGCGATGGCGCCCTCCTGCGCCGCCTCGCGCTGATGCTGGGCGACGCCGAGGAGGTGTTGCGGGCACTTCTTGCGGTGCGCGAGATGCTGGAGGACGCGCCCGAGGCCGATCCGCCGCACGCTGCCCTGGCCGGCCTGATCGACAGGCTGGAGAGCCTTGCCTCGGCCCTGAGCTCGGGCAGCAACGCCGCCGCGCCGTCGTTTCCGTCCGTTCCCCTCGAGGCGTCCGGCAGCATCGCGGCCAACCTTCGCCATGCGGTCAGCTGGACCGACGCGGCGGCACGTCATCTGGCCGGGCCGACGGATACCGCCGCCCCCGACCGCGCGATCGTCGCGGAAAGCCGGACCGACTGGCTGGGCCAGCTTCGCGACAACCTCACCCTCGACTCGCTGTCGATGCGACACGCCCTTCGCTTCGGCCTGACGGCCGCCAGCCTGACCATGCTGACCAAGAGCCTGCAGCTCGACATGGGTTACTGGATCACGCTGACCGCCATCATCGTCATGCAGGCCTACCCGTCGGCGACCTGGCAGCGGGCGGTTCAGCGGGTGGCCGGAACCATGGTGGGCGGGCTGATCGCGACCATTGCTGTCTACGTCCTGCAGGGCCCCGCCGCGGTCCTCGTCGTCATCGCGCCGCTCAGCCTGCTGGCGATGGCGGTGCAGTCGGCGAGCTATGCCCTCTACATCGTCTGCATCACGCCGATGTTCATCCTGATCACCGAGCTGTTCAGCAATGGCGGCGTGCTGTCGCCCGAGCTCGGCGGCGTGCGCATGATCGACAACGTCCTGGGGGCGGCCACCGGAATGCTGGCCACCTTCGTCCTGTGGCCGAGCTGGGAGAGCCGTTACCTGCGCCGCCGGCTCGCCGACGATCTTCGCGCCAACGGCGCGTTCCTGCTGGCGGCGCTGCAGAACGCAAGCGGCACGATCACACCGCAGCAGGCCGACGCCGCGCGCCGCCGCGCGGGCCTGGCAGGCAACAACGCCGAGGCCTCGCTGCGTCGCGCCCTCGACGAGCCGCGCCGCCGCCCGGTCGACGAGATCGCTTCGGCCATGCTGGTAACCGCAGTCTCACGCCGGCTGTCGGGAATCGCCGCGGCAATCATGCAAAGCGGGCAGAGCGACGACGGCCAGCATGATCAGGCTCGGCGCGGCCTCGCCTTGCAAACGCAGATCGAGGAGGTTGCGAACGCCATCGCCGAGGCGCGGCCGCCGGCCGCCGCATTGCATCAGCCGATTCCCACTCCGGAGACAGGCGAGGTCGAGCAGCTCGTCTCGCGCGCCGAGCGACAGCTCGCCATCGCCGCGGAAGCGGCGCGCAGCCTGTCCGCGAAGCGGGGACCCGATTCGTCGTCCTAGTGCGCGACGCGGTGCATCCGTGTTGATCCGGGCCGCAATTTGCCCTCCCATATACCGATCAGCGCGGAGGCGCACGGTTCGGGAGGCCGACATGGATCACGCCACCTATCTCGAGGAGCTCGTTGCCGCCTACCAGGGCGAAGTCCGGGGCGAAGCGGGCTTCGCGACCCTGGCGGACCACGCGACGAACACCGACGAGCGCGAGATCTGGCAGATGCTGGCGCGCCTCGAGCGGACGACGCGCGAGCGGCTGGTCCCTCTGATGGAGAAGCACGGGCTCGACACGACTCCCGACGAGGCGCAACGCCGTCTCGGCCGCGAGCGCGGCGAGGCGCGCATTGCCGCCGGGTTTGCCGCGACTGTCAGCGCCATGACGAAATCCCTTCAACCCTATCTGACCCTCTATGCGCGCCTCGAGGCGGAAGGTCCGCCTGACGATCGAGCAGAGCTGGCTTTCCTCAATGCCCACGAGGTCGCGCTGCACGAGTTCGCGAAGCGGGCCACCGCGGGCGACGGCCGACAGGCGCTGCAACCGGTCAAGACATTGCTTGGCGAATAGGGCCGGCGGCCGACCTTGAAGCGGCGGTTCGCGTCGTCCACGCTGGCGGCCACATCTCAGCCGGGGAGAATGCCGTGAAGTCAGCCCTCTGTCGCGATCTCGGCATCGCGTTTCCCCTGTTCGCCTTCAGCCATTGCCGCGATGTCGTGGCGGAGGTCACGCGGGCAGGCGGCATGGGCGTGCTGGGCGCGGTCGGCCACACGCCGGAGTCGCTCGAGATCGACCTGCGCTGGATCGACGAGCGTGTCGGCGGCAAGCCCTACGGCATCGACCTGCTGGTGCCCAACAACATGGAGGCGAAGGAAGGCGGCGTGACCGCCGAGGATCTCGAGGCGCGCGTCCCGCCCGAGCATCGTCGCCATGTCGCAAGGCTCCTCGAGAAGCATGGCATCGACACGGCCGGCCTGTGGGACGAAGGCTTCGCCAACGCGAGCGGCGACAATTTGCGTGAGGCCGGCGCCGAGGCCCTGCTCGACGTGGCCTTCGCCCATCCGATCGGCCTCGTGGTCAATGCGCTCGGCGTTCCGCCGCCCGGCATGTTCGCCCGCGCCCGTGCCAAGGGCATTCCGGTCGGCGCCCTGACGGGAGCGCGCGAGCACGCGCTGCACCATGCGCGCGCCGGCGTCGACATCCTGGTGGTCGCCGGCACCGAGGCCGGCGGTCATTGCGGCGAGGTCTCGACCATGGTCCTGGTGCCCGAGGTGATCGAGGCGATGCGGCCCTATCCCAACGTGCGCGTCCTGGCGGCCGGCGGCATCGCGACAGGCCGGCAGATGGCTGCCTGCATGGCGATGGGCGCCGACGGCGCATGGACCGGCTCGGTGTGGCTGACGACGGCGGAGGCCGAGACCACGCCCACCGTGAAGCAGAAGATGCTGGCCGCCAACTCGCGCGACACGGTGCGCTCGCGCAGCCGGACCGGCAAGTACACTGGCAGGCCGATGGCGCGCCCGTCCCGCTGCCCATGCCGCTGCAGGGCCTGATCTCCAAGCGCGCGCTGGCGCGGGTCGATCGCCTGGCCGAGGCCGGCCACCCGGGCGCCAAGGCGCTGGCGACCTACTACGTCGGCCAGTCGGTCGGGCTGATGAACACCGAGCAATCGACGCGCAGCGTCGTCTACGACTTCATGCGTGACTATGCGGAGGCGGTGGAGCGCCTGTCGGGCACACTGGCGGAATGATCGTTGGCGTCGGGGAGCACGCGCGCGCGCGCCATGCCCGTTCCTCGGGCAACTCGGCAGGATTCTGGAGGCATGGCACCTGCGAAAGACCTCCGGTGCCAGCAGGGCAGCGGTCGCCGGCGCGCGGCTCCTCGCTCCAGTGCCGTCACCGCAATCTTGAATGCAGGGCATTAACTAGTTACTGTTGTACAGTAACTTCAACTCAAAACTGTCCTGATGCTGCTCTGAAGCTCCCTTCTCGGCACCTCGGAGAGTTGGGAACGCGGTATGCCGGAAGGCCGCCTCGTCAAGGTGAAATGCAGCGCATTCGAGTAGGCGTACTGGTGCCCGAGTTGAACCTGCCGGGCGACGCGGTGGGGAACGATGTCGCCGGAATGTACAAGTCTCTCGGCCGGCTCGGCTTCGAGTGCGTCGTCTTCACGGCTATCCCGCATGCGCACGAGCACATCCGAAGCGGCACCTACCAGGACGCGAGAGCCTGGCTGCGCCAGGGCGACCTGCTCATCTATCAGTATGCCTCGGGCGGGCAGGAGCCGCTGGAAATTGCGCGCGATGCGCCCTGTCCAACCATTGTTCGCTATCACAATGTGACTCCCGGTCACTTCTTCAGGGGGATATCGGCGGAGCACGAGCGGACGGCCGACGAAGCCGAGAGCCTGCTGAGGGAATTCCTGGCCCTGCCGCAGTGCTACGCACTGTCCGCCTCGAAGTACAGCAACGAGGACCTGTCGACGGCGGGCCTGCCAAGGCAGCGCACCGGGATCGTGCCGCCCTTTCACGTTGTCGACGAGCTGCTTGCGTGCGCGCCCCTCGACAGGAGCCAGGGCCCCTCGGGCTGCATCAATCTGCTGGCCGTCGGCCGTATCGCACCGAACAAGCGGGTCGACCTTCTGCTCGACAGCTTTGCCGAGGTCCTGGCGCGCACGAACCTTCCGCTGCACTTGACGATCATCGGCGAGCGCGACCCGCGACTTCGACCCTACCACACCATGATCGACGACATCGTCGATCGGCGACGTCTCGGGTGCCGCGTCAGCTTTCGCGAGGGCCTCTCCACCGAGGAGCTGGCGAGCTGCTACCGACGGGCGGACATCTTCGTGACATGCAGCGAGCACGAGGGCTTCTGCGTCCCCGCGATCGAGGCAATGGCCTTCGGCCTGCCGATCGTCGCCACTTCGGGCTCGGCTCTGCCGGAAACTTGCGAGAGCACGGCGATCCTGTGCGCCGAGCCGATGGATTTCGTCGAAGCCATTCTCGCTCTCGTCGCCGAACAGAAGCTGCGGGATCAGTTCGGCAGGCGAGGGCAGGTCCGATACCGCAAGAAGTTCACGAACGACCTGAACGCTCGGGCGCTCAAGCGCAACCTTCGACGCGCACGCCACCCGTTACTTGCTCGACTGCAATCTATCCTGTCGATCGCCTGACCTCATCACCGCGCCGTCGGGATCTGATCATTTCTCCGGCTCCATGTCCGCCTTGTCCCAGCCCTTGTCGGGATTGAAGACGTGGATGGCCTGCACCCGCTGCTCGGTGTCGGGACCGAGATCCTGCTCGTAGACGTCGCTGTTGTGGCTGACCATGAAGGTCATGACACCGGTCTCGCCATAGTGCACCGGCCAGGCAATCACGGCGAACCCGCCCATCATGCGCCCATTGACCAGGTAGTCGTAGGCGCCGCCGGGCGCGTCGGGACCCTGGCGATAGAGGAGCCGGAAGCGATAGCCGTAGTATCCATTTTTCTCGACGTCATCCAGCTGCGCCTTGGCAAGCAGCGGACCCAGCGGGCTCTCCGGAGTACCGGCCTTGGGTGGCCAATAGAGGCCATCCATCCTGCCCGGTGAGCTCACGAGGCGTCTTGCATAGACCGGCACACCCACCTTCATCGGGTCGAGGGCCACGTAGTCCCGCTGGGCATCGACGATCGCCAGCATCGTCTGGATCACTGCCAGCTCGTTGCGACCGATGAGGCGGGCCTCCATTTCCACCCGGCCCGCCTCGACGTCGTAGCGCCACTCTGTGCCCTGCTTGACGATCGGGATCGGCGAGACCCAACCCGTGGTCCCGGCGCCGACAAGCGCCTTGTCGGGACCTTGCGGGATGATGGTGTGATTCTCGTCCCAGGCTTTGAGGTAGCGTTCGCGAAACTCCTCGTCTTGCCAATCGCCGCCCGGGATCAGATCGTTCCAGCCCACCCCCAGAATGGCGGCGATGGCCTTGTCGTCGTGCTTCCGGATTGCCTCGGTGAGCGCGTCGGCAGCAGCCTCCGCCGTCGGGAACCCTTGAAGCTGCGGCGCTTGCGACTGAGTCTGCGTTGGAGCCGGCGCTGGCGTCTGGGCGGGAACCGCCGACAGCAGGGTCGCGTACACGGCGAGCGCCGCAATGGCGCGCATGATCAGTTTCGTCATCGCCGACCTCCTCCGCCTCCTCCACCTCCTCGCGCCCCACCGCCGCCACCAGGCCGGCCGCCACCGCCGCCACCGCCGCCGCCTGGGCGCCCGCCACCCCCGCCGGCGCGCGGGCCGCCGCTGCGCTGCTGCTGCGCGCGGCCGCGCTGCGCTTCGCGATTGACCTGCCCACCGCGATTGACACCGCCGATAGCGCCACCACGGCCCGCCTGCCCGCCGCCCCCGCCAGGGCGTTGCCCGACGCCACCCCCGGGACGCTGCGCACCGCCTCCTGGCCCGCCACCGGGTCGTTGCACGTTGCCGCCGCCTCCTGGTCCTCCACCCGGACGCTGCACGTTTCCACCGCCCGGGCCACCACCGGGGCGCTGGGCACCGCCGATGCCGCCCCCGGGACCACCACCCGGCCCACCCGGACGGTTGGCACCGGGGCCGCCCCCTGCCGGACGTTCGAGTTGCCCGCGAAATTGCTGGCGCTGCTCCGCCCCGGGCCGAGTCTCTCCGAACTGCTGTCGAGTCGCCGGATCGCGATAGGCGACCCCTCGGCGATGATTCACCTCATGCCGCCATCGATTGCCGTCACCGATGTTGTTGCGATTGAAGTTGCGATCGATGTTCACCGCCCGGTTGGCATTGACGTTCACGTAGCTGCCGCCGCCGCCGTACCCCCATCGCCAGCCACCATACAACGCGCCCGCCGCCGCGATGCCGGCGCCCCACACCATGCCACGCAGCAATGTGCCGCCGAGCGGCCAATAGGTCGGCGGGTAGGCTGGATCGGGCCATTGACCGTACACCGTGTTGGGATCGTAGCTCGGCACGTAGACGACTTCGGGATTGGTCTGCTGAATTACGTAGACGGCCTCGCTGCCTTGCGTTTCCGTGGTCACCGTGACCTGGGGTCCCGACTTCAGGTTGCCGGCCGCGGCAGCCCGGGCGCGCAGCCGCTGAATCGACGCCGCGACGTCATCCTGCTGGCCAATCAAGGCGTCGCCCAGTTTCTGCGTCCAGTCGAGATGATCGTTCATCTGCTTCAGGACGGCGGGAAACGCGACCAGCGACTTCACGCTGACGTCCCAGGTCTTGTCCGCAACCGCCTTCAGCGCCGCATCGCCGGTAAGGTTGGGATTGGCTTGTTGCCAGCGCGATGCCTCGACGACTTCCAGCGGATAGGTCGCCGCCATCAGGACCTGCGACAGCACGGCATCGTCGTACAGCGCGATCGGCGCCAGCATCTGATCGAGTTCCTGCGGTGTGAAAGGCTTCTTCTCGGGCTGAGACGCAGGCTGTGGCTGGGCGTCAGATGGCAGCGCGGCCGCAATCATCGCCGCCGTCCAAAGCAACAGCAGCCCACGTCGCTTGAACCCAGCCGGCTGCGGGCTATCGACCGGCCCCCTGATCCTGTCAGTCATCGGTTCCCCCTCCGGTCATGCAGCCCGGTCGGGCGACTGCTATCGACAGGCGTCCGACTCGAATGCCTTGTACAATGCCTTGGCCGCACCCGGCACCGCCGAGCGGCGCCGGACTCGGTCGCACAGCAGCCCGTCCAGCCGTTCAGATGAACATGTCGAGCTGGTTGTAGTTCTTCAGCACGCTGGCGCGGGTCGTCTCGTTCCAGCGGTTCTCGTCCTCGCGGCCGGCGAGCGGCCGGTAGACGTAGCTCTCTTCCTGTGGGAAGCGCTGCCGACGTGCGTCGATGGCGATCTGGATGATGCGCGTGCGCGCGTCGATGCGGGCCTGGTCGTAGGTCTCGATGGCGCCCTGGAGGCGCCGCGTCGTCACGTTCAGCACGCGCTTGCGCGGGAAGAATCCCTCGTTGAGCGTGATGCGTCGGTCGGGCGAGCTGTTGGCGAACGAGCCGTGCACCAGCTGCCGGTTGGTCACGATCGTGTCGCCGGCCTCGCACAGCATCGGCACGGCGCCCTCGATGCGGTCCGACCCGCACTCGGCCACCATCTTCTTGATGTCGGCCTTGCCGTGCTTGTGGCTGCCCGGCAGCACCCAGACTCCGTTGCCAGCCGTGCTGGGATAGAGCTGGGTCATGAAGTTGAAGCCATGCGCGCCCTGGTCCCAGTCGGCGGCATTCCAGTGCGTCGTGCCGTCCTGGTGCCAGGCGACCGACGGGCCGAGCCCCGGCTCCTTCACGAAGGTCACCTCGTTGTAGGGCACGAAATCGTCGCCGAGGATCGAAGCGGCCACGGTCAGCAAGCCAGGGTGGCCGTAAAGGCGCAGGCAGGCGTCGCTCAGATGCAGGTTGCCGTCGAGCAGCTCGACGGTCCAGGCCGGCGCATCCTCGCCCGGCGCGGGCTGCAGCATGGCCGCGGGATGGCGGCCGTTGTTCTTGTCGGTGCCGCCAACCGGATCGCTGAGCGGCCTCGCCCACTTGTAGGCCGGCTTGAGGATGCCGTCGGTCGCTGTCGGCCGGCCATGACGGTCGACCGTCGCGTTGGGCGCCACCGGCGCGCGGGCGATCACGCCATCGATCTCGGCGCGCAGCTCGGCGAGCTCCTCCGCCCCGACGACGCCCTGGAAGACGTAGAAGCCGTGCGTCCAGTACGAGTCCACAATCTCTGGCAGGAGCTTGCCGTCGGCGCCGACGCGAATCGGTCCGCGATTGCCGAGCGCGTAGGCGCGCGCCTCGGCGCGTCTTCCGTAGTCGCGCATCGCGCGTTCGTGATCGATGGCGCTGAGCGGCGGGACGGCGGTGGCGAGGCTCATGGCGGGGCTCCCGGCGAAGGCCCGCCGACGATGCGCGGGCTGGCGCCAACGATACCGCACCCGCAGAGCCGCGACCAAGCGCCTCTACGATATCGCCTCTACGCTATCGCGGAGCGAACCGATCGCACGGCTTCGCCCCCTCCGAGCAGCCGAGGTGCCTATGGGGCAGCGCCCCCGCTCCGCGATGGATCAGGCACTGTCCTCGGGTTGCCTGGTGGCAAGAATCCGACCTCTCGGGCTCTTGGCGTGGCGCCAACGGCTTTTCCTCCACCCGGACAGCCTGTAGCTTCTGCGTCATGCGAACAGGTGAGATCGTCTTCACGGGAATGGATCGCGTCGTGCTCGGCCGTCCAGCCGCCGACGCCGTGGTGGAGGCCGCCGACAGGCTCGGCGCCAAACGGGTGTTCATCCTCGCCGGACGGACGCTCAACCGGGAAACCGATGCGATCCAGCGGATCGCCGAGGCGCTCGGCGCGAGCTTCGCCGGCCTGCACGACGAGATGCCGGCGCACAGCCCGCGTGATGCGGTGGTCGCCTGCGCCAACAAGGCACGCGACGCGGGCTGCGACCTGCTGCTGAGCGTCGGCGGCGGCTCGGCGACCGACGGCGGCAAGGCGGTCACGATCTGCCTCGAGCACGACATCCGCGAGCCGGACGGGCTCGAGCCGTTCCGCACCGTCGTCGACGAGATCACCGGCAAGCGGAGCTTCCCGCAGTATCGGGCGCCGCGGGTGCGCCAGATCTGCGTGCCGACGACGCTGAGCGGCGGCGAGTTCAACGCCCGCGCCGGCGTCACCGAGCCGCGCCTCCGCCTGAAGCAGGCCTACATCCATCCCGGCCTGATCCCGCTCGCGGTGATCTTCGATCCGGCGATCACCGTGCACACGCCGGAATGGCTCTGGCTGTCGACCGGCATCCGCGCGGTCGATCATGCGGTCGAGACCTACTGCTCGATCGACGGCAACGCCTACACCGATTCGACCGCGCTGCAGGCGCTGCGCCTGCTCGGCCGCGGCCTGCCGGCGGTCAAGCGCGATCCGGCCGATCTCGCCGCGCGGCTCGACTGCCAGATCGGCGCCTGGATCTCGATGACCGCCATCGTCACCGGCACCCGCATGGGAGCGAGCCATGCGATCGGCCATGTGCTGGGCGGCAGCGCCGGCGTGCCGCACGGCTACACCTCGTGCGTGATGCTGCCGGCCGTGCTGGCCTTCAACGCCGCGGTCAACGCCGATCGCCAGGCCGAGATCAGCGCGGCCCTCGGCGCGGCCGGCCAACCTGCCGCCGAGGTGCTCGACCGGTTCATCGGCGGCCTCGGCCTGCCGCGCCGCCTGCGCGACGTCGGCGTCAGGCGCGACGACCTGCAGCGCATCGCCACCAACTGCATGCTCGACGACTGGACCTTCTCGAACCCGCGGCCGATCAGCGGGGCGCAGGAGATCGTGCCCATCCTGGAATCGGTGTACTGAGGCCGAGGCGTCGTCGCCACCGCAGGCAAGGCCGCCTGCTCGAGGCCGGTCAGTCGCAACCGCGGCGCGGCCCGGGCGCGAGGCAGGGGAATCGCCGGGCTAGACCCGTTCGACCCGCGGCTGCCCGAACAATCCGTACGGCCGCACCATGAGCATCGCCAGCAGGACGAGGAACGGGGCGATCCCGCCGAAGCCCGGCCCCAGCGACTCGTCGAGGTATCCGGCCCCCAGGCTTTCCAGCACGCCCACCGCGACCGCCGCCACGATCGTGCCCGCGATGCTGTCGAGCCCGCCGAGAATGACGATGGGAAAGACCTTCAACCCGATCAGGGCGACGCCGAAGCCGCCGCCGACGACGAAGGTCCACAACACGCCGGCGACCACCGCGACGACCCCGGCCAGGCACCAGACGATCAGCAGCTGGCGATCGACGTCGATGCCCGACGCCATCGCGGCCCGGGGATCGTCGGCGATCGCGCGCAAGGCGATGCCGGTGCGGCTGAAGCGCCAGAAGCCACCGATCAGCGCCACGCACAGCCCCGCGACGCAGGCGGCGACGAGCTTGCCGGTGGTGATCGCCACGTCGCCGAGCATCACGGGCTCGCTCAGCAGGGTGGGCGGAAACAAGGCCGGGGTGCCGGAAAGCCACAGGAGCCCGCTGCCGCGCATAACCATGCCGAGCCCCCAGGTCACCATGATCGCCGAGATCGCCGGATGGGCCACGAGCCGACGCACCACTACGTGATAGAAGCCGGCCGCCAGCAGGATCATGCCGAGCGCGGCGAAGAGGAGCGCCCCGACCGTTCCCAGATGAAGAGTATGGAGGCCGGTTCCTGCCAGCACCGCGCCAAGGACGACCCATTCGCCCAGGGCAAAGTTCATCATCGCCGCCGCCTTGTAGACGATGACGAAGGCGAGTGCGACGAGCGCATAGAGGGCGCCAGACAGGGCGCCGTCGATCAGCAGGGCGAGAAAATACCACACGGGCGTCAGCCTTGCCGGAACGACGTCC
>LNFM01010578.1_pt1 | contig 12932 bp, 9 predicted proteins | sample 596031 | NCBI WGS metagenome assembly LNFM01 (sample SAMN04254537, study PRJNA301005) | activated carbon metagenome | isolation source: dual media filters at the Ann Arbor, Michigan drinking water treatment plant | place: USA: Ann Arbor
ACGTTCAACAGCATCGAGTACTACAGCCCCAACCGCCGGTTCCTGCTCGGCGCACTGACGTACTACGAGGGCCCGAACAAGTTCACCTACGAGCTGTCGCCCTACGACACCGCCGACGCCGACATGATCATGCAGGCGTACCGGCAGATCCGCGACGACAGCTACTTCGGCGAAGAGCTCGTCTTCCACCCGACCTCCAGCGCGATCGAAGGCCTCGTCCCCAGCCTCGACGAGGACATCGAGATCATCACCACCGACGAGCTGTTCGCCGGTGTGCAGTACCAGGCCTACAACCTCGGCGAGACCTACGGGCGGCTCGCGTTCTACAACGCCGACGAGGTCGCGGGCACGTACATCCCGTTCCGCGACATCGCGGTGCTCGACGCCGTCCCGATCGACATCTCGATCACCGCTGGCATCATCACCGCCGAGTTCCAGACCCCGCTGGCCCACATCAACGTGCTGTCGGTCAACCGCGGCACGCCGAACATGGGCCTGCGCAACGCCCACGAGGATCCCGAGCTCCTCGCCCTCGAGGGCAAGAACGTCCGCCTGGTCGTCGACGCCTTCGGCTACACCGTCGAGGAGGTCACCCAGGAGGAGGCCGACGCGTGGTGGGAGGAGAACAAGCCCGATCCGCTGGGCGTGCCGCAGCTCGATCTCACCGAGACCGACCTGACCGACATGGAGGACGTCGTCGACGACGCTGCGGACCTCTCCGCGGCGATCGACGAGGGCCTGACCAAGTTCGGATCCAAGGGCACCAACTACGCGGCGCTCTTCGACATGGATCCCGCGGTCATCCCGATGCAGGACGGCTTCGTGATCCCGTTCTACTACTATGACCAGTTCATGAACGACAACGGGTTCTGGGATCAGATCACCGCGCTCGAGGCCGACCCCGAGTGGGCCGATCCGGTGTTCCGCGAGGAGCAGCTGCTGGCGTTCCAGGCCGACCTCCGCGCCGCGCCGATCGACCAGGCGTTCCTCGCCGCGGTGATCACCAAGTTCAACACCAAGTTCCCCGGGCAGCACAAGATCCGCTTCCGCTCGAGCACCAACGCCGAGGACCTGGGCACCTTCACCGGCGCCGGCCTCTACAACTCGCAGACCGGCGACACCGAGGATCCGCCGGGCTCCCAGGGCAGCGTCGAGTGGGCGATCAAGGAGGCGTGGCTCAACATCTGGAACCCGCGCGCCTACGAGGAGCGCGGCTACTACAGCATCGATCAGCACGCCTGCGCGATGGCGCTGCTCACCACGCCCAACTTCCCCGACGAGGAGGCCAACGGCGTCGCGGTGACGAACAACATCTTCGACACCTCGGGGGTCGAGCCGGGCTTCTACGTGAACGTGCAGATCGGCGAGAACGAGGTCGTGCAGCCCGAGCCCGGCGTGCTGCCGGACGCGTATCTGCACTACTTCTACTATCCCGGCCAGCCGGTCACGTACATCACCCACAGCACGCTGATCCCCGCCGGCCAGACGGTGCTGACGAACCAACAGGTGCAGGACCTCGGCGTCGCGCTCGATGCGATCCACACGCGGTTCCTGCCGGTGTACGGCAACGACGGCGAGTGGTACGGCATGGACGTCGAGTTCAAGTTCGACGACAAGCTCGATCCGGGCAACCCGCCGACGCTGTTCATCAAGCAGGCGCGGCCGTTCCCGTGGGATCCGGGCTCGTCGGACATCGGCGGCTCCGGCGAGTGCGACGGCGTTCAGTAGGAATCGGCGAACTCCAGGAGTGTCTCGAGCAACGCGAGGCACTCCTTCGGGGCGGTCGATCGACACACCTCGCGATCGCCCTCGAATACGCACTCGCTGCCCGGCGCGCACGCGTCGTTGGCCCCGCACGGCTGGTTCGGCGCCGGGGCCGACGCGCAGAAGCCCGCCGGGCAGTACCGCGATGCGCACTGCCGGTGGCCGCTGCACGGCTCGCCATCGGCGGCCGGCTCGAAGCACACCCCGTCGTCGCCGCAGGACGCACCGGCGACGCAGCGACCATCGATGCACGGCGCGCCGACGCCCGGCAGCGCCGCGCAGATGCCCCACTCGCTCTCGTCGCTGGCGCACACGAGGTCGTCGCCGCACTGCGAGGAGAACGACTCGCACGGATCGCCCTCGGCGGGCGGCTGCACCGCGCAGGGATCGGCGCACACGCCGCGGTGGCAGCGTAGCCCGCGTCCGCAGTGCTCCTGGGCGAGGCACCCCTGGCCCTCGAGCCGCGGGCCGATGACCGGCGAGCAATACTCGCGACAATCCTCGGGGCCGCTGGCGAAGAACATGTCGCAGTCGACACCGTCGATGCGACGGGCGATCCGCTCCACGCACTGCTCGTCGATCGATGCCGGCAGGGCCTCGTACGAGTCGCCGTCGCCGTATCCGTAGCCGTATCCGTCCCCGTAGTAGTAACCGTCGTCCGGCGTCGGCAGCAGATCGCCCAGCGTCCAGCCCTCGCAGTCGAGCGGCGCCGCAGCGCCGAACGCCGCGAAGGCCTCGCCACACCCGCACTCGACGACCTTCTCGCACAGCGCCTGTTCGAACGGCCGCAGCGAGACGATCTCGCCCTGGCCGTCCGGACCACCGCAAGCCGCGGGGACGATCATCGACGCCCACGCCGCGGCCGCGCAGCCCAGACCGATTCGAACTCCCTGCGCTGCACCAACCACGACGACGAGGCTAGCACGCGGGCCGTCGCCCGATCGAATTCCCGGGTCGGTCGGCTTCGCCGGTTTCTTTGGCCCGGCGCGGACCCTCGATAGCCTGCCGCCCGTGGTACTCGCAGTATGCTTCGCGTGGCAATCGTTCGTCGTCGGCGCGGCCCCGTCCCTGCCACTGCCCGAGGAGCCGGCGGCGACCGAGCCCGCGACGGCGGCTGAGCCCACGCCGGAGCCCACACCGGAGGACGAGCCCGCGACGGCCTCGCCCTTCGACGGACCGACGACCCCCGTCGCCGAGACGCCGCCGCCCTCCGCGGCGCCGGCCCGCGACGACGAGATCGCGCCGCGGGCCGAGGAGCGCGACGACGACGACGACGACGACGATGCCCGCGGCGGTCGGCGGCGCACGGTCCGGCGCGCCGAGCAGGGCGACTGGGGCATGCAGTTCACCTTCGGCGGGCTCGCGCCGCTGTCGATCGCCGGCGTCCGCGATCACGGCGTCAATCGCCTGCTCATGACCGAGCTCGGCTTTCGTCGCCTGACCGAGAACTTCATCATTCCGTTCTCGATCGGCGCCGGGGTGTTCCACCACAACCCGGAGACCGGCAGCTCGCAGAACGACGCCGGCATCGCGGCGAGCGTCGGGCTGCTCAAGCCGTTCCGGGTGTGGCGGCGGATCTCGCCATACGCCGGCGGCATGCTCCACCTGCACTACCTCGATCCCACCGGCGACAACAACTGGCTGGTGAACTTCTCGATCGGCCCGGTCATCGGCACCGAGTTCTACATCGGCGATCGCGTGAGCCTGCTGTTCCAGGGCCAGTTCGACATCGGCGCCAACATCTTCGATGGCCTCACGCAGGTGCGCGCGGCGACCTCGATCGCCGCGGGCGGGCAGACCGGCCTCGTGTTCTACTTCTGATCGGACGCCCCTGGTCGGATGCCCCGGGCGGCCGGCGGCCCCGGGCGTTGGCAGGGTTCCGCCGGCCGGCGGGGTTCGCCCCACGCGATCGGGCACTGCCCTCGGCTGGCACGGCCCTGGCAACGCTGGCTCGCCCCCATGACGCGCCCGCTCGTCCCCTCGACATCCCTCGCGCTGTTCGTCCTCTCTGCGCTGCTCGCCTGCGCCGAGCCGAGCTCACCCGCCGACACCGACGCGGTGACCAGCGACGCGTCGAGTGACGGTGGCGGAGCTCCGACGACCACGGCCTCCGGGACCCAGGGCAGCACCGATCCCGCGGGCACCGACGCGACGCTCACGGGCGCGGACACGCAGGCCCCGGGCAGCTCCGACGGCACCGACGCCGGCGACACCTCGGGGCCCGGCGTCGACGACACGGGCGAGCCGCCGCCACCACCGTCGTGCTACCGCGGCGAGGGCAACCCGGCGATCACCGCGTTGGCCTCGGGCACGTGGCTCGAGGTCGAGGGCTCCGTTTGGCGCGACCACTGCGCGTGCGAGGACGGCTTCCCGGAGGCCTGCGGCAACGGCTACTGCACCGGCGAGTTCGCGTACAGCGGCGCCGCGATGAGCGTCTGTCACGACGCGGTCGTGATGTGGGGTGGCGGCCACAACGATTACTGGGGGAACGAGGTGTACTGGTTGCCGCTCGACACGATGCAATGGGAGCGCCTCACCGACCCGTCGGACCCAGGCAATGGCTGCACCGAGACGTACGCCGACGGCACGCCGGCCTCGCGCCACACCTACGACGGCCTGGCGTTCATCGATCACGCGGGTCGTCTGTTCGCCAACGGCGGCGCGATCGCCTGCGGCGAGGGCGGCGCGGGCGATGGATCGCTGTGGACGTTCGATGTCGGCACGCGGACGTGGCACGACATGGATCCGACGCCCACCAACTTCGACAGCCTCGACGAGATCGCCGGCTACTTCCCGTTCAACTTCGCCGCCGACTACGATCCGAACTCCGGCCTCGTCTACCTCGAGGCGAACTGGGGCCTGTACGCGTACGACTTCGACGCGAACGAGATCACCTTCGTGACGAACACGACCCCGGATCAAGGCGGCGTGTGGAGCGAGCGGACCGCGGTCGTCGTGCCCGATCGGCGGCTGATGCTGAGCATCGGCGGCGGCGCGGTGCGGGCGTATGATCTCGAGGCCGGCACGCTCGAGGTGTGGCAGACCACGGGGCCCGACGCGATCGTCACCAGCGACGCACCCGGCCTCGCCTACGATCCGAGCCACGATCAGGTGGTCGGCTGGAGCCACGGCGACGTGTTCCGCCTCGACCTCGACGCGCGGACGTGGACCGCCGACGGCGCTCCCTCGCCGGTGGGCGGCGCCTTCGATGTGTACGGGCGCTTCGCGTACTCGGCCGTGCACGACGCGTTCATCGCGGTTGCCGACCCCGAGCAGAACGTCGCGATCTACCGGAACTGAACCCCGGTGGGGGGAAGCGGCGGGCCACACGGGGCTTCGCGCGGGTAACGCCCGGGCGTGTCGCCCGCGTGCAGGGAGTGTGGCAGTCTCGATCCCGCAAGGGTGAGCGCCGTGCCCGAGCTGCCCCGCGTGGGCGACGTGGTCGATCGTTACCGCGTGATCGCAGCGGTGGCGACCGGCGGCATGGCGGCCGTCTTCGCCGCGCAGCGCACGTCGCTCGGCGGGTTCGACAAGCTGCTCGCGCTGAAGGTGATCCTGCCGCACCTCGCGGGCGAGCGGTACTTCCTCGACATGTTCCTCGACGAGGCGCGCATCGCCTCGCAGATCCAGCACCCGAACGTCGTCGGCGTGCACGACGTCGTCGAGCACGCGGGCCTGCCGTGCATGGTGATGGAGTACCTCCACGGGCGATCGTTCGCGAGCGTGCTCGCGGCCGACTGCCCGCTGCCGCTGCGCATCGCCGTGCTCGCCGCGGCCGCCGAGGGCCTCGCGGCGGCCCACCGCGCCCGCGGGCGCGACGGCCTGCCGCTGTCGGTCGTGCACCGCGACGTCAGCCCGCAGAACGTCCACGTCGCCTACGACGGCCAGGTGCGCCTGGTCGACTTCGGGATCGCAGCGGCGCGCGGTCGCCTGAGCTCGACCCGCGCCGGCACGGTCAAGGGCAAGCTCGAGTACCTCGCGCCCGAGCAGATCACCGGCAGTCACCCGGTGTCGGCGGCGACCGACGCGTGGAGCTTCGGCGTGATGGCCCATCAGGCGACGAGCGGCCGCTCGTTGTTCGCCGAGGAGCACGACGCCGCGACGATGTGGAACGTCGTCAACCGAGACATCCCGCCGCTGACCGGGATCGACGACGCCGAGGTCACCGCGGTGATCCTGGGCTGCCTCGAGCGTGAGCCGGCGCGACGCACGTCGATGGAGGTGTGCGTGCGCGTGCTCGGCGAGGCCGCGCGACGGCAGCTCGGGGATCCGCGGGCGGCCCTGGCCGCGTTCATGGCCGAGCGCTTCGCCGACGACAAGCTCGCGGACGATCGGGCCCTCGAGCGCACCCTCGGTGGGGCGATGCTGCTCGAGTCGAGCCCAGCCGTCGTCACGGCGACGCGGCGACGCGGCCGCGCGATCGCGGCGTGGGCCGGGGCTGCGGCCGTCGGCGCGGTGTCCATGGTCGCCTTCGCGGCGCGATCGAATCGGCCGGAGCCCGAGGTGCCCGCGGACGTGGGCGCTGCGCCCGACGTGGGCGCTGCGCCCGACGTGAGCGCTGCGCCCGAGTCGATCGCCGCACCGACCACCGCGCCCCCCGTCGACGCGATCGCCACCGTGCACGCGCCCGCCCCCGCGCCGACGCCCGCCGCCGCGCAGGCCAGCCCGCCCGATCGCGCGCCGTCGAACCCCGAGCCTGCGCGACGCCTCCGACGCCAACGCACCCGCGATGACGCGGGCGCGGCCACCCCGAGCAAGCGCCTGTTCGGCAGCCCGTACAAGCCATGACGCCCGTCCTCGCGTGGGTGCTCGCGGCGATCTTCGCCCCCGACCCCGAGCCCAGCGATCTCGACCTGCGCCGCGAGCAGGCGGCGATCGCCTTCGCCGAGGGCTCGGCGGCCTTCGAGCGCGGTGATGCGGCGTCGGCCCTCGTCGCGTTCGAGCGCGCCCACGAGCTGGTCCCGCACGCCAACGTGCTGTCGAACATCGCCCTGTGCCTGGCCGAGCTCGGCCGACACCGCGAGGCGATCGCGGCGCTCGACGCCGCCATCGCCCGCGGCGAGCTCACGGCCGCCGAGCGCGACGTCGCGGCCGAGCACCTCGGGCAATCGCAGCGGGCGCTCGCGATGGTCCAGGTCGTCGCCGACGATGCCGGCACGCACCTGGTCGAGATCGACGATCGCGAGTCGTGCACGACGCCGTGCGCCCTCGCGCTCGACCCGGGACCGCACCGCTTCGTGCTGGTCGAGGGCGGCGCGGCACAGTCGCTGACGCTCGTCTCGGGCACCGCGGCGCGGGTGCGTCTGGTCGTGCCGCCGCACGTGCCTCCGCCGCGCGCCTCGCCCGATCTGCCGGCCCCGGCGACCCGCCGGCCGCCGCACTTCGGCGCCCTGGGCTGGATCGGCGTCGGCCTCGGGGCCGTGGGCAGCGCGGGCGTGCTCGGGTTCGGCCTGCGGGCCAACGCGCTGCACCGCGACTACGAGGCCGATCCGACCGCGGACGGCCGTGCGCGGGGCGTCGCGATGCGCAACCTCGCCAACGCGTCGATCGCCGTCGCGGCGACCGGCGGCGTGCTGCTGATGACCGAGCTCATCCGCCTCGGCGTCGGCCGCCGTCGCGCCCGGACCACGCGGTAGGGGGCCGGCGGATCCCGTCCGCGCGCTCGCGCCGGGCGATCGCGCGGTACAGTGGGCCGTGCCCGAGATCCGGACCCTGCCCAGCCACGTCACCGGTCTACCGGTGCGCAAGCTCCGGGTCGTGGTCGAGCGCGGCCCCGATGCCGGCGCATCGGCCATCTCCGACGGCGAGCACCTCAGCATCGGCTCGGCGCCGGGCAACGGGCTCGTGCTCACCGATCCCAAGGTGTCGCGCTATCACGTCGAGCTCGCGCCCGTGGGCGCGCAGGTCCGCGTCACCGATCAGGGCTCGACCAACGGCACGCGCGTCGGACCGGCGATGGTCCGCGGCGGCGCCGTCGCGGTGTCGTTGGGCACGCGCATCGAGCTCGGCGACACCGAGCTCGTGCTCGAGGACGGCGGCGTCGTCATGCTCGAGCTCCGCGACACCGCCGGGGGCCTGGTCGGCCGCAGCCCGGCGATGCGCCAGCTGATGGCCAAGGTCGAGCGCCTCGCCGCCAGCGACGTCGCGGTGCTCGTGCTCGGCGAGTCCGGCACGGGCAAGGAGCTCATCGCCCGCGCCCTGCACGACCTCGGTCCCCGCGCGAGCGCCCCGTTCGTCACGGTCGACTGCGCCTCGCTGTCGCCGACGCTGGTGGCCAGCGAGCTGTTCGGCCACGAGCGCGGCGCGTTCACGGGGGCCGATCGCACCCACGTCGGCGCGTTCGAGCGCGCCCACGGCGGCACGCTGTTCCTCGACGAGCTCGGCGAGCTGCCCGAGCCACTGCAGGCCGCGCTGCTCGGCGCCCTCGAGCGCCGCCGCTTCCGCCGCGTCGGCGGCTCCAAGGAGATCGACGTCGACGTCCGCATCGTCAGCGCGACCAACAGCGATCTGCGCGCGCGGGTCAACGCCGGCAGCTTCCGCCTCGATCTCTTCTATCGACTCGCGGTGGTGCTGCTCGAGATCCCACCGCTGCGCGAGCGCACCGTCGACGTCCGCCCGCTCATCGAGCACTTCCTCGCGCAGTCCGGCAAGCCGATGCCCGCCGAGGCGCTGTTCACCGGCCCCGACCTGCTCGCGCTCGAGCAGTACGCGTGGCCCGGCAACGTCCGCGAGCTCCGCAACGTGGTGCTGCGCGCCCAGGCCACGGGCGAGGCGCCGCAGCCCGACCCCATGCGCCGGGCAGTGGCCGCGGGCGCAGGCCCCGATCCCGTCGATGCGCTGGTCGACATGCCGTACCGCGAGGCGCGTCGCAGCCTGCTCGATCACTTCGAGGTCCGCTACCTGCAGGCCCTGCTCGCGCGCGTCGGCGGCAACGTGCGCGCCGCGGCCCGCGAGGCGCGGATGGATCGCACCTACCTCACCGAACTCCTGCGCCGGCACGGGTTGGGATGATCCGCGTGGTCGCGATCGCGGCGCTCTGCGCCCACGCCGGGTGTCTGCTCGAGTTCGATGCGCGCCTGCTCGCGACCGACGCCGTGCCGCGGCTGGCGACCGGCGAGGCCCAGAGCTGCGCGCTGTGGATCGACGACGTGCCGTGGTGCTGGGGCAGCAACGACGGCGGCCAGCTCGGCCACGACGGCGGCGACGCGGGCCCGATGCCGATCGAGGGCGTCGCGCTGCGTTCGATCGCGACCGGCGGCTACGAGATCGGCCACAGCTGCGGCATCGACGACGACGGCGCCGTGCTGTGCTGGGGGACCAACGGCGACGCGGAGCTGGGCCAGGGCACCGTCGGCGGTGGCTCGCCGATCCCCTCGAAGGCCGCGCTCGAGCTCGCCGCGACGCGCGTCGCCGTCGGCACGACGGTGAGCGTCGCGCTCGACGAGCGGGGTCGGCTGTGGACGTGGGGCTGGAACGGCGACGGGCGGCTGGGCTTCGGCGCCGACGTCGGCACCCAGAGCACGCCGCGCCTGCTCGAGGATCGACACGTCTGGATCACCCTCGACTACGGCACGCGCCACGGCTGCGCCGTCGACGAGGCCGGCGCGTTGTACTGCTGGGGCGAGGCGGTGTCGGGGAAGCTCGGCCGCGACGACACCGATCCGCGACCGGCGGGCGTGCAGGGCGGCGCCTCTGCATGGCGCTCGGTGTCCGCGGGCGTCGAGCACACCTGCGCCATCGCCCGCGAGGGCTCGCTGTGGTGCTGGGGCGACGACACCAGCGGCCAGGCCGGCGGCCAGGCCGGCGGACAGGCCGGCGGCCAGCCCTCGACGCCGCGCCGCGTCGGCGACGATCGCGATTGGATCGCGATCGCGACCGGCGCCTCGCACAGCTGCGGCCTGCGCGAGGCGGGCACCCTGTGGTGCTGGGGCAGCAACGAGCACGGCCAGCTCGGCGTCGGCATCATCGAGCCCCGCGAAGGCGTGGTCCAGGTCGGCGAGCGCGACGACTGGATCGAGCTGTCGGTCGCGGGCGACCACGGCTGCGCCCGCACCTCGGACGACACGGTCTGGTGCTGGGGTGCGAACGCCGTCGGTCAGGTCGGCGCCGAGGGCTACGCGGATACGCCGTCGCCGGTCGCGATCCTCGAGCCCTGACGGCCGCGCAGCGTCAATCGCAGCCGATACGCTCGGTGGCGACGACCACGTCGTCGACCCAGAAGTTCAGGGGCGAAGGCGGCGGGTTGATGTAGTTGGTGAAGCGCAGCGCGTTCAACCCGTAGTCCGTCCAGGTGCCGCGGAAGTCGACGCCGGTCGTGGCGATCTCTTCGACGCCGTCGATCCACACGTGGGCCTCGCCGTCGGACGCCCCCGGCGTGTTGAGCCGCATGTGGGCCTCGAGGCAGCGGGTCTGCCCGGCACTGTCGGCGCCGAAGATCGTCGAGGGGCCCTGCTCCTGCCAGATGAGCTGCAGCGCGCCGTTCCAGTCGTTGCTGCCGTTGCACGCGAGCGCGCCGTCGAAGATGCACGTCCAGCCGAGCGGCCGCAGCCGGCCGGCCGCATCGCCACGGATCGCGGTCTCCGTCGCGATCGCCCAGTTGGGTCCGTTGGCGGCGATGATCTCGCCGACGTCGCCGATCTCGTAGCCCGGCCAGTCGTCGTCGGTGCGCAGCGAGTAGCGGACCCAGACCTCGTCGAAGTCCTCGCCGGGGGAATCCACACCGGGGCCGTCGGGGCCGTTGCCCCACCGCAGCGACACCCAGCCGCCGAACACCATCGACGGCTGCAGCGTGATGCGCAGCGCCAGATCGGTCGGGTCATCGCCGTCGGGCTCGACGCCGAAGCCGTCGCCCATCTCGTCCCACTGGGCGATCTGGTTGGGCGCGTCGTCGATCGCGTCGAAGTTCTCGCAGCTGATCCACGACGCCGGCGCGTTGCCCGGGCAGCCGTTGGCGTCGGGGCTGCCGGTCGGATCGGTGTCCGTGGTCGACTCGTCGGCGTCGGTCGTCGCGGTGGTCGGCTCGGCGGTCGTCGTGTCGTCCGCCGCCGTCGTCGTGCTCACCGTCGTCGTCGCCGTCGCAGAGGTCGCGTTCGAGGTCGCACCAGCGCTGCTCGATCCGCCCGTCGACGCGCTGGCCGCCGACGACTCCGAAGACGTCCCGCTCGCGGCCCCATCGTCCGCCGGCTCGCCGCACCCGACCATCGCGGCCCACGACACACCCACCATTCGAATCACCGTTCGACGCATGCGGCGGGACTCTACCAGCTCCGGCGGGCGGCACCCTGCCAATGTGCGGGGCGCATCACCCCCGGCGCGCGGCGAAGCGCGTCATGGTTCTGCGCGCGACTCGAGTGGCATCCGGATTGCTCTTGGTCGGCAGGTCATGCCTCGACCTCGCCGTTCGTCCCCCGGTTTGGCGTCCCTCGGTTTCGTGTCCCTCCTCGCGGCGTCGGGCGCGTGTTCGGGCGCGGGCGGTGCGGTCGCAACGGGCAGCGACGACACGGGCACCGCCGAAGCGGCGAGCGACGCGGGTTCCGGTGGCGGGGTGAGCCTCGCGACCGAGACCGGCACGCTCGGGGAGTCGACGGCGGATCCGAGCACGGACCCGACGGGCGATCCCACCGGCGATCCCACCGGCGATCCGCCTCCGCCCGCGGGCAGCTGCGTCGATCGAGCCTGCGCGTTCCCGGGCGCCGAGGGCTTCGGCACCGACACGCCCGGGGGGCGCGGCGGGCAGGTCCTCGTCGTCACGACGCTCGCCGCCGACGGGCCGGGTTCGTTCAAGGAGGCGATGCTGACCGCGGGACCGCGGATCATCGTGTTCGCGGTCTCGGGCGTGATCGACATGGCCGGCGGCAGCATCGAGCTGCAGGCCGAGCACTCCTACGTGACCGTCGCGGGGCAGACCTCGCCCGGCGGGATCACGATCCTGAACGGGACGCTCAGCAACTATCACACCGACTTCCACGACGCGATCCTCCGGTTCCTGCGACTGCGCGGCCCCGAGGCCTACGACAACATCTCGCTGTCGGAGGCCCACCACTTCGTGATCGATCACTGCGACTTCTCGGGCGGCATGGACGAGTGCTTCGACGTGACGTCGGCCCACGATTACACCGTACAGTGGTCGACGATCACCAACAGCGTGGCCGGCGAGGGCTCGCAGAACTACGGCGCGCTGCTGGCGTACAAGCCCACGTCCAACATCTCGCTGCACCACAACCTGAGCGCGCACCACGGCGGCCGCTGCGGCGCGCAGTTCCACTGGGCGGGCGACCTGGCCGAGCCCGACGGCGGCGCGGCGCTCGATCTGCGCAACAACGTCTTCTACAACTGCGGCTTCCAGCAGATCTACCGCGCGGACGAGTCGCCCGGCACTGGCCTGCGCTTCGATCTCGTCGGCAACTACGCCGTGAGCGGGCCGAACACGCCCGCCGACTCGATGCTGTTCGGCCTCGGCGGCGCGCTGTACCTCGACGACAACGTGTACGTCGGGCAGGACACCATCCTCACCCCGTACTTCGAGGGCGAGCTCCTCGAGGCCAGCCACGGCTTCCCGCCGGTGACGACCACCTCGGCCGCGCAGGCGTACGACGACGTGCTCGCGTGGGCGGGCGCGTGGCCCCGCGACGCCATGAACGCGCGCACCGTCGCCGAGATCGAGGCCGGCGCCGGTGGCCTCGGCAAGAACGACGACGCCCTGCTCGAGGGCGGCGACGCGGCCCCCACCGACGGCGACGCCGACGGCATGTCCGACGCGTGGGAGACCGAGCACGGGCTCGACCCCGCCGATCCGAGCGATGGCCCCGCGATCGCCGAGGGTGGCTACTCGAACGTGGAGGTCTACTTGAACGAGCTCGCGACGCTGCGCATCGGGCAGTGATCAGAACCTCAGCCCGCCGCGGCCGAGCTGCACGCGCGCGTGGCCGCGGGCCTTCGCGCGCCGGCGATCGAGCCCCAGCAGCACCGCGCCGACGACGAGCGTCGCGGCCCCGACCCCGAGCAGCGCGTAGCCGGGTGGCTGCGTGTAGACCTCGCGCGTGGGATCGTCGGGCTTGGGGCGCGCCGGCAGCACCGCGAGCACGAGCCCCGCGACGAGGCCGAGGCCGCCGGTGACGACGAGCGCGACGCCGGCCTTGCCCGACGGACGCAGACCGCGATCGGCCGGC
>LNFM01015873.1_pt1 | contig 12932 bp, 9 predicted proteins | sample 596031 | NCBI WGS metagenome assembly LNFM01 (sample SAMN04254537, study PRJNA301005) | activated carbon metagenome | isolation source: dual media filters at the Ann Arbor, Michigan drinking water treatment plant | place: USA: Ann Arbor
CACATGCTGCGAACTGGGCCTCTTCCATGAAGTAGAAGCGCCCGGTCAATAGGTAGGCGAGGTAGCCCACAGACGGGCTGTGTGAGACATCCCAAATCGGCGGGTTGCCGCCGGTCGGAGCGGGCGTGGGAGTGCCGCTGCCGTTGTCGCGGAAACCTTGGCTATCTCCGATGTTGCGGCTGGGCGTCTGGCTGAAGCGAAGCATGCGATGCGTAGCTTCGTCTCGGTAGTGAATGCCGTAGCGCCCGGCGCTATAGCCGTTTCTCACCACCGCGGCGTATTCGGTACCACCGTTGGCCGTGAGATACAGAACGTCATGCTCCGGCAGCAAGCCGATCGGCTCCTGGTAGCCCCCGCTCTGCATGTTGTCGTTGCCGTAGAGAAAGCTGCCCCGCTGCAGCGGCTCAAAGGTCGCCGGCAAGCGCGTGACGATGCCCGCACTGGCTGCAACCTTGGCGCGGTAGCTGGGCACCATCTCGGTAGCCTGTAAATAGACCACATCGTGCCGAACGTTGATCTCGGGGTTGCTGCCCACCCAGTGGGAAAGCGCCGCACCACTCAACAACGGCGTGCGCTGGTGGTGCTTCAGATCGATGGCCCCGCTGAAACGTTGGCTGCCACCGATACTGAAAGTGTACGTCGCAGACTTGTTGCCGGGGGCAGCGACGTTGACGAATCCGTTCTCGACCCAAGGCAGCACTTCGACTTGCCCGTCTGCGAAAAGGCGGACTTCGATCCAAGCCACCAAGTGGGCGTCACTTCCAACGGGCTTCCGATAGATCCAGGACGACATGAGCGGGCCAGAAACCCACGATTGAATAGGAGCGTCCCAGTCGGTGCTGGCCCACGACACGGAGCCGAAGCTGCCGCACCCCACCTGTGCCGTGACACCCGTTCGCTTCAGGTCAGCTGTGGAAAGCGCATTCCCCACGGTTGTAGGCACGTCACGACGCAAGTTGATGGCACGTGACACACCGGCCTGAAGGTCGGCACGCCCCGAAAGCAGTGCGAACTTCAGCGACCCATCTGGCCAATAGTTGCGTGGGGTCACCTGCAAAGCGTCAAGGTTGCTGGAGACGCTGCTACCAGCGGGAACGTCACCCCGTCGAAATGCAAAACCAACGGCAAACGGAGCAGCGGCGATGGTCGCCGACGATCTGAGGAAGAAGCGCATGGCGCCAACCGAGGAGCCAAGGCCCGAACCTACAGGAGCAGGCGCCGGGGGCGGCGGCGGGGGGGGTGGCGGGGGGGGTGGCGGGGTCGTCGGTACTGGGGCGGGGGCAGGAACGGGCACTGGGGCGGGCGCGGGTGCAGGTGCAGGTGCAGGTGGCGCCGGGGCCACCGTGCCGGTCTCGCGGGCCGCTTCGCTGGCCCCGGCGTCGCCACCCCCACCACACCCGACAACCGGCACAGTACCGGCGATGGCGGCTGTGAACTGAAGAAACTCTCTGCGCTTGCGGTCGACCATTTCAATTCCTAGCGTCGTTGTGTGTCCGGCCTTTGGTGCGGACTCTGGCGAAGAGATTCTCGGCCCCGAGGACGGCGGCCTGCGTGACGAAGTGAGCCCGCAATGAGGGTCTGACATCCGCTCACAACCGGTAAATCCTTCGCACGCAGTACGGCTGCCCTGGCTTCTCCGGCACAAATCTGCGCCAGGCAAGCCGTGAAATGTTTCAACCGGTGAACCTTGCCTACGGGTGAGAATCCGCGCAAGCTCCCCTCCCCCAACTTGAACCCATGACCACCGTGACAGAGTTGCTCTCCATGGGCAGCCCGAAATTTGCCGATGCCACTCTGAACGAGCTTGAGCTTGCCCAAGGCATACCTGCCGCCTGGCGTGCCGCGCTGGCGCAGGCACCCGACCCGGTGGCCGTGATGGCCGGCGCACAAGGGCACTTTGCCGTGGGCCTGCGGCGCGACGACGGGCATGCGGTGCTGGCGGTGGACCGCTTCGCTGCACAGACCCTGTGTTATGCCGATCAGGCCGGGCGCCTGGTCTTCGCAGAACGTGCCGACACCCTGGCCGGGCCCACACCGCAAGTCGACCTGCAGGCGCTGTACGACTACCTCTACTTCCACGCCATACCGTCGCCGCGCACCGTGTTCAAGGGCGTGCAGCGCCTCACTGCCGGCCACTGCGCATGGAGTGACGCCAGTGGCGTGCACATCAAGCGGTACTGGTCGCCCGAATTCAAAGAAACCGCCACCACCTTCGAGGCTGCGCGCGACGTGTTCAGGCGCCTGCTGCGCGAGGCGGTAACGCAGCAACTGGACGGGGGCACGCCAGCCTGCTTCTTGAGCGGCGGCACCGACAGTTCCACCGTGGCCGGCCTGCTGGCCGAGGTGACGGGCAGCAAGCCCGTGTCTTACTCCATCGGCTTCGAGGCCGAGGGCTACGACGAGATAAAGTACGCGCGCCTGGCCGCGCGCCACTTCGGCACCGACCACCGCGAGCACTACATCACCCCAGCAGACCTGGTGCGCCTGATCCCGAAGGTGGCCCAGCATCACGACCAGCCCTTCGGCAACTCTTCCGCCCTGCCCACCTACTTCTGCGCACTGAAGGCCCATGAAGACGGGGTGACGCGACTGCTGGCCGGCGACGGTGGCGACGAGCTCTTCGGGGGCAATACGCGCTATGCGAAGCAGCGCGTCTTCGATCACTACGAAAGTGTGCCCGCCGGCCTGCGCAGCGCGCTGCTCGAACCCTTGACGCGCAGCGGTGCACTGGACAAGCTGCCGCTGCTGCGCAAGGGCGCCAGCTATGTGCGCCAGGCCAGCGTGCCCATGCCCGACCGCTTGCAGACCTACAACCTGTTGCAACGCCTGGGCCAGACCGAGGTGCTGACGCCCGCCTTCCTGGCACAGGTAGACACCGAAGGCCCGCAGGCCCAGCAGCGCGCGGTGTGGCAGGAAAGCGAAGGCGCCAGCTTCGTGAACCGCATGCTGGCCTACGACTGGCGCTACACCCTGGCCGAAAACGACCTGCCCAAGGTGCGTGGTGGCACGCAGCTGGCTGGTGTGCAGGTGGCCTACCCCTTCCTGCACCAGGCCATCGTCGACTTCTCGGCCACGCTGCCCACTTCGTACAAGTTGAAGGGGCTGAAGCTGCGCTGGTTCTTCAAGGAAGCACTGCGCGGCTTCCTGCCCGACGCCATCATCACTAAGAAGAAGCACGGCTTCGGCCTGCCCTTCGGCGTATGGGCTACACGCGATGCGGCCCTGCAGGCATTGGCGCGCGACAGCGTGCGCGGCCTGGGTGAACGCGGCATCGTGCGGCGCGAGTTCACCGACATCCTGGTCGACCAGATACTGCCGCAGCACCCCGGCTTCTATGGCGAGATGGTGTGGATACTGATGATGCTGGAGCAGTGGTTCCGCCACCACCTGCCGAACTACAAGCTCGAGCGCTGAGGCCCGGCCGCGCCAGCCTTCAGTGGCGTAGGTTCATGGCCAGGCGGGCACCGTAGCGCCAGCGCGTCTGGTCCCAGGGTGTGAAGCGGCGCAGCTCGAATATGGCCGCGTCCACGCCGTTAGCGCCGGGTGATGTGCTGACGGCGGCCTCGAACCCCAGTTCCTTCACCAAAGCGACGTCGCGCGGCAGATAGTCGCGGCCGGGCTTGCCGTTGGGGTAGGCAAACAAAGGCACATCGCGCTGCAGCCATTGCTGCAGCTGGTTGCGGCTGGTGGCCAGCTCTGCCCGGGCGCTGGTGTCGTCGAGGCCGGCCAGGATGGGGTGGCTGACGGTGTGTGCGCCTATGACCATGCCGCCCTGCGCCATGGCCTGCACCTGGGCCGTGTTCATCATCAGGTCGTGCGGCAAGTCCGCGGCGGCGCGCCTGGCGATGCTGGCCACCACCTGGTCGCGCCGCGCCGCGGGCAGATATTTGGCGGCACTCAGCAACTGCGACAGGGCTAGTCGACGCGCCTCGGTGCTGCCCAGGTCCAGCCGGTCCAGGCCTTCCAGGCCCAGGTCACCCACATCCAGGGTGGCTTGCGTGCAGCGGCGCACACACTCGACCACCGTGTCGTTCCACATGCGGCCGCCGTCGATGAAACCAGTGGCGATGAAGAAGGTGGCCGACAGGCCATGCGCCTGCAGCACCGGCAGCGCTTGGTCGTGGTTGTCGGCGTAACCGTCGTCGAAGCTGATGCACAGCGCACGCGCGGGCAGCCGCCCTTCGCGCAAGGCGCGCACCGCTTCATCCAGCGGCAAGACCTGGAACCATGCTTTCAGCCAGCGGCAGAGTTCGTCGAAACGCTGACGGTCGGGCTCGTCGGGAAAGAGGGGGTCGGGCCGGGCATGCACGCGGTGGAAGATGGCGATGGAAAGCTTGCCGGCCGGGCCTGCGGGGGCCAGCGCCGTCAGCGTGCGGCGCAGCAGGGGGTCAAACACCGCCGTCCCGCGTGGTCGTTCGTTGCAAGGCCACTGGCGGCTTGGGCTGAGAATCCGGCGCAGCAGCCACGGGCACGCCATATCCTGGGGACAGGCCCGCACGCTCAGCGTCGCGGACGGCGGTGCGCACCAGCCGCTGCGCCACCACAGCCATGATCATCACGTTGTAGGGCAGGTCGTAGTAAGCCAGGCTCAGGAAGGCGCCAGCCGAGGCATAGGCAATCATGCTCACCTGCACCATGGGCCCGAGGTCAGCGGCCCACTTGTGTTCGGGCCAACGCTGGCCCATCTTGATGAGATCGCGCGCGGCCATCCAAGTTGCCACGCCGATGGCCAGCCACAGCGCCAGGCCGATGAATCCGTGCTCGCCCAGAACTTGGAAGTAGATGCTGTGGGCGGCGTGAACGCGGTCAGGTTCTGGGCCATAGATCTGGAAGATGGTGCCCGTCCAGATCATGAAACCGCCGCCGAAGATGCGGTCTTTCGCCACGTTCAGCGCCATGCCCCAGGCGTTGATACGGCCAAGCGCCGAATCGTCTTCTTCATATGTCTTGATGGTCTCCATTCGGTCCCACCAGGTGTCGGGCATCATGGGCAGCGCTATGAGCGCGATGGCCAGGATGACTGCACCCGAGGCCAGCTTGCGGTTGCCCTTTACCCAGAAGAAAGCGCCCATGCAGATCAGGCCCACCAGGGCGCCTCGGCTCTGAGTGCCCAGGGCCGTTGCCACGCACAGCAACATGGCCCCGGTCAAGGCGTGGATGACCCAGCGCTTGGTCTGCTGCATTTGCAGGTAGCGCATCAGCGGTGTGACAGTGAGTACCGCCAACGCCAGTTCGTTGTTGCCCTCGATGAAGCCGCCCGGCCCCCAGACGCGGTAGTTGCCGCCTGTGGCGATGGTGAAGATGCCGCCCTTGATGCCAAAGTAGCCGACCGCAATGACGTTGATCCAGATGAAAACGTTCAGCTTGTGCTTGGTGTCCAGCAAGGCCAAGGTCACGAAGATCATCAGATAGATCTTCATCGAGCGTTCCCACAAACCAAAGCTGTCCTGATACAGCATAGAGAACGGCAACGTGATGCATATCCACACCGTGAAGGCCAGCAGCCACTTCGGGCCCGCACCCACAAGCGGGTTTTGGCGTTCGCGCGTGACCAGCAGGCCCAGCATCGTTGCCGCGGCATAGCCGGTGGCCACAGGCCAGTAGGCCGCCGAATAGCCGAACTCGGCATGCGGGCTCATCAGGCTGACGAGTGTCCAGCCCATGATGCCTATCCATGGCGACTTCAGCGCCCACAGCGCGGTCAGCACCAGCAGCCCGAGGATGACCAGGTCCCTCACGCGCCACCCTCCGCACCGGCAACCAGACAGACACGCGCCGTGGCCAGCACGCGCTCAAACAACTCCAGCTGCCCTTCGCTGACGGGGCGCCAGCCCATGCCCAGGGCGTGCTGCCTCACGTCCTCACGCACAAAACCCTGAGCCAGTGCCGCATGCAGCGCCTCGGCCAAGGCCGCGGGCGTGTCGAAACTTACCGCCATGCCCAGTTCGGGCTTGCTGACAATCTCGGCCACACCACCCACACGCGAGGCCAGCACCGGCGTGCCGCAGGCCATGGCTTCCAGCAGCACGTTGGGCCAACCCTCGCGGCTGCTCGCCAGTACTAACAGGTCTGCGGCGCTATACCACTGCGCCAGTTCGCTCTGAGGCACGGCGCCAACCATCTGCACGGCTTCGGCCAGGCCCAGCGCCGCGGCCTGGGCCGCCAGCTCTGCCTGCAGCGGGCCGCCGCCGATGATGGCCAGGCGCGCACTGGGGTGCGAACGACGCAAGAGCGCCAGCCCAGCGATGACGAGGCCGTGACGCTTCACCGGCAACAGGTTGCCTACCGACAGGAGCAGGGGCGAACCCGTCACCCCCAGGTGCTGCCGCGCGCCGGGCTGAGGGGCAAAAACCTCGGTATCCACCCCGTTGCGCAGCACATGCACACGCTGCGGCGTCGCGCCGATTTCGCGCACACGCTGCGCCAAAGCCCCGCTGACACCCACAGACGCTGCAGCCTGCCCGGCCGCCCAACGCATCATGCGGCGCGGCAGCGCATGTTCGGCGATGAGGTTCACGTCACTGCCGCGCGCCGTGATCACCAGCGGCTTGCCGAACCAGCGCGCCAGCAAGGCCGCGGCCACGCCGTCGGGGTAGAAGTAGTGGGCGTCGATGAGGTCGAAGTTGAAGCCTTCGTCCAGCAGGCGCTGAACGGTGCGTCGTGCTCCCAGGGCCAGGGCCAGCGGCGCGGTGCTCATGCCCAGCTTGGGCAGCAGCGCATAGCGCGGATGAAACACCTCGATGCCATGGCGGTACTCCTGGTACGGCGTGCGCGCCATCGCACCACGGCTGCCGAAGCGCGGGCCGCGGAAAGGGAACCAGGGCACAGGCGCGACCACGCGGGTCTGTACGCGGCCGGTCTTCAGCAGTTCACGCAGGCGCGTCTCGACGAAGATGCCGTGCCCTGGCCTTTCGCTACTGGGGTAGAGCGTCGAGAACAGCAGCGTGCGCATGGGCGGTCTCAGGCGGAGGCCGTAGCCGGCCCCAGCGCACGACGGCAGATGTCCTCGAACACCTGCGCCACCTGCCGATGGCCGAAGCGAGATTCCACCAGTTCACGCGCGGCATGCGAGAGGCGATCGCGCAGTTGGGCATCGGCCAGCAGTTCGACCAGCGCCTGGGCCAATGCCGAGGCGTCATCGCGCTGCACGAAGTGAGTGCCCGGCTCCGCGTCCAGCCCCTCCATGCCGATGGTGGTGCTGAGCACCGGGCAGCCCATGGCCATGGCCTCGAAGGCCTTGATGCGCGTGCCACCGCCCACCAGGAGCGGAATGACGAAAGCGTGTGCAGCATGCGCATAGGGCCGCACGTCGTCGACGAAGCCGGTGAACTCGACGTTTCTCACCTGGCGCGCTGCGGCCTGCAGCGAGGTCGGCGGGTTGCGCCCGACGACGACAAAACGTGCCTCGGGCCGCACGGCCAGCACCTGGGGCCAGACCTGATCGAGGAAGAACTGCACGCCGTCGATATTCGCGCGCCAATCCATCGAACCGGTGAATACCACTGTGGGCGGATGGGCTTGGTCCACCGGTTGCGGTGCCTGCCAGGCGAAGAAGTCGAGATCAACGCCGGTGGGAATAGCCTCGACCTGAGCCACGCGATAGCGCTCACGAAAGGCCAGTGCGTCGCGCTCAGAGACCGCAATCACACGGTCGAAGCGGCGCAGTGCCTGACCCTCGAAACGCTGCATCTTGCGATGCTGTGAGGTCCACAGCCAACGCCGTAGCACATTGGGCGCCTGCTGCGCATGGCGGGCGAAGATCTCGGCTTCGACGTTGTGGGTGAAACAAACCGCGGGTGCACCAGGCCACGCCGGCTGCAGCACGGCCGAGTGCACGAAGTCGAACACGAGCAGGTCTATGTCTTGACGGCGGCTCAGCTCACGCACGGCGGCCAGCCCGGAGGCGGTGCGGTCGGCCACCACGTTCACCGGCAGTTCGCTCAGCAGTTGCAGCGCACGCGCCCACTGCGGGCGTTGCGGTGCGGGCTGCCAGGCGATGAACTCGTCGCAGACGCCATTCAGCTCGGCCTGCCAGCGTGCCTGTTGTTCGGCCGTGGCCGGCGAGAGCAGCACGACATCGAAGACACCGCCCTTCAGGCCGCGCAGGATGTTGGTGCTGCGTATCTTCCCGCCCGCGTCGTTGGGAAACAGAAAAACCGGCGAGACGAAGGCCAGGCGCGGCCGGCCGCCCTTCACCAGCAGATGCCTTCGTAGGCGCTGCCGGCCACGTCGCGCAGATCGGCATAACCCGAAAGGTCGACGATGCGCCGGCCGGCGGCATGTTTGGCGATGAGCTGGCGCGCTTCGGCATCGGCATGGCCGACGACGATGACCTCGGCATCCATCAGCAACTCTTCGGCATCTTCAGACAGCAGGCGGTCGAGGTGGGGAATCTCGCGCTCGATGAACTCCTTGTTCTTGCCCAGCAGGCGGCTGAGCTTGACAAAGCGATCAAAGATGCCGATCTCGAAGCCCTTACCCAGCAGCTTTTCAACCAGTGCCACCAGCGGTGAATCGCGCATGTCGTCGGTGCCGGGCTTGAAGGCCAGGCCGAAGAAGGCGATGCGCTTGCGGCCGTCGCGCGCGATCAGGCCGTAGGCACGCTTGATGTGCGCCTCGTTGCTGTCGATCAGGCCACCCAGCGCCGGAATCAGCACATCGTGTTCACGGGCCAGCGTGATGAAGCCCTTCACCTCCTTGGGCAGGCAGCTGCCGCCGAAGGCGAAGCCCGGGCGCATGTAGGCAGCCGAGATGTTGAGCTGCGTGTCCTGACAGAAGATCTTCAGCACCTCCCGCGCGTCCATGCCGTAGGCCTTCAAAACCGAGCCGGCTTCGTTCGCGAACACGATCTTCAAGGCGTGGAACACGTTGCACAGGTACTTCACCGATTCGGCCACCTGGCAGCTGGTGCGCACGAAGGCGCCGGGCAGGCCGGCGTACATCTGCTCCAACCCATCACCGTCTGCGGCGGCTGGTGGAAGTCTTTCACCGACGAGCCCTCGCGCAGGAACTCGGGGTTGAAGACCAGCGACAGGCCTTCGCCGATGTGCCTGCCCGAGGCTTCCAGCAGGATGGGCAGGATGCGCGCTTCGGTGGTGCCCGGGGGCACGGTGCTGCGCAGCACCAGCACATGCGGGCCGGTCTTCTTGCGCAGGGCCAGGCCGATGCTGCGGACCACGGCGTCCACCGCGTTCAGGTTGGGCGTGTAGTTCGGGTTCGAGGGTGTAGCCACCGAGATCAGCGACACCTCGGTGTTCAGCACCGCGTCTTCCAGGTCGGCCGTGGCTCGCAACTGGCCGGCTTTCACGGCCGCACCGATGAGCTCGTCGATGCCTTCTTCGACGACGGGCGACTGGCCGTCGTTGATCATCTGCACCTTCAGCGGGTTGGTGTCGACGCCTATCACCTGATGGCCCAGTTCGGGCAGGCAGGCACAAGAGACAGCACCGACATAGCCGAGGCCGAAAACGGAGATTTTCAAGTCAGGGTCTTTCGAAGGAAAGGAAAGCTGCCGGCACCTGGCATCAAGCCGCCAGGCCCAGCCCGACAGGGCTGCCGATGCGGGCACCGCCGGTTTCCCGTTTCAGGAAGGCATCGAACATCAGCAGTGTCCAAAGCGGCGTGCTGTGGTCATGCTGCCCGCTCTCATGCTGCGTCACCATTTGGCGCAACACATCGGCATTGAATGTGCCGCTTCCCAGCATGCGTTCACCCAGCAGCGCGTCACGCACGCGCTGTTTCAGCGGGCCACGGAACCAGCGCGCCAGCGGCACGGCAAAGCCCATCTTCGGCCGGTAGAGCACATCGTCGGGCAGGTGGGGCTCCATGGCCTTCTTCAAGAAGTACTTGCCTTCGTTGCCTTTGAGCTTCAGTGATGAAGGCAAGGTCGCCACCCACTGCACCAGCTCATGGTCCATCAGCGGCTCGCGCACTTCCAGGCTGTGGGCCATGCTGGCGCGGTCGACCTTGGTGTTGATGTCGCCCACGAGGTAGGTGTGGGTGTCGATGTACTGGATGAGGGCCAGCGGGTCGTCGGTGTTGGCGCGCCGCGCGTGGCGTTCGAAGACGTCCAGCGCGCTGTAGCCCCCCAGCTGGGCCTTGAACTGCGGGCTGTACAAGCGGCTGCGCAAGGGCTCGCGGATGAACGACATGCTGTGGAAGTAAGCCTCCACCGAATTGCGCGCCATGCCCTCGAAGGTGGTCTTGGCGCGCAAGACACGCGGCGCCCAATCGGCCTTGGGGTATAGACGGCCCAGCAGGCCGAAGACCGGCTTGCGCACGCCTTCCGGCAGGCTGGCGCGCAAGCGCTCTTCCAGCATGTGCATCTTGTAGCGGCGATAGCCGCCGAAAGTCTCGTCGCCACCGTCGCCCGACAGCGCCACCGTCACGTGCTTGCGCGCCAGCTGGCAGACGCGGTAGGTGGGGATGGCCGAGCTGTCGGCATAGGGCTCGTCGTACAGATGGGCCAGGGTGTCGATGAGGTCGAAGTCGTCGCTGCCCACGGTCTCGACGCGGTGGTTCGTCTGGTAGCGCTGCGCCACCATCGCGGCGAACTCGCTCTCGTTGTAGGCCGGGTCGTCGAAGGCGATGGAACAGGTGTTCACCGGGCCCGAAGACAAACCCGCCATGGCCTGCACCACGGCGCTGGAATCGACACCGCCCGAGAGAAAGGCACCCAGTGGCACCTCGGCAATCATGCGCAGCTTCACGCTTTCGTTCAGGCGGCGGACCAGCTCTTCGCTGGCCTCCTGCACGCTGATCGGGCTGTTGAGCGTGAAGTTCACGTCCCAGTACTCACGCGGCTCGCCCACCGGTTCACCACGGCGTATCACCAGCGTGTGCGCGGGCGGCAGCTTCTTGGCCTGCTTGAAGATGGTGCGCGGCTCGGCCACGTAGCCCAGCGCGAAGTACTCTTCCAGCGCCAGCGGGTCGATGTCACGCCGCAGGCCGTTGCCGCCGGGCGCGGTGTAGGCCATGACCGACTTCAACTCGCTGCCGAAGAGCAGCGTGCCGTCGTCCAGCAGGGCGTAGAAGAAGGGCTTCACGCCCAGCCGATCGCGGGCCATGAAGAAGCTCTGGCGATTGCGGTCCCACAACGCGAAGGCGAACATGCCGCGGAAGCGCGTGACGCAGGCGTCGCCCCACTCTTCCCAGGCGTGCACGATCACTTCCGTATCGCTCTTGGTGCGGAAGTGGTGGCCCAGGGCCTGCAGCTCGGGGATGAGCTGCTGGTAGTTGTAGATCTCGCCGTTGAAGACGACGACCACCGAGTTGTCTTCGTTGAACAGCGGTTGCTGGCCGGTGGCGATGTCGATGATGCTCAGGCGCCGGTGGCCCAGGCCCAGGCCGGGCTCGATGTGCAGGCTGCCTTCGTCGGGGCCGCGGTGACGCCATCGTCGATGGCGCGCGTGCCGCGGGTGTCGAAGATGCCGGTGATGCCGCACATGTCAGTTTCTGCTCTCTCAAGGCGCGCGCTGCAGTACGCGCTCGTAAACCGATTGGTAGGCCGCCACCATCGCTGGAAGGCTGAAACGCTGCTCTGCGCGCTGGCGGCCGGCGCGCCCCATCGCTTGTGCCGCAGGCCTGTCACCCGCCAACTGCAGCAAGCCGTCAGCCAGGGCCGGCACGTCACCCGCTGGCACCAGCACGCCCGTCTGCCCTTGCACCAGCAGTTCAGCGCTGGCGCCAACCCGCGTGGCCAGCACAGGCAAGCCGCACGCCATGGCCTCGAGGATGGTATTCGAGATGCCTTCGGCCAAGGAAGGCAGCACGAAGCAATCCAGCCCGCGCATGACATCCGGCACATCGTCTCGCGCGCCCGGCAGCCAGGCCAGTTGTTCAACGCCACCCTGCTGCAGGATGGCCAGGCATTCGGCACGCAGGCTGCCGTCTCCCACCATCACCAGGCGCAGCGTGTCGCGCAGCGCGGGCCGCTGCCGCAACACGCTGACAAAAGCCTGGGCCAGGATGGGCTGGGCCTTCACGGTCTGCATGCGGCCCACCGTGCCCACCAGCCACAGCGCCGGGTCGGTGAAAGGGCAGCCGGGGATGGGCAGGCGTTGCGGGGGCGGGCTGAAGCGCTCGGGGTCGACACCGTTGTAGATGGCGGTGAGCTGGTCTTCAGGCACGCCGATGGGGCAGCGCAGATAGCCCGCCAGCTCACCCCCGAGCGCAATGTGCTGCTGCACGAAGTGCCGGTAGACGCGCCGCATCAGGATGTGACGGCGGTTGCTGCCGTCCACGTCGTCTGCATCACGGCCATGTTCACCGTGCACGCGCCCACGAACGCCGGCCGTCCAGGCCGGCACCTGGGCCTCCAGTGCACCGAGGTTGCGGGTGTGCACGATGGCCGGCTTCAGTTCACGGAACAGGCGGTGCAGCTTGGGGAACTGCCACAGGCCCTGGCCCGGTGGCTTGTGCAGCGCCACCAGCTTCACGTCGGGGCGCTGGATGCGTGCCGCGAACCCGGCATCGATTTCGGTCAGCGCCACGATGGCGTGCCGCCAGCGGTCTGCCGGCAGGCGGTTGATCAGGTTGACGACACCGTTTTCCAGGCCGCCCATCGAAAAGCGATAGACCACGTGCACGACCAGCGGCCGCGCATCACGCGCATCGATGGCCGCGTCCACGCTTACGTCAAAGACGCCACAGCCGGTAGCCGGCCCCTTGAATGGTCGCGGCGTCGAAGGCCGCCTTGACGTCGATGAAGGCCCCGCCCTTGACGAGCTTCTTGCTGAAGTCTTCCACATCCAGCGCCGTGTACTCGCGGTGCGACACGGCGGCCACGATGGCATCGGCGCGCGGCAATTCGTCCCAGGGCAGCAGGCGCACGCCGTATTCGTGCATGGCTTCCTCGGCGTCGGCCTGCGGGTCGCTGACGTTGACCTCGACGCCGTAACTCTGCAGCTCGTGGATGATGTCGATGACCTTGC
>LNFM01010580.1_pt1 | contig 12930 bp, 11 predicted proteins | sample 596031 | NCBI WGS metagenome assembly LNFM01 (sample SAMN04254537, study PRJNA301005) | activated carbon metagenome | isolation source: dual media filters at the Ann Arbor, Michigan drinking water treatment plant | place: USA: Ann Arbor
AGATGCACCCGGAGGGGTATCGTTGGATGGGGCCCGGGGCGATCAGACCGGGTCGCGACGCTTCAGCAGCGTCAGCACCGTCCCCAACGTCAGCACCGTGATCGTGAGCAACACCGCCCACGGAACCCACGGCAGGTCGTAGGTCGTGAAGCCCAGCCCTCCGAAGCCTCGCTCCGCGTTGCGGAGCTCTTCGAGCGCGCACTGAAAGCGGCCGCCCTCGACGCCCGCTCCCTGCGTCACGCACACGGGAATCGTCCAGTCGCCTGCGATCGCCTGACGCTCGGCCGAGAGCAGCGACTCGAAGCTCCACCGCGTCGGGATGAAGCTCATCGCGACCTCGAGCCATGCCTTGCTCGTCATGGGCACCAGCCGCCCGCCGAGCACGACCTGCGGGATGAGCGCGATGGGCGTGAGCGCCATCGCGGCTTCTGATGACGTCACGATCGTCGAGAGCAGGAGACCGACCGCGGTCGCGCTCATCGCGGTCAGGATCATCGTGAGCAGCATCTCGAAGAAGGGGCCGACCGTGCCGCCGCCGAGCCCTACGATCGGGTAGACGATCCCGAGCAGCACCGTGCACTGCACGATCGCGACGCCGGTGAGCAGCGCGAACTTCGACATCACGTAGTTGAAGAGCGACAGGTTGACCATGCGCTCGCGTCGATAGATGGCCTGCTCGCTCACGATCTCGCGCGCGGCGTTGCTCGTGCCGAACCAGATCGCCGCGACCGCGAGAAAGAACAGCGTGCCGCTGAAGTCCTGAACGCCCGCGAACCGCGCGGCGTTCATCGCGCACGTCGGGTCCACCGCTTGCCCCGCGGCGCGCGCCGAGCTCTCGATGCGCTCGATGGCCATGCGACACCACACGTTGGGCGCCCGCGCCGCGTCGTAGAAGACAGCGGCCAGCAACACGCCGATGATCGGCGCCTGCGCGAACATCACCGCGGTCCCGGATTTGTCTCGGCGTTTGATCTTGAGGTACCGCGACAAGAGCAGCGAGAACTGCCGGGCGAGCGGCACGCGAGCGCGCGTCGGCGGGGGCGATGTGCCCGGCTGTCCGGGAGCCCTCGCGCCCGAGTACATGCGCTCGAACGTTTGGTTGCCTTGCTGAAAGAACTCTGCGCGCCACGCCTGCGCGGCGGCGAGCCTCGCCGCTCCCTTGTCGCCGTATCGACCGCTCTCGACGAACTCCTGCTCGCGCAGCCGCAGCTGGTCGAACATGTCTCTGGGATTGTCGATCGGCTTGGCGCTCGGGTTCTTCTGCCTGGCCCAGCGATAGAAGAACTCGTAGCTCTCTCGACCGGTCGGGCCGAAGTAGACCGGCTCTCCGCCGAAGCCCATCACGAACGCGATGTTGAACTTCTCGTACTCTTCGCGCGCGGGCTGGTGAATCGTGACGATGATCGTCTTGCCCTGCCGTTTGGCGAGGTTGGACAGAAGGTCGATGAGCGACACGGTGTCGTCCGCGGCGAGCCCCGAGGTGGGCTCGTCGAGAAACATCAGCGCGGGGTCGGTGACGAGCTCGAGCGCGATGTTGACGCGCTTGCGCTGGCCGCCCGAGAGCACCTTTCTCTCGGGCTTTCCGATCTCGAGGTGCTTGACCGACTCGAGGCCGAGGTCCTTGATGACCTGCTCGACGCGACGCTCGATCTCTTGCTCGCTGTAGTCCGAAGGGAGCCTGAATTTCGCGCTGTACCGAATCGCCTCGATCACCGTCAGCTCGGGGTGAACGATGTCGTCCTGCGGGACGTAGCCGATCGAGCCGCGCAGCGCCTCGTACACGGCGTAGAGGTTCTCTCCGTTGACGCGGACCTCGCCGCGCGTCGGGCGCAGGTAGCCGTTGAGCACCGTCAGGAGCGTGGTCTTTCCTGCTCCCGACGGGCCCATGAGCGCCACGAGATCGCCCGGGCGACACTTGAACGTGACGTCGTCGAGCAGGCGCTTGGGTTGTCTGGGGTTGTCGCGATCGGGCACCTCGAGGGTGATTCCGAGCGCCTCGATCTCGACGAGATTGCCGGTCCACTCCTGGCGATCGGTGTCGATGTACGCGCGGATGGTCTGACCATCGAGGTCGACCACCATGGGGTAGGGGCCGACGAAGATGCGCTCTCCGGGCTCGATGACGACGGGGTGCCCGGGAACGAGCCTCGCTCCTCGCGCATACGTCCCGTTGGTGCTGCCGAGGTCGGTGATCGCGATCTTGTTTTGTGGTGTGCGCGTGATGCTCGCGTGCCGCGCGCTCAGCTGCGGGTAGGGCAGGACGATCTCGCAGGTCGGAAGGCGACCGACGATCGCTTCTTTTGGCGGCGCGCCGGCCTGCGCCGAGCCGAGGTCGATCTCGCCGAACATCGTTCGCGCCTTCACGGGCGCGCTCGCGGTGTTCTGCGGAGGCGCGATCGAGGGCGGCGACTGCGTGGGCGGAGGCGCCATCGACGGACCGCGCGCCGAAGAGCTCATCGGACCAAAGGGCGTCTGAGCGCTCGCCCCGCGCGTCGCGAGGTCGATCAGCGCCGTCACCGGGACGTACACCGCGCCGAAGAACCAACCTGGCGACGCGTCGAGCGACACCGGCTGCTGCTGCGGAACGCGGTTTCGCTGCGCATCGAACGTCCCCGACGTCGAGCCGATGTCCGTCAGCGTGCGTCGCGCGACGTCGATGCGCGCGTGAGATCCAGAGACGCCCGGGTGCGCGAGCACGATGTGAGCGCGGTTGGGATCACGGCCGATGACCGCGGTGCCTCCTGGCTCGGGGGGAAGTCCCGATCGATCCGCGAAGAGCAACGCGAGCTCGGAGCCGTGCAACGGCAACGGCGATTGCCCCAAGAACACCTGCGCGCCCCACCCGACGAGCTGCACGGTCTCGCCGGGAAGGAGCTGTCGACCGTCGACCCACGTCGGCCCTTGCGAGAGGTCGGTGAGCACGAGCCCGTCTCGCCAGCTCAGCTGCGCGTGCGACGCTGCGACGCCTGCCCCTTGCACGAGAATGTCGCAGCCGGGGGCAGAGCCGGCGATCAGAGCGCTTCGCGATGGCATCAGCGAGTGATCGCAACGGTATCACTCTGGTAGCGATTGCGAGGGGTTACCGTCCTACGTCGCGCCAGCTCGACGCGCCGCTCGCGAGCTGTCCGCTCCACTCGGCGAAGGACACTCCGTCGATTCGCGTCGCGAACTGAAGGTCGGTCATCAGCCAGGTGTGAATGTCTCCCGGCACGATGAAGCTCTTGAACGCGCTGAACTCTGCTGCCCGTTGGGCAGCACCGGAGCGCCGAGGGGTGGCTCCAGCGGAGGCTGCGGGCCCGGGTCCATCGCGTCCGGCGTCGCGCTGTCGACCGCAGCGTCACTGGGCGCGAAGAACACGTCTTCGAGGGAAGGCTCTTGCGTGTCCTGCTCGGGCACGTCGACCGTCGCGCGATCCGCAGAGCCCGAATCCGTGGGCTACGCGCTCGCGCCGCTCGCGCACAGCAACCCCATCGCCAACGCGATGAGCACCGTGAAGCGACGCGTAGCCATCACGCGCCCTTCGTTCGAGCCGAGCGCGGGCGCGCCCGGCGGCTGCGGCCGAGCGCCCAGAGCGCCGCCATCGCTGCGATCGCGCTCGCGCGGCCGCGGGTCGTGCTCGTCGAGCGCCCGAGGGCGACGCGGCATCCGCAGCCTCCCGCGTTGGTCGCAGGCCCCGTGTCGCCGCGCGCGTCGAGCGCGATCGCGCCGTCTCTGCCCATCGGATCGGGCGCGAGTCCCGTGTCCATAGGAGCGATCGATCCCGAGTCCTCGGGGCTCGCGGCGTCCATCGCGCTCGCGCTGTCTCGCTCGACGCCGGTATCGCTCGAGGCTCCGGTGTCCGTCGCGACACCCGTGTCCGTCGACGCGCTGTGGCTGACCGTGGCGTCTCGCGCGATGCCCGAGTCGATCGTGGCTGCGTCGACGCCGGCGTCCGCGCCGGTCGAGCCAAACTCGTACGCGCCCACGTCGATCATGCCGACGGCCATGCGCGCGACGGTCGAGCGCGGGTGCGCGTACTCGCGCGCTGCGCGCAGGACGAACGTCCCGTCCATCCCTGGGTCGATTCCCGCGTTGATCGCCGGCGATCCTGCGCTCAGGCGATAGTCGTACGTCGCTGCTCCGGCGAGGCCCGCGGTCATCGTGCTCGCCGCCATGACGTTGTTGGACATCGTGAACATGGCTCCGGCCGCGAGCGTTCCGCCGCCGACGATGAGGTTGTTGACGATGCGAACGGGGAGCGTCGGCTGCGCGCGGACCGAGACGATCGTGCCGGTGCCGAGCTCGTTCACGATCGTGTTGTTGACGATGAAGATCCGCCCCGCCGGATGCTGGGTGCCGTCGCCGCCGATGGCGATCATCGCGCTGTTGCGCGAGTTGCGGCCTTGGTGGAGCAGGTTTCCGACGATGTAGCCGACGCCGCCGCCGGTGAGCTGGAGCTCGAAGCTGCTGAAGTTTCCCTCGGCCGTCAGCCGGTTGTACGCGATGACGTTGGTCCTCGCGCGGGTCTTCACGAGGTGCCCGACGTCGGCGCCCGCGGTGTACAGCGCGTGGCTCCAGTTGCCGATGAAGCGCAGCTCGGCGATCTCGTTGATGTAGATGTTGTGCGTAAATCCCAGGTCGCCGCGGCCGTTGCCGATGAACTCGTTGCCCTCGATCACCGCGATGTTCGTGCTGTGATTTCCGCCGAGGATGCCGTTTTCATTGTCGCGAAAGACGCAAGCGCGGACGGTGAAGGTGCCCATGCCTTGCCATCGGATGCCCGCTCCGTTGCGGCTCGAACAGGCCGCGCCCACGAATTCGATTCCCTCGATCGTCGCGTTCGAGCCGTCGACGATGAAGATGCCCTTGCCTCCCTGGTTGGTGACCGGCATGCCGGTTCGATCGAAGATCACGCGGCCGCCGGGCATCGCGCGCACCGTCAGGTTGTTGCGCGAGAGGACGACCTCTTCCCGGTAGGTTCCAGGGCGGATCTCGATCGTGTCACCGTCTGCCGCGGCGGCGTGCGCGGCGGCGACGGTCGCGTACATTTCACCGGCGCCGACGCGGAGGATGGCGCCGTCGGCGATCGAGCCGAACGCGGTGAGGGCGATCGCGGTGAACAGAGCAGGAGCAACGCGGTGTGGCGACATGGATCCGCGAAGCATGCCGCGATTCAACGGTCGAAATCCATCGGTCGAAAGGCTCGGCGCCGCGACGATCGTCGAGCGCGCTGCGGAGGGCGCACAACGACGAAAGAATACCGCTCGACTCAGCGCGCGACGTCGTACCGTCCGCTCGGCAGGTTCAATTTGGCACAGAACAGCTCCCGCAACGCGTTGGCCGAACGAGTCCTGGCCGTCGCGCTCATCATCGCCGTCGTCGACTGCGTGTATCTCTCGTGGCGCTTCTTCGCGCTGCACGGCGCGCCCTCACCATGGGTCATCGCCCACACCGGGATCTGCTCGTGGACGGCGGGAATCGACTGCGATCGCGTGCTCGTCACGCCCGACGCGCGAGCGTTCTATGTGCCCAACGCGACGTTGGGGCTCGGCTTCTTCGCGGGCGCGGCGTACTGGTGGTTCGTCGGCGCGCGGCGCTTCGCTTCGCATCGTCGGATGATCGCCGCGATGCTGCTGTTCTGGCTCGCGGTCGCGTCGCTCATCACGCTTCGGTTCTGGGCGCTGCTCGTACGCCTCCCCGCGCTCTGCCCGTTTTGTCCTTGGAATCATGTATTTACGTACATCGCCTTGGTCGCGTGCGCGCTCGTGTGGCGCGCCGCGCCCCGACGCCGAGAGTCCGACGCCGAGAGTCCGACGCCCTGGCGAGCGCTCGGATTGCACGCGGCCCTCTCGATCGCGCCGCTCGTTTTGTGCAACGGTCTGTGGGCGATCCTCGTCGCGGGCGGCGTGCTCGACGCGGGATCCACGCTCGTTCGATGGTAGGCGCGCCCGTTGTTCGTTGAACAATCGCGCGCGGTGCGCGTAGAACCGTTTCAACGCTGGGCTGATCACTGTCCCCAGCGAGAGAGCGGAGGTCGAATCATGAGTCACTTGACTGCGGTGTCACTGTCGATGGCGGTGGTGCTGCTCGGCTCCTCGGTCTCGCTCGGGCAGACGTCCAACGACCAGCTCTCTCCCGATGCGCGGCTCCCGCGCGTTCGGGTGACCGCGGATCCCGCGCAGGTGAGCAACGGCAACCCCGGCCAGCTCCGCGGCACGATCGTCCGCTCGTTCGCGGCTGTGCAGCGCTGCGCAGCGCAGCTGCCCGCGGTCAGCGCGCCGACGACCGTTCGGGCAAACGTGCAGGTGGTGATTCCGCCTGCGGCGTCGCAGGTGATCGTGGTCAACGTGCGCGGCGTCGGCACGACAAACGCGTTCGACGCGTGCGCGCGGGCCGCCGTGATGCAGCTCCCGTGGCCGCGCGTCGAGCGCGGCGCGACGCAGGTGCGCTGGAGCTACGCGATCGAGCTCGCCCCGTCTGGTCAGCCTGAGCCTCAGCCTCAGCCGCAGGTGACGGTGAACGCGGACCCCGCGACGGTCGTCGCCGGCAACCCGGGGACGATTCGCGGACTGGTGCTTCGCTCGTATGTTCCGGTGCGCGCGTGTGCCGCGAACCTGCCGCGGCAAGCGGGCGCGTATCGAGTGGGCGTCGAGTTGGTGGTTCCTTCTGTCGCGGATCAGGCGATCACGGCGACCGTGCGCGGGCTCGAGAACTCCCCAGCGGTCGTGGCGTGCATGCAGCAGGGCATCACGCAGCTCCCCTGGCCGAGGCTGCCGCGCGACACGACGCGGGCGCAGTGGACGTACTCGATCGAAGTTCGCTGAGCGTCCTCGGGTACAGTCCGTCGTCGAAGCGATGGACGAAGGCCCGAGCGCGGCGAGCGCTGGGGCTCTCGGAGGGAGTAGGCGAGAGATTGTCCTGACCGTGCTACCCTCCTCGATCGTGGTCCGGCCCACCCTCGTGAAGTCTGTTGATCCCGCGGTGAATTCGGCCTCGGACGCACCGTCCAAGGCACCGAATGCTTCGTCCCCGGCCAACGCCACCGATCGCGAGATCGACGCAGCCCTCCTCGGGCGGGCGGCGAACGGGGACACGCGCGCGTTTCGTGAGCTCGTCGAGCGTCACCAGCGCCGCGCGCACGCGGTCGCGTACGGCCTCGTGCGCAACGCCGAAGACGCGCGCGAGGTCGTTCAAGAGGCCTTCATTCGGGTGTTTCGCCATCGCGCGGAGTTCGCTGGACAGGCGAGCTTCTCGACGTGGCTCTACCGAATCGTCGTCAACCTCTCGATCGACCTCTTGCGAAAGCGCTCGCCAGGGCGCGCCGTGGAGTTCGACGAGACGATCGACACCGACGGGTCACCGGACGAGCTTGTCCCTCGACGAGAAGACATCGATCCCTTCGCCACGCTGGACCGAAAGCGGCTCATCGAGGCGATGCACAAGGCGCTCGAGCAGCTCCCGCCCTATCACCGCGCGGTCATTCTCTTGCGAGAACTCGAGGGGCTCTCGTACGAAGAGATGGCCCAGGCGCTCGATGTGTCCAAAGGGACCATCATGTCGCGGCTCTTTCACGCGCGACGCAAGATGCAGCGGCTGCTCAAGGAGCAGCTCGGCGACGAGATTCCAGACGTTCAAGAGAGCGAGCCATGAGCGATCTACGCGATAACGACACCGATGCCCGGCGGAGCGATCCGACGGACGAGCAGCTCGTCGAGCTGCCCGCCTCGGTGCGCGCGGCGTTCGGCGGGTGGGCAGAGACCTTTGCCGTGGCCGACGCAGCGCTGGTCGATCGTGTGATGGCCGAAGTGGTCGCGATGGACCGGGCCGAGGCCTGGTCCGAGGCGTTTTCTCCGGAGCTTCCCGAGGATTTCGCGCAGGCCGTGCTCGACGCCTCGCTCGCCGACGAGGCGTCCCGCGACGCGTCCGTCCGTGCGGTGATGCGATCGTGGGCCGAGGAGAAAGTCCCGGAGCTTCCCGAGGATTTTGCGCAGGCCGTGACGGACGCTGCGTTCGCCGCGCGCGACTCGGTCGAGCCGGCTGCGCAGCGACCGAGCGGCGTCGTCGAGAAGGTCGTTCCGCGGTCGAACCGGCGTCGATGGGTCGCGCCCGCTGCCGTCTCGTCGCTGCTCGCGGCGGCCGCAGTCGCAGTGCTGTCCCTTTCGGGGATCGGTCGAACGCGAACGGTCACCCCTCCACCGCGGATCCCACAGACACAGCCCGTCGTGGCCAACCCCACCGTCGCCACCCAGACTCCCAACAACAACGCGGGGAGCGCTTCGAACGGCAACGGCAACGGCAACGGCGCCGCGGACCGCGCTCTGTCCGACGACACGGTCGGCAGCGAGGTCGAGCGAGTCGAAGTCGAAGGGGATCTCGCTTCGTTCTCGGCGTTTTCGCTCGTCGGCGAGGACGACCACAGCTCCGTCGCCGTCGTGTGGATCGATGATGGCGTCAAGCAGTCGCCGGAGTCTCGATGAGCCGCTCGGGCACGGGTCACGCGATGAGAGCTCGAGCGGTCGTTGCTGGCTTGCTGGCGTTGTCGGTCGCCGCGACCGCGCACGGGCAGCGACGGGGCAACGCTGATCGCGCGGCGCAAGCGCGTCCGCCGTCCGCTCCCGACGCGGGCGCACCTCGCGCATCGACGGGCATCTCTAGCATCGAAGTCGTCGTGATGGCCGGCTCGCACGGCGCTGGGGGAATCGCTCAGGAGCTTCGCGGCTACTCGCAGCTCTCGCGCCCGCCGTTCAGCGCCTTTTCGCAGATCGAGCTTGTCTCGCAGCGGCAGCTGCCGCTGGGCGAGCAGACGCCGGGCACCATCGCGATCCCCAACGACGGGACGATCCGAGTCTCGCTGGGGGCGGCGCGCGGACGTCGCTCGAGCGTGCTCGTGACGATCACGCTCGGCGGGCGGACGCACCAGTCGCAGTACAGCGTGGTCGCTGGAGACCCGTTCTTTCTCGTTCACTCGACGGGCGTCGACAGCGCGCTCATCGTCCGCTTCGTCGCGCGCTGATCGCTTCTTGCTCAGCGATGCACGCGAAACGAGCGCTCGAAGCGCTCGAAGCTCTGGCTCTCGACGTCGTTGCGCTCTGTGCCGCGGTACTGCGCGCGACCAGGCGCGGTCTCGACCGTGAACACTCCGCCTCGCTCGAAGGTGATCAGCCCCGCGTGCACCGCGGCGGTGCACACGCTCGAGTCGTCCGTATAGACGTCGGTGCCCCAGATCGTGTCGGCCGAGCCGTCGGGACCGCAGAACACACGAATTCGAAGCGCCTGCGTTTCTCTGCGGCCAGAGAGGTCTTCGTCCCAGGAGAACTCCGTCGTTCCGGCGGGCGGGCGCGGGAGGGTGTCGAACGCGGCGCGGTCGAAGGCGAAGGACCCGGCGAAGCGCCCGTACGCCGAGGACGTCACGCCGTTGCGCGTGCTGCCCGCGTAGCGAGCCAGTCCTCGGCCGCGAAATCCACGGACGGTTCCGCCTTGCTCGAAGGTGATCAGCCCTGCATGGACGGCGGCGACGCAGACGCTCGAGTCTTCGGTGTAGATTCCGCTGCCCCAGATCGTGCGCGTGACTCCGCCTGGCGGGCATTCGTGCTGAAACAACCCTTCGCTCTGCGCTGGGATGTCTCGCGCGGCCTTGGTCCAACGGCTGTCCGGGGCGGCAACGGGCTGCGATGGCTGGGTCTCGATGCCGGCCGCTGGCCCGTTGACGAAGGCAAACGAAGCCGCGAAGGGACCGAACGCGGTCGACGTCACGCCGCCGCGGGTGCTCGCGCGATACGACGGCATGGCGCCGAGCCGCACGACGCGCACGGCGCCTCCGACCTCCCCGCGAATGAGCCCGCTGTGCAGCGCGGCCGCGCAGACGCTCGAGTCGTCGGTGTAGATGTCCGTTCCCCAGAGCGAGGCGGCGCTCGCGCCTGCCGGACAACGCACGGTCGCGATCGGCGCGGCGACGGTGAGCACCTCCCGCGCGCGCGTTGCGTACGTGATGTCTACCGGCGTTTCGGTCGAGCGCGGTGGATCGCCTTCGGAGGGAGCCACCTCGAGCGCGAGTCGCACGGCGGGCTGCCCGTTGCGCGACCGCCGAACGCGGCATCCCGGCGCGATGGCGAGAGAAACGACGGCGAGCCCGAGCGCGACGACATGGGTGCGTGCCATGGAGGGGTCTCCTGTGAACACCGAGCGCTGCCCGAGCTTGGGCGAATCCCGAACGAGCTCTATTCAGGTCGTCGGGCGAGTGAAGTCGACGACGCCGGGGCCGCGACGCTCGACGGGGCCTTCGAGACGAACGCGGGCTCGGCCGAGCTCGCGAGCGCCGCGCGAGTCATTGAGGCTCACCTGGGCTTCGTACGACTCGTTGGGCTCGAACTCACCGGGCGTCCTTCGGACCGTCGTCGAGTGAAACAGAATGCGCTGCGTCGGGTCGCCGACGTTGATGTTCTCGTTGGAGAGGTACCGCGAGACCCGGCCTTCGACCTTGAACCACGTGAGGGTGAGCGACACGGTGTTGGGCGCTCGGGCCATGAACAAGAAGAAATTCACGCGCCAGACGTGGTTCTGCGTGTCTTCTTGGTACGCGGTCGCGCGGCGGCCGTTGGCCCAGCCGCGGATGTCCCCGACGAAGTCCCGCGGCGGGCGGGACGTCGTGAAGATCATGGTGCCTCGGCCTTGGGCGTCAGCGTCGCGGTCGCGGAGCAAGAGCCCGAGCGCGGACGCTCCCGCAGAAACCAGCACAATACGTCGATCGAACCGCTGCATTACTCGGAGACCTCCTGTCACAGCTTCGCGCGGGATTGTACACGCAGCGCCGACAGACGGCGGAGTCGATCGCGAGATTCAACGAACCTCGACCCGAGCGCTCGTCTCGCGGCCTCGAGAGCGCCAGGGGAGGTGCGAAGGGCATGGGCGCCGAGGGCGAGACGGTCGAACCGGAGCGAACGAACAGAGAGTCGAGCGACGGAGCGACGGTTTGCATCGAGCCGCGGGGCGGCCCCGAGTGAGGAGAGCGACGTTGTGCACCGAGTGGGCAGAATGACGGTGGACGCAGTGCTGAAGCCCCCACCCGCGCTGCCGCGCGCCCCGCCCCCGCCTGGAACGGCAGGGGCGGCGGCTTCGCATTGGGAAAATGCTGGCGAAGTTAGCATGCGTGTATCGTGATGGCCCTTGCTCTGCAAGGGCGAAGCAGTGCTCAGTCGAGCATCGACGCACACGAGTCGAGCGAAGTGCAGCCATTGCAGAGCAATGGCCACACAATCAACTTGCGCGGTTGACGCCTACGATTTCGCAATGCGAAGCCGCCGCCCCTGCCGTTCCAGGCGGGGGCGGGGCGCGCGGCAGCGCGGGTGGGGGCTTCAGCACTGCGCCGACTGTCGTTGCACTCGCTGGCGCGCGGCAGCGCGGGTGGGGGCTGCGAAGCAGCACTGCGTCCACCGTCATTCTGCCCACTCGGGGCGCGCGGCAGCGCGGGTGGGGGCTGCGCCCTTGGCGCGGTCGCACTCCTCGCACGCTGCACGCTTGGGGGCCGCCTCGAGGCTCGATGCCAAACGTCCCTTCGTCACTCGATTTGCAACTCCGAGTCGGCGCCGATCGGTGCGAAGGCAGGCGCCGCTCGCCACAGGGAGCGGGAGTCGACGAATTGTCCAGCGGCATAGACAGCGGGTGTGCAGCGGTCGCAGGTCGTCCTTGCGCGTGCGATGGACGGTCACGATCGAGCGCCGAGCGGAAACGATGCGCTTTCGCGGGGACTGGCTCGCTTCGTCTGTGCCATCACTCGCTCGGCGAGTGAAGGGAGCGGTCGCGCCCGATTGACGGGTCGGCGAGGCCGCTGTTTCGATGGCACGTGGTCTGCACACGTTTCGAGTGAGCGCCCGAAGCACGGTTCTCCGAGGCGCGGACGACGGGATATCGACAGTCGATATCCGACCCATCTATTCATCTGTTTCGACGAGGGACTGAATGGACACCAGCAACACGGCTCCACGATTCGCGCTCTTGATCGGCGCGGGCAACTACAGCGCGTACGACACGTCGACCGGCTCGCCGTCGAAGACCAACAATTTGCCGGGCGCGGTGCAGGACGTCGCGTCGATGTACTCGTTGTCGCTCGCGCTCGGAGTCGCGCCCGGCGACATCTACGTGCTGCTCACCCCGACGCACGGCGGCGATGCGTCGACGGACCTGAAGCGCGCGTACCTCGACGCCAGCCCGGGAACCATCAAGCCAGCCACGAAGAACGAGATCCTCGCGGGGCTCGATTGGTTGGCGCAGAAGCTCGAGGGTTCGAAGAACGCATCGGCGCTGGTGACCTGGTCGGGCCACGGTGATTTCGTGGGCGACGAGCTCGCGCTGTGCCCCAGCGACGTCGTCTCGTCGGGCGCGGGCAAGGACCTCACCAACGCGATCAGCTTCGCGGAGCTGCGCGCGTACTTCGAGAGGCCGTCGTTCGCCAATACGACGCTGGTGCTCGACTGCTGCCACGCGGGCGCGGTGACCGGCGCGAAGCGCGCTGTTTCGGGCAGCGCGTCGCTGACTGGGCGTCCGTTGCCCGCGAAGACCGACGTGAGACCGCTGTCGGTCCGCACGATCGCCGCGACCAAGGCGGGCGAGAAGAGCGAGCAGAGCACGTTCGACGGCGTTTCGCACGGCGCGTTGACGTGGGCGCTGAAGGTCGTCCTCGATCAATGGAAGGTGAACAACCCAGGAACGGGCGAGGAGATCACGATCACGTACGACGAGCTCAGGCGTCGCGTCGACCGACTGTTGACTGCGTTGTCGTTCGAGCAGCGCGTGCAGTTGGCGGGCGGCAGCGACGTGGGCGGGCTTCCGTTCTTTCACAGCGGCGCGCGCGGGGCGGGCATGACGTCGAGTCATCCCGATCGCGCGCGGCCCGGCGCGCAGATCGAGCCAGAGCCCAACGCTGCGTACATCACCTACGCGATCACCGTGCTCGAC
>LNFM01015240.1_pt1 | contig 12929 bp, 17 predicted proteins | sample 596031 | NCBI WGS metagenome assembly LNFM01 (sample SAMN04254537, study PRJNA301005) | activated carbon metagenome | isolation source: dual media filters at the Ann Arbor, Michigan drinking water treatment plant | place: USA: Ann Arbor
GCGGCTTGAACGAAGGGTTAGGCCGCACCGACCGCTGGAAGCCAAGTGTTGAGCTTTGCATCACCGTAGGTCCGTAGCACTTGAGAGATGACTACCTGATAGCCATTGAGCCAAGCCGACTGCTTGGACTTTGCCTCTAGGTGAGCTGGATGTCGCATGAGCTGTTCAAGCGCTTCCAGCGACTCCCAGTAGTACACGTTGGACACAAGTCCTGTCTTCGTGTTCTCCCAGGACTCCTCACCCAAGTAGCCTGGCGTCGACTTTGCGATCTGCGCGATGGTTTCGTCCAGTCGATAGAACTCGTCGTCCCACTCGCCCTTGGCAAAGATGAATGTTGCTGAGTACATGGGCTTCTTGTTGGCTTCGGATAGCTGACAACGGTAGGGTGTTCTTGTCGTTCGTGCCGCGCACCCGGAGCGCGCGGGCTCTTGGGTTTCGCGGCCTTGCTTGTGCGGCCTAACGCAGAGTTAAACGGACGACGCCAGCGGCGCCCCGCGAGTCGCAGACTATCCGAGCGCCGGCTCGCGGGGCGACGCTGGTGGCGGTCCGATCGAACGACCGGTTAAACCGCGCCGTCACGCTCGCCGCGTGTTCTTGAGGACATAGTTTCGGAGGACTTCGTCCATACGAGATTGCCACCCGTCACCCGAGGCCCTGAAATACTCGATGACCTCTGGGCTGTAGCGCACCGAAACCAGTTGCTTGGGATTAGCCGACTTTGGTCGCCCGCGAAGAGTCGCTAGTGGAACCATCGACTTCAACTGCTTCGAGGTCAACGGCGGCGCATCAGGGTCGCCCTTTGCCGCAGCGACAAGCGCACGATCTTCGTCAATCGAAGGCATCACGATCGAAAGAGACTTAGATACTCTGGACATAGTGGTGCACATCGCGCCGAGTAGCACGGCGAAGACTGATCACTCGCCGGACGGCCCCACGCTCTACGAAGGCAACGTAGTACAAGATGTTTGATTCGGGTGCCAGGGCGATCATTCGGAGTTCAGAATAATCGAATCGCTCGTCAAGCCAGACCAATGCGGCTTCCCAGTCGAGATCGTTCTCTAGAGAGGGACACTCCGTGCTTTGCACGGTTGATAGCGTCTTTCGCTGGATCGAACTCGATACGCATTAATTACTGTAGCTACAGTAATGGCATCGTGTCAAGACACAGCTCGTTGCCGGCGACGCGGTTTAACGCAAAGTTGACCGGCCCCTTGCCGCAACGTGTCCGAGTCGACCGACCTGTTATCCCTTGCGTCACTCATAGTGAGTCCACATCCGAAGCACGCGAACCGACCTCTCCTTCTTGAACACCTCGTACACCAGCCGATGCTGGATGTTGATGCGACGGGAGTACGCACCCTGCAGGTCGCCAACAAGCTTCTCGAAGGGAGGTGGATTCTGGAATGGATCCTGTCCCAAAACCTCAATCAGTTCCTGTGCTTTCTCTTTAAGGCCAGCCGCCGAGAGCTTCTTTGCGTCCTTCAGTGCCTGCTTGGCAAAGACAACCTGCCACTTCACCAATTGACTTCTCTGGCGCTCTTCGCGAGAGGCTCAGCCATGCCCTTCTTGATCGATTCACGCATGCCAGGCACAGACAGGAGAAACAGAGTTTCCTGGATCGCATCCCAATCTTCGGCCGACACGAGTACGGCGCTACTACGTTTCCCCGCAATCACTACCGGCCGATGAGACTGGTTGGTCTCGTCGATCAGGCGGTACAAGTTAGCGCGGGCTTCGCTCGCAGTGACAGGGTTTCCCATAAGGCGCTCTCCAATGAGCGTACACCGTACGCTTATGCGTACGCATAGTCAAGCGCGACGGCTCCGGGAAGGGATAACGTGTTGTAGGGAGACAACCTGCTGGGTTTCGCTGCCGACTGTCTCCATGAGTCGGCGACTCCAGAACCGCATTACCTATTGACTTCAACAGCCTGAATCGAACTGTGCCGAATAAGCGGGCACTAATCCAGCGCGAAAGCCGGCGCGGGCCCTTTCCAAGGCGACCGTCTGGAGCCAGACGTGTCGGCTCAGCGGCGGTTGCGCCAGTCGTCCGCCTTGCGGCTTCCACCGCCCGGAAACTCGTCATCGACGGCGTCGGTCAGCATGCGTAGCACTGTGCCGATCTGCGAGGCCAGGGTGCCGAGGCCGCAGATCAGGACAAAGGCGCTCTGCTGGCTCGGACGCATGTTCGAGTCCCAGTACCAGGAGAAGAAGCCGACCAGCGAAAGCAGCGCGCCCAGCCCGAGGAACACGAGCAACTGCAACATGCGGCTGACTGTGCCGGACGGGGCCAGCAGCAGGCAGGCCCATGCGGACAGCAGGATGAAAACGGCGATGAGTTTCAAGGGTAGCGCCTCGGTACGTTCGAATCAGGGCGTTGAGAGAACTGTGCAAGACGTTCCGGCGCGTCACGAAAGCGTCAAGCCTGCCCCCGCAGTATCGCCAGCCGGTTAGGCGGCGCATCCGGCGCGAGGAAGTCCGGGATGGTTCGTTCCGTCCGCCGCGGCCGTGACAGGAAATCGACCGGCCACTCCGCGATCCGCTCCTCGCGGACATGCCGGTACTCGCCCGGCGTTGGCTCGTCGATGTATTCGCGCTGCAGGATCAGTGCGAGAGGCGCGCCGCGCTCATGATGGCACCAGACCCGGTACTCGAGCACCTCGTCCCAGACGTATCCGCCACCGGCTTTCGCGGTGGCCGGATAGGTGTCTACACGATCAGGCCACCTCGCCAAGCACCTCCAGCGCATTCAGCGAAAGAATGCGCTCCCGCTGCGCATCAGTCAGTCCATCTACCTGCGCAAGCATCCCCAGCGGGTCATCTTCCGCCATGTCGAACGGCGCATCCGTTCCGATCATCACCCGGTCTGCACCCACCCGGCGGATCAGGAACCGCAACGACTCGACGTCATGCGTCAGCGAATCGAAGCGGAAGCGGCGGAACTGGGACTCTGGCGGGTTCGAGGTGTTGGCCTTGGCTTCCTTGCGCACCTGGTAGCCGTGCTCGAGCCGGCCGAGCTGGTACGGCAGGTGGCCGCCACCATGGGCCAGGATGAAATCCAGGCCGGGCAATGCGTCGAGCGTGCCATCGAGCATCAGGTGCGAGGCCATCAGCGCGGTGTCGAACGGCAGCCCATGCGTGTTGCCGAGGTAGTAGCTGCACAGGTCCTTCGGCAGCGCACCGGCGATGTACGGATGCGCGAACACTGCCACCTTGAGTTCGGCCGCACGCTTGAGTACCGGACGGAACTTCGCGTCCGACAGCAGGTCGCCCTTCACCCGGCAGCCGAGTTCCACCGCGCGGAAGCCATGTTCGCGCGACGCGCGTTCGAGCTCGGTCACGGCGGCATCGATGTCCTGCATCGGCAGCGTGGCCATGCCGCGGAGGCGGGTCGGACGCGAAGCCACCATCGCCGCGATGCCATCGTTCAGCACGCGCGCGGCATCGAGGCCCTTGTCGGCGTCCAGCCAGTAGAAGAACACCACCGGTGAAACCGACAGCACCGAGATGTCGATGCCCTTGCGGTCCATGCCGGCGATCTTCGCGTCGACATCGTGGAACTCGGGAAACAGCGGCGAGCCGTGGTTGTCGTCGCGCACCAGCGATTCGTCGGCGCCGGTGCCACGCACCATCATGCCGAAGTCGCGCGGACGTTCGCGGATCGCCTCGACCATGGCCCTGGGCAGTACATGGCTGTGCATGTCGATCACTGGCGGCTTGTTACCCTTCATGTGGCTGCTCTCCTTCATGGCTGTAGATGCCCCGTCTTCACCAGGATCGTGCAGCCCTCGGTGCTGAACGGTCGATGCTGGCTCAGGTGCGGGCTGCGCAGCCAGCTGCCCGCCGGGTAGCGGCCGTGCTCGTCCTCGAACACGCCGTCGATCACGTAGATCTCCTCGCCGCCCCAGTGCCGGTGCGCCTGGAAGCGGGTGCCGGGTGCCCAGCGCACCAGCGCCGTGTGCTGGGTGCGGAATTCGCACAGCGGCATCACGCTCAATCCTTCGACCAGCCCCGGCCGCCACGGTGCAGTGGTGGTGTCGATCCTGACCTGTTGCAGGTCTTCGGGATCGACATGGCGCAGCTTCACGAACAGCGTGCAGCCAGTCACCGATCCGGGCGCATGGCTCGACCCTGGCGGATTGCGCAGGAAGGCCCCGGGGCCATGGCTCCCACCCTCGTCATGGAAGTCACCCTCGATCACGAAGATCTCTTCGCCCAGGTCGTGGCGATGGGTCGGGAAGTTCGAACCTGGCGCATAGCGCACGATCGACGTCGCGCGTGCCACCTCGCCGCCGTCGCGGTCGAGCATCTTGCGCCGCACGCCGGGCGAGGGCGAGTCGACCCAGTCGACGGCATGGGTGTCGATGGCGACGCGCAGGGTCAGGTCGGCGTTGATCTGCATGTGCTTCATCATGGCCCTTGCGGATCGTTCGCGGGCCGTTCGTGTATTCCCCCGTCACGCAGGTACAGCGTCCGCTCCCCGAACCATCCGATGTCTTCCGGGTCGTGGGTGATCATCACGATCGGTATGCCGATGCGGGTGAGCAGCCGGTCGAGCTCGGCGCGCGTGCGCTGGCGCAGTTCCGGGTCGAGCGCCGAGAACGGCTCGTCGAGCAGCAGCGCGCGCGGGTCGTTGACCAGTGCGCGCGCCAGGGCGACCCGCTGGCGCTGACCGCCGGACAGTTCATCGGGCCGCTGCAGCGCGACCTCTCGCAGCTCGAGGGCATCGAGCCATCGTTCGACTGCTTCGCCACCCGCGTCGCGAGGCGGGTTGCGCAGGCCGCTCGAGAGTCCGAACGCGACGTTCTGCCGCACGTTCAGCCCGGGGAACAGGGCATAGTCCTGGAACAGGTAGCCGAAGCGGCGCGCCCGCGCGGGCACATGCACGCGCGCGCCCGAATCGAACAGGGTCTCGCCGCCGAACAGGATGCGGCCGCTGTCCGGCACGAGCAGGCCGGCGATCGCCTGCAGCGTCAGGCTCTTGCCGGCACCCGAGGGGCCGTAGATCACGGTGCGGCTCGCCGTCGTCTCGAACGCGACCCGCAACTCGAACCGGCGGCGCGTACCGCCGACCGACTTCGCGATGTCGACCGTGAAGCTCATCGCCGCGTCCCGGGCGGCACCAGCCGGCCCGCCAGCAGCAGCACGACGATGCAGGTGACCGAGGTGATCAGCACCAGCGTGTTGGCGATCGAATCCTGGCCGGCCTGCACCGCTTCGTACACGGCGATCGACAGCGTCTGTGTCTTGCCCGGGATGCTGCCTGCGACCATCAGCGTCGCGCCGAATTCACCCATCGATCGCGCGAACACCAGCAGCGTGCCGGCGAGGATGCCCGGCCAGGCCAGTGGCACCGTCACCCGGAAGAACACCGCCCACTCGCCCAGGCCGAGCACGCGCGCGGCCTGTTCGAGCTGCGGATCGACTGCTTCGAACGCGGTACGCGCGGCCTTCAGCACCAGCGGGAATGCGACCAGCGATGCGGCGATCACTGCGCCCTGCCAGGTGAAGATCAGGTTGATGCCGAAGGTGTCGTACAGCCAGCTGCCGAGCCAGCCGCGGCGGCCGATCACCACCAGCAGGTAGTAGCCGAGCACGGTCGGCGGCAGCACGAACGGCAGCGTGAGGATCGCATCGACCAGTTCGCGGCCGGGGAACGCCTTGCGTGCGAGCAGCCAGCCGACCGCCACGCCGAGCACCAGGTTGATGCCGGTCGCCCATGCGGCCACTTTCAGCGTCAGGCCGAGCGTGATCCAGACGGCGGGGTCGGGTGCGGTGATCAGCGCGGTCATGGCTTCAGGAATCCCTGCCGGGCGAGCACCGCCTGCGCCTGCGGCGACAGCAGGAAGTCGACGAAGCGGCGGGCGGTGTCGAGGCGGGGGCTGCCGGCGATCGCCGCGGCCGGGTAGAGGATCGGTGCCGCCGTCGGCACGGTGAATGCGACCCCCACCTTGTCCTTCATGATCAGCGCATCGGTCGCATAGACGAAGCCGGCATCGACTTCGCCGCGCGCGACATAGTCGAGCGCCTGGCGCACGTTCTGCGCGAAGATGGCTCGCGGCTCGATCGTCGTCCACAGCTTCGCGGCTTCGAGCGCCGAGCGCGCATAGCGGCCGGCCGGCACGCTGGCCGGGCTGCCCAGCGCGATCCGGCGGAACACGGGTTGCTGCAGGTCGGCGATCGCCGAGGGCCGGACCTTCGCGTCCGCCGGGACCACGACCACCAGTGCATTGCGTGCGAAGGTGCGGCGGGAACCGGCTGCCAGGAGCTTCTGCCGGTCGGCACGGTCGAGCGTCTCCTCGTCGGCCGAGGCAAACACATCGACCGGCGCCCCGCGCGCGACCTGCGCCAGCAACGCGTCCGAGGACGCGAAGTTGAACACCACCCGGGTGCCCGGGTTCTGCGCCTCGAACAGCGGCGCGAGTTCGCGGAACGCGTTGTTCAGGCTCGCCGCGGCCGAGACGGTGAGGTCGGCCGCGAAGGCAGGACAGGGGGCCAGCAGTGCACAGGTGACCGCCAGCAGCGCGCGGGCGCGGGCGCACAGCGCTCGCAATGACGTGCGCGTGGAGGACGTCGGGACGAAGGCTGCCAGCTGCACGGACGGTCCGGGTTCAAGCAGGTTGAAAGGGGTGGACGCGCAATATACAGGTCGTCGAGCAGCATTCAAACGCAGGCGGCACTCCGCCCGCCGCAGGACTAGAATCCGGGTTTTGCCGAAAGGCCCCGGAATGAAGGTTTCTCCGCTGGTCGGCGTCGTGATGGGCAGCGACAGCGACTGGGACGTGATGCAGCATGCGGTGGCGGTGCTCGCCGAGTTCGGCGTGGCGCACGAGGCGAAGGTGGTCTCCGCGCATCGCACGCCCGATGCGATGTTCGACTACGCCGCCACCGCGCGCAGCCGCGGCCTCGCCTGCATCATCGCCGGGGCTGGCGGTGCCGCGCACCTGCCCGGCATGCTCGCCGCGAAGACCTCGGTGCCGGTGCTCGGCGTTCCGGTGCCCTCGCGCCACCTGCAGGGCCAGGATTCGCTGCTGTCCATCGTGCAGATGCCGCGCGGCATCCCGGTCGCCACCTTTGCCATCGGCGAGGCCGGTGCGGTGAATGCCGGGCTGTTCGCGGTGTCGCTGCTGGCCAATGCCGACCCGGCGTTGTGCGCGAAGCTCGATGCCTATCGCGACGCGCTCCGGCGCAAGGTCGAGGCGATGACGCTGCCGCCGGCGCCCCGGCCATGATCGCACCGGGGGCCTCGCTCGGCCTGCTCGGCGGCGGCCAGCTCGGTCGCATGTTCGCGATGGCCGCGCAGTCGATGGGCTATCGCGTGACCGTGCTAGACCCGGGCACTGACAGTCCGGCCGGCACCGTCGCCGACCGCCACCTGCAGGGCGACTACCTCGACGCAGGACGGCTGCGCGAGCTCGCGGCCACCTGCGCCGGGGCGACCACCGAGTTCGAGAACGTGCCGGCCGAGAGCCTGCGCTTCCTGGCCGGCCACTGCGTGGTGAGTCCGGCGGCCGAGAGCGTCGCCGTCGCGCAGGATCGCATCGCCGAGAAGTCCTTCCTGCGCGACAACGGTTTCCCGGTCGCGCCGTTCCTGGTCGTGCGTTCGCTCGCCGACTTCGACCGTGCCGAGGCGGCAGCGCTGGTGCCCGGCATCCTGAAGGTCAGCCGCTTCGGCTATGACGGCAAGGGGCAGGCGCGGGTGCGCAGCCTCGCTGAAGCGCGCACCGCATGGACATCGCTCGGTGGCGAGGCCTGCGTGCTCGAAAGCTGGCTGCCGCTGGCGCGCGAGCTGTCGGTGGTCGTCGCCCGCGGCTTCGATGGCGAGGTACGCACCTTCCCGGTCGCGGAGAACCACCACCAGCAAGGCATCCTCGACGTGACCATCGTGCCGGCGCGCGTGCACGAGTCACTGGCGGCACAGGCACGCGACAACGCGGTCGCACTCGCGGTGAAGCTCGACTACCGCGGCGTGCTCTGCGTCGAGTTCTTCGTCCTTGAAGACGGCCGGCTGCTGGTCAACGAGATCGCGCCGCGGCCGCACAACAGCGGCCACTACACGATCGATGCCTGCGTCACCTCGCAGTTCGAGCAGCAGGTGCGGGTGCTGGCGGGCGTGCCGCTGGGCGACACGGCCCTGCACTCGCCGGTGGTGATGGTGAACATCCTCGGCGAGGCCTGGTTGCATGCGGGCGGCGAACCCGACTGGTCCCTGGTGCTGGGCCATCCGCGTGCGAAGCTGCACCTGTACGGCAAGCGGGAAGCCCGCGCCGGGCGGAAGATGGGACACTACACGGTGCTCGCGGAATCGCTGAATGAATCCCTGAGCGACTCCCTTGACGACGCGCTCGCGCTGGCCCTCGACATCCGCGCACGGCTCAAGCCGCTGGCGCAGCCGGCGCAGTCGATCCCACCTGCCTTGAAGGCCTGAATCAGATGAGCACACCCCTGGCCGAATCTTCGTTGAAGAGCCTCGAATTCCTGCACCGGGGCAAGGTGCGCGATCTCTATGCGATCGATGCCGACCGGTTGCTGGTGGTGCAGACCGATCGCCTGTCCGCGTTCGACGTGATCCTGCCCGACCCGATCCCGGACAAGGGGCAGGTGCTGACCGAGCTGTCGACGTTCTGGTTCCACCGGCTCGCGCCGGTGATCCGCAACCACCTGCTGCCGGACGATCCGCTGTCGGTGGTCGCGCCGTCCGAGCGCGACCAGGTTGCCGGCCGCGCGATGGTCGTGCGCCGGCTGACGCCGCTGCTGGTCGAGGCGGTCGTGCGCGGGTACGTCGCCGGGTCTGGCTGGAAGGACTACCAGGCCACCGGTTCGATCTGCGGCGTGAAGCTGCCGCCGGGCCTTGCCCAGGCCGAGAAGCTGGCCGAGCCGATCTTCACCCCGGCCAGCAAGGCGCCGAAGGGCGAACACGACGAGAACATCAGCTTCGCCGAAGTCGAGCGCACGATCGGCGCGCCGATGGCGGCGAAGGTGCGCGAGGTCTCGCTCGCGCTCTACAAGGAAGCGGCGGCGCATGCGCTGGCGCGCGGCATCATCATCGCCGACACCAAGTTCGAGTTCGGCACCGATGCCGATGGCGGCCTGTGGCTGATCGACGAGGCCCTCACGCCCGACTCGTCGCGCTTCTGGCCGGTGGCCGAGTACCGCACCGGGATCAGCCCGCCGGCATTCGACAAGCAGTTCGTGCGCGACTGGCTGGAGAGCGTCGACTGGGACAAGCGCCCGCCGGCGCCGAAGCTGCCGCCGGACATCCTGGCGAAGACCGCCTGCGCCTGCTCGCGGCTGGATGATCGTCCCGGCCACGCCCGAGGCGCTCGAACAGGCTGCGCGCGCGCTGGCCGCGGGCGAGGTCGTCGCGTTCCCCACCGAGACGGTGTACGGGCTGGGCGCCGATGCCGCCAATCCGGAGGCCGTCGGTCGGGTGTTCGCGCTGAAGCAGCGGCCCGCCAACCATCCGCTGATCGTGCATCTTGCGTCGACCGAGGCGGCTGCCGCCTGGGCCGCCGAGATGCCGCCGATGGCGCGCCGCCTGGCGGAACGGTTCTGGCCCGGTCCGCTGACGCTGGTGCTGCGCCGCGCCCCTGGCGTGAACACGGTGGTCACCGGCGGGCAGGACACCATCGGCCTGCGCGTCCCGTCGCATCCGGTGGCGCTGGCACTGCTGCAGGCCTTCGCAGGCGTGGGCAGCGGCGCGATCGCCGCCCCGTCGGCCAATCGCTTCGGCCGGTTGAGTGCCACCCGCGCGTCGCATGTGGTCGAGGAGTTCGGCGACGCACTGTCGAGGGTGATCGATGGCGGCGACAGCGATGTCGGCATCGAGTCGACCATCGTCGACGTGTCGGCAGGCCGCGCAGTGCTGTTGCGTCCGGGTGCGATCGGCATCGACCGGCTGGCCGAGGCACTGGGCGAACTGCCAGCCGCGCGCGATGCGCAGTCGCCGCGGGCTTCGGGCACGCTGGCCTCGCACTATGCACCGCAGGCGCGCGTCATGCTGGTCGAGGCCGACCTCGTCGCCGAGATCGCGCGCTTCCTTGCCGGTGACGGCCAGTCGGTCGCGGTGCTGGCGCGCACCGCCGGCGAGCCGCTGTTCGACGGCGGGCCTGCATCGCCCCGCTGGTTCCGCGCGCCGGTCGATGTCGCCGCCTATGCACACGATCTCTATGCGTCGCTGCGTGCGCTCGATGCGCCGGGCATCGACGTGATCGTGGTCGAACAGCCACCCCTCGACGCGGCGTGGATCGCCGTGCTCGATCGCCTGCAGCGGGCGGCGGCCGATCGACCTGACCGTCGACGATGATCTGGATCGCCGCCTACCTGTTCTTCGGCGCGGTGGTCGGCCTGCTCGCAGGCCTGCTCGGGATCGGTGGCGGCATGACGCTGGTGCCGATCCTGTCGGCACTGTTCGCGGCGCAATCGCTGGCTCCTGGATACATCGTCCACCTCGCGCTCGGCACCGGCATGGCGTCGATGGTGTTCACCTCGTTCGCCAGCGTGCGCGAGCATCACCGGCTGGGCTCGGTCGAGTGGCCGGTGGTCCGGCGACTCGTGCCGGGCATCCTGCTCGGCTCGTTCGCGGCCAGCGCGGCCAGCGGCTGGTTCAGCCAGCACACGCTGGCGGTGGCCTATGGATTGATCGCCATCGCCGGCGCGGTGCAGATGGTGCGCAGCGCGCGCCCACGGGCGGCACGCACGCTGCCGGGCATCGGCTGGGTCACGTTCTGGATGTTCGGGATCGGCATCGTCTGCGGCCTGATGTCGGCCGGCGGCGCGTTCCTGACCGTGCCGTTCATGGTCTATTGCGGTGTTGCAGTGCGCACCGCGATCGGCACCGGTGCTGCGCTCGGCTGGCCGGTCGCGGTGTTCGGCACCATCGGCTATGTGATCAGCGGCTGGTCCGTGCCCGGGCTGCCTCCGGGTTCGCTCGGCTTCGTCTACCTGCCGGCGCTGGCAGCCCTGGTGGCAGCGAGCATGGTGTTCGCGCCGATCGGCGCACGCCTGATGCACCGCCTGCCGGTGCTGATGCTGCGCCGGCTGTTCGCGGTGCTGCTGATCGGGCTGGCGCTGAAGATGCTGTACAGCTACGGCCTGGGGTAGCGCACCGGGCTCAGCGCCGGTTGCCCCAGCGGGCATGCAGGTCGAGCAGGTGCGCGGCCAGCGCCAGCATCAGGAACAGCGCGATCGGGCCGGTCTGCGACGGATCGGCCAGCGCGAAGCGCAGCGCCAGGAACAGTCCGGCGCCGGCGCCGACCGCGGTGAACACCTGCCGGGTCGGCAGGCCGCGGCCGGTATACGCGCGATAGGCGATCAGGAAGGCGACCTCGACCACCATCGCCCCCAGGATCCAGTCTATCGCGCTGCCGCTGGTGATCCAGCGGTCCAGCCAGTCGATGCCGGTGCTCAGGCCCGCACCAGCCCCAGCAGGTGCGCCAGGTCCTTGAAGAAGATCCGCACATGCGCCATCGGCTTCTTGCGCGTGAGCTTCTTGTTCATGTACGACTCCCAGGTGAGCTTCTGGACGTCCTTGTCGCGGCAGATCGACACGAAACGCTCACGCCGGCGGTCGGAGCTGTACCAGAACTTCTGCATGATGCCCAGGATGAAGAACACCTTCCCGTGCGCCTTCATGAAGCGCTTGCGCGCGCCGGCCAGTTCGCTGGCGCGGCCGGTCTCGAGGAACGCCTCGACGGCGTCGGCCGCGAAGCGTCCGCCGACCATCGCGTAGTAGATGCCTTCGCCGGAGGCCGGGGCGACCACGCCCGCGGCATCGCCGGCGAGCAACACGTCGCGCTGGTTGTCCCAGCGCTTCATCGGCTTCATCGGGATCGGTGCGCCCTCGCGGCGCAGCGTCATCGCCCCGCCCAGGCCGGCCGCGTCGCGCAGCGCACTGGTCGCGTTGCGCAGCGAGAAGCCGCGCAGCGCGGTGCCGGTGCCGATGCTGGTGGTGTCGCCATGCGGGAAGACCCAGCCGTAGAAGTCCGGCGACAGCTTGCCCTGGTAGTAGACGTCGCAGCGCGCCGGATCGAACTTGGGCGCATTCACGGCATCGGCGCCGACCGGCGAACGCACGATCTCATGGTACGCATAGACATACGGTGCCGGTGCGACATCGGGCAGCGCGGAGCGGGCGACCACGGACTGTGCGCCGTCGGCACCGATCACCGCGCGCGCGCGCACTGAATACGACGGTGCGTCGCTGTCGTCGCCCTTGGTGCGGAAATGCACGACCGCCACGCCATCGGCGCCCCGGTCGATGCGGTCGAAGGTGCCAGTGACCCGTTCCGCGCCACAGGCGCGTGCGCGTTCCCGCAGCCATTCGTCGAACACGTCGCGGTCGACCATGCCGACATAGCCATCCTCGATCGGCATGTCGACTTCCTGGTTGCTCGGCGACACCATGCGTGCCGAGGTGACGTGCGCGACGAGCAGTGCGTCGGGGATCTCGAACTCGCGGATCAGCGCGGGCGGAACCGCCCCGCCGCAGGGCTTGATGCGCCCGGCGCGATCGATCAGCAGGACCGAGCGGCCCTTGCGCGCGAGGTCTGCCGCCGCGGTGGAGCCCGAAGGTCCGCCGCCGACCACCACCACGTCGTATTCCGCCTGCTGCGGTGCCACTGCCCAGGCAGACCCTGCTGCCGTGCGTGCCGTCCTGGATGCCGTCTCGTGCGAGCCAATCATCTTGAAACTCCCCTCGGGATCGTCAGTCGATCATTGAGAAAACCATTGGAGGACTCGCGGTTCATCGACCGTTCAGTCCGGGCTTCAATCCGTGCGCAAGTCCACCCTCGAACCCCCGGGCCTGTTGCGCGGGTACTGCAGTCGAAGCGACACTGGCGGCCATGCCGATGCGCGCGGCGAGCACGGCGGCCACGATGAACAGCACGGCCTCGATCGCGAACACCGTCGTGTAGCCGGTGACCACCG